>Ga0194112_10000274_pt1 | contig 72794 bp, 55 predicted proteins | sample TA2MahC400mmetaG_FD_146191 | JGI IMG/M metagenome (GOLD analysis project Ga0194112, IMG submission 146191) | Freshwater microbial communities from Lake Tanganyika, Tanzania - TA2015016 Mahale Deep Cast 400m | ecosystem: Environmental > Aquatic > Freshwater > Lake | place: Tanzania: Lake... | reverse complement strand
GTCGACGCATACCGATGAGCGACGACACTGTCCACGCGCACGTCCGCGAAACCGTTGTTGAAGAATGCGTTCAGGATGCGTGCACGCTCGCTTACACCATGTTCAGCGATGTACGGATCGCCGACCTTGACAAGCGGATTGATTTCGATCTCCTCAAGAAGGGCCGAGGGCAGATCCTCGAAGCCTGTGAACTGAATGGTGTCAATGTATGAACGGGGGCCCTCCTCGACGCGGAACGTCAGACGGACAGTCTTGTTCTCCTGATCGACAAGCAGCAACGTATCGATCCGGGAAAGAAAAAAGCCCTGGTCCTGATAGAATGCGCGAAGCCGGCGGTAGTCCAGCTCGAGCACCAACGGATCGAAATATCTTGGCGGATCTCCGAGCTTTTCACTGATTCTGTACAGGAATTTCCAGAATCCCGCAGGGGTCTCCTGCGTCGACACCACGCTCAGAAGCAGATCATCGCGAAGAGTCTCATTCCCTTCAAAGCGAACCGAACCGACCTCGTACTGCCTCCAGTCCTGCTGCGCCTCCGTCATGGCAATCCAGACAAGGAACAGGGAGAGAAATGTGAAGAGGCGGTAGGGCATAAGGACATCCAAAAAAAAACCCAGCGGGGAATTGCTGGGTTCAACACTCTCGCGTCTGCTCATCGGAAAGGTCGGCTGCGCTCCCCCTCACGTGAGTCACGGATGCTCGCTAATACTCTTTGTCATCTTCAAAAAAGAAATCCTCGTCAGTCGGATAGTCGGGCCAGATCTCCTCCATACTCTCATATGGCTCATCGCTATCCTCCAGCTCTTCCAAGTTCTGGATGACCTCAAGCGGCGCACCCGTCCTGACGGCGTAGTCTATCAGCTCTTCCTTCGTTGCCGGCCACGGCGCATCGTCGAGATACGAGGCCAGCTCAAGCGTCCAAATCATCCTTGCCTGTCACCTCCGAAAAGCACTCGGAAAACGTAGGACAACACGAGCTACTGTCGGCCCGCGAGCTGATCTTTGATCGACTGATAGTCTATGTCGTCAAAGAAATAATCCACCGGATTCTGCAGCACACCATTGAGCCGAACTTCGTAGTGCAGGTGGGGCCCCGTGACGATGCCGGTACGCCCGGAAAGGGCGATAAGATCTCCCCGCTTCACGCGCTGACCGGCTGCGACAAGCGGCTTGCTCAAGTGGGCGTAGACTGATGCATACCCGAATCCGTGATTGACAAGAATCATGATGCCGTAACCGGCTTCGGTCCGGCCTGCGCTTGCCACAACACCATCACCCGTTGCGTACACGGGGGTTCCAATGTCGTTCGAAATGTCGATGCCTTCGTGAGGCCTTCTCACACCGAACACTGGATGAAGCCGCATGCCGAAATCGTGCATCGAGTAGAAGCCCTCCATCGGCTTGATCGCCGGCAGGCATCGATAGAGGTCTTTGTTGTGCTCGTACTTTTCAATCGTTTCCCGATAACTCGCTTGCTGAAGCTGCAGCTCCCGCTCGGCTTTCGTGATCGTTGACCTGAGGTCATTCAGCATTGAGTTGACACCCGCCGCGGTACCGAAATCAACACGATCGTCGGTACCGCCATAGCCTGCTTTCCGTGTGTCCTCATCGATCTTCGGCAAATCGACGAGAAGGCGCAGCTCGTTCGTCCGGTCGCTCAGTGCCGTCAGCCTGCTGTAAAGGGTTTGGAGCCGAGACGAGAAAACCTTCAACTGGTTTTTCAGCACGGTGTTTTCAGCGACGAGCGCTCTGTTCCGGTGAATGCCGAGCCCCAAGGGATCCTCATAGAGCTGATTCACCTCAAAGCCAACCACCAGCATCACCATGCCGAGGAGAGCCGCAAGGAGTGCAAACTTGGTCTTGAACCACCTGGCTTCGACGAACGTCAGACTTCGAGAAGAAAAGTAGTATAGCCTGAACTTGCCCATTCAGCCCTTTTTGTTCTCTCGCGCTGCCGTGTTGAACATGATCGCGCGTCGACGCGGAATTTTCCGGTCAAGCGCAAAAAGCTGCCCGAAAATAGGAAATATTTGAGGTTTTGTCAAGCGATTCGTCACTCGCTACTCGAAATCATGTTCGAAGTAATCAATCGCCCGTTTGCCCTTAGATTTCTCAGCAATAGCGGCCTCGAGTCGCTTCGAAAACTCCCTCGCCGCATCGTAGCCATAATGCTTCAGCAAATAATCCATCGCGATGACTTCGACGATAACCGTAATGTTCTTGCCCGGAAAGATGGGAAGCTTCACGTGAGGAATCTCCACACCAAGAACCGAGACGTTGTCGTGATCGAGGCCGGTGCGGGTGTACTCAAGGTCGCGCCGCCAATCCTCGAGCTCGACGATGACCTCCACGCGCTTCTGGAATCTGATTGACCGAATACCGAAAATGGACCGTATGTCGATCAATCCCAACCCTCGAACCTCCATGAAATGCTTGACAACATCGGTCCCTGCCCCCATCAAGATTCCCTCCCCCTTCCGAGTAATTGTAATCACATCATCAGCAACAAGTCTGTGACCCCGCTCAACAAGATCAAGTGCCACTTCGCTCTTCCCGATACCTGATCTCCCGCCCAGCACCACCCCGATCCCGTACACATCGATGAAGGAGCCGTGGATCACACTCTGGGGCGAGAACTGGTCGTCGAGGAAATCCCCAACAAAATACACGAGTTTGGTCGTTTCGAGCGGAGTCCGAAAAATGGAAACCTGATGTTCCGTTACAATACGGACCAGCTCCTTGTCGATTTGATTGTCATTCGTGACAATTATGCATGGGATGTCGAACTGGAGGATCGTTTCAAACGCTTTGATACGTTCTGCCAGGCTCAGATGCTGCAGATAGCGTATCTCCGTGTTGCCTACGACCTGAACGCGGTCATACGTGAACAGCTCCACGTATCCGGCGAGCGCCAACCCCGGTCGGTGGATATTCTTGTCCCGTATCTCCTTCCGGAAGCCAACGTCGCCATTGAGCGAATTCATTTTCAGACGTTCCTTGTTGCCTTCGTACAGGAAACCGACCGTGATGCTCTCTTTTCGGGTCTCTTTGAGATTCTCGAACGCCATAGATACACTCCGCCACTTGGTTAGACTTTTGCGCGAACTCGGCGTACTTGTATGCGGTCCTTGTTACGCAGCCGATCCTTATATTTCTTCAGTTGCACGAGCACCTTCTCGCTTGCAGCATCGATTGATTTATGAAAGTCCTCCGTCCGCGCGACGCCGGTGAGCCTTGACTTGTAGACTGTAACAATGATTTCGGCGATTTTGACGCTGTTCCGCGATTTCTCGAAGCTCAGTTTTACCTCACACTTGATGATACCGTCATAGAAACGGTCGAGTTTCTCGACAGAGGCTTTTGCGTAGTCGACAAGTGTTCCGTGAGCTTTGAAGTGTCGGGATGTTACCGTCGTCGTCATGCTGTATTCCTTCCTCTCATCAGTCAGCGTCTCTGCGCCCGCGCGGTTTCACGCCTTCGGATGTGCTTGCCTGTACGCTTTTTTCATCTGTTCAGTTGAAACGTGCGTGTAGACCTGAGTCGTCGAAAGGCTTTCGTGGCCCAGCAGCTCCTTGACTGCACGCAGGTCAGCTCCTCGGTTGAGGAGATGAGTAGCAAACGTGTGCCGGATGACGTGAGGCGATGTCTTCTCCAATTCCGACACCTTGCCGATATGGCGCTTGACGATCCTCGCCACGGCCTCCGGATAGAACCGTTCACCGCGTGCGGTTAGAAAGAAGGCGTCTTTGGGTTCAGCAACGCCGGAACGCCCCATGAGGCGCGCCCGGTCGTCCACGTACCTCCTCAGCGCGGCAACTGCCGGCCTTCCGAGCGGAAGGATGCGCTGCTTGCGACCTTTTCCGGTTACCTTTATGACGGCCCTCTCGAGATCGACATCTGCCAGGTCGAGGCTGATCAGTTCGCCCAGACGGATGCCCGTGCTGTAGAACAGCTCCAAGATGGCTGCGTCGCGTCGTCCTTCCGGGGTCTTGGTATTGACCTCATCAAGGAGGCATGAAGTCGTCCGCTCATCAAGATACGAGGGAAGACGTTTCTCAATCTTCGGGGTGACAAGGGTGAGCATCGGATTCGACGCGCAGAGATGCCGTCGCTTTGCAAATCGGAAAAACGATCGGAGGCAGGCGATCTTTCGGCTCACACTTCGGCGACTCAGGCCGGCGGAGAGGAGGGCGCTGAGGTATGCGCGGAGCGTTTCTTTACGCACAAGATTTAGTGAGCGAATGGAACGCGATCGCAAGTACGACGAGAACTGCAGGAGATCCGCTTCGTAGGAACGGATCGTGTTGGGGGAGTAGTTCCGCTCGGTCTCAAGATACTCCAGAAACGCCCGGACAATCTCGTGCATGACAATCACAATGCTCGGAGTGAATAACCCAGCGCGTCGGGCGAGCTACGCACTGGCAGCTATCTCTTCTTTGACGAATTCTTCGCCGCACTCAGGGCATTTCAGATACTCGCCCTTCGCTTGAGAGTACTTCGAAACGAGGTATTGTGAGCCACAGTTGGCGCACGGCTGATCAACAGGCTTATCCCAGGACGCAAAATCGCAGTCTGGATACCGAGTACACCCGTAGAAGGTCCTTTTTCCCTTTTTCGTTCTTCGCTCGACAAGCTCCCCCTGACCGCACGCGGGACACTTGATGCCCGTGGATATTGGCTTCGTGTTCTTGCAGCTTGGATAGTTGGAACAACCAAGAAACGGGCCGAATCTTCCAGCCTTCACCACCATCTCGCCACCGCACACCTCGCACTTCATACCCACGAGATGTTGATGCTTCTCCTGATCCTCGGCCAGCGGCTTGGTGTTCTTGCACTCGGGATAGCCCGAGCACGCCATGAAGCGACCGTTGCGACCCCACTTGATGATCATCGGCCGTCCGCAGAGCTCACACCTCACATCGGTCTTTTCTTGCAGCGACTTCTTGATCTCGCGCGCATTCTGGTCGACGGCCTCGAGGTCGCGGATGAACGGATCATAGAAGTCTTTCATCACCTTAATGTACCGCTGCTTACCCGAAGCGATCGTGTCGAGCTCCTCTTCCATCTTCGCAGTGAACTGGGCATTGAAGATATCCGGAAAGTACTTCACGAGCAGCCTGTTCACCTGCATGCCGAGCTCCGTGGAGTACAGCTTTCGCTCATTCTGCTCCACATACTTCCTGTCAATCACCGTGCTGACGATCAGGGCGTAGGTGCTTGGCCTGCCGATCCCGCGAGACTCGAGCTCCTTGACGAGACTGCTCTCGGTGTAGCGCGGCGGAGGCCTTGTGAAGTGCTGGCGCGGCAAGAGGTTCCTGAGGGATGCTTTCTGGCCTGACGCCAAACCTTCCGGCAACTTCGACGTGGGATCCTGATCCTCCTTTTCACCGCCGTTCTCTTCAGTCATATCGTCGTATACTTGCAGGAAGCCCCTGAATCTCGGCCGCTGATCCGTGGCACGGAAGAGGTACTCCCCGCCTGTCACGTCGACCGAGATTTGTTCAAACTCGGCCGGTGTCATCTGGCAGGCCACGAACCGGTTCCAAATCAGCTCGTAGAGAAGGTACAGTTCTTTGTCGAGATACCTCTTGACCACTTTCGGCGTCAGTCTGAGGGATGTCGGACGAATGGCTTCGTGCGCGTCCTGGGAGGATTTCCCTTTCTTGAACAGGCGAGGCTCCTTCGGCACGTATTCTTTTCCGTAGTTGGCGTAGATGTACTCACGGACGTGAGTAATCGCCTCCGCGCTCAGCCGCGTCGAATCCGTTCGCATGTACGTGATAAGTCCCGTGAGGCCCTCCTCCCCCACTTCGACACCTTCGTACAGTCTCTGTGCAAGCATCATCGTCCGCTTCGTCGAGAAGCGCAGGCGCCGGGCGGCCTCTTGCTGCAATGTGCTGGTGATGAACGGCGCAGGCGGATTTCGCCTCACGGGCTTTCGCTCTACACCCGTGATCTCAAAGCGCTGCTTTTCGATCTCCCCCAGGTATCCCTTCATCGTCGTTTCGTCGGGAATCCGGGGCTCTTGGCCCGCCACCCTGGTCAACTTCGCCAGGAACGGCTCGCTTTGAACCGTCTGAAACTCACCCGTAATCGACCAGTATTCCTCTGCAACGAAACCCCTGATCAACTCTTCCCGCTCACAAATCAGCCGCAGCGCGACTGATTGCACGCGTCCCGCAGACAGGCCGTAGTAGAAGGTTTTCCAGACAAACGGGCTCACCTTGTACCCCACGATGCGATCCATCGCTCGGCGGGCTTGTTGTGACAGCGCAAGATGCGTATCGATCTTCTTCGGATGGCGCATCCCCTCTCTCACACCTGCAGCGGTGATCTCATGAAAGAGGACGCGCTTGATTCTCTTGTTGGCAGGCTTGATTTCGTCTGCGAGGTGAGCCGCGATCGCTTCCCCCTCCCGGTCAGGATCAGTTGCCAGATAGATCTCTTTTGCCTTCGCCGCCTTATCTCGGAGCTTCTTGATGACCTCGTCTTTCCCCTTGATGAATTCGTACGTCACCTCGAAGCCATTGTCAACATCTACCCCAAGTTTGCTTTTCGGCAAATTCTTGATGTGCCCCACCGATGCTTCGACAACGTAGTCTTTCCCAAGGTATTTGTTGATAGTCTTCGCCTTGGATGGGGACTCAACGATGATTAAGGATTTTTCCATGAACCCGAACGCTAGTGGATGGTATCAGTACTGTTTAGCGAGATTCGCCCGCTCATTCGCGGCTGATTGCCCGAATCGAGCAGCACACCGGCCACAAAACTTTTCATTTCCGGCACACCGACCGTGGAAAACCCCGCAGCCATGATCTTCTCGATAATTGTCTCGATGTCCGCGTTGGAAAGCAACCCAAGCTGGCGGCACTGCAGCAAATAGCCGTAGGCTTCGGGCGTAACGATCATTTTCTCGGCCTCGTGCAGGACACGGTGCGACAGGCGTGTGTCGCGCTCCTCCGAAACAAGCTGCTGGCCAATGGACAGCCGCTCGAAGAGCCACGAAAACGCCGTAGAGATCTCCGTAGGGGTATAGCCGCTGTCGGTCAGTAAGGAGACGTCCACCTCGCTGAGCTGCTTGTTGGATTTCAGCTCGTTGACGAGGAAGAGAATGATTTCAACGATTCGCTCTTGCATGCGATCTATGCCTCTTAGCACTTGAGAGTAACGCGAGGAGGAAATCCTCTCGTCGTCTCATCCGAGATCTCCCTCCCGTTGTGTGATCTGTATACCCGAGCACGTGGAGAATCCCGTGTATCAGGAGCCGGCGCGCCTCATCTGCATAGCTGATCCCAAGCTCACGCGCCTGACTTTTTGCGCGATCCAGATTCACGTAGACCTCAGCATCAACTCCCTGGCCATCCCGAAATGGAAACGCAATGACGTCCGTGATGTGGTTGTGATTCAGAAATCGCCGGTTGATGCGTTGAATGAAACGGCTCCCCACAAATACCACAGACACACTGAGCGACGGCACAAGTTCCTCTTCTAGAACGCTTTTGACGGTCCGGAAGGTTTCCCGCCTCGAAAACCGAAGAGACGGGTGATTATTTGAGACGAAAATCATCCAGCCTTTGGCCTTGGCTTTCGTTTTCCTTTCTCCCGTGCTGTGTGTTCTCCCTTCGTCCCCCGTTTGGATGGAGTGGGTTGCGGAAGGATGTTCTCGGTGAGCGACAGCGCGATACCAGAAAGCATTACCTCCGGACCAAGCGTCGTAAAATCACCAGAGAGAATTGAACGATCGACGTTAGCATAGAGCGAGCACCCTCCTTCCCGCTCGACCGTCAGTCCTGAGAGCTTGCCGTTCGATTCGGCAACGAAGGTAATCTCGCCCAGCAATTTGCTGACAACATATCCCGTGCAAAAATGGAGCTGAAGGTGCGCCGTCGGCGTGTAGACTGAGACGAGGCTCCCGCGACGCTGACCGATATTGATATCCGGATAGATCTCCAGCGCCAGCTTCCGGTTGAGAGTCTTGTTCTCGACCTCGAAACGATAGTTGCTGCCTCGATGCTTGGCGGAAATACCAAGGATCTGAGAAATCTTTCTGATGTCGGACTCTTGGAATGCGAACTGCATGGCTTTCCCTATGCGATCATCGATCTCGTGCAATGAAAAACCCCGATTTGCCACCCTATCGCGTCAAGTCGCCTGCAACTCGGGGTAACGGAGAAGACACCGGCATCTTATCACAGTCAATATTCCCTCTTCGATCAGCCCACAACACATTGCCCCTCGAGACCTCTCACCGACCCGGTCATATGCTAACCCATTGAATAACAGGGGCATAACAACGGCTCGTAAAGCAATCCCTGAGATAAATATAATCTTGCTGCGGCTGATTGTCAAGTTAGATCGTGACTACCCCTCCCTCTGCTGCCGCCTCGCAATCGAACTTGTACCCACGCGTCTTGACCTCCTTTTTGCATTTCTTGAGGATTTCGTCAACTTTGTCGTCGCTGTGGTTCGGGTCGTGATGGAACAAGTAGAGCCGCTTCACATCCGCCTGCGCAGCGACACGTAGTGTAAAGAGGTAATGGGAATGACCCCAGCCGACGCGGTCGATGTACTCCTCCGGCGTGTAGGTTGCATCGTGGAGTAACACATCAGCTCCCGTGCAAAAGTCGAACACTCGCTGGTTCGGATCGCCTTTCTTCGAATCAAACTTCGCCTTCACCGCTGCTTCAAAGTTCGACAGAGAAGCAGCAGCCTCGCGGTCATACGGCTCGTTGTCGCTAATGTACACAAGCGTCTTTCCGTTGTACTCGATCCGATAGCCGACCGTGAATCCCGGATGATTGACGTACAGAGTCTTCACCGTGCAGCCATAGATCTTCATCTCCCCTTCTTCCTTGATCGGCTTGAAATTGAGCTTCGCTTTCAATTCGTGAAGCTGGACCGGAAAGTAGATCCGGTTCATCTGCTCGGAGATGATTTCGCTCAAAGACTTCTCCGGACGCTCCGTCCCGAAGATGGTGAGCTCGTTCCCCGAGATAAATGCCGGCTTGAAAAAGGGAAATCCTTGGATGTGATCCCAATGGGGATGCGTAACGAGAAGATAGGCGTGCACCGATTCCCCATTGTTGATGAGATGATCTCCGAAATTGCGAATCCCCGTCCCGGCATCCAGAATAATGAGGCTGTCGTCGTCAAGTCGAAGCTCGAGACAGGGCGTGTTTCCGCCGTACCGAACTGTGTGCTTCCCGGGAGTCGGGACGGAGCCACGGACTCCCCAGACCGTGAGTTTCATGGCGACCTCTTCTGGGATTCAGGAACGATAGATCTTGACATGCTCTACGTAGCTCCGTGCAGATTGTTCGATGTGCCGGCGCTCTTCGGCTGTCAGCATCCGCTTGATACGCGCAGGCACACCTTCTGGCACCTCAAAGCCCACCGTGACCGCCGAACCTGCCGCCACCAAGGCGCAGGGCCCGACCTTCGCATCGTCGAGTACTTCTGCCCCAATGCCGATCAGGCAATTGAAGGGGATGTTTCTGGTGGGTCACATGCAGGACGCAATTATCCTGAGCATTTGTGCCTTTCCCGATGCGAACAAAGTTCACATCCCCACGGACAACTGAGTTGAACCATACACTGCCGTCCTCGCCGATCTTGACATCGCCAACGATGTGGGCATCCTCGGCAACAAACACCGATGCGTGCATTTTTGGCGAGATGCCCGGATAGGAAATGATCACCTCTCTGCCTCCTCAACGTACAGAGGAGGTTGCCAGCCGGTTCGAGTCCATCTGACAAGTTCTATCTTAATGCTCCCGAGAATCACGTTCATTCTCGCCAGAACGGGAATCCGTGCGTCATCATTGCTGAACCAGCCCCGGAACCCCCCGGTGAGGCCAAAAACACCAACGTACTCCGCCTTGCCATCGAATTCGACGACTTCGACGAGATGGTTAACTGCATCAATCTCGACTCCGGATTTCTTGTTCGTGAAATTGATGAAAGTGTACTCCTGCTTCCTTTCGATCAGCGTTGCCACACGGACCTGCTTCTTCTGGCGCACATTTTCACGCGCATAGTAATACAATGAGAGACCGTCCTGGCATCGTTCTGTGATCGACACCGTATCTATGCCCTCGACCGCTCGGGCACCCCCAGGAACTATCTTGCCTTTTTCCAGCAGCGCTCGGTTGTTCGAGTAGTCGAACTTGAACCGGCGAAAGTAGATCTCTTTTTCCGTGCTGTCGTCGCTGATCCAGGCATACGAAAAGACGCTGTCATCAATCTCGCTATAGAAGCGAATATGCAGGTCAACGAGCCAGCTGAGGCTCGGATTGGAATCGATGTACGCCACGCTCTTGTAGACCATTTTGCCGTTTCGGAACTCTCTATCGACCACGCATGTCCGGATCGTCCCAATGTGGAAAAACGAGTAGCTGACGTCATACTCAAGCTCTTCGCCCACCTGCAACATCCCGCCGGTTGTTACAGCGAGCAACTCCGACGGATGTTCCGCTTGTGCCTCTGCCACAGGTTGCGAACTTCCGACCCCAAGGCCCAGGAAGAGCAGACCAATGAACACCGGCAATACCGCTAACCACCAGCCGCGTCGCCTCTTCATCATCCCCCCTAGTTTAACCTGGCGATCTTTTCCGCCTCTGGGAAGAGGCTGAGCGCTTTGTGGAAGGGGGCATCGATCTGTAGCATGATGCGATACCACCCATCATTCCCCCAGAAGTTTCTGGCGAATGTCGCCTTGAGCCTCGTCTTGATGAAGGCGAGGTCCTGCTCATACTCTTTCTCGATAATCTTGATGTTCTGTTGATCAACAAACGATCGGAAGTCTTTGAGGATTTCGTCCGAAGCGGTGAACGATTGCCTGAACCGGGTTGGGTCGTTGCCAAATGCGGAGCGGATTTTCAGTCCTTTTCCGTCCAAATACGCGGTCACAAACTGCTCAAAGAGTCCGCGCCGCAGCATGCTCTGTGTCAACGAGCTCAGCGGCTGGTTCTTTACCACATAATCCGGCGTTATCCCTCCCCCGCCGTAGACCATCCGGCCGGCATTCGTGCGGAAAACCGGCCGCGACGAATCGCCCTCCGACCTATGTTCAATATTTTCGCCTTCCCGCTCCTGACGTTGGAACGCCTCACGCTGATATGCCTGCCGTTCTTTGCCTTCGTATTCGCGCTGAATCGAGCGTCCGCTCGGGGTGTAGTAGCGGGCAATCGTCAGCCGCAGCCCCGATCCATCGGACAGCGGGAACTGCCGCTGCACGAGCCCCTTGCCAAAGCTCGTCTCGCCAACGACCAATCCCCGGTCCCAGTCCTGGATGGCCCCGGCGACAATTTCGCTCGCACTGGCCGACGTGTTGTTCAGCAAGACGATCAAAGGAAGGTTCTCATAAGCGTGGCCCGTCCTGGCAAAATAGGCTTCGTCAAACTCCGAGCGGCGGGCTGTCGTATAGACAATCTTGTGCGGCTTCTCTTTTGTGCCTTCGTCAAGAAAAAGGTCAGCAATCTTGAACGCCTGCTCCAGAAGTCCGCCCGGGTTGTCGCGAAGGTCAAGAATCAGTCGCTTCATACCTTTTGTCCGCAAGCTCCGGAGGGCCTCCACAAGTTCGGCATCCGTGCGCTCACTGAAGCGGTTGACGCTCACGTATCCAACCTCGTCGTCCACCATCATCGAGATATCCACGCTCGTGAGCGCGATCTCGTCCCGGATGATCTCAAAGTCGAGTAACTCTCTGACGCCGGGGCGTGCAATCGAAACCTTGACCTTGGACCCTTTGGGCCCCCTCAGCCGTTGGATGACCTGATCGTTGGTGAAGCCGACTGAAGAGGAGTCGTTAATGCGAACAATACGGTCGTTCGTCTGAATTCCCAGACGAGCCGACGGGCCACCGCCTATGGTCTCCGCAACAAAGATGGAATCATTGCGAATGGTGAAACGGATACCGATCCCTTCGAACTTACCTCGGAACTCTTCCCGCACCAAGTCATATGCCCGCTGGGGTATGTACACCGAATGTGGATCAAGCTTGCCCAGCAGTCCCTCGACAGCCGCCTCGGTCAGCATTTTCGCGTCGACTTCCTCTACATAGTACTTTTCGGTTAGCTGGAGGATTTCCCTGAACTTGTTCGCCTGCTCGTACGGCGTGTCTCCGGAGATAAGCTGGTTGATCTCCATTCCTGCGAACAGGCCTACAATAACCAGGGCCAAAACAGCCCATCCTGAGAACTTCTTCTTCATCGTTCGACTCCTCTTTCCTGCATCGTCTGAAACAGTTTCGAATTGCAGCACGTGATTCTTTAAATTAGCGGAAAATGCCTGAAAATCAAGGTAAAATGCACGTCTTGACGATCGTATCAACAGACGCTATACGGCACAACGCGGCAGCAGCGAATGAGCCCTGGAAAGGGTCACGCGTCAAAACTGAAGTCGTGCTCCGACTCGGATTCGGCGATAATCGTAGTATGCGCCCGGGTCCCCGAGTTCCCCTCCGATCCTTCCGCTTGAATCCATCCAGCGAACATTCTTTCGGTTGAACAGATTTCGCACATCGACATAGATCGAAAGCACGTATCGCATCGCATCATCGAGCACGAAGTCACGTGAGAGCTTCGCGTTGACGAACGCCACATCGAACATACGAGCGTTGTTCGGGACCAGCGTCTTGGTGGGAACGAGCGGAGTGAAACCGTCACGGGTTGGAAAGTAGGTATATGGACGAGGAGAGTTGTACAACAGAACCACATTAGACGTGATATCGAGGGGCAGCAGAAAGTCGACGTCTGCTTTGATAGTGTGTCGTTGATCCCAGCTCAGGGGAAAGGGTATCGCCGGGAGAGGAAATCCCCATTGGACATAGTTGATCGTCTGATCAACATACTCGCTGATTCCGTCGGTCACCATATACGAATATGAAATGCTGCCCGACAGCCGCTCATCGTGTTCCCTGCTCAGGACAAACTCAAGGCCCGTCGCCGTCGCCTCCGCGTTGTTCACGTACGAAGCGTATCCGTAGTCGCCCGCCGATTTGCTGTCGAACGGAATAAGGGTCTTCGAATCGATCTGGTTCTTGAAGGCCTTGCGGAAGTACGTCAACGACGCCAGCGTGTTCTCAGAGAGTCCGTATTTGAAGCCGATTTCCCAGGCGATCGTTCTTTCCGGCTCGAGATCCGGGTTGCCGGTGAGCACATTGCGCGCACCCTGTCGCAATTGGGCCGGGCTGATGCCGGAGTAGAGGTATTCGAAAAGGGGGAATTGGAAATAGTGACCGAAATTGACGAAGAAGAAACTCGATGGACCGACTGGAGCCGCGACGCTCATCCGCGGGCTGAACTGGTGCTTGAATCTCGCCCTGGTCGCGCCCGTAACGTTCTGACGGAATTCGTTGCCGGTGAGCGGTATGAATTCTACGATCGGACGCTCCGCAGTCGGGTCCAGGAAATCCCAACGCATCCCGAAGGTAAGATTCGACCCGTCGTGCACGAGCTCGATCCTATCCTGGACGTACACGCTCCCCGACCTCGGAGCGTAGTCATAGGAATTACTATAGTTGAGGAGCGGTGCGTCGACGATGGGTTTCCCAAAGTAGGTCGTCTGGGGCTCATATTTTACGAGGTCCGAGACAATATCATACTGATTGAACTCAACTCCCAGTCGAAGCAGATGCTTCTCTTCGATCTGCGTGGTGAAGTCCCCCTTGAGGGTGTAGATCGTTTGCCGCGCGTCAGCCCACCAGTTCCGTCTTCCTCCAACAATGTATTGCAGATAGAAGTCATAATCGTACGGTTGGAGGGACAGGGATGCTTTTGAGCCCTCACCGATGGTTGATTGAAGATGGAACACGTCCAGGCTTGCCGTGTAGAAGCTCCAATCGGATACCGTATGGGACAGGAGAAGGACAGCCCGGTATGAGTTGCGGGCTCTGGTCGGCAAGCCGGAGAGGTTGAAACGCCAGCTGAACTCGTAGTCCTTCCAGTCTTTGACCGAATAGATGCCCTGGAGACTCAACTTCAGGCGAGGGGAAAAGAGATAGTCGAGCTTCCCGAAACCGATAAATTCCTTTGAAATCGGCGATGGGAAGAAGCGGTCAAGATCCTGCCACCACCGAGTGTCACTCAAGATGACCGAGTTGGCAGCAAAGTAGTACATCCGATCCCGCACAATGGGTCCGCCGGCAGTGAGCTCGAACTCACTCAGGCGGTCCTGCTGCTGGTTGATGCTGCTCGGCATCCAGCTGTCCCGATCAATGCGGACGGCAAAATCGTGCTGATCCCCGCCGCTCTTCGTGATGACGTTGACGACACCGGAGAGCGCATTGCCGTATTCGGCGTCAAATCCGCCGGTATGGATAGTCATGCTGGTAATCGAGCTTCTCGGAAGCGTCGTGGCCAAGCCTCCCCCGATCACATCCTGAACCGGGAGTCCGTCGACCAGAAAGAGGACCTCCGTGGTCTTGCCACCCCGCACGTTTCCTTCGAGCGTGGTGCCCGGCTGCAGCAGCAACACGTCCCGGAAGGACGAAATGGGCAGCTTCTCCAGTTTGACCTCGCCCAGTGTGAACGCAGTTGCTGCAAGGTCCTTCTGGATGAGCGGTCGCTCTGCACGCACCTCGACGACGCTCATTTCCAACGTTGTCTCTTCCATGTCGACATTGATCCTCGTACGCAGATCCGGCAGGATCGTCACATTCTTCACCACGACTGAGGTGTATCCGAGGATGCTATAGCGAACCTCGTACACACCTGCACGGATATTGTTGATACGGTAGCGGCCTTCAACATCACTGGCGGCACCGTGGAGGGTTCCGACGATAACGACATTGACACCAATGAGGGGCTCGCGCGTCTGCTCGTCAAGAACAATGCCTTCGAGGATTCCTGTTGTTCCGGCCCCAGGCAGGGCATAGGTATTCTGGGCAAAGAGGAAGAGCACCGCCGCGAGCCGGAGGAATGCATCCAGCCTCGGAAAGGACCTACTGAATTCGGTCTTCATAGTCATGCACCTTGAAAGTTCCTGCCCTACCTTCGTTTCGCTCAACGCGGCTAGAGGTCCGCGTTACCGGGCCAGTAGTTTTCACACGGTGGTATCGTAATAATCCGCGGACAAATTCGAACATCGACGAAGTTGGTCACGAAACAAAGAGGGAAGACCTTGGGCCCGACCAAGACTGGCGCCGACTTCTCGAACAGGTTTACGTTTCCTTCTAGCACCAGATCCTCAGGTCTCGCGAGTTTCCTCCACTTGCACGTCTTGTCGTCCACGTAAGAGAAGAAGCTCGCGGTAGTCGTATCTCCTGTGAGGTTCCTGCCGCTGTCATCAATCACCTGGTTCGCAGGGAAGTACCAGATCGCCTGGAAAACCAGCGTTTGTTTGGGGTCGATCCTGAGCGAGCCCGTCGCCGGGTAGTAGCTTCTTGGCGAGATCAGATTCTGACTGTTGAGTGTAAACGTCTTCCGGATCCTCGGATCTCTGCCGAAGAACAGCTCGATCGATCCTTTCAGCGAAGCAGGGCCCTCCAGCGTTTCATCAAATATATTGGTGACGTAAATGTAGATCCGGAATGAATGCTCTGTGTCGCTCAGCCAGTATTCTCCCTCAATCCTACCGCTGAACAATTGTTCCGGTTCCCGGTACGATGGCAGCGGCTCTTTGCAGGAATCCAATGAAACAGACAGGCCGAGTGCGAAAACGGACAGGAGGAGAAGACATTGCCTGCGCTTAATGGTGCGGTACGCACGCCCGGTGCTCCGATTCTCGGTTCGGCTATCGCAATCCACCATCTGCATGGAACCTTCCTTCGGTTTCGGCCCTGCGCTGCTATTGGCCGTCAGGCTCGGGCCAATAGTTGCATGGAGGATCCGTCATGATCGTCGGGCAGGTCTTGCTATCGACAAAATTCGTTATGAAACAGAACGGAAAAACGCTCGGATCTGCAACTGCCGGACCCGTCCGTTGAAACACCTTGATCTGACCTTGAAGGATGAAGTCCTCAGGCCGGGCGAGTTTCCTGAACTCGCATGTCTTGTCGACAACGTATGAGAAGAATGGGTCCCTCCCTTCGTTACCGTGGGCAAGGTCCCGGCCGCTGTCATCAACGACTTTGTTTTCGGCGAAGTACCACGTCGCACGGAGAACGATCTTCTCCTGCGGGTCGATCTTGAGGATGCCCGACCCCGCATTGTAGCCCCGGGCCGTGAGAATATTCTGGCTGGTGAATGTCAACGTTTTGCGAACGTTGGGATCATCAGCCGCCGTGACCTGGACTGTGCCGGTGAGCGATGCCGGTCCCACAAGCGTCTCGTCGAAGATATTGGTGATCTCAACATAGACGCGCAGCGAGTGCTCGTACATGCCAAGGAAGTATTCACCTCGAAGCCTGACGTCGAAGAGTCTGTCAGGCTCTTTGTATGCCGGCAGAGGTTCATCGCATGGCCCGGGCATTAAGGCGAGGAAGAGAACCAGCGGGGGATAGAGAACAAGCCGCAGGGGATGGGGCAGGCCTCCGGTGCCAAGGACTTTCTCGGAACGGGTCAGGTTCAATCGGAAACCGCGCAACCCCATAACATCATCACCTCGAATTCAGGGGCCAGGCCTCAGCAGACTCACTTCTCCGGCTTCATTTGCGGGAAGAAGAGCACATCGCGGATCGAGTCTTTGTTCGTCAAGAGCATCGTGAGGCGGTCGATCCCGACGCCGAGTCCGGCCGTCGGCGGCATGCCGTATTCCAGTGCACGGAGGAAATCATCGTCCATCACCTGTGCCTCCTCGTAACCTCGTGCACGCAGTTTCATTTGTTCCTCGAATCGTGCCCGCTGATCGAGCGGATCATTCAGCTCAGAAAACGCGTTGCAGATCTCCTGGCCGTTGACCAACCCCTCAAAGCGTTCCACAAGTCCGGGCTCGGAGCGATGCCGTTTAGCCAGGGGGGACAGCTCCACGGGGTAGTCCGTCACGAAGGCCGGCTGCACCAGATGCGGCTCCACTTTGGCGCGAAGGATCTCATCGATGATCGCACCTGCCCCCATCGCTGGCTCGAGCTCGACGTGGAGCTCCTGTGCAATGGTCCTCAATTCCTTCTCGGATTTGCCGCGAAGTTCCTTGCCCGTGTATTCCTTGATCGCATCAAACAAGGCGATCCGTCTCCACGGCGGCGTGAAGTCAACTTCATTCCCGCCGAGCATCGCCTTCGGCGTCCCGTTCACAGCCACTGCAGCGGCGTGGATCATCTGCTCGGTCAACTCCATCATCCATCGGTAGTCTTTGTAGGCCACGTACACCTCGAGCATCGTGAACTCGGGATTGTGGGTACGATCCATGCCCTCGTTCCGGAAATCCTTGGAGATCTCATAGACACCGTCGTATCCGCCAACGATCAGCCGTTTCAGATAAAGCTCGTCGGCGATGCGGAGATACAGATCGACATCGAGTGCATTGTGGTGCGAAACAAAGGGGCGCGCTGAAGCACCGCCGTACATCGGCTGAAGGATCGGAGTCTCCACCTCCAGGTATCCTCGCTCATCCAGGAATTTGCGCATGGCCGCAATCATCTTTGCGCGTTTGACAAATACCTCCCGCACGCCCGGATTGACGACGAGGTCGACGTAGCGCTGACGGAAGCGGAGCTCCTTATCCGAGAATGGGTCGTAGATCGTCTTGTTCCCCTGTTCATCCACCTTCTCCTTGACAACGGGCAGGGGTCTTAGCGACTTCGATAGGAGCACCAATTCCTGGGCGTGAATTGAGATTTCCCCCATTTTTGTTCTGAAGACAAATCCCTTCACGCCGATGATATCACCGATGTCCATCAGCTTGAAGGCATCGTAGATGGGACCCAAGTCGTCTCTCTTCAAGTAGACCTGGATCTTGCCGCGAGAGTCCTGAATGTGGCAGAACGATGCTTTCCCCATCCGGCGCAGTGACATGATCCGGCCGGCGGCCGAGACATTGCACGGGGGTGCATTGTCTTTGAAGCTCGCGAGGATGTCACTTGAGAAATCGGTGCGGTCAAATTCATACGGGTACGGATTGACGCCGAGCTTCTTGAGCTGCTCCAGTTCCTCACGACGACGCAGCATGAGAACATTGAGCTCTTCCTGCTCGGAGGACGCCGACGGTGGCTGATGATTTGAGCTTTCAGGATCAGTCATAGAGCCAAATGGGAAGAGGGCGTATATGCAGGTGAATCTAGTTGATTTTTGCTCGACGGACAACCCTCAGGTGACGAACTGCTACGGCGTTTGCTTTTCGGTCGGGTAGGGCGGTAAGTCGAGGCGATCGGGATCAGTCCTCCCGTTCAGCGCCGCAATTTCGTACATCATCAGAGCGTGCTCCGGCCCCACCTGGTCCCACGAAAATCGCCATTCCCAGTTGCCGAAAACGGTCCCCGGAAGGTTCATACGCCCCTCGGTGCCGAGGCCAAGCACATCCTGGAACGGAAAGACCGAAAGATCGGCGACAGACCTCGAGGCCACGCGCATCAGATCCAGATGTATCTCTTTGCCGTCTGTATGGCAATACTTCCGGATGAAGGCCTTCTCCCGTTCCGTGGCTGTCGCAAACCACCCGCGCGTTGTGTTGTTGTCATGCGTTCCTGTGTAGACAACACAATGGTGCTCATAACGGTGCGGAAGAAAAGGGTTGGCAGGACCTTCAGCGAACGCAAACTGCAGAACCTTCATTCCGGGGAACTCGAACTGATCGCGTAGGCGGACAACATCGGGGGTGATGACTCCGAGGTCTTCGGCGATGATCGGGAGTTTGCCCAGTTTCTTTTGAACCTCCTTGAAGAATTTGTCGTACGGGCCCTTCACCCACCGTCCCCGGACGGCTGTCTTTTCTGCTGCAGGAATCTCCCAGTAACCTGCGAAGCCCCGAAAATGATCGATGCGAGCGACGTCGAAAAGCGTGAAAGCACTGCGGAAACGATCAATCCACCAGCGGAATCCATCCTCCTCTATCCGCGACCAGCGGTAGATCGGATTTCCCCACCGCTGCCCTGTCTCGCTAAAGTAGTCCGGTGGCACACCTGCAACCACCTTTGGACTTCCGTTCTTGTCGAGATAGAAGAGCTCCGGGTGTGACCAGACATCGGCGCTGTGGTGAGCGACGAAAATCGGGATGTCTCCTACGATTTTGATCCCACGCTCATGAGCGTAGTTCTTCACTCGAGCCCACTGACGGTAGAACTGCCATTGCACGAATTTCCAGATGCGGACTTCAGCGGCAAGTTCTCGCCGGACGCGCGCGAGTGCCTTCGGCTTCCTCTGCGCGCAATCTTCTTCCCATCGGGTCCACTCAACGCCTTTGAAATGCTCGTTCAATGCTTGGAAAAGACAGAAATCGTCGAGCCACGATCGCTGTTCCCTGCAAAAAGCCTCAAAGTCCGATAGCTCGGTCCCATCCGGGCGGGCAAAGAAGCGATTGGCCGCGCGGCGGAGTCTCTCAAGCCGATATGGAATCACGACAGGGTAGTCAACGCGACCGCGGGGAAAATTCGGTGCCGGAACAAAATCCGACTCGGAGAGCCATCCCTTCGCCACCAACGGCTCGAAGCCGACAAGCATAGGATTTCCGGCAAAAGCAGAGAGTCCCATGTACGGGGAATTGCCATATCCCGTCGGCGTCAGCGGGAGCACCTGCCAGAACTTCTGACCCGCCACGACCATCCAATCAATGAGATGCAGCGAGACATCACCGATATCACCGGTTCCGTAGAGCCCCGGTAAGGAGGTGGGGTGCAACAAGATGCCACTGCTGCGAGGAATTCGCATATGCTCTATGTTTCCAATCCGGCTTGTTGCCTGAGGTAGTGAACTTCCGACTGGGTGAGATATCTCCATCTACCGCGCGCGACACCCTCCGTTGTCAGTCCACCAAACGCCACTCGCTCGAGTCCCTTCACCGTATACCCCAACGCTTCGAACAACCTGCGCACCTCCCGGTTACGGCCTTCAGCGATTGACACAATGAGCTCCTTCCGACGAGAGCCGGGAAAAAGCTCAACCTGGCGTGGCTTTGCAAACCCCTCCTCAAGTCGGATACCGCGCCTCAGTTTGCTGAAGTGATCTTCGAGGATGCCACGTTCAAGCCGAACCCGGTAGACACGCTCAATCTCCCGACGAGGATGCATCAGCCCGTTAGCAAGCTCACCATCGTTGGTGAGAAGCAGTAAGCCCGTCGTGTTTCGGTCCAGTCTTCCGATCGGATAGACCCGTTCGCGCACTCGAACGTACTCCAACACCGTCGCCCTTCCCCGCTCGTCACTCAGCGTCGTTATGCAGTCCTTCGGCTTGTTGAACAGGATGTAGTACAGCTTGTGTCGTACTTGGACCGGTTGGCCGTTGACGGTCACGCGGTCTCTGAGCGGATGGATCTTTGTCCCGAGTTCCTGAACGATCTTGCCGTTCACCTTGACGACGCCGGAAAGAATGAGTTCATCGTTCTTGCGCCGCGATCCAACTCCAGCTAAGGCAAGAAATTTGTTCAGCCGAAGAGCTTCCTGATGAACCCTTGGATCTTCTCTTTCCACGTGTGCCATCGGGACTTTGGCTGGGGAATGGTAGGCCGGACCGTGGTTGCGTCCGGCACGGGGATTTGCGGTTCCTCTTTCTGGATCGAACTTCCAGTGGAGGTTTGAGGGACAGCGCCTGAAGATACGTCAGGCTGCGTTTTCTCAAATTCGGCAATCCCCACCTGCGTGTCTGGAATGCTCGCTCCTTCCCGCGACCCAAGCTCTTGAGGTTCGTCAATCGAGGGCTGTTCCATCTCATCGGACGGGGCTGGTGCCGATTCCACTCCCCCCTCTACCTCAAGGTGGCTTTCTGTGGTTTCCGTTTCGGTCAGTTCAACCTCGGGCGGGGTAAACACTCCCGGCTCTTCTGCCGGCAGCTCGGAATCCTCAAGTTGTGCGGCCTCGAATGAGGAGCCGACATCGGGTGCCGGAGCCACCTCCTGTTGCGCCGCGTCCTCTTCGGGTTCTGCCAGCCTCTCCGGTCGGGTGCCCAAAAGATTCATCGTATCAAATCCGACCTCTTCCTGTGGGGGCAGCGTCTGCTCGGGGATTTGCTCTTCTTGTCCGAAGACGACGATGCCATCGGTGGTCGGGAGAGCGTCGGAAGGCGGAACAGGCTCGAGCGAGACGGAATCAGCCGTCGCCGCACCCTCTGTCGACACCGGCTCTGTCGTCACGTCCGGTTCAACATGGTGCAACTCCTCTTTTGCCCGTGAGCCAGCCGATTCGCCATCACCCTCCCGCACCTTGATCTCGCGAATTCTCTTCCTCGGTATGATTTTCACTTCCTCATCGAGACCTGGCTTTCTTTTGGGAATGTGCGGCAGTCTTGATCTGAAGTCCTCCTCCTTTTTCTCCAGCACTCCCTGCTGAGCCTCAAGCATCCGGCGCTCGGTCTCAAACTGGCTCTCGCCAAGGATCTCCTGAATCTCACGCGGACGTGGCAGGTCTGTCAGATCGTTGAGACCGAAGTGCTTGAGAAACTCCTTGGTGGTTCCATAGAGCAACGGACGTCCGACTGTCGTGGCGCGGCCGACGATCGTCACGAGTTCCTTCTCGAGAAGAGTCTTCAGGACATAGTCGCAGTTGACGCCGCGTATGGATTCGATCTCGGGTTTGGTGATCGGTTGCTTGTAGGCGACAATCGCGAGCGTTTCGATTGATGATTGCGAGAGCTTCCTGCGGGTCTGCTCCTTGTAGAGCTTGGCGAGCCATTCCGCGTAAACGGGGAGCGTCGCAAACTGATATCCGCCGGCGATCTGGATAATGCGATACGGCTTATCTGCCGCGTCGTATTCGGCATTGAGCTCGTCGACGACTCGGATCACATCAGTCGGTTCAAGTTGACGCGACTCTCCGTTCAGACCCTGGTACTCATAGATCGTCTGGATCTGCTTGACCGAAAGCGGCTCGCGCGCAGCGAAGAACAATGCTTCGATCAGGCTTCTCAGCGTGGTAGGAACCTGAAGAACGGTGGTTTCCGTTGTTGTTATGGTTTCAGCCATTGCTCGCTAGTTGACGTATCGCATGATCGAGACTTCTCCAAACGGCTCAGCCTGTCGCGCGATGATCCTCTTTGCCCGGATAAGCTCCAGCAGGGCGATGAATGTGACAACGATGCGGATCTTTTCCTCCATATCCTTGACCAGCTCATAGAACGTGGCCTCGGATCGTCGGGCAAAAAAGTCGAGGATGTACTCAATCTGCTCATCGATCGTGACGTTGAGCCGGACAATCTCGTGCACAAGCTTTTTCGGCATGCGTTCGACGGCAAACTTCAACGACGCGATGAGGTCAAACAACGACACATCCCTCAACGAGCCCTCCTCCTCATCTTCCGTCACCGCTCTCTCGTCAGCCTCGTGGTATCCCCGGGAATAGAGCTTGCGCTGCTCGTCTTCCATGGCCGACATCTCCGCGCCGGCCTCTTTGAAGCGCTTGTACTCGACGAGGCGTCTGACCAGGTTCGCGCGCGGATCTGTTTCCTCCTCTTCACCGGGCTCCGGTGGCAGGAGCATCTTGACCTTGATCTGCATGAGTTCCGCCGCCATCACCAGAAACTCACCGGCGATCTCGAGGTCAAGGTCTTCCACATAGTGCAGGTACTCGAGAAACTCCCTCGTGATCCGTGAGATCGGGATGTTGTAAATATCCAGCTCATCTCTTCTGATGAAGAAGAGGAGAAGGTCTAGCGGTCCCTCAAATTCTTGCAGCTTGATCGTATACATAAGACGTTAGCTCTCAATGCGGCAATCAACCACCCTGCATTCGGCTCCTTAATCTATCCCGCTCAACTAGAGCGGGACGCGAAAAACGCGCAATCTTCAATCTATAATCGAAATTGCTCTTTCCGTTCTCCCTTTTCCATCTTCCATTCTTCATTTCACGTTTTCCATTTTTCATTTTCTTACCCTACCCCCATCGCCTCGTGTACTTCGGCCATCGTCTTCTGCGCGACTGCACGGGCGCGCGCTTCCCCATCGCGCAGGATGGATTTCACCTCATCGATGTGTCTCTCGTAGTACGCTCGCTTTTCACGGTGTGGTGCGAGCGTCTCCGCGATCCTGTTGGCGCACATCATCTTGCAGTCAACGCATCCAAGCTTTCCGCTTTCGCACCCCTGCCGTATCTCAGCTAACTGTCCCGCATTGAATTTGTTGTGGTAGGTGAAGACCAGGCAGATATCGGGACGCCCGGGATCCCCTTTGCGGATTTTCTGCGGATCCGTAACCGCACTGCGTACCTTTTTGGCGATCTCGTCGGGCGAATCCGCGAGGAGTATTGTATTCCCAAGCGATTTGCTCATCCGCCTGCCATCTACCCCGGGGAATCGTGCGAAGCGAGTCAGCTTCCCCTCTGGCTCCGGAAACACCGGCTTGTTCGGTGCGTAGAGCGTGTTGAAGCGACGTGCGATCTCCCGCGTGATCTCAATGTGCGGCATTTGATCCTCACCGACAGGCACGAGGTCCCCTTTGTATGCCAGTATGTCAGCAGCCTGCAGTACCGGATACCCGAGGTGGCCGTAAACGATGTTCTCCATGTCAAGGTCGCGAACCTGCTCCTTCAACGTCGGATTTCGTTCCAGGCGCGACGTCGTGATCAACATCGAAAATATCAGGTGCAATTCGGCGTGCTCTTTGATCTGCGATTGCCGAAACATCGGGCTGCGCTTTGGATCCAGGCCGGCCGAAAGCCAGTCGATCAGCATATCGATCGAATTCTGATAGAGTTCCGACGCATCCGGATCGGTCGTGAGCGCGTGGTAATCAGCAATCAAATGATAATTCTGATATTCTCCCTGCAACGCCACCCAATTCTCAAGCGGACCGACGAGATTGCCGAGATGCAGCTTTCCGGTCGGTCGCATACCGCTGAGAATTACCTTCTTCCGCTGATTCAATTCGCGTTCCGGACTCCTTTCGTGCTGGCAGCGTACGGCTTTCAGCGATCAGCCAGAAAAAGCCAGGCCCGAGAGCTGAATGCTGATGGCAAAACGCTCCTCAATTCATATACAAATAGGGCTTCCATCGGTCATCTACGCTGCCGACGAAATCCCGAATGAACATAACGTGATTGGGCCGGATGGGCCTTCGGATAAGACTCATCTGGGCTTCGCTGGGGAGTCGGTCCCCTTTCTTGTTGTTGCACCTCACACAGGCACACACCAGATTCTCCCATGCATCCTCGCCACCGCGCGCCTTCGGCACAACATGATCCACCGTTAATGGGACATCCCCCCGACCACAGTATTGACATCTATGCCCATCGCGCCGCAGAATATTCTTCCTTGACAGAACGATTTTCTTGTAGGGGACTCGAACGTAGACAGAAAGGCGAACGATGCTCGGAAACGGCATCGTCATCGACACGGAATGCAGAAATCTACCGTCAGAGGCTTCGATCAACTCGGCTTTTCCGAGGTAGAGAAGGACGACAGCTTTCTTGATGTTGCAGACGCTGAGAGGCTCGTAGTTGTGGTTCAACACGAGCACCTTACGGTTCATTCTTCCGTTTGAACCCACGGATGACACTGCTGCGCTGAAGTCTGAAGCACCCCCTTAAGTCGGCAAAAGAGCTGCCTAAATTGAACAGTTTACTTGAAGATTTCGTGGTTACTCCTTGCAAAATATAGCATATTCACCAGAGAGAGTCAAGGTGAGAAAAGGGAGAAATTGGGGAAAATCCCGCCCTCACGCTCCTGCCATCCCACCCCGACCGCATGCCAAGGAATTCCTTCAGTCCCGACGTCAGTCAGCACCTCGAGTCCGAGCCCACGTCATCGGAGCTTCCATCTCATTAGGTACGCTTACAAATGCGGGTTTTTCACCCGCGGAGGCTGCTTCAAACGTTCCGACCGCTTGTATTGGCTGCGGATTTCGCTTACTGAGCTTCCGCGGAATTTCTCAAGAAATGCGTTCGCGAGGACAGGAGAAATCACCGCCTCCGCAAGTACGGAAAAAGCCGGCACGGTGCGTATAGACGGTCCCTGGACAGATCCCTTGAGCGGCTTACGCCTCCCTTGATGATCTGGAGCCAGATCTCGTTCGGGCGATGACATTGCCTGCGTCTTCGCGTTGATGACGATGAGCTTCCCATGCGTTGCACCGACTTTCGACGCGTCTACGCGATCATATCGGCGGTTCCCGCTGGCAACTCGCTGCGCAAGAGCTTCTCGTGCCTCGAGGGTGAACGGTTCGACGCCACGGAATCCAGACCTGATCTTAACTGAGTGCACTCCGGGAACAGACCTCAGCGCTCCAACCAGAAGTTCATTGAGCCTACCGCCGATCCGGATTCCGCCGGCCAGCCCGGCGGGCACACCCGTAACCAAGAGTTCAAACGTGCCAGGCATCGGGCGGCCAACCCTCTTCTGCCTATCCATCTGCTCGAGCATTCGACCTTCGTACGCGTTGTCAAGAATCCGAACAGAGGATAGATCCGCCTGCTCGGTGACTTTGTATGCACCGGAGTGCGATTGGAGAGCCGAGGGTCTTGCCAGATTTCATGCCCGAGAGTACTTCGACCGCAGGGGGAGCGACCTTCGCTCCAGCGTCGAGCCCGTGGGCCTTCTGCAGCCGCTGGATCTGATGGTTGATGTAGCCCGCTGAAATCGAGATTCCCGCCGGCATTCCCTCCACGATGCCCACAGATGTCCGAGCATCTGATTCACCAGCTGTTATGAAGCGAATTGCGGTGCTCTCCATGTCGAGGCAAGAGGCGTGAGCACAAAGTAAACAACCACCACCATAGCTGGTGGCTTTTGAAAAACAGGAACGTCAACAAGTCTCCGTCTCAACTCACCCCCTTACTCCCCCTCTTTTGGTCGGAAGAGAGGAGGACGCGGGGTGAGTCAGCAATGCAAACGGCAAAGCCAACCGTCCATAGCCACGGCCAAAGGCGGTGGATTTCTACGGCTGACTGAACCGTATCAAACGGTGGCCGGTTACAAGGGCGACCGGAAAAGAAACGACAAAGGCGCAAGGCTCTCCCGCCTGTGCGGAAGGGTCCTGCGCCCCGCAAGCCCACTGAAGGCAACAACTCACTATTTCTGAGGGATTTCAACCGCGACGAATCGCGTCGATTTGTCGGCGCCTTTCACCCGCATGAGCACAGCGTCGCCGGGGTTCTTCTTCCTCAGAGACTGCTCGAACTGGGAGACAGAAGTTACCGGCTGTTCACCAACACTCAGGATGACATCGTTTGGTCTCAGCTGTCTCTTCTGAGCCTCGCTGAGAGGTTTGACGCTTTCAACGAGGACTCCGGACTCAGTCTCATAGCTCTTCTTCAGGTCTGAGTCCAGGTTCCTCACAGTCATCCCGAGGTCTTCGAGCTCGAGCCGGCTTGGGCCGGCTGCCTCCCTTGGCTTGCTCGGTTCTCTTTTGGTGTCAGCCGACGCCACAGCTTCCTCGTCTTCGTCGCGGGCCTTCAGCACAACTTTCTTCTCAACCATCTTCCCGTCGCGGAGAATCTTGAGCGTGACCGTCTCGCCGGGGTACTTCGCAGCGACAATCGTCTGCAATTCATTGGACGTTTTGACTTCCCTTCCATCGACGGTCAAGATGATGTCCCCTGCTTTGACACCAGCCGCCTCCCCCGCACTGCCAGCGTTCACTCGCTGTACCAGGACACCCGTTGGTTTGTCGAGCCCTTTCGCCTTGGCCATCGTGGCGTCCACTGTCTCAATCACAACACCGATGTATCCCCGCCGTACTTTCCCATACTTGATAAGATCCGTTGCCACTTTCTTCGCGAGGTTGATGGGGATCGCGAAACTGTATCCCTGAAAGCGTGCGTTCGTGGTTGCGATCGCGGTGTTGATTCCGATTACCTCACCATTAATGTTCACGAGTGCGCCACCGCTGTTGCCCGGGTTGACCGCAGCGTCGGTCTGTATGAAATTCTCTATCGAGTAACTGGCATCATCCCGATCCCTCAGTTCGCCCGCTATGATGCCGAGCTGGCCTCGTCCTGTCGCGCTGATAATCCCTTGGGTCATCGTTGACGTCAATCCCAACGGATTCCCGAATGCGAACGCGATCTGGCCAACCTCAACCTCGTCCGAGTTCCCAAGGCGCGGGGTCACCAGGTCCTTCGCATTCACTTTGATCACCGCGAGGTCCGTGTACTTGTCTGTACCGATCAGCTTGGCGTTCTTGAACACTCGTTTGTCAGAGAGGGTGACCTCGATTCCGTCGGACACCGCGTTGCCGACAACGTGGTTGTTTGTCAGTATGTAGCCGTCGGATGTAAGGATCACACCGGATCCCGCTCCAACCTCCGGACGAGGAGTCCGAGGTTCAATGCGGAAATCCGGTCCGAAAAACCGGAACCAGCTATCGCTCTGGTCGTCTGACCGAGATCGTGACACAACGGTGATGTACACAACGGTCGGCGTGACCTCCTTCGCGATTGACTGGTATGCTTCGTTCAACGCCTTCAGAGCCGGATGTGCATTCGAAGATTTCGATTGCGCCCCGATCTTGACATCTTGTGTCGCGAAGCTCATATCGACACCCTTGAACGTCGACACAAGCGTCACGCCAAGGACAATACCAAGGGAGATCAGCAAAATTGCTACGACGACAGATTTCGTTGACATGGTTAAGCTCCTCAACACGGTGTAACTCTTATCTGATAGAAGGATTGTTTCTTGAACACGGATTGTCTCGGGATCCGCACTACGCCACTGAATCCCGGTTTGCCATCCGGTTGTGGATTTCGAGGGATTTCAGCGGCTTGAGATCCTCAAAATGTTGACGCAAATACAAACGCAAAGTTGCATCAATTTCGTTCCCGGTCGCCTTTGAGTACTCCAGGGCGGACACGCTGTCCAGCTTCGCCCTGAACAATCTCTGCAATACTCTCAATGTCTGAACCGAGATTTTTGCGTTCGACTTGGTCTGTTCCGATCTCCTCCCGCGAGACGATGACGGGGCTCGGCAGAATTCTCTCTCGTAAGCATGCTGAGCCTGCTGAGGCGCGCAGCGCGGGCATACGATCGCACCTTTGGACAGCTGGAAGACCGCAGATCCCTCGCCGGCGAACTCATCGACACGTCTTCCGCAGCTGCCGCATTGATCGAGGGAGGGCTCAAAACCGAACAAGCCGGCAAGCCGGATCTGGAACGCGTACACAAGGTTGACGAATCTTCGTGATGCGCGCTCCAGCTCATCCAATGTCCCGAGCAAGAGAGAATAAAGCGCAGCGTTTTCCTCCTCGTCGTGCGTAAGCTGGTTGACCAGCTCCAGAACCGACATCGCTGCCGTCATTCGGTCAAACTCGCTGTGGATCTTCTTGTACGGCTTGATGATATCGCACTGAGAAACCAATTGCAGGTCACGATGCTCTTTCCTGTAAAGAACAAGCGCTACGTTCGTCATCGGCTCGAGAGCCGCACCAAATTTGCTCTTCATCTGGCGAGCTCCTTTGGCGACACCCTTGAGCTTGCCGAACCGTCGCGTATAGAACGTGACGATCTTGCTCGTGTCCCTATATTTCATCCCCTTCAGCACGATGGCGTCGGTTTTCGTCAGCATCGGCCCACCCTAGCGAAAAACGGCCTTTCTGACAATGGAGGAAAGGTCTTTCTTTTTCAGCTCCTCCATAGCCATCCGGAAGGGGCTCCGCAACACACCTTTCTCCGTTATGATCGCCGAGACGAGCTCGTTCGGCGTGATGTCAAAGGCCGGTGCGTACACATCGATGCCTGAGGGGGCTGTCTGTTTCTGCCCATAGGACGTCACCTCGGCACCGCTTCTTTGCTCGATGGGTATGTCCTTGCCCGAGGCCATCTCGAAGTCGATCGTTGTCGTCGGAGCTGCCACGTAGAAGGGAATCCCGTGGTGTTTGGCGAGGACCGCCAGACCATAGGTCCCGATTTTATTTGCGACATCTCCGTTGAGCGTGATGCGGTCTGCCCCGACCAAAACGACGCTAACCATTCCCCGCTGCATCACGAACGCTGCAGTGCTGTCAGTTATGAGTGTGAAGGGGATTTGCAGCTTGTCAAGCTCCCACGCGGTCAGCCGAGCCCCCTGCAGCAGCGGGCGAGTTTCATCAATATAGACGTGGCGGAGCTTCAGTTGTTCCCACGCCGTTGTGATGATGCTCTGCGCCGTGCCCGATCCCCCGGTCGCGAGGCTACCGGTGTTGCAGTGCGTCAGAACAGTCGAAGCAGCCGGCAACAAGTGCGCCCCGAGCTGGCCGATCACTCTGCAGAGTTCTTCGTCTTCCGCGTGAATCGCTTTTGCCTCATCCAGCAAGCGCGACTGTGTTTCTTCCAGCGCGGAGCCCGCGGCGTCAATGACCACATAGCGCATACGATTCAGCGCCCAAAAGAGATTGACTGCGGTGGGGCGGGTGGAGGCAAAGAGGTTGGTCGTCCGTTCAATCCACGCGATGGTGGATTGTACGTCGTTCGTTTTCAGCTTCTGGAAAGCAAGGACGAAACCGTAGCCCGCCGCGATGCCGACGAGCGGGGCACCACGGATGGCTAGGGACCTGATCGCATCGGCAATGACCACCTCCTCATCCGTCTCCACGTAGACTTCTTCGAGCGGAAGTCGTGTTTGATCCAGAAAGCGGACCTTCCCGTCTCGCCACTCTATAGGACGCACTGTGTTCATCGCTCGTCAAACCGCGAAATCTGCATAAATGAACGATAGCGATCCTGGATTTGAAGGTACGTGAGATCTCTGAGTCCGTCGACGCTGAACTTCTCGACACAGAACGATGCCAGCGTACTCCCGTAGATCACGGCGCGCTTGAGATTGTCCGGCGAGAGGTCATCCGTTCGTGCCAGCCACCCCACGAACCCGCCAGCGAAGGCGTCGCCTGCGCCGGTCGGGTCATGGATGTTCTCAAGAGGATACGCCGGTGCGGAGAAGATAGTCTCCTCCGTCACCAGCAGCGCCCCGTGTTCACCCTTCTTGACAATGACAATCTTTGGCCCCATAGCTATGATGCGCTTCGCCGCCTTCATGAGGTTGGGTTCATGTGCCAGCAGACGTGCCTCGGAATCATTCACGACAAGGACGTCCATGACCTTCAGCGTTTCGGCCAACTCTTTCGGCCTGTTCTCGATCCAGTAGTTCATCGTATCACCCACGACGAGCCGGGGTTTGCTGAGTCTGTCGAGCACTTGTCGCTGCAGAACGGGATCGATGTTGCCCAAGCAGACGTACGAGCTTCGCTTGAAACCGTTGGGAATTATCGGATTGAACTGCTCGAACACATTAAGATCCGTGTAAAGAGAATCGCGCGTGTTGAGGTCATAATGGTAGCGACCTCCCCAGCGGAAAGTCTTCCCTTCCCGCACGACCTGAAGCCCGTCGAGATCGACCTTCCGATCTTCGAGGAACTGCATGTGATACCTCGGGAAATCCCCACCCACGACAGCCACCAAGCGCACCGGTGCCGTGAAATAGCTCGCCGCTACCGAGATGTAGACAGCAGAACCTCCGAGCGCGTCCTTCACATTTCCAAATGGTGTATCTACCGAGTCAAAAGCGACGGAACCAACAACGAGCAAGCTCAAGTGAGACTCCTTTTCTAGAGACCTAGAGGGTGATTTGAGTTAGTCGAGCTGCAGCAGCCTCACCGGTGATGTACTCATGCACGATTTCCAAACCGCGACGCTGTCCGGGCCATACTAGCTTCTCTCGCGCCCGCTCGAAGCGGCACCACTCATATCCCTGGTGTTCAACCGACATCTGAGGTTCGTCGTTGGGTGAAACCTCTACCGCGAAAAAAGGACTGAGATGAACCGTGTCACTGGCCGCGACGTAGAAGGAATTCACGTGCGGCACAACCCATAATCGGCGAGGCTTCAGGGCTGTTTCCTCCTCCAACTCCCGCACCGCCGCTTTCACTGCGCTTTCTGTATCCCTCTTCGTCCCCGTGATCCACTGCCAAATGCCAGGATAGATCTTGTCATCGTTGGATCGCTCGAGCAATAGATACTGCGGACCGGCACCATCCATTTTGAACACACACACTTCCACGATCCGAGCAACTATTGCTGACATTTCTCGCGTCTTGTGTCAAGATCCGGCCCGACGGCACCAAGCTGCACGGAGACTTGCTGAAATGCCACCTTTCCGGACTTCACTCCTTTAGAAAATATACCCGAATTTCGAACGGATTCCAACCAGCCCGGGCCGCACTCGAGATCAAGCAGGAATGGCGCGAATCTGGCGGGACCTAGCCTCGAAGTCCGGGAACACCGCTCACACTCTGCGCTGCTCTCACGGCCCTTCGTATCGTCTCAGCTGTGAGCTGAGCTGCAAGCTCGGCAACGTAGTCGAGATCCGCGCGTTCCCCCCCGCACGACAACGCGAATGAGACATCGCCATCATACGACGTATGCACGGGCACGATGGCGCGAGCCATGCCATCGTGCACGCGCTGAGCTATTCGGAACAATTCCAGCTTGGAGAAATCAGCGTTCGTCGCAACCACCGCAAGCGTCGTGTTGACGTCCTCCAATACTTTCCCCCGAGCCAACGGTCGATGCTTCTCCCGGTCGCCCAGAAACGTTCCGTCGGAGGCCCGCGCACCCGCAAGAACGTTTCCACCCTCACCGACGACATCTCCCACAGCGTTGACAACCGCAAGAGCCCCGATGGTCAACGGCCCAATCTGGAAGGCACTCGATCCCAGTCCCCCCTTCATCCAGTGTTCGACCCCCATCCACTTGCCAATTGTAACTCCCGTGCCGGCCCCGACATTTCCCTCTGCAATCGATTCCGCCGACGCGGACTCGCACGCCTTGTAGCCAGCCGCGGAATCCGGCCGAACCATGTTGCTACCGACATTCAGGTCAAAGACGACAGCAGCAGGAACAATGGGCACCCTGGCCCACGGGGTTTGATAGCCTATCCGGTGCTCTTCGAGCCACCGTATCACTCCGTCGCAAGCGGCGAGACCGAAGGCGCTCCCCCCTGTCAGCAAGATGGCGTGGACTTCCTGCATGGACTTCTCCGGCGCCAGCAACGCAAGCTCCCGGCTACCAGGAGAGTTGCCGCGCACTTCGCAGCTTGCGCGCGTCCTGGGCGGACAGAGTATGACCGTACAGCCGGTCATTGCCTTGCTATCGGTATAGTGACCGACTTTGAATCCGGGAACGGAAGTCAGCATAGTGATCTTCGCAAGAATTCCATTATCTGTTCTTTGTACGGAAATGAGAGAGGACGATACCGCATGCCACGCTCACGTTCAGTGACTCGGCCTTCCCGAACCTCGGTATTTGAACGATCACGTCGGCGGAAGCGCGCACCTCCTTCGAGAGGCCGTGTCCTTCACTTCCGAGGAGGATCACCATTCTCGCTCGTCCAGCTACATCCGTGTACGCCCGCTTCGCGTCACCGGAAAGGCCCATAACGAAGAACCCCCCTTGTTTCATCCTGCGCAACGTTGACGAGAGGTCTACACCCGAGACGACCGGAACGTGGAATACTGAGCCCACCGTCGATCGGATCACCTTCTCGTTGAAGAGCTCCACACTCCCCTTTCCGAGAAGGACAAGATCGACACCGAACCAGTCCGCAGATCGGACGATGGAGCCTACGTTGCCGGGATCGGCGACGGCATCCAACGCGACGACAAGGGACGCCCGATTCAGACGCTCGTCACTGACGATCGGTTCCGGTCGATGCACGACAGCCAGAACGCCTTGCGCATGGACTGTATCGGCAACCAACCTGAGTTCCGCGTCGCTGATTTCCCTGACTGGTATTCGCCGCTCCTCAAGCTGTCGGAGGATCTTTGCGTAATCCGGGTCAGCAAGGAATCGAGGCAGAACCGCCACGAGATCCATCGTTGCAGAAGATGCGATCGCCTCCTTCAGTGCTCGCCAGCCTTCGAGAGTGAATCTGCGCTCGGCCTCGCGAGCTTTCTTGTGTGAGAGGGATCGAATGTACTTCAACTGTGTCTTTGAAATCCGCACAGCTCAATATAGAGGAAAAGCAAACAAGAGACAAAGGAAGCGCAGTGAATTCAGTCAGGACTCATATTCTCCCCACACGGACCGCAACGCATTGGAGATCTCTCCCACGGTGGCATAGGCTTCAACACACCGGAGGATGGAGGGTAGCACGTTGCCGCTCCCCTTTGCTGCCTCCATCAGGTGAACAATTTCTCGTTCGAGGGGTCCCCGATCGCGTCGTGCCCGAATAGCGTTGAGGCGTTGAACCTGTTTGTCCCGTATGCTCTCGTCGATCCATAGAATCTCGGGCTGCCGCTCCTCTTGAATCTTGAACTGATTGACACCAACGAAAATCTTCTCCCGCTTTTCGATAGCCATCTGGTATTCGTAGGCGCTCTCAGCAATGTGTTTCTGATAGAACTGCTGCTCGATTGCCCGCACCGCTCCACCGAGCTTGTCAACCTTCTCGATATATTCCCAGGCCTTCTTTTCGATCTCATCGGTCAGTGACTCGACAAAATACGATCCGCCGAGCGGGTCAACCGTATCTGCCACTCCCGACTCGTACGCGATCACCTGCTGTGTGCGCAGCGCCAACCGAACCGACTCCTCCGTCGGCAAGGCCAGAGCCTCGTCGCGGGAATTGGTGTGGAGCGATTGGCAGCCCCCGAGAATGGCCGCCAGCGCCTGCAGCGTCACGCGAACCACGTTGTTGTCGATCTGCTGTGCCGTCAGTGTTGATCCGCCGGTTTGGGCATGGAAACGCAATTTCATTGTCTCCTCATTGCGCGCACCGAACCGTTCCTTCATGATTTTTGCCCATATCCGTCGTGCTGCCCGGAACTTGGCGATCTCTTCGAAGAAGTTGTTGTGGGCGTTGAAGAAAAACGACAACTGGCCCCCGAACCTGTCAACATCCAGGCCCCGATCGACCGCCGCCTGAACGTAGGCGATCGCGTTGGCCAGAGTGAAGGCCAGTTCTTGGACTGCGGTCGCTCCTGCTTCTCGAATATGATAGCCACTGATGGATATTGTGTTCCACCGCGGAAGATGGTTGCTGCACCATTCGAAGACATCCGTTACCAGGCGCATGGATGCTTGAGGGGGATAGATATGCGTCCCCCGTGCAACGTACTCTTTCAGGATGTCGTTCTGGATAGTGCCGGAGATGCTCTGCAGCTCCGCGCCCTGTTTCTTTGCCACGCCCACATACATGCACAGAAGGATAGCCGCGGTCGAATTGATCGTCATGGAGGTAGTAACGTCTTGAAGCCGGATTCCATCAAAAAGCGCTTCCATATCCGCCAGCGTGTCGATGGCTACACCGACCTTCCCTACCTCGCCTTCGGCCATCGGATGATCGGAATCATATCCCATTTGTGTCGGAAGATCAAACGCAACGGAGAGGCCGGTCGTACCGTTGGCAATCAGGTACCGATAGCGCTGGTTCGATTCCTCCGCTGTTCCGAAACCCGCATACTGGCGCATTGTCCAGAATCGGTTCCGGTACATCGTGGGATGGATCCCGCGCGTGAACGGATATTCACCGGGGAATCCCAGGCGGCTCATGTAGTCGGAGTCTTCCGGCAAATAGAGCCGATCCACCTCAACGCCGGAATCCGTGTTGAAGGTTTGCCTGCGCTCAGGAAGTTTCTGGATCGCGGGCTTGACTTTCTCCGTCTCCCAGACGTTCCTGCGTGTGCTAAGGTCTGGACTCATAACGGTATCCTCAAACGTGGATCAACAGAGTGCAAATCAGTAGATCAACAGAGTGCAAATCAAATGTCAATGTCGGATAGGCAAGTTGTCGGATAAACTGTTCAGCGCTCAGCTTTCGGCCCTCATACCTGGGGTCCGCCAAGAGGCGAGATCAACAAATGCGGGGCCCCTAGGTCCGGAGAACCGTCGTAGACCGTCGATGTGCGAGGTGCAAGCGATTGCCCACTGCCGGCCTGATACTTGATACTCTGCATCTCTTGGAAGAACTCCTCCCGCCCGAGCTTGATATGGTCGAGTTGTGCCCTCATGGTATTCGCCGGACCTCACTCCCTCCAATCCATCATCCTGACATTCTCCCCATCGCTGCCGAGAACCAGCGCGCCGACAAGATCAGTCCGCTCGACCTGTATCCCCAAACTCCGATACCTCTCGAGCACCTGCGCGGATGGATGTCCGAACTTGTTGTTGCGTCCCACAGAGACCAATGCGAGGACCGGGCGGACTTGCTGTAGAAACTGTTCGCCGGAACTGGTGTTGCTGCCGTGGTGCCCTGCCTTCAAGATTGTGCTCGGGACAAGAGGACCATATCGCTGGACAACTTTTTCTTCAACATCCGTCTCGGCATCGCCCGGAAGGAGGAGTGATGTTCTCCCGTACAGCACTTTCAACACCAACGACGTGTTATTGAGATTGCGTGAGCTCTCAGCTACTGAACGAGGGTGCAACACGTACACACGGGTGGCCGGATCGATCGCCAGTGTGTCGCCTGCGGACATCCGGTGGACTGCCACACCGCGGCGCCTCGCCACCTCGCTCATCTCGCGATAGAGCGCTGACGACCCGGATGCGTTCGGCTCGATGAGCCTGGCAACGTGAAAGTTCTCCAGCAGGTAGAGGGCACCACCGATGTGGTCGCTGTGTGCGTGGGATACAACAAGTGCATCGAGCGTTCCGATACCCTTGCGCCTCAGGAACGGGGCAACGATCCGCTCGCCGGCATCATAGTTGAACGTCCTGGGCCCGGCATCGATCAGAACACGTTTTCCGCCGGGGAACTCCAGGAGCAAGGCATCACCCTGACCCACATCGATGACAGTGAGCGTCAGTGCCGGCTGGCGCGGCTTGACAAGGTCGGCATACAGAACAGCGTTAAGGACAACCAGCAGGGCGATCACGAACTTGCCAAGTGCCCGCCGGTTGTGAATGTTGAAAACAGCGCCGATGCAAAGATAATAGAAGACCGGAGCGCTTGCCGAAATTGTCTCCATCTGAATGTACGCAAGAGGCGCTTTTGCAGCCGCAGAGACGAAGCCTAGGAGAAACGACACGAGGGCGCCGTTAAGAGCGGCGTACGTCTGCGCAACCCATGTCGACACGAATGAGGAGGCCAGCGTTGTGAAGCCTAGCAAAACGTTGATGCCGCTGATGGGCACAACGACCAGATTGGCCAGAATCCCCACCAGTGAGATACGGCCGAAGTAGTACGCTGTGAAGGGTAGCGTGCCAAGCTGGGCAGCGAGCGAGACGGCGAAAAGCTTCAGGACATAATCGACCCCCTTGATCTCTTCAAATCGCTCCGGGATCTTGTGAATCAGGGATTCAAGTTTCGGATAGAAATAGACGATCGAAAGCACTGCAGCGAACGAAAGCTGAAATCCGACATCGAGCAGGTAGAGAGGGTCCCAGAGAAGCATCACCAGCGCCGCCGCAGCCAGAGAGTTATAGACATCGATTCTACGTTCGAAGAGAGTCCCTATGAGAATTGCGGCTGCCATGATCGTCGCGCGGATAACCGAAGGGCTCAGACCTGTGATCACCATATAGAAGAGCAGCCCGAGAATCGTGACGGCCGTGACCCAGCGCCGCGGGAGGCGCAACAGGCTTGCCAGGGAATACATGATCAGGGCCACGACCAGCACGTTCGACCCGGAAACGGCGAGAATGTGGATGGTCCCGGTGTCAACAAACGACTGCTTGATGTCCAGCGAAATATCCGCCCGGTAGCCGAAGACAATCCCCTTGAGGAAGCTCGCCTCCTCGGGAGGGTGGAATCGATCAAGCGTGCCGTAGATCTCCTTTTGAGCCCGCCCGAAGATGGTTTGAACGGACATACTGCCCGGGCCATCTGCCAGTGTGATGCCGGCCGTGTCACGGACAATCACAAGCCCTTGCACGCCGTTGAGGGCGAGGTAGCGCCCATAGTTGAACTCCCCCGGATTCCGAGGGCCCGGCAGGTGCTCAAGCGTCCCGGAGACACTGAGATTTGCCCCAACAGTAAGGTCACGAGGCATGGCTTGCCGTGCCGCTTTCCTGACAACTACGAGGACTCGCCGCGCGAGCCTGAACGTGGTGTCATATCGTGTGATGGTCGTCGACCTGACGAGCAGTTCCGTCCGCGTTTGCTTTTCTATCGGCTGTGATTCCACGACTCCGGCAATGCGCACGGATTCGTCGGTACCCCGAGGCATCAGGATCTCTTCCTGGACCTTGTGGCTTTGCAGCGCGGCTAGATGGAACCCGCACACCAGGACGATCGCGTGAAAGCCAAGGGCGACAAGAAGGGAACGTGGAGAACGAAGCCAACCCAAAGTCGTGAGAATGGCAAGAAAGAAAACGATTGCGTACGAGATCCACAGCGGCAGAGCCAGCTGGTTCGCCGCCAGAATTCCAGCTATGTACAGAAGGGCCAAGCGTACGGCCGGTCTTCGGCTAAGATCGCTTTGTATCATCGCGTCCCAAGAATCTCAGGATAGCCGGTGTGATGTGTGTGAGGTTCCGGATTCCGGCCAAGAATTCCTTACGTCGCTTCCCAAGAACCAGGCAAGGGACTTGGTTTCGGGTATGCGATTTGGTCGAGAGATCTTCCACGTTCCCATGATCACTCGTGAGGACAAGGAGCGATCCCGCGGGATCGAAGCGTTCGAGCAGCCCTCCGAGCATTGCATCAAAGAACTCCAACACTTCGACGGCCTTTGCCATGTCTTGCGCATGACCGGCGTGGTCGGTCAGCCAGTATTCGAACAACGTGAACCGGTGGCGGCTGGTGATGTCCCACAGATGCCTTCCAGCCTCGGCGGGTGAGATGATCGTCAAATCCGGGTATCCCAGCGACGGCCACCGCATGCGTGTGATGTCCGCGGAGAGAGCCTCATTCTTGTGGAGCGAGGCGGCCTCCATCAACGGCACACCTGCAAACCTGCAGGAGAGCGTCGTCACGGTGAGCCGACGGGTACCGGAATGGACATAATCGAAGAACTGCTTGGGAAAAGCGTTGGCGAAGCAGACCGAATGGCCGCCGGACATCAGATGGCGAAAGATGTTCTTCTCTTCGACGAGCGAGCGCAGCGTCGTCGGCGAATACGGGCCGAAGTGTTGACCAATCAGTTTTGCGGCATTCACGCCGGTGAAGAGGGTCGCTTGACCGGTACCGCTCTGGGGGAGTCCAGGCACGCCGAGTGTTGCACTCAGGGGCACGAGATTGGCATATCTGGTCGAGATCCGCTTCAGCCGGGTGTGCGGTAGCTGTCCACCCAGAAGCGATCGCAGATGCGGAAGGTTTGCCCGGAACATCGGATTGATATCCGCGTTCGCCTTGCCGATGCCAACGCCGTCAAGGAAAAGGAAAATGACACGCACAGAGCGGGTAGCAAAAGAAGATTCAGGTTGACGAGAGGTTCTTGCTCTCAATCTGGACTGTCACTGGCCCGTCGTTCACCAGCTCAACATCCATCATCGCGCGAAACACTCCGGTCGCGATCTTCGCGCCGCCGAGTGTCTCCTTCAGGCGACGGACGAAGAGTTCGTACAATCGTTCGGCCTCGGCTGGCGTGGCCGCATCGCTGTAGCTCGGTCGATTTCCCTTGCGCGTATCAGCATAGAGCGTAAACTGGGAGACGACCAACGCCTCTCCTCCGACATCCTTTACAGAGAGATTCATCTTCCCTTCAGGATCGTCGAAGATGCGAAGTGCGCCGCAGCGGTCAGCAAGGTATTTCGCATCTGCCTCCGTGTCGGAGTTCTTCACTCCGAGGAGAATGAGCAATCCCGGGCCGATCGAACTGTGAACTCTTCCGTCGATGTTAACCGAACAACGGCGTACTCGTTGGATGAGTGCTCGCATACGGATGAACGCACGAAGGCGCCAAACGGGTTAGTTGACGAAGCCTGGATTGCGAGTCTTCGAGCGACACGATCCCAGAACGACACGGGGGATACTCTCGAGGTCAGGAACGACGGAAATCCCAAAGAATTCCGCCCGCTCCATCAGGTCCTTGACTCGCTCCGCCTGTCCGTGCCCGACCTCGACCAGAATCACCCCTCTGTCGCGCACGAGATAGGGTGCCAGCTCAATAATCCTCCTCAGGAATCCGTAACCGTCTTCCGTGTCGGTCAGTGCAGTCCGCGGCTCGAATTTCCTAATCTCCTGCTGGAGGGTATCCCATTCGGCCGGGGGGACATACGGTGGGTTCGAGACGACAATATCAAACCTGCGCAGGATCAGTTGATCCACCGGCTCGAAAACGTCCATATGCTGGTAGGAAATGTTCGCCTCGACGTGGTGCAGTGCAGCGTTTTGGCCGGCAACCTCTAAAGCCGCATCACTGACATCGATGGCCGTGATGCGGGCATTGCGAACGAACTTTGCCAGTGCCACGGCGATATTGCCGCTTCCCGTGCCGATTTCCAGTATTTCAGCCGAGGACTCGTGGGGCAACCTGCCGCAAACGAGCATTGTCTGCTCCACCAGCGTCTCAGTTTCCGGCCGGGGAATGAGAACCCTGGGATCGACGCTGAGCTGAAGTCCCATAAAGGCTGTCCTGCCGACGATGTACTGCACGGGTTCGCGGTTCAGTCTGCGCTCGTACAGAGACCGAAAAGCTCTCATCTCCCTGTTCGAGAGAGGTTTGTCGAAGTTCGTGTAGAGCTCAATGCGCTGGCAGCCGAGTGCGTGGGAGAGCAGGAGCTCGACGTTCAGCCTCGCTTCGGCAATGCCTTTGCGACGCAGGTGATCGATCGCGAACTTCATAAGTTCGCGGACGGACCAGACTCGAGTCTTCTGCCGGAGCATTACTTCCGTGGGCCTCGCTTGCGTCGGGAAACGGTCGGGGATTTCTTCGTCCGGTGCTTCTTTGCGGTGGGTCGTCTCCGTTTGGCCTGACGTTTCGGCTTGGCCTTATTCGAAGTGCCGGCACGTTTCTTCGACCGCTTCAGCGCCAGACTCAACTGCTTCATCTTCTCTTCCGAAAAGGTCCTCTTCACTTCGCGCTGGAGTTTCTGAGTGCGAGCAAGGATATCCAGCAATTGGTCCTCGGTCTCCTGGTCCCCACCCGGTCGCTGTTCCCATGCTTTCGTCAGCGCGTCCATCGTCATGTCGACTTTTCTTCGGATCAGTCCGCCGATGACCTCCGGGGTCAATTCGACGTTCTTCAGTTTCACACGATCGCCCGAGTAGAATCCCAGGCTTTCGAGCTCGGGCTCTTCCCCCAACTCGTCCGTCGGGACGTCGTCGAACGGCTCACCATCCTCGGTATGGGACGGCATGAACTCAAATCGCCTGTCCCCCTCCAGCAGCGCAGTGAAGTCCGCCAACGACGGTATTTCGAATCCCTGGTTCTTGCCCTGCCGCTCAACTTCTTTCCAGATCTTCTTTACGGGGACGATGACGTCCTTCTCGGAGGCGAGGATTCGCTCAGCTTCGTTCAGACATCGTTCGTACACGGGACCTCCAGGTGCAAGCGTAGATGATGCTCTGGGAAAAATGTATGACTATTTGCACCAAAGCGCAAGCCGCTGCATTTCACTGTCATGAAAAAGGGGCTCCTTATGAGAGCCCCTTCAAACACACTGACGTACCGCAACTTGCTTCAGCGCTTCTTCATCTTCTCCGCAAACAACTGAGCAGATTTCTCAATATCGTATCCAACTTTGGACATATAAATACCGCCGAACTTCTCCACCATTGCCTTCAAGGTATCGTATGCATCCGCACTGCAGAAGAACGTGGGCGTAGAGCGATTCATTCCCTCCCGCCGCGCGAGTTGCAGCAGCGCAATCCCGGGAAGATGGCCTTTCAAGTGCATATCCTTGAAGTCGTTGTCAAGGATGATGAGGCTGAATAATTCAGACTTAATCTTCTCCCAGGTCTCGACACTTGTCGCCGTTTCCACGATCTCGATCTCGTCCTCGAGAATTGCAGTGCAAACCTCGAGCGCAAAGCCGTGGGATTTCCGCTGGCCTTCATCATCATCTGCAATGAGAACCCTGTACGGCATTGATTCTCTCTTCCTTCTGCCTAGCTCTGGCGATTCGGCAAAAACATACTAACTTTTCGGGGCAAAAACAACAGCCTCGCTCTTGACCCTGATCACACGACGGACCGTCGTCCTCTACCTCGAGTATACGACTTCCCCACCGACAAACGTTTGCTCCACCACTGTTGTGAGAATGTCCATGGGATCAATTGCAGTGATGTCTCTGGAGAGGACAATAAAATCTGCCAATTTCCCTCGCTCCAGCGATCCAAGGACGGATTCCTGAAAACCAGCGTATGCAGCCCACGTCGTGAACGCGCGCAGTGCCTCGTCACGTTTCATCCGTTGCGACGCGTACCAACCGCCGTCAAACGCTATAGGATCGACAATACCCCTTTCCGAAAGTTGGAAGAATTCAGCAATGTCACGAGCATCTTTCGGTCTACCGAGCCAGTCCCGGCGCGTGATCGCCGCATAGATTCCGAAGAGAGGATTCGGATTCTCGACGGGGCAATCCGAACCTCCTGGAATGATGACACCGGTATCAAGCAAGGAACGCCAGGCATATGCTCCAAGAATCCGGCTGTGACCCAGCCGGGCTTCTGCCCAATACATGTCAGAAGTGCAGTGTGTCGGCTGCATGCTGGGGATGACACCGAGCTTCTTCAGACGCGGGATATCGCTCGGGGCGAGCACCTGAGCATGCTCAAGCCTAAACCGATGGTTAGGCACGGATCGAGCCTTGAGTGCGTTTTCATAAACGTTCAGTATGATGTTGTTGGCCCGGTCTCCAATGGCGTGTGTGCACACCTGAAAGCCGTTGGCAAGAGCATCATCCACGACGCTCCGCAAAGCATCTTCAGTCGTCACCGTTAGTCCGCGATTCATCGGATCGTCGGAATACGGCTCGAGCAAGGCTGCGCCGCGGGATCCCAGTGCGCCGTCGACGTATACCTTCACCGCCCTCACCCACAACTTGTTGCCGCCGTAGCCCACGAACGGTGCTCTCTTCTTCCCGGCTGAATCACTACCGTTGTACAAGGACCACGTCGGGCTGGCGCTCTCGATCGCAGCATAGACGCGGAACGGGAATTCATCGGCGTCGATGAGCTGCTTGTACAACTCGATCTCTCGGGCCTCGATCCCCATATCATGCACACACGTGATGCCGCACATCAGGAAATCCCGGATGGCAAGCCGTACGGCTTCCTTGAGCTCGTTGTCAGAGGGGGGAGGGAGGAACTCACCAACCAGATCCATTGCATTGTCAATAAGAATTCCCGTCGGGCTGCCGCGCGCATCCCTTACGATTTTCCCTCCCGGAGGGTCGGGCGTGTCAATCGTGATCCCTGCAATCGTCAGCGCGAGCGAGTTGGCCCAGGCGGCGTGACCGTCGATGCGGATCAGGTAGACCGGATTCCCCGGTGACGCACGATCCAACAGATCCCTTGTTGGAAAGCGTTTCGATGCCCAGCTGTTCTGGTCCCAGCCGCGCCCGCGGATCCATTGTCCACGATCGCTGGTCGCTGCGCGGTCGCGTACCATGTCTGCGATCTGAGCTTCGCTTTTCGTACCGGAAACGTTGAGCGTCAATTTGGACACACCGAAGCTAAGCAAATGAACGTGGGCATCAATCAGACCAGGGAGAACGGTTTTCCCTTCCAGGTCTACCACGCGCTGGCTCTCGAATCGCCGCTGCAGATCCTTGGTGGAGCCGACACTCACAATCCGATCTCCGCGCACCGCCATCGCCTCAGCCACCGTGTTCGCCCGATCCATCGTATAGATTCTAGCGTTGACATAAACCGTGTCGGCTGATTGGGGGATGAGCCAAAAGAAGAGGAGTACGCAGAGTATTGAGAGGAGGAAGAAAGCCAAGAAGTATATGGTTTGGGTGCTCATGATCGTTCTTCCAGCTCTGATCATTCCATCAGCTTTTCGAAACCACGCTTTGAGAGATCCCGGTAAATGACGCCGGCTGCGAGGAATCCTACGAAGAGAAACATCACTCCCTCGAGATGCTGACCGAGGATCAACTTTCCGACACCGAACAACATCGCGTATACCAACACGATGCCGGCGACCCAATTCAGGAAGACCCGGGCATATCCCGAGTCTCGCTTGACTTCGGGTACCAATTCGGCAATCGGCTTCCACCCGATTCCTCCCGGGTGGACTCGGCGGTAGAAGTTCTTCAACGTCTCTCCATCTGTGGGCTTCGTCAGGAAGGTGACGAGCATCCAGGAACATGTCGTGACGGCCACAATGTAGAAGAGGGATTCAGGAAATTCCACCGTCGTTGCATACTTCACGTAGGCGTACGCGACGAGCGGGGTGATGATCGCCGCGATCTCACTCCACGCATTGATCCTCCACCAGAACCATCGCAGGATCAGGACAAGGCCGAGGCCGGCGCCGGCTTCGATGATGAATGCCCACGCGCCCGAGATCGTCTCCAACCATCCGGTGATTACCAGCGAGAGGATCATCATCGTGATCGTCGTTGCGCGAGCGATAAGCACCAGGCGTTTCTCTACGGCGTTAGGCTTGACGAACCGTTTGTAGAAATCGTTGATGACGTACGAGGTCCCCCAGTTTAGTTGCGTCGCGATGGTCGACATATATGCGGCAAAGAACGAGGCCACCAACATGCCTTTCAGTCCGATCGGCAGATAGTCCCTCATTGCATAGACATAGCCGAGCTTTTTGTCGGCGGGTGAAAGCTCCGGGTAGAGCACCAATGTAGCGAGCCCGACCAGGATCCAAGGCCAGGGGCGAATACAGTAGTGAGCGATGGTGAACCAGAGCGTTGCGAAGAGGGAGTGTTTCTCATCCTTTGCCGACATCATCCGCTGGGCTACATATCCCCCTCCTCCCGGCTCAGCGCCCGGATACCACGATGCCCACCACTGCACGCCGACAAACGCAAGAAAAGCGGCTGCAGAAAGAGCGAGCGCTCCACCGAAGGCCTGCGCCGTTCCATGGCTCTCAATGACGGGGGTGAGTTTCAATGACCATTCGGGGAGTTTTTCCACAAGCCCTGATACGCCTCCAACCTGAGGCAAAGCAAGCACCACGAAAGCGAGCACGATCGTTCCCACCATGGCGAGGACAAACTGGAATGCATCCGTCACCACAACTCCCCACATGCCGGAGAGCGCGGAATAGGCCGCTGTAATCGCCAACGCGAGTCCTATGTAAGTCATGACGCTTTCGCGCGGAATGCCAAACATACCCTCCAAGATAGCGGCCATAGCGAGATTCACCCAGCCCATGATCACACAGTTGATGAAAATCCCCAGATAGAGGGAGCGAAATCCCCGCAGAAACGCGGCGGCTTTCCCGGAGTAACGCAGCTCGACGAACTCGACGTCAGTGAGAATGCCCGCACGACGCCACAACCTCGCAAAGAAGAAGACCGTCAGCATCCCGCCGAAGATGAAGTTCCACCAGAGCCAGTTTCCGGCAATGCCGTTCTTTGCAACAAGCTCCGTCACTGCAAGAGGCGTATCAGCAGCGAAGGTCGTTGCCACCATTGATGTGCCTGCCAGCCACCACGGCAAGTTACGCCCGGAGAGAAAATACTCATGGATATTCTTACCGGCTCGTTTTGTGAAATAGATCCCGATGGCGGCGCTGAACACGAAATAGGAGAGAACGATGATCCAGTCGATCAGGTGCATAATGGGGACCCGCTGCCTAGGTCAATGTGCAGGGAATGGGATTCGTCTCACTTGGCGGACGTAGATCGTGTTGGCGTGGACACGACCTCGGTCGAAGCGATGCGCAATGTACTCCTCGTCAAGAGGAATTGCAACCGAAAAGGAAGGATTAGCGAATAACACTCAGAGGAGTATTTGGATCGAAATTGGATTTGCTAACCTGGGGATTCTGCTTGTTCTTGGTATATCCCGGGACATACTTTGTAACATATTGAGTAAGCTCGCTGACAGTGACAATCCCGTCCCCGTCCGCGTCGGCGCTTTCAAACGTCTTCACTCGTCCTTCAGTATCAATGATCTTCCCTCCCAAACCAGAAATGAGAACGAACGTAAACACTCCGTGCTCCCAGAAGAGCCAGGCTTCTCCCGAGACTTCGTTCTCGGCGCACGAGGTCACAGAGACGATGCCCGGCTTGGCCTTTGCCATCTCGGACAAATATCGGTTGATCAGATTCTCTTCGAGCTGAGTTGTTCGGGTCCCTTTGACATAGTCATTGATTGCACCACTGTAGCACGCGTCCGCGAAGATCACCACGCGTTCCGCCTGGATCGTCTTTCGCAGCGCGGCCTGGATATCTTCCATGTCAAACGCTGTCTCTTCCATTCGGTACGGATCACTGTCGTGTGTCACAAAGTAGGAGTATCCTTTGCCTCTGCTCAGACCGTGTCCGGAGAAGTAGATCATCACCAGATCTTCCTCGCTCGTCTGCTTCAAGAAGTCGAAGACCGCGCTCCGCACGTTCGCCTTTGTGGCTTTTGCGTCTGTGAGGAGCAAGGTATGATCGTCGGCGAACGCTCCCCCATTGGCGCTCTTCAAGAACTCGTAGAACGCCTCCGCGTCGCGATGTGCATACTTCAGGTCGTGGATCTCAGGATGTTTGTACTCGCTGATCCCGATCACTACTGCCCACCGCTTTCCAGCGAACCTGTTCTCTGCCCTCTTAACTACCAGGGACTTCGTCGTCGTTTGATGATGAGCATTCCTCGCGACGACCTCGAACGTGTTTTCGCCCACCACCAATCCCACCGAGAGACTGAATTGCAGGCCTGAGGAGATCTTCTCCGTCTGAACGGGTTTCCCGTTGATGAGGACGGGCGTAACAAGATCATCCCCTGTCACAAGACCCTCGATCGTGACCGTATCTCGCTGATCGACAAGAAAATCGCTCGGACCCGGCTGTACGAGTTCAATCCAAGGCGGTTTGATTTGTGGTGCCTCGGATGCAGCGACTTCCTTTGCCCTCGTGATGATCTCCAACCTCTGTTCCGCATATTCCCCAAAAATCCCGCCTGACCTCAGCTTCGTGAGCACCCTCTCTATGGGCTCTTTCAACACGATCAGGCCATCGCCACGATCGAGGCCGTCCAGCGTCGAGAACTTCTCCGAACTTACGAACGCATGCAGAGCTTCGCTCCCCAGCGGCTGCGTTATCTGGAACTTCGTCGGGATGACGTACTCGACCCCGCCCTGAACTTTGTCGTCCATGTCCTGGTAGTTCGGGAAGATGACCACGTCCTTTCCACTCGCCTCGCAGTACATGAGCCGAAGGTAGCAGTTTTTGTTCGCGGTGACCGACACTCGCAGAGTATCACCTTCACGATACACCAGATTCGGGTGATTCACTGAGATCTGCACCCTCAGCGCACGCGGTGGGGCGAGAACCTGAGGCCGGGCGGGAGCGGAGAGCACAGCAGTTGCTGCGATGCCCAGAAGAAGAGTGCGAAACCTGATCGACGATGATAGGATCATAGTACCTTTCCCGCCAGGCGGCATCCGGAAATCTCCGGATCGATTGCCGACGGCAGATCCTCAGCGTTTTTCTGGAGACGGTCTATCCGTCACGATGGTGAGGGGCAAGTTGATGTCAAAATTCCCGCTGGAGATCGGGCTCTGCTGCGATCTCGTGTCGCGCCGAACATTGTCGCTGACGAATTGGGTGAGCTCTCCCAACCGCACCATCTGATCGCTGTTCAGGTCGGCTTTACCACGTAGTCCCTCAAGCAGATACCAGGTAAACACGCCGTGGCCACCTCCCCAGCGCTTATCCTCTTGCGAGAGCTGGTTCACGTCGCTTGCGCTGAAGGTCATCGTGCTTGCGCGCGCCCGGGCAAGTTCAGAGAGAAAGTCGTTGACGAGCTCCGGAGGAGCAAGGGCCCTCGTCGCCACAGCTCCAGTGACGCCTCGGCTGTGACAGGCGTCGGCAAAGACAAGCACGGTCTTCGCAGCAACGTAGTCCCGGAGAGCGTCCTGAATCTCCTGCATTTTCACCGATGTGGCGGCAAGGCGGTTCAAATCCGAATCGTGCGTGAGAAGATAGAGAATCTTGGGGCGATCCGGGTCCGGTGCTCCGTGTCCCGCGAAGTAGATAAAAACGTAGTCATCCTCGATGGCAAGCTTCAGGAAATCGGTGAGCGCCTCTCGGACATTCGTCGAAGTCGCCTGATCGTTGAGGAGAAATCGGACATTGCTTTTCGGCACTCCCACTCCTCCCTCCTCGATCGATTTGGTCATGATTTTGTAGAACTCCTGGGCATCCTGGTCGGCATACCGAAGCTGCGGGATATCCGTCGAGCGGTATCTCGAGATGCCGACGATAACGGCCCATCGCTGCCCTTTGAACAGGGCTGCCGGGATTTGTCTCCTTTCTGCGAGGGTCTCGGGATTCCTCGTGACCCTAAACGTGAGCTTGTTCTCATTTTTGAACCGATCGAGGGCTCGCACCTCAACGTCATTCTCGCCAAGGACGAGCAGCGCCTCTCCGACAAATTCGAATCCTTCCGCTCCCGTTGAGAGTCTTGCCTCCTGGCCGTTAATGGTCACGACAGCGACACCGCTGGTATCTTTCGCGATGCCCCTCACAATGACAGAAGAGCTCTGCGTCGCAAACTTTGAATCACTTGGAACAATCTTCACACCGCGGGACGCGGTGACAACGGGTTCCCAGACTTCGATGTCGGGAGGCGCCGTGTCTCGGGCCAACACCCTTTCCCTCGTTGTGATAGCCAGTGTCTTCGCTTCGGCCGCAATGCCTCCGGCATCCGCCGCTTCAAGGGTAAGCGAGATCGTCTGTGAGCGCACCGTCTCCGAAGCCTGGACCGGAATCCTCGCTGTGCCTGAAGCAGTGGGGGCGATGTCCCCTACCTGCACGACTGCCGGAAACGTCACGCCGCTGACATCGACTTGCGTCTTCGCCCTTACGATGACACCCTTGGCCGGTGTTCCTCCCGTGTTCGTAATCGATACAGTCACTGTCCCTGTCTCGCCCGGATCAAGGATTCCGTTCCCCGACGGCTCGGAGAACTGGACGGTCGCCGCGAGGATGGCCGGCCTAACAGCTGCGCGGGTCGAGAAGGAGACGGGCCGGGGATCTGCCTTGACTCCATTGTCGGCGCTCACCTCAACCGTCAAAGAAAACGTTTGACTCTGGACGTAGTCAAAGGCCGATACTTCAAACTGGCCGGCTCGTGTGCTGCTGGGAGCAACATCGCCGATCGTCACGGATTTTGAGAAGTCGATGCCAACTGCCGTAGCAGCAGAACTGAGCTTCGCCAAGACGTTCTTCGCCGTACTGCCCCCCGTATTCGATACGGTGACCTTGATCGTTCCTTTTTCCCCTGCATCAAGAAGCTTGTTGCCCGACGGCTCCGAGAACTCGACTGTCACAGCAAGCGTCGCGGGCGCGGCAGCAGCGAGTGTCGAGAAGCTCAGGGATTTCGGTTCCGCTTTGACGTTGTTGTCTGCCACAACCTCCACGGTGAACTTCAAAAGTCCGGTCTGCACCGTCCCCAGCGCCGTCACTTCGATCATTCCGGTCCCGGACGCATTTGAGGCGATCTCGCCTATTGTGACTCGGTCGGTCAACACCAGGCCTGGAGTGCTCCCTTCGGCACTGAGCCTCGCCACAACATTTTTTGCAGCCGTGCCGCCGGAGTTGGCAACGGTCACGTTAATTGTGCCTTTCTCGCCGGCATCCAGGTAGCCGTTTCCTGACGGCTCACTGAACTCGGCCGTAGCGCTCAGCGATGCAGGCCGGGCAGGGGGCTGGATTGAGAACGTTTGGCTCCTCGCCTTCACCTGGCCCTGTACGGTCTGTGCGAGCAACACCAAACAGACCAAAACCGTTGTAAGGGTTCTCATCGGGAATTTCCTCCCTCTAGAATGCAGAAGCGATCTGAAGAGAACATTCATACACCCACCGCTAGAACGCGAAGTCCTAGCTTTCGGTCAGATGCCTAGTTCGTCGGACGCGCGGGTGGCATCGGCAGTTCGGCCGGGGACGGCGTCGACGTTGTGCCTTCGCTTTTCTTACCACCTGCTAAGAGTGCCACGGCCCCACCAACTGCTGCAAGGCCGCCGAGACCGACGTACAACAAGAGGTTACTGCTTTTCACTTTACTGACTGAGATCTCGAAATAGAAACCCTCCCCGGAGAGACCGCGCGGATAGTCCTTACCAAACTCCCAGCGCACCTGCCGAACACCGCCGGCGAATTTCCCCTCTCCGATGTCTCCGGACGCAGCGCGCACAGGGATTCTGAAGGAGGAGCTTCCCTCTCTCAGGAGGACCAGGCTCACTTCGTAGGAGTCCGCAGCAGGGGCCACCAGCTCGTACGAGACGATGATGTAGTCCGGCTTCACTTCCACCGCCTTGATAGTAATCCTGAGTTCATCCTGCGGCGCCGGTGCCGCGAACGCTGTTGAATTCACGCACCAGATGAGCAGTGGAAGAATGAGGCCTGCGATTACCTGCCGTCGATACCGATATACGCGAGAGATCCTCATTGCAGTTCCTTTATTTCAGAACAGTGAGTTTCTTTGTTTGAACGCGCTGTCCGTCCGAGCTGAGCCGGTAGAAATAGACGCCGCTCGCAACCGGTCTTCCCTCGGCGTCTGCTCCATCCCACGTGACGGAGTGCGTCCCTGCACCGAGCCAGTCCTCTACGAGCGTCTTCACCTTCTGGCCGAGCATGGAGACGATATCCAGCTGAACCCGACTTTCACGCGGGACGCGGAAGAGGATCGTCGTTCCGGCGTTGAACGGGTTCGGATAGTTCTGGAGAAGCTCAAAGCTCTCGGGCACCACATCGACCAGAGCGCGGTCCACGAATTGTTGCTTTCCAATTATGAGTTTGAATCTGGTAATGACGTCAGTCGTGCGATAGGAATACTCGTTCTGCTCTCTGAGATCGACCGGGCGCGCGTTCGAGAGATTGACCAGTCTGATGGCATAGTCTGACGGGACCTGTTCGACACCAGAGAATTTCAGCGTGCCGGTCGACTTGCGAGGATTGCGGACGACGAAATCCCACACCTGCCCATCGCCCAGTGAGGGACGATAGTCACCGCTGAAGTAGCTGTACTCTTGATTCCACTCCGGCCGCTCAAAATAGACAAATGCTTGATCCATAAACAACGGCGGTTTGTAGCTTTCGAGCATGTCAAACCCCTCCGTTGCCGCCGGGGCGACGCCTACGAAATTCTCAGGATCCTCGTTGATGTCGGACGCATAGGAGACCTTCAGTTGCCAGTCAACGGGAGGAAGCTGGAAGGGGGACTCCATCTTTGTTCCAAAAGGATATGGAATCCTCAACGAGCTCGCGCCGGCAGCATTGAAGTAGTAGTAACCCTTATATGGATCGAGCGAGTTGCTTGATGTGTACGAGCCGTTGTAGTCCAAGATACGCGTTGATACCGATGGCGAGATTCCATTTGCGGCCAGCACCGCCGTCCACGTGACGCTCTTTTCAAAGGGATTGCCGATAATGTTCCAACCGCTATGCAGCGGAATGCTTGCGCTCGCGTCGCTGCTGAGCGTCACGATTGGCACTGATCTCGAAAGTGTGAACGATCCTTTGTTGATCATCCAATATCCCTCACCGACTGTGAGGGTGGAGGTTCCTGCGAACTCAACGAGGAAATTCGACGAGTTGCCGTTGTCTCGGAATACGCGCCAATCGTACGGCGATGTACCGCTCAGAATCTGGTTGAGACGCAACGAACTGACATCACCGGGGAAGCTCACCAAGCGGTACGCCGTCGACGCGGTCGGCTGACTTGGGAAGCTCACGGTGTTGGAGAGCTGGATGGATGTGGGTCGTGTGCCGGAGACAATGGTGAACGTCCCGCTCTCGCCAAAAACCGCCGAATTCAGCGTGGACGAGATCCGAAGCTTACAATTGGTAGAAGGTGAAGCCGATGTTGGAACCGTCACAGAGGCGCTACCGGTGTTCGCAAATTCGCCGATCGTCGTATAGGACGCGCCACCGTTCGTCGACAACCTGATGGTGACGGTGCCCGCGACATTGTTGCTCGTCCACGTTACGGGGTACGCGAAGCCGGTAGCCCAGACTGTCGGTGTTGAGGTGACTGCGATCGTACCACTGGCGAGAGTGACAAACGATTGGTCCCGACCCGGCGTTGTACCGGCGGAGTTCGTTGCCACCACACGGTAATGATATGTCGTCGAGCCCGTAAGCCCGGTGACATCGGCGCTGACCGTTATGGCGTCGGCAGCAGTAAACGGACTTCCCGCGGCCGTAACTTGCTTCCCGTAGCTCGTTGACGTTCCGTACTCGAACACCACAGTCGTGCTCAGTCCCCTCGTATCGACTGTCGCATTCAGCCTAGCCGAGCTGGAGGTCACGTTCGAAGCAGGATCAGTTATCACCCCGGGAGCTGGACTGACAAGCATGTCGTGGAACTTCTGTGCCTGATCCACCGCGTTGCGGAGGCCGCTCAACCCTTCGCCGACCGCAACGGCAACTACGAAGGCCACGGATTCTCCCGGTGCAAGCGTTACCGGCCCGACGCATTGCAGGACGCGGTAGTCCGCAGGTTGATCGGCCGACGGATCGTCGCTGCCGAGCTTCGCCATCGACCGATAGAAGTCACCTGGATTTCGTGGCTCAGGTTGAACCGTCGCGCTCCACCGACGGAATGTCGAGGAGGTATGACTGAGCACCCGAATCCCCGCGTATCCGCCCCACCCGCCTGACGGATCGAACACGTACCCAAGCCTGTTCGCACTATCGTACCCGCTCAGGTTCTTCGCGGCATCGTTGAGGTCGTAGTCGCAATAGAATCCGACGTATATGTTCGAGAACTTGAAGATCCCCTTGTTGGAGATTTCGTACCCCATCAACAGGTACGATTCGTTCATCACGGAATATGTGGTCTGATCGATTTGCAGCCCCAGCGCCTGTTTCATCAGGAAGCGAAATCCGCTATACGACACGCTGGGGAACCTCCTGGTATCAATGGATGCAACCGGCAGGAACTCATCCGAATAGGCAAGATTCGCCATTGTATCCCCAGATGCAGTTACAGCGCCGACCATCAGTTGCCCTAGATACAGGTAGTGTCTCTTGCTTCCCGGCGGAAACTCGAGCGAGGGCTCAGCCGGATCGTAGGTCCCGCCTCCGCTGCCGGTGAAGCCGTCATTTCGCACGGTGTGGGCAAGCACACCTGTGTGATGTACGTATGTCGCCACATCCACAATCGTGAAGGGAGCATCGCTTTCGTCCCAGGCAGACGCGCCGTCAGGGGTATAAGCCACAACCCTCACGCGCGCATCCTTGGTCGGAGTCCGTGGAGTTGCCCAGATGCGCGAGCCGGTGTTGGCAACAGAGTCAAAGATGACGCTATAGTGAGCACCGTTATCCACGGAGTATAGGATTTGAATTCGGCTGATCGTCTTCCCGGAGCTTTCGCTCGCCTGCCAGCGAATGCGGTGACCTAGGTCCTCATTCCAGAATTCGCCGCCGTTCGGACTCAACACTTGAACCGAGATGGCAGCGCCTGGCCCCATGTCCTTTCGAAGCACGGTCGCGTGGTCTCCCACCGCAATTGCACTCGTCCCCGCGAACACCGCGCCGTAGAGATCGTTCCACGTGCCGCTCTCCTCATTCGCCCAGGTTGCCCCGCCGTCTTTCGTCCGCAGCAATCGATGGTCAAATCCCACGGTAATCCCATTTCGCTCGTCCGAGAAGGAGATGCCGATGAGCATTGCGTCAGTCCCGCTCGTCAATCGCACCCAGGAGGATCCACCGTCGGTTGTCTTCAGCAATATCCCCGCGGCTCCGGCCACGAAGCCAACTCTTTCATTTACCATATAGACTTTGTACAGGAAATCCGGTACCGGACTGGTCACAAGCGTCCACGACTTCCCACCATCGGTTGTGCGGAGAATGGTTCCGCTCGCTCCAACGGCGATGCCGATGCTCGGGTTTCCGAAATCCACGCCGCGGAAATTCTGCGTCGTCCCGCTATTGATCGAATTCCACGACACTCCGCCGTCCGTTGTGCGTAACATTGATCCGCCGTTCCCAACGACGACACTCGTGTTCGCATCCGAGAAACAAGCGTCCGTCAATTCCAAGGTGGTACCTGAAGCCCTGCTTATCCACGTCGTGCCTCCGTCGGTCGTCCGCAGGATCGTGCCGCTGTTGCCGACTGCAAGAGCAACACTCGGGCTCGCCAGCGCGATGCCGCGAAGATACTCGTACGTGTTGCTGGTCAGAGGCGTCCACGAACTCCCCCCGTCCGTCGTTTTCAGGATCAAGCCGTCTCCGCCAACCGCCATGCCTAGGCTGACATTCGCGAAAGCGACATTCCTGAGTAGGGGCGTCGTCCCCGTCCGTACGCGTACCCAGCCATCCGGCGCCGGAGGAGTGGTGAAGGACTCGTTCGCTGTCTCGGACCTGCCGAGACTGTTTGTCGCAACGAGTCGGTAGTGGTATTCCGTGTTGGGAGACAATGACTGCAACTCATCGGAACAGTACTGGCCGAAGATATCGAGAGCCGTTGCCAACAGCCGCATGGAACCGTAGCCGGTTGTTGTTCCGTACTCGACGGTCAGCGCTGTAGGAAGACCGTTGGGGTAGAAATCACCATCAAACGCGGCCGAATTGTGGAAGATGTTATAGCCCCCCGACGTTCTGACCTGAGGAGCGGATGGCCTGAACCTCCGAACAATCAGCCGGTAGCTTCCCGTATCGGAAAGCGCAGGGACGGACTTCTGAAGCAGAGTCACACTCTCAAGCTCGCTGAGATCGTTCGAGTGAGCACCGGACTTTTTGCCAACCGCATTCGGATATTCCCCGCCCGTTGGATGGCAAGCATACCGTATATAATATGTCCCACCGGAGGGAATCACGCAGATGATGCGAGATGCCTCCGTGCTCAGAAAGTCGTCACTCTCCTCCAGGAGGTTGCCGGATGCATCGTACAACTTCAGATATGCATCGATGGTCGAGCCTGCCGCGTTGCTTCCAAGCAGATCGATCGTATCAAGAGCAGCAAGGTTGAGCTTGAAATAGTCAACATCACCGGGGACGGAAAAGGAGCCGGCGACAATATCTCCAAGTGCTATTTGATTCGCCTGGCCTGCCGTGTTGTTCGGCTCTTGTTCCGGAATAGACGGAAGGAGACTGGCAGGCAGCGAGCTCCGGAAAACACCATCTCCCCACGTCCCGGCGAAGATATTGGCCCCACTCACAGCCAATGCCCGAACGTTCATATTCGTCAGCCCATTGTTGACGGCCGTCCAACTCTTTCCGTTGTTCATCGAAAGATTAACACCACCAAACTCCGTTCCCGCAAAGGTGTTCGCGCCACTCACCGCCAAGGCAAAAACATTTATGTTCGTCAACCCAGTGTTGACCGCCGTCCAGCTTGTTCCGTTGTTCGTTGAGAGGAACACGGCACCACCACCGGATGTCCCCGCAAACATGTTCGTCCCGCTAACGGCAAATGCCTGCACATACAAATTCGTTAGCCCACTGCTTGTCGCTGTCCAACTTGTTCCGTTGTTCGTCGAACGAAAAACACCGCCACCATATGTCCCCGCAAAGATGTTCGACCCGCTCACGGCCAATGCGTAAATAATCGTGTTCGTCAACCCAGTGTTTACCGCCGTCCAGCTTGTTCCGTTGTTCGTGGAAAGAAAAACACCACCAAACGTTCCCGCAAAGATGTTCGACCCGCTCACAGCCAAGGCAAGAACATTCGTGTTCGTCAATCCATTGTTTGCCGCTGTCCAGCTTGTTCCGTTGTTCGTGGAAAGAAAAACACCACCAGACGTCCCCGCAAAGAGATTCGTCCCGCTGACGGCAAGTGCGCCAGCATCCAAGTTCGTCAACCCAGTGTTCACTGCAATCCAGGTCGTCCCATTGTTCGTCGAAAGAAACACGCCCCCACCACTTGCCCCTGCAAAGATGTTCGTCCCGCTGATGGCCAAAGCTAACACCTTGCCGCTAGGCGGGCCGCTTGTTCGCTCCCAGTTCAGATCCTGAGCCTCTGCGAATCCGAGAAGCGATAGGGACACGAAGGGTATCAGTAGACTCTTCATTGGAACCTCACGCATTGGATGCTGGACGTTCTTGACAGAAGACAAAGAGTACGCGGATTCCTGAAGCTGGTGATGAGAAAATCAGTGAAGTCCATCGGTGCACAGCTTAAGATCCCTTTCTCCATGAAATACAGTCTGACGGCGTGACTGGCTGTGATTTCGAACAAGCGAGATCGTTCGACTTCAAACGGTAAGGCTGGTTTCTCCCCCTGCCAAATTACTCCAAACCCCCGAAAATGTCAAGAAATGCATCATCCCAGCTCACGCAATCCCTTGCCGTGAACTCACTTGACATATCACCTAACAATGCCTATTTTCTAGCCGGTTTTACCGAATGTTGATCGCGACTGGCCCATTCTGACTGACATCACACCGATGGCAATCGATCTCCTCACCCAGACTCTCCCCTTCATCAAGAGCCACATCTATCCGGCATCTGTCCCTTTGTCCGACTGGAAATTGAAAGAAGGGGAATTTCCTCATGCAGCGTCACCGTCTCTGAATGATACGAAGTGGTGGAAATACACTATTCCCGCCCCGTGGGGCGGCTACGACAAGACGGTCTGGTTCCGAAGGCGCGTCAGAGTGCCCCGGGAGTTTTCGGGGAAACCCGTCGCACTGCTCCTCGACCTGCCTGAATCGCTCCTGTACCTGAACGGAAAGCCCTACCACGGGGTCGATTCACACCACCAGGAGGTCCTTCTTACCACAAGGGCACGTACGAACCAGAGCTTCCTCGTCGCCATCGAGGCATACAGCGGACGGAGGAGCGAGTTGAGCACGTTCAACTCTGCTGAACTTGTTACCCTCAATCCCACCGCTCGCTTGCTCTACCATGGTCTTCTCGCGCTTCACGAGCTGGAAAGGACCGCCGGCCAATCCACCCCGGAGTCGAAAGAGGTACGAGAGATCATCCGTCAGACCCTCGTTTTCTTGAAATATTTCAAGCCCGAGGGAGAGGAGTATCCCAACGCGATCGTACGCGCGTACAATTTTCTTTCGAGAACTCTCGAAACCGAGTACAAAACTGACATCCAGGGGCTCATTCACCTCATCGCGCAATCGCACATCGATGTTGTGTGGCTCTGGAGATTGCAGGAGACAAAACGTAAGTGTGCGCGAACGTTCTCAACGGTCTTGCGCTTGATGGAGGAATTCCCCGAGCTTTCCTACACGCAGTCCCAGGCCTTGCTGTACGAGTTAGTCAAGGAGAAGTATCCTGACCTCTACAAGGAGATCAAGCAGAAGGTCAGCGAAGGCCGCTGGCATCCCATCGGCTCGACCTGGGTGGAGCCTGACTGCAACATCCCAAACGGAGAATCGTTGGTGCGTCAGATTCTCCACGGAAAGCGGTTCTTCAGGAGGGAATTTGGACTAGATTCTGATGTCTTGTGGCTGCCGGACAGCTTCGGCTATAGCTGGGCGCTCCCGCAAATACTGAAGAAGACTGGAATCAAGTATTTCTTCACAACCAAGCTCACCTGGAACGACACGACGAAATTCCGCCACAACACCTTCTGGTGGCAGGGAATTGACGGCTCAAAGGTGCTCTCGCATGCACCCGCGGTGGGGTTGGAAGGATCAATAGCACCGAAAGATCTCAAGAAGAGCTGGGAGGGATTCGTTGAGAAAGAAGAGAGTCCGGAGACTCTTCAGACATTCGGTTTTGGTGATGGCGGTGGTGGACCAACGAAGGAACAGATCGAATCCTGGAGAATCCTGCGCACGATCGTTGGATTGCCTCCCTCAACGTTCTCATCGGTCACAGGATTCTTCAAAGTGGTTGAGGAGCACGCGGGTGAGCTGGAGACATGGGATGACGAGCTGTACCTGGAGAAACACCGCGGAACGTACACGACGCTCGGCTGGGTGAAACGCGAGAACCGCCAAGCAGAATCGCAGCTCTACGCCACGGAGCTGCTGTCCGTTCTCGGCTGGATATTCGGCGCGACAGCGGCCTCCCGCCGCTACGAACAGGATCAGATTGAGAAAGCGTGGAAGAAGTTGTTGCTCAATCAGTTCCACGACATCGTCACCGGGACCTCCATTGCTGAAGTGCTCGATGACGTGCGGAAGGATTTTGCAGAGATCCGCAGGACCTGCGAACAACTGCAACACCGGGCACTCTCCGGCCTTGTGAAGAACGTGAAGCGAAGAACGCGCGAGTACGATTTTGCGATATTCAATCCGCTTGCATGGAAACGGAACGAGTATGTACTCCTCGAGGTGAAGTCGAAAGGGAAGAACTTCCTTGTGCTCGACGACCATGGGAGGGCCGTCGACCATCAGATTCTTGGACGGAAGAAAGGGATTGTCCATCTGCTCTGTTATCTGGAAAACGTCCCCCCGTTTTCCTTCGCCAATCTTGTCGTCAGCCCGAGCACCACGCAGCCGGCTGCGGCTGCGCCGTGGAAAATCAGCCACCGCCTTGTCGACACACCGCTGTATCGCTTGCGGCTCGATTCGAAGGGCCATTTCACGTCTCTCTACGACAAGACACTCCGGCGCGAGCTCATCGCCAAGGGTGCGCGTGCAAATGTGTTCCAGAGCTTCAAGGATACTCCAAAGCAGTGGGATGCCTGGGAGATCGATCCCGAGTATCCGAGCAAGCAGTTTGAACTTCTGAAATTCAACAGAATTCGAATCCTGGAGATGGGCCCGCTCCGGGCGGCGATTCGGATCGAGCACAAATCGGATAGCGGCTCGAGCGTCTCTCAGGACATCAGGTTCTATCACAAGTCCCGGCGCATCGATTTCCTGACCTCCGTTCGGTGGAAAGAGAAGCAGACTCTGCTGAAGGTTTCGTTCCCGCTGAACGTCAAGACAAGCAATGCGACCTACGAGATCCAATTCGGTGCGCTGCAGCGCACCACGAAGCCAACGGAGCTCCGACACAGAGCGATGTACGAAGTCCCCGCACAGCAGTGGGCCGATCTGTCCGAGCAGAAAGCGGGCGTCAGTCTCATCAACGACTGCAAGTACGGATACGATGCGAGCGAGAACAGGCTTCGGCTGACACTGCTCCGCTCACCCCACTATCCCCATCCTCTTGATCCGTTGCGGTTGACCGACAATCGGGTCACGGATCAAGGGGACCATCAACTCAGCTACGCGCTCTATCCCCACGCCGGCGATTGGCGGACCGGTGAGACCCTTCAGCGGGCGCGTGAATTCAATCAGGTCCCACTTGTTATTCGGGGATCGGCGGACCGAATCAGCCCGTTGATCAGCTATGCAAGTTCGAGCATCATCGTCGATTGCATCAAGAAGGCAGAGGATAGCGACGATGTGATCGTCCGGATCCACGAAGCGCACGGTCAACCCGCCAAGGTTACATTTGAATTCGGCGCGCGGCTTGAAGCTGTAGCGGAATGCGATATGTTGGAGAACGATCTGGCGCCGCTTAAGCCAGTGAAATCGAAGCTTACGCTCAAGTTCTCACCATTTGAAATCAAAACGCTCAAGCTTGCGTTCAAGCCGAAGCGGTGAGTGCGAACTGCTGCCGGCATTGACCATCCAGTTGAAACATCCAGCAAACGCCTTCTGAGAGTCATGTCGCCACTCCTCCAGCGCGGTCTTATCGTTTCCTGCCAGGCAGAAGAAAACGGTCCGTTCGACAATCCCGAGTCTGTTGCTGCTTTTGCCAGGGCTGCTCAGATCGGCGGGGCGGTTGCGGTGCGCGTTCGCGGGATCGAGAATATTCGGGCAGTCAAGAAAGTCATTCAGCTTCCGATCATCGGAATCACAAAATCCGTCTTCTCAAACGGCGAGGTCCTCATCACTGCAACGATCGACGATATCGAGGCGATCGCCCAGGCCGGTGGCAACCTTGCTGCGCTCGATGCCACTCATCGTGTGCGGCCAAACGGCATGGATGGCCCCTCGATGGTGGTCGAGGTCAAGCGCCGAGTCCCTATTCCCCTTATGGCGGATATCGCGACATTCGAAGAGGGAATCGCCGCGTCAAAGGCCGGTGCAGACTTCATAGCAACAACCCTCTCAGGCTACACGGAGTACACACGTAAGGTGCGCCTTGATGTCCCGGATTTTGATTTGGTTGGCATGCTCGCGAAGCGATTACCAGGACAGGTTGTTGCCGAGGGGCGCTTCTGGACGCCCGAGCAACTCGCGTACGCGATGCGACTCGGGGCGCACGCCGTCGTGGTTGGAACGGCTATCAGCAGACCGATCGAGATCGTCAAGAGGTTTGTGAAGGCAATTCAAATCTGAGTCGCCACCGGCGATTTCGACTGCTGGCGGCGCGCAGGAAATGACGACGGGCGAGGGAACCCTCGCCCGTTCGTGTTCAGAGCCGCACGCTCTCGTCACCGAAGAAGCGTAGCCGGATCGAGATTCGGAGCCTCGATGTCTTTGAAGTACTTTACGGTCCCTACCTTGAGTTCCAGGGTCGCTTCATCATCACACACGATGATGCCGTGCGGATGGAGCTGCAGCGCACTCACCGTCCACATATGATTGACGCCGGCTTCGACAACCATCGCCAACGCACGAGCCTTCTTGTATCCGTTGATGATGATAAGCACCTCGTTCGCGTCGAGCACCGTGGCCACACCCACCGTCAGCGCTGTCTTGGGCACTTTGGAGATGTCGTTGTCGAAGAACCGCGCGTTCGCAAGGATGGTGTCGTATGTCAGCGTCTTGACCCTGGTCTTCGACGCGAGTGACGAACCAGGCTCGTTGAACGCGATGTGCCCATCGGGTCCAATGCCGCCAAGAAAGAGCTGAATACCGCCGACTTTCTTGATCTTCGCCTCGTACTGCTCGCATTCCTTCGCAAGGTCTTTGGCGTTGCCGTTCAGAATGTTCGCGTTCTCCTTCTTGATGTCGATCTGCTTGAAGAAGTTATTCCACATGAACGAATGGTAGCTCTCGGGGTGGTCCTCCGGGATCCCGATGTACTCGTCCATGTTGAACGTCACAACGTTGCTGAACGACACCTCCCCTTTCTTGTGCAGCTCAATCAGCTCCTTATAGGTGCCGAGGGGCGATGAGCCGGTGGGCAGGCCAAGCACAAACGGCCGATCGGCCGTCGGCTTCGCTTCCCTGATCTTCTTGACGACATAGTTGGCAACCCATTTGCTGACATGATTGTAGTTCGGTTGAATTATGACCCTCATAGGCTTCTCCTTCGCGTCATCAGTTCTTTCTGTGTTTGGCGTAATACTCCGGCAAGTGCGCTTTCACCTGCTCCTCAAGCTCCTCGTCGGTGATCGATGACATGCGGCCTTCTTTTTCGTATTGATCCATCACCCAGCGGAAGATCTTGGAGACCTTCATCACCGTCAACCGTTCATCGCCCTTGAGACCGAGAAATTCGTTCACCCACAAAGCGACTCCGTCGGAGCCGGACTTGTCGGTGATTGACACACGGGGAGGACGGTTCAGCAGCGCCGCGGTGTCGAAAATGTTGTAGATCTGTTCGAACTTTCGGAGGCCTCCTGCATGGATCCCAGCGCGGGTGGTATTGAAGTCCTTGCCGACAAATGGATAGTTCGACGCGAGATGTGTGCCGATCTCCCGCTCGTAGTATTCCACCATCTCCGTAATAACAGGAAGATTGACACCGTTGAGGCCGCCTTTGAGTGCCACATATTCCATAATCGCCCCTTCCAGCGGCGGATTCCCTGTCCGCTCGCCGAAACCGAAGAGCGTTGTGTTCAATGCGTTCAAGCCGTAGATCCACGAGCTTACCCCGTTGATATGGACCTTGTGGAAATCGTTATGACCATGCCACTCGAGCCGGTCCGGCGTGATGCCGCACTCATGACGCAGGCGCCAGATGAGCTTCGGAATCGAGCGAGGCTCTGCCGCATTCGGGTACGAGATTCCGAATCCCATGGTGTCGCACAGACGAATCTTGACTTTCATATGATCTGGCACCTGCTCGCTCAACCGCTCGAGCTGCTGGACAAAGGGGAGGACGAAACCTGGAAGGTCAGCCCGCGTGACGTCCTCCAGATGGCACCGGGGGCGGATCCCTGCCTCCCACGCTGCCTGTACGACGTCCACGTACTGATCCATGGCCTGCTTGCGCGTCTGATTCTGCTTGTGGAAGATATGATAGTCGGAAGAAGACGTCAACATGCCCGTCTCCTTCAGGTTCATTTCCTTCACCAGCCGGAAGTCTCCTTTGTTCGCTCGGATCCAGCCCGTGATCTCCGGATACCTCAGATTCAGCGCCCTGCAAGCATCGATGGTTTCGCGATCGTTCTTGGTGTAGAGAAAGAACTCAGACTGACGCAGCACACCGTTCGGACCTCCCAGGCGCGACATCATTTCGTATAGGCGAACCATCTGATCTTTCTTGTATGGCGGACGCGCCTGCTGGCCGTCTCGAAACGTCGTGTCGGTGATATGAATCTCCCTCGTTTTCACCTCGTTCGGATCGAACTCCACAATCTTGCCGTCGATCAGCTCGTGAATTTTTCCCTCGAACTTGATCACTGGCGGCAAGGAATACGGAAACGTGTCTTCGAGAAGGTTGGGCGTTGCCACATCCTGGAGTTCATACGTCTTCATAATGATCCCTCCTTCATTCGTGGTGATCGCTGATCAAAGAGAAGTAATAAGTTCTGCAAATTCTTGTTTGCGTCTTTGGATCGCGGCCCCCTCGTTCACGAGCCTCTGCACAACGCTGTTCGTTTCAATCGTTCCCCGAACCGCCTCGAAATCCCGCTGCATGAGATCCTCCGGTTGGTCGACGCCGTAGCCGATTCTCGCGAACGCCCCGAATTCCTTCTTGGAATCTTCAAGAATCATTCCGTGTAGAGACGTCGCTGCGCTCTCCCACTCGTTGATGGCGGCGAGAGCCTGTTCCTTGGTAAGAGTGTCGGGCTGAACGTTGTACTCCTTTGCGTACACGTCATATACGTAGCGCCACTCGTCGGCCCAGTAGGAATCGTACATTTTCCGGAATTCAGCCAGCAGCAAGTCGTACGTGGTTATCCCACCACCCGCGACTGCAGCTTCGAGCTGCACCAGCCGTTCGCGTGGAGTCAACAATCCGCTGACGTCCATCCATTCCGTCGAATTCTTGAGAACAGTTGTCGGCACCAGCGATCCGGTCGCTGCTTTCCAGTCCCTGGTTCTGGAGACTGCTTCCCGGAGCCGGTCGATGAGTTTCTCATTCAGGTACCGTGCGATGGCCAGCGAGTAGTACTTTGCTCCTTTTTTTAGAAGGAGACGACTCAGCTGCGCACCGCCGACAACGACGAACGATTTCTCCTTGGGCACCTTCTCGCTGAGGGAGAGCAGCTCGTCCCGACCCCGCCGCATCTTCTCAACAGTGTATGGCGAAAACACTTCGAAGACAATGAGATCGCGCTTGATGGGAGCCTTTCGGTTGTCACGCTTGGGCCACTTCTCTGCGTCACGGACTGTTCCGACTGAAGTGAGGTTGAGGCCCGGAATGATCTTCGAAGCTCCGTCTTCCTCATTGATATACGAGAACGGGAAGTTCGGAACATTCAAGTTGGCGTAGTGCTTTCCGATGACCACGCTGAACGCTCCGATGTGGCTCTCCCACATGAGATATGAGAAAGACCCCGTCTTGCAGCCGCGCTCCAGCACACCCTGATGCACGGGGCCCAGCTTGTACATGTGATTGCTCTGGTTCGATCCACTGCCGGCGTTGTAAAACGAAACCAAACCGGCGATCAACAACGTTGACTTGTGGTGGGTCACGGTGTATGGCCCCGCGAACAAAGCCACCGCCTCTCCGTGGAAGGCCTCACAGTTGGCAAAGAAGAGCGAGCTCTCTGCGGAATACTGCTTGCCCATCTTCACCCCCTGCCCGACGAAGGCCTTCTCGATGATCGCCCCATTGTCAACGCGCGCGCCTTCGGAGAGGATAAACGACTTCGCCTGGACGCCTTCACCCACTTCCGTCGGATGCTCTGCGCAACTGCTGATCGTCCCGTTTTCGAGGTACTGAGCGCCGTGAAGAAATGCATGAGGTCCCACCATGACATTACGAAGCGAGCCGCAATGAAGAATGCGCGCTCGTTCACCGATGCGACCTTTGTCTGCCCTTGCCGCGGCCGCTTTCCCATCGATCATGCCGTTAAGCCTTCTTCTGAACTCACTGTTATGCCGAAGGGCTCCCTGCACATAGGCAACTTGAGAGGTGAGATCATTGATGATCCTGACACCCCGTCCTCCCCCTTCGTTGATGGTCTCCAGCTCGACGCCGTTGCCGAACGGAGACCCGGCCTCCGCCACGATTGATCCAACGTCCTGAATGACGCCGCCATCGTCAATGACATAGTTCGAGATGACCGAGCCGATGTCGGCGATGCGAACCCGGTCGCCGACCACGCAATCCGCAATCGACGCACGGTAGATGCCACACATGACCTCTACCCCATCGACGACGTGGGTGCCGGCTGTGCTTCCGATCTGCACAGCGCCGTAGAAATGGACACCACTGATCCGGTCAAGATCGCACACCGGGGCAACGGTGACCGACCGCCAGTCGCTGGCTGCGCATCCTTGCCGGACAAGCTGTGCGACCTGATCTTCTGTAAGATGTGCATACGTCATGAGTCATTCCCAGGCGATTTGGTTCGCAACGGAGAGTTCCTCGGCCGGAGGTACCCCGAAGACGAGAACACATCGGATGCCGGAGGGAGAATACCGGAGAACGCACGCCTACTGAAACCGCTACGCCCATGCTACCAAAAGAGCGGCAGAACATCAAGAGAATTGCGCGCCCCGGTCGGGCAGTGGATCACACTCGCTCGTTCTAGAGATCAGGCAAGCCAAGGTTTTCCTGCTCAATGTCCTTGAAATATTTCACTGTTCCGACCTTGAGCTCAAGCGTCGCCTCCTCATCGCAGACGATCATTCCATGTCGATGAAGCTGAATCATGGAAACGGTCCACATATGGTCGACCCCCTCTTCGACAACCTTCTGCAGGGCTCGCGCTTTGGTGAAGCCACTGATCACAATGACGACCTCGTGTGCATCCATAATCGTCGCCACACCCATCGTAAGGCCTGTCCGCGGGACTCTGTTCACGTCGTTATTGAAGTACCGTGCGTTGGCCGCGCGGGCAGCTTGAGTCAGCGTCTTGATTCGAGTTCGGGAGGCCAGGGAAGAACCGGGTTCATTGAACCCGATGTGCCCGTCCGGCCCGATACTCCCGAGGAAGAGGCGCATGCCTCCCACCGCCCGAATCTTCTCCTCGAACTGTCTGCATACCGCCTCGAGATCCTGCGCGTTTCCGTCCAGGACGTTCACGTGTTCCGGCGCAATATCGATATGATTGAAGAAGTCGTTCCACAGCACGGAGTGGTGGCTCTGCGGGGAATCTTCAGAGATCCCCACATATTCATCGAGAGCAAACGTGATCACATGCTGGAACGACACCTTCCCTTCCTGATGAAGGCTTACGAGTTGCTGATAGGTCCCCAGCGGTGACGTCCCTGAAGGCAAACCGAGCACGAACGGTTTCTGAGCAGAGGGATTGAACTCCTTGATACGCCGGGCGATATGATACGCGGTCCATTTGCTCAGTGCCTCGTAGTTATCGTGAATGATAATCCTCATGAGCTCGTCTCCTTGCGTTAGAGCATGATGCGTGCATCTGCCACGTAGCAGCCGCCCCCCTCGTCGTTGACAATCAGAGGGTTAATGTCGAGTTCTTTGATCTCTGGAAAATCGAGCGCAAGTTTCGACAGACGTTGAATACATTCTTCCACGCTCCTGATGTCGCGAGGTTTCTTCCCTCGAGCTCCTGCCAGCATGTCGTACGCCTTGATTTCACGAATCATCTCCGAGGCCGATCGCGGCCCGACGGGCGCGACCCGGAAGCTTACATCCCTGAAGACTTCCACGAACAGGCCGCCCAAACCGAACATGATCACCGCTCCGAACGACGGATCACGCTTCACCCCGAGGATGACCTCTTCGCCCTTCGTGACCATCCTCTGGACATAGATCCCCTTGATCTTCGCGTCAGGCATGACCTTGCCAATGTCGCTGATGATCGAGTCATAGGCTTCTTCCGCCTGTGTCCGCGATCGAATGTCCAGAACGACGCCCTTGACGTCAAACTTGTGCACGATGTCGTCCGACACGACTTTCATGACGACAGGGAAACCGATGCGCTCGCCGATGGCCGCCGCGTCCGCCCCGGATTTCGCAAGACCACTCAGCAACGTGGGAAGGCCATACGCTTCGAGAATCTTCACAGATTCTTCCTCAGGGAGATATTTCCTTCCGGCGTTCAGCGCGCCCTGAAGCACCGAGCCTGCTTTCTCCTTCTGCACACTCGAAAACACCTGCAGATCCTCCGGCTTCATCTCGCGGTAGTTCTTGAAGAACAGCGCGCCCGCGAAAGCCCTGCACATAGACTCGGGCAGCACGTAGTGCGGAATGCTTCGTTGCTGAAGTATGCTAATGCCCGCGGCGACGTCCTTTTCACCCATGAAGGAGGCGTACGCCGGCTTGTCAAACTGGCCGATCGTGTTGCAGACTTCGCGAGCAATGTTTTCGATGTCGGTCATCGACTGCGGCGTCAGGATCACCAGCACGCCGTCGACGTTGACATCTTTCAGTGCGCTTCCCAAGGCGACCTTGTATCGATCAGCGCGCGCATCACCGATCACATCGACCGGATTCTTGATGTTTGCGGTAGCCGGTAAACTCTTTTTGTACACTTCGAGTGTCTCAGGAGAAAATGTCGCAAGCGAAAGCTTCTGCGCGACCGCCGCGTCGGTTGCCAAGACACCGGGACCACCCGCATTGGTGATGATTGCGACCCGATTGCCCCGGGGGAGCGGCTGGTAGGCAAGCGCGATGGCAGTATTGAACATCTCTTCGACGGTTGTGCACCGGATGACCCCCGCCTGCTTCAGTGCGGCGTCGCAGACTTCGTCGCTTCCCGCGAGCGAACCGGTGTGGGAAGCAGCCGCAGCAGCTCCTTCCCGTGTCCTGCCCGATTTCAGGACGAGAATCGGTTTGCCCGTCTCAGTAATTATCTCGTGCGCAACGTTCATCAAGCCGGCTCCGTCGGTGATCTCCTCGAGGTAGACGAGAATGACCTTGGTTTTCGGATCGTTCTTGAGATACCGCATCAAGTCAAGCTCGTTGATGTTCGCTTTGTTGCCGAAGCTGACGAATTTTGAGAAACCGATGTGCTTCGCCTGTGCATAGTCCAGGACCGCGGTGCACAGCGCGCCGCTCTGCGACAGAAACGCGATATTGCCTTCAGCCGGCATCTTGCGCGCAAACGATGCGTTGAGATGTGAGAGCGGATCGGTATTGATAACGCCAAGACAGTTGGGACCGATGAAGGAGATGTTATGCTTCTTCGCGATGGCTTTGATCTCCTCCTCACGTTGGATTCCCGCTCCGCCGATCTCCCGGAATCCGGCCGAGATAATGATCGCCGCTTTGACGCCTTTCTGCCCACACTGCTCCAGCGCAAGATTGCAGACCGTACTCGGGAAGACGAGGATTGCAAGGTCCACCGGGTCCGGTATGTCAAGCACATACTTGTAAGCCCGAACGCCCGCGACCGATCGTTCCTTGGGGCTGACCGGATACACGATGCCCTGGAAGTTGTCCCGAAGGATGTTGGCAAAGATGTCGTACGGAACCGTGCCGACGACTCTATTCGTGCCGAGCACCGCGACGGATTTAGGATAGAAAATGTGCTCCAAATCCTTTGCGCGAGCGGCTGGAATCTCAGGCATGATGCCTCCCATCCTGGTTATTTCAGGTAGCCCGCAATGAAATCGACCGCCCCCTCCACCGTCTGAACTTCGCGTGCTTTCTGTTCATCCATCTGGATATTGAATTCTTCCTCGAAGGCCGCGATCAGCTCTATACTCTGCATCGAATCCGCTCCGAGGTCGAACGCAAAGTTCGCGTTCGGTGTGATCTCCTTCGGATCGATCTTCAGCACCTGAGCGATCACCTTCTCCACCCTCTTCTTGATCTCGGCTTTGTCCATGGTTCATCTCCTGATTGTTGACAAATATGGATGAGTGTGTTCCTCAGTTCGCAACTTATGTACCAGAGAAGGCTTCACCTGAAATGGGCAATTCTTAAGCAGCCTCCGCGCAGAGTTGGCAAACTCAAGAAGATTAGGGCACGACAATCCTGGATTTTCCCTTTGCCAAGAAAGACCGTCACGAGCTGCCGGAGGTGACCGCACCACGACTGAAAACCAGGCTTGCTGCACCGAGCAGACCAGGGTCGGAAAGATCTGACACGACGATCACGGCGGTCTCCCGAGCGACGGCCATAGAACGCTCCTTGACGGTCTCCCGGAAAGGTCTCATGTACATATCCCCAAGCTTGATGAGACTGCCGCTGAGAATGATACGCTCGGGGTTGAACGTGTTGAGAAGGCCTGCAACAGCGATTCCGAGGGAGGTCCCCGCTTGTTCTATGAGCTGCTGCGCGGCCGCGTTCCCTTTTCTTGCTGCATCCGCGAGGGCCTCTGCGCTAACATCCTGATCTGAGTTTCTGTCGAGCCTGATCGCACCGGATTTGACGAGTTCCTTCGCCTGGCGAGCCAGAGCCGAACCTGACGCATACAATTCGACGCACCCCTTGTTGCCGCATGAGCACTCTGGTCCGTCGTGACTTATGCTGATGTGACCAAGCTCTGCGGCGGCGTTGCGCGCACCACGCAGGAGCTTGCCGTCGACAACAACACCGCCGCCGATCCCGGTACCGAGCACGAGCGTAATGAAATGGGAGGCCGCGCGGCCCTCACCCAACATAAGCTCAGCCAAGGCCGCGCAGTTACCGTCGTTGTCTACCGACACCGGGAGCTGGAACTCCAACTGGAGGATCTCACGCAACGGAATGTTTTGCCAGTCCGACAGGAGCGCCGTCGAATCCAGAATGACTCCGGCGTCGAAGTCCACGCGTCCCCCGGTGCTCACGCCTATTCCATGGACATGCGCACCGCGCCTCCGGGCTTCGTCCACCAGTCCTCGCAACGTGGACTTCAGCCGCCGAAGGATTTCTTCCTTTGAAGACGGCGTCCGCTCGCTCACCCGGTGATGGATCGTGCCCTCCGCATCGATAAGTGCCCCTCGGAGATTCGTACCGCCCAGATCGACCGAGAGCGCGACCCGACCGATCCCCTCCGCGCCGCGTTCTTCGATCTCGGATTTGAGCCGATACGTCCCCGTCACGAATTGACAAATGTCCTCGTAGAATTCGCGTTCTCTCGCATCGGTGTGCATATGCATGCGCTGCAGGGCCCGGGCTCCCTGGAAATGTGCACAGACGGCATCGGACATGTATCCGTACGTGACGCCCCCGTTGAGGTATTCGCGGAATCGTGCATGTCGCTCCGATTGCACGGCGATCGGCTCGTTCAGCTCCAGGTAATATTCCATCTCGATGCCTGCATTGCGCTGCCGAGCTGCATGCGCCGCTGCGGCAATGGTCTTCCCCTGTTTGTAGAACATGTAGTTTGGCTGAAGGAACGCCAAATCGAAGTAGTACTTTTGATAGTCATCAAGAAGGTGAACATTGTAGGAGCTCCAGAAAGGAATCCACAAGAACTTCAGACCGCGAGCGCGTATGTGTTTCCGCAGCTCTTTCAACAGCCAGTGATCGTCAACGTCCCAGCTTCGGTATATCGTTTCGAACATCCAATAGACACCGAGCAGATCAAGATGCTTGAACTGCTGGGCCGTGAACCTCTGAACATACTCATCCACCAACCACCGCTCGGCTGCGAGGCGCTCCTCCGTGGCTTTCGCAAGGTTGTGGCGCTTCGTGGAGAAGTCGAGGATTCCTCCACCTTCCGACAGGGCGCCAAACGATCCTTGCGTGATGTGAGGATACGGCAGCATCAGCACGACGTTTCGGCGAGCACCGTAGGGCCGGCCGATCTTGTCCGCACATTCGCCAATTGCTGCATCGAGATTTCGCAGAGCTCCGTGTTCGCCCAGATAGAATTCAACAAGGGCCTCCCAGTCGCCCTTGTTCGCGGGTTGCGGAGAGCAGACAGCGACAAAATTGCCTTCGCCCGCCATCGTCGAACCGATGTTAATATCGGCACTGTAGTCACGTCCCGTTCCAGCCTTGACGTTGAGAAACAGGAACGAGTCGAATAACCAATCGTCAGGTTCGCCCTTCTGGTCCAGATGCGCGACGTAGTAGCGAAGGTCCCCCCGTGTCCATGGTTTTGCCGGATCCCCGTAGAGGAGGATGAGATGCCTAAGCTCGTTGAAGTCCTTATGTCCTTGTGGGAAGTATGGCATAGGGAGAAGACAGAATTCAGGAGTCAGGATTCAGAATTTTGTACCGGAAGCTAAAGTCTCTTGTGCGCAACCAATGCAATCACAGGCTCGTTGTTTCCGTAGGACTCAGTTTCGGCACGCAATAACGACAGCATTTGGTCCTTCGTTGCGAGTCCACTCAGATCAATGATTCGCGCTGAAACGATGACAAACAGATCGGGCTGAAGCGCCCCTGCATCGCCATAAGTTGTCAGTTCGTCGATCAGCCGGCTGAGCGTCGACGGAAGGCCGGATACGCGGTCCGGCTGAGCCCGGGCGTCTTCGAGCTTGAGCCGGATGATCCCCTCCTGGTCGATGACGCGGTTCAAACTGAGCGATCTCCGCACGAGCCCAAAGAGTCTCTGTTCTGCCCTCGTCGCTTGAAAGACTTTGAGAAACTCCGTTTCGCCGACACAGTTCACTTCGCCCACCGGAACACCGCAGGACTTTGCCGCTATAGCAGACAGTTCCTCCGGCCGGAGCTTCGCCCTGGTGAGCTTCCGTGAGCGCATCTCTGGTGCGCCGGTTGCCGTCGCGACGATTCGCTTCTGTCGTGTGTCCACCTCTACCCGTACCTCGACGCTAACCGGAGCAGCCCCCATGCGAATGACTGATTCCATCGCCTCGCTTCGAATACTCATGAGATCGCTGTCAGTGGGGCTAACGACACTGCGTTCAATGGTATCGCGGATCATTCCCAGCGCCACACCGATGGCCGAGATCACATCGGCATCCTTCGTGATCCAGTGCTCCATCTTCAACCTCTTCGCCACGTACGGCACGAGCGTTTCAGCGCCTCCCCCGCCACCAACGAGCGCCAAGTGACTCCGGTCGAACTTGTATTCCTCCAGCAGGCTCTCGACCACGTCGATCACTTTGCCCGACGCGACCTCGAGCATCGCCGTGCTCAGAGTCTCCGGAGTCGTATGGAACTCACGTGCAAGCCGCTCAGCGACAGGCCAAAGAGCCTTTCCGTTCGCCTTCGCGTAGCCCTTCGGAAATCCGAGTACATTAGCGGCTTCGGTGAGCGTGAATGTGAACGACGGTCGACGGTCATCCTCTACGGACAGAGCGAGGTAGTCGGATGGATCTCCTTGCCGCGGCTGAATGGCCTGCACAGTGGCCGCACGACATTCGTCAGGATCTGCAAAGGAGATGTACCGAAGCCCAGCGATGTGCGCGCTTCGAGGTCCGACATCGACGATCCTCCTCCCCCTGAACCGGGGCATGGATCCGCCCCCGATTCCAACCGTGCGCGTATCAAGCGTGCGAACATAGAGCCGGTGTCCTCCGACTTCGCCGGTGCGTACAGCTGGGCGGCTGTTTCTGACGATCGAGATGTCCGTGCTTGTGCCGCCAACCTCCAGGAAAACGCCGTCAGAAATCCGGACATACATCAAGGCGGCAGCGACCCCGGCGGCGGGGCCCGAGAGCATGGTGAGGATGGGACGTCGCCGCATCTCGTTGATGTCCATGATGCCGCCGTCACTCCGCATGATCATCAACGGGGCTTTGATGCCGCTTTTCCTGACGGCCTTTTCCGTCATGTTTGCCGTCTCCAGCATCTTGAGCATCATGCAGGCATTGATTACAGCTGTTCTCGTTCTGACGCGAAGTCCGTAGAGCCGAGAGATCTCCGAGCCCGACGTTGCGAGATATCCCTCTCCCTTTATGATCTCGACCACCTTTCGCTCATTCTTACTGTCATCAACTCCGAACGCCTCGCTCGCCACAAAGATTTGAGCACCTCGTGCCCGCAGCTGCTTGAGGACGCCTTTTACAGCTTCTTCAGACGGCGGGACCCGTGTGTCCAGGAAGTGATGGTACGTCGTGAGCAGCTTGCCCGGAGCCAGCTCGAGGTTGTCGATAGAGGTCTGCCCCTTCGCTCTCCATCCTTCCACTCCCTTCCCCATGCCGATGATTCCAACGGGAGCGACATCACCTTCGAGCAACGCGTTGGTCGCCTGCGTCGTGCTGTGGGCGATCAGGATCACTTCGCTCGGCTTGACGCGCGCCTGCTTGAGCAGAAGGTGCATGGAATCAACGACCCCTCTGGCGACGCCTTCTGAGGCGGAGTGCGTCGTCGGAACCATAGTTTTCCCCACCAGCTCGAGCGTATCGGCATTAACCGCAACGGCATGCGTGAACGTCCCTCCGACGTCAATTCCTATTTTGATTCGACGCTTCAGCATCACAAAACGAATCGAAATCCGGCAATGATCAACCCAAGGATTGCCGCCAGCCATGAGTATGGCAGCGTACGCCACATAATCGTGTTAACATCCAGGCGTACTTCATTTGCAATCCAGACGTTCGCAGTGTTCGTCGGGTCACTGACCCCTTGAATCATTCCCATCGAGAGGAGAATTCCCATCACCGCGCCTGCAGGCATGCCGGTCGCAAGCAGGATCCCCCCCACTCCGTATCCAAGCCCCCACACGTTGAGCGGCCCCCGATACAATGCGAGCGGACCGAGCAATGCGAAAGTGAGGACATATGCCAGAAAGGAGCCCGGAACGATGGCGCTGAGGAGCGGTTTCATGTCTGCCAGCACAGGCCACTCCTTCTGGTACTGGTTGAGTCCCGACGGGCTCTCCGTCTGAAGGGACTGAGATACGGTCTGTTGGTCATGCCAGTATTTGCCTGGGCCTGTTGCGGTCGGCCCAAGGATGGCGCTGAGGAGCATCCCAATCCCCACCATCAGGACGACGGCCGGAATCACGCTCGAGCTCCCTTCAATGATTGAGCGGGTCGTCAGGTTCAACATTCCACGACGGTACGTGGCCAGGACTCCGTACGCCAGTCCGCTCAGAAACGCAGCGAGAAAAGCGACGTCGAAGACCAGGATGAGGAAAAGAGGAATGAGAGGAATGAGATATGCGTACCACCGTACCCCGACAGACGTCGGGGTCCTCCTCCGTCGAAGGGTGTCAATGGCGACGTACAAGACAAGTGCGATCCCGAGCAAGCCCGCAATCCATTTGGCTGCTTTACCAATCCACTCGCCGTCGAGGGCGGGGCTGAGCCTGAAGAGAATGTATATCACACACGATATGATGATCAGCGCTCCGATCGCGCGTGCAGCGGAGCGATGCCGAACTCGGATGATCCGCGTGCGCCACAGTTCCAGAGTCACAAACCCGATCCCGACGACCGACGAACAGAGGAAGACCGTAAGCGCATAGGACGAAACCAGATCGGTCTCCAATGAGAGCACAGTCCGATAGACAACCCAATTGCCGGCGTTTAACAGGCCGCCCAGGCTTATTCCGAAAACCATAATTCCCGCTGCGATATACTCGCGAACTCCGATGGACGCGAGGATCGGCAGGACGATCGTGCCGACCATGATGACGGCGCCCAGTCCGCCGATCGTCGTGAAGAGCAACGTGATGATGAACAGCATGATCACGGTGACGACCCACGGATTGTCCCCCGCGAGCTCAGCCCCGCGCCGAACAAAGCTTTCCGCCACGCCGGTCTTCTGCATCAGGACGCTGAGCATCCCTCCGAACATCGATATCACGATCGGATCCGCAAGACGAATCGCGCCATCAGCGATCACGCATTGCAT
>Ga0194112_10000271_pt1 | contig 73150 bp, 49 predicted proteins | sample TA2MahC400mmetaG_FD_146191 | JGI IMG/M metagenome (GOLD analysis project Ga0194112, IMG submission 146191) | Freshwater microbial communities from Lake Tanganyika, Tanzania - TA2015016 Mahale Deep Cast 400m | ecosystem: Environmental > Aquatic > Freshwater > Lake | place: Tanzania: Lake... | reverse complement strand
CCTTGAGGCGCTTCTTCAGCACCCGCCAATAGACCGCGGGATTCGTGCTCTCGGTTGACGCGGCAATCACGTCCACCACGGAAAAAAACCACATCTCCCGCGATTCATCGTACTAGCGCCGGATGGGGTGTTGCTCGAAGACCGGCAGTGCTGTCTGCTCGTTGCTCACTCCAGGCCTCCTTCTGCGTCGAGCTGCTTCAGGAAGATCAGGTAGGAAAGCTGCTCGATAGCGTCCAGTGGGTTGGAGAGGCCGCCGGACCAGAGCTTGTCCCAGAGCGCTTCGACCTTGGAGCGGAGTTGGGTGTCGGTGAGCATGTCAGTCGGCCTTCCTCTTCTTCAGAATGCGCTCGAAATCGGCCGGCGTGACGATCGGAATGTGCTCCACGGCCTTCAGGTCCAGAAGGTCGCCGTCACCGCTCACGATGTAATCGGCACGGCCGGCCAGTGCGGTCCGAAGGTAGGGCTCATCATCGGGGTCACGGCAGACACCTGGCGCCGGGTGATCATGGAGGCTGATGGGGTCGGCGATCTGTTCCAGCAGAATGACGAACGCGTCCTTTTCCTGCCTGCTCATCTTCAGGTAGCGCTGAAGGCGGGGGTATTCAATGGCGGCACGCAGTTCCTCCAGCAAAGGGTCGGATGTCACCAGGCGGAGCGTCGCTTCCCTGACGGCCGCGCTCAAGATCCGGCCCGGCGCCGAATCCGGCCGGATCAAGGCGCTGATGATGACATTGGCGTCCAGCACAGCGCGAAGTGGTCGCATGAACTCACCTCGTGCGTTTCGAAGTCCGGGCCGCGCGCCGCGCCTCGTTGGCCAGCCTCATGGCCTCCGCGTCCGTCTTCACGGCGTTAGGCCGGGCCAGCCATTCGCCCAGGCGCAGGCGCGCCGCCCGGCGGATGGACTCCGCCTTCTCGACCGGCATCACAACCGCCAGGGCCTTGCCCTTCCGCTCAACGAGGTACTCGTCGCCGCGAAGGGCCACTCGATTCAGAATGTCCCCGATACTCTTCCTCACTTCCATTGTCGAAACTGTGATCATGACCTTCCTCCTTCAAGTGACGCAACTATCATAGATGATACAGTAGCGGCGTCAAGGACATTTCTACGCCGCCACCATGCCTTGGCCTCCAACAGCGCCGGCAGCCGCGCCTTGTCACGTTTCAGCATACCAGCAGAAAGCCCAGAAAAGCAGACAATGCCACGGACTCTTAGTCCGCGGGTCGTGGGTTCGAATCCCGCCGTCTCCGCCATGCAACGCACGGCGCCTCAACCCGTGCCGGTCCGTAATCTGACGCCGTCGCCTGGCGGCGGTTCCGCCACGGCTTCCTTCAGCGTGAAGTAGTGCGAGCGGGTGGAGGCGGAGGGCGTCACGCGTTCGATGAAGCCGGCGTCGCACAGGTCCTTGAGGTCTTTCGTCGCCGTGTTCGGGCACACGCCCAGCGCCTGCACGACCTCGCCGCGGGTGAGCTTGCGATGCGCGGCGAAGAGCTCGCGCAGCCGGTCGATGCGGCGGATGCGCGATCGGCCGGGCCGCAGGCGTTCGAGGGGGGGGGCGGGCGGGCGCGCTTCGGCCGCGCGGACATCGGGCGCCGCGGCCGCGGGTTCGGGGGCGCGCGGGGCGGGCGCCTCGCCGCCGGGCGCGCGGGCGACGCGGAATTTCAGGTCGAGGTCCGCGTCGGTGTAGGACAGCTTGTCCGAGTGCATCAGCCGCATGCGCTCGATCACGTTGCGCAGCTCGCGCACGTTTCCCGGCCAGTCATAGCCGCGGATCAGGCGCTCCAGTTCGGCGTTCATGACGGCGTGCGCGCCGGGGCTGCGGCCCGCGTCGAGAAAGTGGCGCGCCAGCAGGAGGATATCCTCGGGCCGCTCGCGCAAGGCGGGGATATGGACGACCAGGCGCTGCAGCCGGAACAGCAGGTCGCGCCGGAAGCGGCCCTCGGCGGCCAGCGCGGCGAGGTCGGCGTTTGTTGCGGCGAGAATCCGGCAGTCGATGCGGCGGCTGCGGGCGCTGCCCACGGCGCGGATTTCGCCGGTCTCCAGCACGCGCAGCAGCGTCTGTTGCAGGCGCGGCGAGATGTCGCCGATCTCGTCCAGGAGGATGGTCCCGCGGCCGGCTTCCTCGAACAGGCCCTTGTTGGCCTTCTCCGCGCCCGTGAACGCGCCGCGCTCGTGCCCGAAAAGCTCGGATTCAAGCAGCGTTTCGGTGATGGAGGCGCAGTTGACCGGAATGAAGGGGTGTTCGCGGCGGGAGCTGCTCTCGTGCAGGGCGCGCGCGACCAGGTCCTTGCCCGTGCCGGTCTCGCCGGTTATCAGCAGCGGGGCGTCGAGATCCGCGAAGCGCGTTATGGTCTCGCGTATTTCCCGCATGGCCGGGCTGCGGCCGAGCACCACGTCGATCCTGCGGCGCGGCTCGGCGGCGGCTTCCGGCGCGGCCGCGGGCGCCGGGGGCGGCGCGGCGTAGGCGGGCCGGGGGCGCGCGGCGCGCCGGCGCACGCGTTCGGCGGACCGCACCAGGTCGATCACGTCGCTGTGCGAGAGCTCGCGCGCGAGGCGCAGCTCGAAATCGAGACGTTCCCGCGCCCGGTAGCGCTCCACGGCGTCCAGGACCTCGGCGAAGTGCGCGGCGGCGGCGCGGCGGTTGCCGGCCAGCCATTCGGCGCGCGCGAAGAACAGGTCGTCCAGGTAGTGCCGGTTGCCGCGGCCGCGCCGCATGTTCAGCAGGCGGCGCGCCCCCTCGGGGGCGCCGGTGGCCAGCTCGGCCCGCACGAGATTGAAGGAGTAGAAGCCCGCGCCGAAGATGGAGCCCATCACCTTGCCCGCGTCCAGCCGCGCCAGCCGCAGGGCCTCCTCGGCCCTGCCCCGGGCCAGATGCCGCACGACCTGCGCGCCGGTCGACTCGGCCGGGTCCGGCCCCGGGCCGGGGACGGATGCGGCCCCGGCGTCCTGCAGCACGCGCAGGATTTCGCGGTACCGGACAAATGCCGGCAACGTGTCGCGCCGCAACCGCAACTGGGCCGCGCCTTCGATCCGCGGCATGAGGCGGAGCGCTTCGCGGGCGCGGCCCGTTTCCACGGCGTCGACGAACTCCACGAGCTGCACGTTGGCGATGTCCAGCCGTTCGTTGCACTGCCAGGCCAGCTCGCGCAGCGCGTCGCGGGCCTCGACGCCGCGGCCCTGCTGGGCGAGGGCCATGGCCAGCTCGATGACGTAGAACTTGCGCCGCGGCGAATGCGCGGGCAGCGACGCAATGATCTCGCCCAGCAGCGCCTCCCGGCGCGCCTTGTTGCCGGTGGTGTCGGCCAGCACGCTCTCCACGAACGTGGCGACGGCCCGGATGACGGGATGGGTGCCGTCGGCGATCAGCGACGCGGCGCGGTTGACAAGGGCCTCCGCCTCCGTGGGGCGGCCGATGCGGCACGACAGCTCGGCCCAGCGGCTGAGCATCAACACCAGCAGCTCGGGATCGTTGCCCTTCAGCGGAACCTGCTCCGCCGCGTCTATGGCGTTCTTGGCCAGGCGTCGCCCGGCCAGACACTCTTCAATGTAAAGCAACGATTGCACCAGCGGGGAGCGCGGAACCGGCGCGGAAACAAGAATGTCGTGAAGAGGCGCGTCAGTCGTGACGTACCGGTCAACGTACTGATTGAGCCGCGGCTCAAGTAAACCTTCAGCAACCATGATGCGCGCATTATGCACGCACATAAGCCCTCGTGTCAAGTGTCAATGCGTGCATCTCGCACCAGTATCTAGTGGTTGCCGGCTGTCTTCTATGACCTCTTTCCATATTGGCGTGGATTTGGCACGACTGGTGCTTTCTCTCTATTGTGTGGTAACGTTGTGTCGGCGGAAGGCCTCTGCGGGGAAGGGACGGTAGGCTTCAGACGACAGGGTGGGGGCCCATGGCCGCGGCGGCGGCGAGGGTACAGTTTCTTGACAATTCGCGCGTTGAACGTCCGCGGGATAGGGCCTAGAATCAAGCTGTGACAATGAACGACGGAACTGCAAGCGGGAAAGCGCCGGCGGGCCGCCGTTCGCTGCTTGGCGGACTCGTGGCGGCCGGGCTGTTCATGGCGGCCGCGGTCGTGGAGGGCGCGACCAATCGCATCGACGTGTTGACGGCGGAGCTGGCGCGGACGCGGGAGGACATGGAGCAGGCGCGGAAAGCGGCGGATGAGGCCAACAAGCGTTTTTTCCGGTTCAATCACGACGTGGTTTACACCAACGCGCAGGCCAAGGCCATATACGAAGAGATTGTCGAGCTGGAGCGGAAAACCGTGGAGAAACGCAGGCAACTTAACGAGATGCTGATGACCACACCCGAGATGAAGGCCATCAAGGAGGAACGCCGCGCGGCCTACGAGCGGCTGTCACGGCTCAAGGACCGGGAGCAACTCCTGTTGAACGACATCCGGGCCGAGGGCCTGAAGATCGCCGGCCAGGGTGGAGGGAGGCCGGCCGCGGACAAGCATTGAGGAAAGGGTTTTTCTTGCGGACAGACATCGCATGGCGGTAGATTAGACATCAACTGTGTTGTCTGGAATCCGTCACCGGACGGCAGTGATGGGATGATAAAGAATATGAGCATGAAACCGCGCAGGATGCTGGCAGTGCTGATCGTCGCGGTCGTGGCGGCCGCGGCGGCTCTGGTCTTTGTGATGCACGGGCGGACGCCGGGGGGAGGCGGCGTCGCCGGCCCGGCGTCGCCGGCGGGCGCGGCGGGGCCGGCCGCGGGCGTTCCGGCTTCTCAGGACGCCGATCCCGTGTCCGCGCCGCCCGACGCGCCGCCTTCCGCGGCTCCCGCCGCGGCCGGCGCTTCCGTCGGAGCGCCTCAGCCCGTGGCGGCTTCCGGCCAACCCGACCCAGGCGCCTCCCAGACGATCAAGGCGAATTGGGACGCCAAAGCGCTTCCGACGTGGGCCGAGCCGATGTCGGAGGAAGAGAAAGCCGAGCTGCATACGCGCGGGGTGCTGTTCAATTCGGGCCGTTCCCTGGCCGCCCTGCGCCGCGATCCGGCCGTGATCGTGCTGCGCAACGCGATCATCGACGTGGCCGCGATCGAGGGCGGCGCCGCTTCGGTCGAAGTGCCCGAGGCTTTCCGCGCGAGCCCCGACACGATCCGGCACATCGTTCTGCTCAACGACCCCGTGTCCGCGGCGCTGAAGTCCGAGATCGAGGCCGCGGGCGCCGTGATCGAGCACTATGTCCCCAACCGCGGTTACGCGCTCACCGCCGACGCGGAAACGCTGGAGCGGGTGCGCGCGCTGGCGGCGGTGCGCTACGTCGAGCCCTTCCATCCCTTCTACAAGATGAGCGCCGACGTGCAGGCGTATCTGACCGGCGCGCCGGATGAAGAGACGCGCGAAGTCGTGGAGCAGGGCCGGTACAGCGTGCTGCTGTTCACGCCGGCCGATCCCGACGAAGAGCCCGCGGCCGACCTGAAGAAGCTGGGCGCGAAGGTGACGCTTGACGACGGCAAGGACGCCGAGCGCATGGCCAACGTGACCTGTTCGCCGGACCTGCTGGCGCAGGTGGTCAGGTGCGAATCGGTCAAGTGGGTGCAGACCCGCGTGGCGCCGAAACTGCTGAACGACCTCGCCAGGGTGACTCTGCGCGCACCCGGCGCTTCGCGCTTCAACGCCGCCCAAGTCGGGCTTGACGGCGATGGCGTGACCGTCGCGGTCATGGATTCGGGCGCGGACGTCTGGCACAGGGGGTTCTCGCTCAACCCGACCAACGCCACCTCCTATCCCAACAACAACACGCGCATCGTGCACTACGAGATGGCGCCCAACTTCTACGCGGCCGACGGTATCATCGGCGACAGCGGCGGCCACGGCTCGCACGTCGTCGGCAGCATTCTCGGCAACGGGGCGTGGTCCGAAAACGTGATCCGCGTGCCGGGCTCAGGCGCCGCGCCCTATACCAACCGCAACTTCGCCGGCGTCGCCCCCAAGGCCAGCCTGGTGATGTTCGAGGGCTTCATCGGCACTGCGGGCGATGACCCCCTACGGAACGATACGCTCTATGTGAGCAAGACGGCCCACAACAAGGGCGCGCGGCTGATGAACAACAGTTGGGGCGCCAACCCGAATGCCGTCGGCGCGGCCGCGTTCGACTACAGCATCGAATCCAGGATCTGGGACGAAGTCGTACGCGACGCCGACCCCGACACGGGCGGAAGGCAGCACTTTGCGGTCTTTTTCGCCGCCGGCAACGAGGGCGGCGGGGCCAACGACGGCTCGGGCGGCGCCGCGGGCACGGTGTGCTGGCCGGGCAATGCCAAGAACGTGATCACTGTGGGCGCCCTGGAGCAGCGCCGGCTGGCAAAGAACCTGCCGGGTGCGACGCAAATGACGGACTCCGACTGGCAGGTGGCCGGCTATAGTTCCTGCGGACCAACGCCCGATGGCCGCGTCAAGCCAGACGTCGTGGCGCCGGGTTCATACGTTGTGTCGATACAGAGCAAGGACGTGAATTTCGACACGGTGCCTTTTATGGGGATGCCGAACTACGACTACCGTCACGGCAACCTGGACACGGGGACGAACTACGCGGCGTTGTGCGGGACTTCCATGGCCTCGCCGCTGACTGCGGGCCTGGGAGCCCTGATCTACCAGTGGTACACCAACGTCTATCGCGAAGCGCCCACCCCTTCTCTGATCAAGGCCATGCTGGTCAACGGCGCGGTGGAACTGAACCCGTTCTGGTACGGACAGTTCGATCCGACCCGTCCGCAGATCGCCGACGGATGGGGCCGCGCCGACATTTTCCGTTCGATTGAGGGCGCAAGTTCGCGCTCCACTGACGAGCTGGTACTCCATAACGAGATGAACTCCATCGACGGCACGGGCCTGGAGAACACCTTCGACTACCTCGTGCCCTTCGAACATGAGGGCGGGCTGCGGATCACGCTGGCCTGGTCGGACTATCCGGCCACGCCGGGCGTGGGCAACGTGCTGATCAACGACCTCGACCTGTACGTGGTCGCGCCGGACGGCAACGTCTACGTCGGCAACCTGATGGGGCCGCGAGGCTGGGGCTCGTCCAGCTATCCGGTGGGATTCTACTACGTTCTCTACGGCGACCGCTTCAACAACGTCGAGAACATCGTCATCCCGTACACCCGGCAGGGCACGTACAAGGTCTACGTCAGGGGCTTCCAGGTGCCCAATCCCAGCCAGCCCTACTCGCTGGTGATCATGAAGGGCGCCAGCGGCATCGGCGGCAGCATGGGGGCCAGGCAGGACAGCCCCGCTGAACTGGCATTCCACAAGGACGGGGCGCCGGTGGTCGTGTATTCCGGCAGGCATGTCCAAGAAGGGGTCGACATATACGATGTTTTCGTGCGGCGCTGGTTCGGGCCGTTTGGCGACGGCAGCCAGTTCGGCACGTGGCAGCAGCTCCGCGACAAGTGGCATTGTCATGCGATGGGAGACTGGCAAAAAGAAGCGATCACCGCGTCGGTTATCCCGGGCATGAACTCGATCGAACCCTCCGTGGCCGTCAGCTCCAACGACTACGTGTTCGTGGCCTGGCGGCAGGTGAGCTGGGACGAAAGCTATTCCGACGCGATCTACATGCGCTACTTCAACGGCGTGACGTGGGAGCAGCTCGGCGGCTCTTTCCAGGATCTGGGCATCTCCTCCGACACGCCGGACTACGACGCGCGCGAGCCGTCGGTGGGCATCTGGTCCAACGGCTGGCCCGTGGTGGCCTACATCCACCCCTCGGCGCGGACCGTGTCGCCGTACTTCTCCGAAGACATCCGCGTCAAGCGGTGGAACCCGACGGCCGGAGCCTGGCAGGGCCTCACGGCGGCGCAGGTTGTCAGCGGCCGCGTCGACGTGGCGGGCGATTCCGTGTCGCGCGGCTCCCTGGACATGGCGACCGACGCGCGGGGCCGGCCCGTGCTGGTCTGGAGCGAACTGGTGACCGGCCTGTTCCGGGTCAAGTGCTACCGCTGGACCGGAAGCGCGTGGGCCAAGGTCGGGACCGACCTCGGTACCAGCGCCGTCGCCGGCAATCCGCGCGTGGCCTGCGACAGCTCCAACGGCATCTACGTCGTGTGGGAGGAAGTGCCCAAACCGCCTTCCGAAATGTCCAGTTCCATCAAGCTGGCTTACTCGTCCAACGGCTCCACGTGGAACACCGGCGGCCTGGGCGGATCCGCGACGTATCCGGGCGTTGCCGCCCCCACGAACGACGTGGTGCTCAACCCCATGGTGGGCTGGCGCAACAACAAGGTATTCGTTTCCTGGCAGTACGGCAGCGGCGAGACCAACCAGATCCTGTGCAAGGTGTGGAACGGTACGCAGTGGCTGGGCGCGGGCGGGGCGGATTCGCCACCCGGAGCAGTGACGATCGGTTCCCAGAACACGCTTTGCGACATGGCAGTCAGCCCTTACGAGGCTCCCGCCTTGGCGGTGATGAACTTCCGGAACGGTCTGCTCGAGACCCTGGCCTTCGGCCTGGTGGGTCATTCGGGGCCGCCGCGCTTTGCGGGGCTGCGTTCGGCCGTCGGGTCGTCCGTGGCCGGACTGACGCCTACCGGGCACGTGACGCTGACCTGGATCCAGGTGCCCGACCCCAACCCGGCCGGGGCGATGAAGTATCACCTCTACCGGACGCCCGGGACGGGCTACGACCCCGCCGACACCAATATCCCGCCCGCCGGCAACGCGGCGGCGATCGCCGCGGTGTTCAGCAACGAGTTCGGCGTCGTCACGAACGTCGCGCAGGCCGTGGTTCCCCACATGCCCGTGGACCGGGTCTGGTACTGGGGCGTGCGCGCGGAGAACTCCGGCGGCTTCATCGACGGCAACAAGGTTATCCGCCTTGCCGGTCCGTACAGCCTCCTGGGCGACGCGGACGGCGACTGGCTGCCGGCGATCGAGGAAGACCGCATCGGCACCGTCCCGGTCATCGCCGATACCGACGGCGACGGCATGTGGGACGGCTGGGAGTGGTACTATTCCACCAACAACGGCGCCGTGTCGCCGCTGGTGGCGCTGTACCAGGGCGCCAATCCCGGCTACCAGACCCACACCAACGCGCTGACCATGAACCCGTTCGACAACGGGACGGACAACCTGTCCACGACCAACGCGGCCGACGGCAAGGCCGCCCAGAAGCCGTACTCCGACCTCGAGGGCGACGGCTTGCTCAATATCGAGGAATTCGCCTACTGGCGCGACCACACCGGCACCGGCAAGTGGAGCGTTGCCGCCGGGGCCAACCCCACGAACTGGTGGCTCGACCCGACCCGCGGCGACAGCGACCGCGACGGCATGGGCGACGCCTACGAAACCTTCAACCAGCTCGATCCCGGCAATCCGGCCGACCGCTACGGCGACCTGGACGGCGACGGACTGACCAACTGGCAGGAGCATGCCTACGGCACGGACCCGAATTTCACGGATACGGACCTGGACGGCGTCTCCGACGGCGATGAAGTCCTCGTGTTCGGCACGCATCCCCGGAGCTCCGATACCGACGGGGACGGCCTGGACGACAGCATGGAGCTGGCGGCGAACGGCAATCCGCTCGACCAGGACGGCAACGACAACGACATTGCGGACGGCATGGAGTGGCAGCTCGGCTATAACAACGTCGGCACGAACAACCCGGTCGTGTTCATCCTCCCCGACCTCAGCGGCCGGCCCATGATCGAGGACTGCGAGACGCCCTCCCATACGAACTGGCTGACGTCCGTGTACCGGAGCATGTGGCATCGCACGCGCACCGAGCCCAGGTCCCAGGTCCCGCCGGCGGGCGCGGCGTATCCGATCGACGTCCTGTACAAGCACAGCACGAACCACGCGTTCCGTTTCGCCAACGACGTGGCGGACGGCACGAACTTCAACGCGACCTATTTCCAGAAGGGACAGTGGGTCAGGGGCGAACTCGTGTCGCCGGTCTTCAACGCGAACTCGAACCGCGTGGTCAACCTGTACGTCTCCTGGAACGAGTACTACGAAACCGAGGCCGGATGGGACATGTGCGAAGTCTTCGCCCGTTCGGAGCTGACGCGCGACACCTGGCTCGCGGTGCGGCCCGACGTCTCCGGCGTAAGCTCCGGATGGGTGCATCGCGTGGCCGACCTGTCCGCGCCGGAGCTTTCTCTCGGCACGAACGTCCAGTTGATGTTCAAGTTCGAGTGCGAGAACACCATCAACAACCAGTTCCGCGGCTGGTGGGTCGACGACATCAAGGTCTACGCCGGCACGTACGTCGAAGGCTTCGTGCGCGACCTCAACGGCGCGCCGATCCGGGATGCCCGCGTGATGGCCATCGGCCGCACGATGACCAACGTCGTGCACGGCCACGCCTACGAATACCCCGGCGCGGTGTTCGCCTTCGGCGTGGCGGACAAGTCCGGCCGCTACCGCATCGAAGGGTTGCCGCTGGGGCATTACCAGGTCAAGGCCGAGGCTTCCGGGTTCCGGCCGGAGTTCTGGAACGGCGTGCTCTACACCAACGCCAACTTCTGGGAGGCGTTCGGACAGCAAATCAACGCCGGAGTCTACAACCTCAGCGAGGCGACCAACGGCCGCCTCGCGCTTCTGGACCACAGGGCCTTCCAGCGCGCCGACTTCGAGATCGGCGGCGGCGCGAACCTGGGGCGCATCGGGGTGCTGTTCACCAACCGGCCGACCCGCGTGTACGTCGGGCAATACGTAACCAACGCGTTCGTGTGGGACGGCGGCACCAACGCGCCGGGCGGTTCCAACGACCACTGGCGGGCCTACACGACCACGAACCTGGCCGGCGGCAAGAACTGGCCGGAGCCCGACTACTACAGCAACCCCGTCGCGCCGGCCCTCATCGACAACGCCTCGCCGGGCGACCACCAGCTCTGGTTCCGTCCGGGCTGGCCGGACATGCCGCTGGTCTCGCGCGTGAAGCTGCCCGTGCGCGGCGGCGAGATGTCCGTCGTCACGCTGCGCACCAACCAGGCGCCCGTGCAGCTCGACGTGCGCGCCGAGGTGGGCGGCTACCGCATCTGGCTGGACGGCGCCGACACGGGCGTGGCGACGCCGGGCAACTTCCATCCCGTGCGGTTCGACGTGCTCACGGGCGATCACCTCGTTCACCTGGTCGCCAGCAACGCGACGGACCGGCGGGTGGCGCCCAAGGAAATCACCATCCCCGTGACCGAGCGCGGCATCGTCTGGTTCCCGGCCTCCGAGACCGAGGCCTCGCTGGGCCGGCTCCTGGTCCGGGCCCAGGACGTGTTCGGCAACGAGATCACCAACGCCACGGTGTACCTGGACGGCCTGCCGCTGGCCTCCAACGAAGTGGTCGGCCCGTACCTGGGCACGCCGGTGACGGTCTCCAACCTCGTGATCGGCGCGCACTGGGTCACGTGCAACAAGGACGGCTACCGCTACGGCGCCCCGCAGGCGGTGGGCGTCTACACCGGCGGCACGCCCCAGGTGATCTACCGGATGCACGAAGCGGACGGCGACTACGACGACGTGGGCGACGCGCTCGAGATGGAAAGCTACACCAACGTCTTCAAGTACAGCGGCCGCGACGATCCCGACGGCGACGGCCTGGCCAGCATCGTGGAATGGGAGGCGTTCCTGCAGCACGGCGTGCGCATGGGCCTGTTCGATCCGGACACGGACGACGACGAGCTGACCGACGGCGAGGAACTGAACTACGACTACCGGACCAACACCTACGCCATAAGCACGCTGGCCACCAACGCCACGCTGCCGGACTCCGGCATCGGGGTCTGGTTCCGGGGCCGGTTCCTGGAAGGCGTCTCCGCCTTCCCGGTGACGGGCGATTTCACGCCGGGCAACGTGCGCCTCTCGATCCAGGGCGACCAGGTCATGCCGACCGGCGTGATGTGGATGCACGACCGCTTCGACACGCCGATCGTGTTCTACTCGCTGCCGACCTTCGGCCCGTCTGAGGCCATCCCCGACGCATCCTACCTGCCCGGCACGATTGTCTTCGGGGATACCTACCCCAACCGCGCCGACAGCGACGGCGACGGCATGTGGGACGGCTGGGAGCACTGGTTCAGCTATCGTACGGTCGGGATCCCGCGCACCAACATATTCGGCGCCGACCCGCCCATCGTCGAGTACAGCGACGTCGGCCTCAACCCGCTCAACCGCGGCGAGCGCGAATCGGATCCGGACTTTGACGGGCTGGTCAATATCAGGGAGTTCGAGGGCGCGGACGAGACGGCCAACACCAACGACTGGACCCGGCCCGACGACCAGGACACCGACAAGGACCACATGCCCGACGGTTGGGAGCGTCAGTTCTCGCTCGATCCGCGCAATCCGGCGGACGCCCACGACGATCCCGACGGCGACACCCTGCCCAACCTGGAGGAATGGCAGTCCGACACCGATCCGCGCAATCCGGACACGGACATGGACATGATCCAGGACGGCCTGGAAGTCTACGTCTACTGGACCGACCCCACCCTCCAGGACACCGACCTGGACGGCCTGATGGACGGCCAGGAAGTGGTCGACACCGACCTTGACGCGGGCAACGGCCTCGATCGCGGCTTCTTCCCCGACTGGAACGGCGGGGACATGGACCAGGACGGCTTCGTGGACGGCCCCACGGACTGGGACACCGACGGCGACGGCATGCCCGACGGTTTCGAAGTCATGGACGCCATGGGCAACATCCGTCCCGTCGGGCTGCGGCTCAATCCCTCCGACCCCGAGGACGCGGACGAGGATCCGGACGGCGACGGCCTGACCAACTACGAGGAATGGCTCGTGCGCGACGGCCGCCTCGGCCTGACGCCCGGCATGTTCCTGGGCGAGATTCCGGTGTTCGGTGAGACGGGCGGAGTCGTGGTCGTGGAAATGGAATCCATCCCGCAGTGGGACTCGTGGCAGACCGAAACCGCGTATCCCGACTACCGCGGCACGGCCTATCGGACCTACCGCGGCCCTTCCGTTACCGCCGAGCCCTACGTGCCGTTTGTCAACAACCCGTACTATATCGATACGCGCCTGGCCGGCACGTACACGTTCCAACTGCGGCATCGGCACCAGAACGCCAACCCCGGCGTGGAGAACGCCTGCTGGGTGCGCGTGGACGGCCCCGACAGCGAGTGGCGTTGGACCGTGTCGTCGGGCTCGGTCACGTCCTGGGTCTACACCACGGCGCAGTATACGAACGGCGTTCCGGTGCCCAACACCTATACTCTGCTCCCCGGCCGGCACACGATCGAGATCCGCGGCGGGCTGACCAACGCCTCGTATGACCGGTTCCACCTCTATCACCCGATCGCTTCGCCGCCGGGGCCGGGCGTGCTCGAATCGCCCGTCGTGGGCTACGTGAGCGTCGAGATCATCTGGGACTATCCCACCGAGCCGTTCAACGCCGACTCGGACGGCGACGGCATGCCCGACGGCTGGGAGGCGTGGCACGGGCTGCATCCGCGCGACCCGATTCCCGCCCCCGAGGAGCTGGGTCTCGGGGAAGTCCTGCGCTACTGGGCGCTGTGGCGGTACAACGACCTCGACGAGGACGGCGTGGAGAACATCAACGAGTACAACTACCGCTTCGTGCTCGATGCGGACGCGAATCCGAACGCCATTGTGGGCAGCCTGCACCCGTGGTATCCCGACACGGACGAAGACACCCTGGTCGACGGCGAGGAAATCAAGCTGCACCGCACCCATCCCGTGGACCAGGACACGGACGGCGACGGCATCTACGACGGCGAGCTGCCCGGCGCCGAACTGCGCGAAGTCAACACGTTCCTCGGTTCGCCCGACCACCTGGACCGGGCCCTGAACGACTTGTGGGCCCTGGTGCGGCCGATCGGCGGCCTGACGGCCTGGGTGAGGATCTTCCCCGACCGGGACGTCCTCTATGCCGATACGTACGACGAAGCGGGCAACGGCTACGTCGTGGTCGAGTTCGAAAACGTGCCCTACGACAACCCGGGCGAGGCGGTGAAGAACCGCATCATTCCGACGCTGTGGAGCCAGGGCACGGACGGTCCGACGACGTACCTGGAATACCACGGCTTCGCCAGCGCGCCGTTCTTAGACGGCGCGCCGTCTCCGTTCGACGTTCCCGACGACCCGGATCAACTTCTGCTGTACCGCATCAACGTGGAACAGGCGGGGGCCTACCGGTTCATCGCGCGCACCTATTACGACATGGGATTCGTCGACCCCTACGACCCTTACGATAATCACAGCTACTGGCTGCGGGTCGACAGCGGCCAGTGGCGCAAGCTGACTTCCGACACCCCGGACGGCGGCGGCGGTCGCGGCGGGGCCTGGAACTGGTACACCAGGCAGGTGTACGGGGCCACGGCCGACCGGCCGCGCGGCTATCTCATGGACGTGATCGTGCCCCTCACCGAGGGGGTGCACACGATCTCGATCTCAGGGCGCTCGTACGGCATGCGCTTCGACCGGTTCGTCTTCCATAACGACAGGGTGGACGGCCAGGACCCGAGCCTGATCTCGCCGATCACAAGCACGAATGCCATGACCCCGTCGCGGCGCTGGGGCGGCGGCGCGGGCCAGTCCGTATTCAACATCATCGACGACGACGGCCGGGGCGGGCCCGGCACGTACGTCGGCGGCCTGGTCTACGGCAACGCCGTCAGGGACCAGCACCTGCTCGGCTGCAACACTTTCATGATCTTCGGCGGCCGCGACGGCGCGGAGTTCTTCGACGAAATCTGGGAGATCAAGCAGCTTGCGATGTGGGACCTGCAGCGGGTCGGCGTGCTCGAGGGCCTGGCCTACGGATTCCGCGCCCTGCCGACGGCGTCGGACGGCATCATGGTGGCGTCGCGGCTGGAGCTGAACTCCGGGATCGGGTACGGTCGGTCACCGGCCCCCGTGGACCTGGTGGGCCGGCCCCGCCCCGGCTCGATGCCGGGATACCTGTACTATGACGGCGACCAGGGCACCGAACCGCTGGCCATCTGGGGCGAAGCGGGCAGAGACAACAGCAGCCGGACCTCGTTCATCACGGGATGGCATCTGGACGATACGCTGGGCCCGAAATACGCGTACGAGGGCGGGCTGCCGCACGACTACGCGGAAGACTACCAGGGGGGCTCGGTGAGATTGCACTACAACCCCTACTACATTCCGCGCGACGACACCACCGAGATCGTCTACCAGTGGGGCTCGCGGGCCGATGCCTACCAGACCAACCGCCTGGCCCTGCCGATCATTCCGGTCTCGGCGAATCAGCGCGTCATGCTGGGCGCCGCCGGTCCGGCCTCCAACGACGTCTACTACACCGGCGTCAACATCGGCCCCGTGCTGAATACGCGGTACGACTACGCCTCGCCGGACAGCGTCATCGCGGTCCTGCAACTGACGGCCGCGACGCGGCGCACCAACGAGTTCGAAGTTCTGGTCGTCGGCGAACTCAGCCGGGACGAGAAGGGCGTGTCCGCGGAGGAGCCGCAGGAGCATGCGCTGCTGACCTCGCCGACCGACTACGCCACCAACCCGCCGTGCGTGCGGTACATCACCAAGCCGCTCGATCCGGAATGGGTATTCAACACGACGTCCGTCGTGGTGACCATTCCGCCCGCGGAAGTCGGCGATGCGGTGTTCATCGACGTGACCGCGGCCGTGCGCGAGATGTTCGAAGCCGTGGACGGCAGCGCGCCGCCCCCCGCGGAATGGGAGCTGGGCGGAAACATGGGCTTCGTTTTCGTGGGCCTGACCAATTCGCCCGGCGTCCTGAGCTTCTGGCACGACTCCGCGCGGCTGCGCATCACCATCGCGGAGCCGCGCTGGTGGCGGCCGGCCAGCGAGATCTGGGTTCCGCTCTTCCCTCTGCCCACGCCGCACCGGCGCAAGTCCGCGGCCATGGAATACGACAACTTCAACGAGCTGTGGACCCTGTTCGGCGGCGTGGACGGCAACCGCGTCCTGGACGACACCTGGGTTTCGGCGACCGCGCTTAGCTGGACCCAGATCTACCCCCTGCACCGGCCGCCGGCGCGCTGGGGCCACGGCATGGCGGAAGGGGCCACGGGCATGCTCGTATTCGGCGGGTTCGACCGGAACAACAAGCCGCTCAACGACCTGTGGCACTGGGACGGCTTCGACTGGACCCAGATCGACGTCTTCGCCGACACCGGTCGCATTCCGCCGGTCTACACCATCGACAAGCCGCCGCCGCGCGGAGGCATGGCCTTCGGAACATATGCCGGCGGGATTCCGGCCGTGTTCGGCGGGACCGACGGCAAGCGCTATTTCAACGACACCTGGATCCTGCAGGAAGCCGGCGTGGCCTACGTGGGCGACACCAACGAGATCAGCGCGGTGGTTTCCGACGGATGGCGGTGGATCCTGACGGAACCCAGCGGCGAAATGGCGCATCCCTTCAACCTGCGCCCGTCGCCGGTGGCCCGGGCCTACCCGTTCGTGGGCGACGACTACGGCGGCCCCCCGGTCATGCTGATGTTCGGCGGCCGCTGCGGGACGCTGCCGACGGCCGAGGACACGGACGGCGACTGGGTTGAGGACGGCAAGGAAATGGCGCTGGGCGGACCGGCCGCGGGACGGGACCCGCGCGCCAACGGCCTGGTCATCGCCAGCGCGGCCATGAACACCACGGCCCCGGAGAAGGTTCCGTACAACTACCGGAAGCTGGGCGGGATGACGTATGTTCCCGGAGCTGGGCCAATGCGGCTCAACTTCATCGCGGACTTCGAGTCGGCCTATCACCCGCACACGGGCATTAACGCCGAGTTTTTTGAGGCCATCTACGCCGGGCATCCCGGAGAGGGCCGCCGCACGCCGCCGCCCACGCCGCCGAACGAGTGGATCGAGACCGGGTTCCAGGGCATATATGCGCAGTCGATCGAGCTGTGGTGGCACCGGTTCGGGGCTTTCCCGCCCGACGATCCGCGCGACGAATGGGAGCTCGGCTCCCCCGCGGGAACGGGCGACAACATGGCGCCGCGGAAAGCCCACTCGGGACGGTGGTGCTACGGGACCGACCTGGACGGCTCGTACGAGAACAACGCGATCATGGATCTCTACTCGCCGCTGCTGAGTTTCGACGTGCCTCCGAGCTACACCTACAGGTGGCTGCCGGATTCCTCGCCCATACCCAACACGAACCGCTGGTTCCTGGTGTTCCACGAGTGGCTTGACCTGGCGGACGACAACGACTGGGTATCGGTCGAGATGGTGCGTCCCGGCACGCAGGCCGATATCCTGCAGCGCACGGGCGGAACCGCGCCGCCGCGGCCGCCGATCACCATCGTGTCGCGGCGCAACAGCTTCGCGAACACCACGGGCGAATGGCGGCGCGTGATCGCCCCTATCACCGTGACGGAAACCAACGTCTACCTGAAGTTCATGCTGACCTCCGACGGGCAGGGCCGCGCCGGCGGATGGTACATCGACGACGTGGCCATCATGCAGGGCGGCGAGATCTCGGGGACCTACCTGGACGCCGGCGACGTCTACCTGCTGGGCGCGGTAGGCACCAACCTGATGCAGCGCTACACGCCGAACAACGGCGTGTACGTCTTCGAGCTGCTGCCGGCGGGCGAGTACCGCGTGGCCACGGGCGACGGGAGCTGGCCGGTGGGCCTGGTTCCGTCGGGCGACGGAACGTGGCGCGTCAGGCTCCCCGCGTTGACCGTGAACGAGATCGTGCTGGGCATCTCGATCAACAGTCCGGCCCTGATCTCGTGGAACGCCATGGTTGGCGGGATCTACGAAGTGCAGTGCGCGACGCCCCAGTCGCTGCCGACGGCGGATGCCTGGACGCCGATCGCCACGGTGATCGCCGAAGACGAAACGGCCGGCTACGTGGACTGGGATTCCGAGATTGAGCCCGCCCGGATGTATCGGATAGTATTCAAGGGGATGAACGGACTGTAGCGCGGGGCGCGCTTTGGCGCTTGAATGCGGCCGGAGACGGGCGTACAAAGATGGCCCGCGCCCCCCGATCGCGGGGAGGCGGGGAACGGGATTGCGGGCCGGATACGGGTTTGAGGTCCGGCCGAGGGCATGGAGGCAGAGCAATGAGAACTGCAGGACGGCGGATTTTCACGACGGCATTGACGGCCCTGGCGCTGGCGGCCGGGTGCGAATGGGAACAGGCCGACAGCTTCAACACCAGCCACGGCGGCGGCGCATCCGTGAACTTCTCGGGCATATATACGGAATTCAAGCCCGAGAAGCTCTCGGGCGGCGGCGCGTGCGGCGGCGACGGCGCCGTAGTGTGCGGGACGGGCATCACGCGCCTGATCGTCACGCAGACGGGCAACACGATCGAGGTGCTGGACAACGCGAACAACTACTATCTGGGAACGGTCGGCTCGCCCGGCGTCATCGGATCGCCGGATGTGAGCGGCAAATATCCGGCCGGCGCCGATATCCTGCAGGCCCAGGTGTCCTTCGAGGGCGGCGACGTGCGCTTCATCGGCATCGTGCGCGCCGTGGCGGTCAGGGACGTCGAGGGCGAGACGCTTGCGATCTCGCACACCAGGGACGATACCCAAAGCGAGGATTCGACCAAGGGCGAAACCGGCGACGAGACGACAACGGATGACGCCACGACAACCGTCGTCACGGAAACGACGCGGGGCGACACGACCGTGACGACGACCACCACCTCTTCCGGAACGTCCACGGAAAGCGAGACCGATACGCAGAACAGGACCGACTCGGAAACGGAAACGCGCACGCGTTCCGAGAGCTATTCGCGGGAGTATTCCATCGACGAATCGGGGACGATGTTTGTTCTCGAGGGCAACTGGATCCAGGGCGGGTCGGTTCGCCAGGTTCGCGGCTGGTCGCACGGCACGGCGCTCACCGTGACAACGGCGCAACCGGCGCCGGAGCCCACGACCACATCCACGCAACCGGTCACGCAGTAAACAATGCGCTCGGGGGATCTGGACAGCTTCAAGGAGCCCTCGCGCAGGCCGTGGATTCTTGTGGCCGTGCTGCTCGCGGCCGGGGCCGCCGTGTACTGGTATCGCCAGCGGCCGCAACGCCCGCCGGTCCCGGCGGAAACCCGGGAGACGTCCGCCCCCGCCGCGATTTCCGCCTCTTCGCCCGCACCCCGACAGGCGCCCCCCCCGCCGGCGCCGGCCGCGCCCGCGAAGCCGGAGAGCTCCGGCCGGCTGCTCGATCAGGGGCGCGCGCACGAGGCGGCGGGCAATCTGCCTGAGGCGCGGCGCTGCTACCTGGCGGCCCTGGCGGCGGGCGCGGCGGGGAACGCGGCGGAGATCGAGCGGCGCCTGGGCAAAGTGAACGTGGAGCTCATATCCGGACCGCATGCCATGCCGGAGAAAGTCACGCACACGGTGCAGCGCGGCGAGTCGCTGGATGCGATCGCCGGGCGCTACGGGACGACCAGCGAACTGATCCAGAAGGGCAACGGGATCGCGAACGCGAACATGATCAGAATGGGACAGTCGCTGCGGGTGCTCAGCGGGAAGTTCGAGCTCGGCGTCAGCCGCGCGCGGAACGACATGCTGGTCACCCTCAACGGCGCGTTCTTCAAGCGCTACCCGATCGGCAGCGGCAAAGACGGCAAGACGCCCGTGGGAACGTTCCAGATCGTGGACAAGGAGAAGAACCCGACATGGTGGCCGGAGGGGCGGGAAGTGCCTTTCGGCCATCCCGACAACATCCTGGGCACGCGCTGGATGAGCCTGCGCGCCACGGGCGGCACGGCGGATGCGCGGGGCTACGGGATCCACGGCACCTGGGACGACGCCTCCATCGGCAAGTCGGAAAGCGCGGGGTGCGTGCGCATGCGCAACGGCGACGTGGAAGAGCTGTTCACGTTTGTCCCGCGGGGAACCCCGGTGGTTATCAAGGACTGAACCATGCATCCCTTTCGAAGCCATACCTGCGGCGAATTGCGCGCCGGACATGCCGGCCGGAAGTCCAGGCTTTCGGGCTGGGTGTTCCGCAAGCGCGACCACGGCAGCCTGCTGTTTATCGATCTGCGCGACCACTACGGCATTACGCAGGTCGTGGTCCAGCCCGACCGGGATTTCTTCGAGACCTGCCGCGGGCTGCGCCCGGAAAGCGTGATCACGGTCACCGGCCTGGTTGAGCCCCGCTCGGCCGACACGGTCAATCCGTCGCTGCCCACGGGCGAAGTGGAGCTGCTGGCCGAGCAGCTCGCCGTGGAATCCGCGGCCGACCCGCTGCCCCTGTACCTGGCCGGCGACGACCCGGGGCCCGAGGACCTGCGCCTGAAATACCGCTATCTCGACCTGCGCCGCGAGGAGATGCAGCGCAAGATCGCGCTGCGCGCGGACGTCGTGGCTTCCCTGCGCCGGCGCATGACCGCGCACGGCTTCCGCGAGTTCCAGACGCCCATCCTGACCTGCAGCTCGCCGGAGGGCGCGCGGGACTACCTCGTCCCCAGCCGCGTCCATCCGGGCAAGTTCTACGCCCTGCCGCAGGCCCCGCAGCTCTTCAAGCAACTGCTCATGATCGGCGGCATGGACCGCTACTTCCAGGTGGCCCCCTGTTTCCGCGACGAGGACGCCCGGGCCGACCGTTCGCCCGGCGAGTTCTACCAGCTGGACATCGAGATGTCGTTCGTGACGCAGGAGGACGTCTTCGCCGTGGTCGAAGACGTTATCGCGGGCGTGTTCCGCGAATTCTCGGACTGGACGGTGGACGAGACGCCGTTCCGGCGCATTCCCTACCGGGAAGCCATGGTCAAGTACGGCACGGACAAGCCGGACCTGCGCATTCCCATCGAGATGGCCGACGTCACGGAGATGTTCCGCGGATCGGGTTTCAACGCCTTCCGGTCGGTCGTCGAAAAGAGCGGCGCGGTGCGCGCCATACCGGTGCGCGGCATCGCCGACCGCCCGCGCAGCTTCTTCGACCGCATGGTGGAGTTCGCCGTGGAGCGCGGCGCGGGCGGGCTGGCCTACCTGGTGTGGTCCGGGGGCGGCGTCAAGGGGCCGCTGGCCAAGTTCCTGTCGGAGGCGGACCGCTCCGGCCTGGCCGCGCGCTGCGGGGTGGGGGACGGCGACGTCATTTTCTTCGTGGCCGACGCGCCGGCGCGGGCCGCGGCGATCGGCGGCGACGTGCGCGTCAGGCTCGCGCGCGACCTGGATCTCTTCGAGAAGAAGGCGTTCCGCTTCGGATGGGTCGTGGACTTTCCGATGTTCGAGTTCGACGAAACCCTGGGCCGGATCGCGTTCTCGCACAATCCCTTCTCCATGCCGCAGGGCGGGATGGCCGCGCTGGAAAGCGGTGACCCGCTCGGCGTGACGGCGTTTCAGTACGACATCGTGTGCAACGGCGTGGAGCTGTCGAGCGGCGCGATCCGCAACCACAGCCCGGAGATCATGCTCAAGGCGTTCGAGATCGCCGGGTACTCGCGCGGCGAGGTGGAAGAGCGCTTCGGGTTCATGCTCAGCGCCTTCCGGCACGGCGCGCCGCCGCACGGCGGCATCGCGCCGGGCATCGACCGCATCGTGATGCTGCTGGCGGGCGAGACGAACATCCGCGAGGTGATCGCTTTCCCGATGAACCAGCGGGCCCAGGACCTGATGATGAACGCGCCTTCCACGGTTTCGGAGCGCCAGCTGCGCGAGCTGCACCTGAAGCTGGACCTGATCCGGGACTCAGGAAGAGAGGGAATGTGATCTGGAACTCAGGAAAAGAGGGCATGTGATCTGGATCCCCATAGGCAACCTTTCCTGAGTTCCTGATTTTTCCTGAGTTCCTGATTCCTCTTGAGTTCCTGATCTTCCGCGTTTCCTGAGCTTCCCGCTTCCGCGCCGGGCGTCAGCCCGCTTCGATGCGCTCCGAGGATTCCGTTCCTTTCGACAGGTCCTTCACCCTCACCGCGCCCGCGGCCACGTCGTCCGGCCCCACGTAGGCGGCGCGGGCAAAGCATCCGCGGTTGGCGCGCGAGAAGAACGCCCGCGCCTTCTCGGGGCGCAGGGCCAGGTCCGCGGGTTCGCCCGACTGCCTGATACGGGCGGCGAGGCGCATGGCGGCTTTGCGCTGGTCCGGCTCCATGTAGCCGATCGCGGTTCCGGCCGGCGCCGGGGCGGAGGCGCCCGCGGGACGCTCGGCCATTATCTCGGCGACAACCACGTCTCCGAATCCGAGGCCCACGCCGGTCGCCGGCTGTCCGCCGAGCTCCCCGAGGAGGTTGTCGTAGCGGCCGCCGCCGAAAATGGCCCGGAAGCGGCGCGCGGCGTCATAGGCCTCGAAAACGATGCCGGTGTAGTAGGCCAGGCCCCGCACCACCGAAAGGTCGAAGCGCAGCGCGTCGCCCAGCCCGTAGGCCGCGCCCAGGCCCGCGAACTCGCGCAGGCCGGCCAGCGCGTCCGAATCGCCGCGCAGGAATCCGGCCACGTCGTCCAGCGCGGCCCCGCCGAACAGCCCCAGCAGCGCGGCGGAGGCCGCCGCGCCGAGCCCGGCCTCGCCCAGCATGGCGCGGGTCGCGTCCTCGCCGATCTTGTCGCGCTTGTCCAGCGCGAGGAACGCGGCGGCGTGGCGCTCCGGCGGAACGTCGAGGCGGGTCATGACGTCGGCCAGCAGCGCCCGGCTGCTGAAGTGGACCTTGAAATCGGCGTCCGCGAACCCCAGCGCGCGCAGCGCGTGCGCCGCCGCGGCCACGACCTCCAGTTCGGCGCCGACCGACGGTTCGCCGACGACGTCGAGGTTCCACTGGTAGTGCTCGCGCCTGCGCCCCTTGGACATGCGCTCGTAGCGGAAGCACTGGGCGATGGCGAACCACTTGAGGGGCAGCGCCAGGCTGCTCTGCCGCGCCGCAATCATGCGGGCCAGCGTGGGCGTCATCTCGGGCCGCAGCGCCAGGCTGCGGCCCGACTTGTCCGTGAAAGCGTAGATCTGCTCGACGATCTCTTCGCCGGCCTTGCGCTTGAGCAGATCGAGCGTTTCGATCACGCAGGCGTCGTAGGGGACGAACCCGTAAAGGCGCGCGGCCGCGCGCCAGGCGCCGAAAATGCGCTCCCGCGGGAGCATGTCCTCGGGATAGAAGTCCCGCATTCCCCGCGGCGCCGCGAACCCGGAACCGGAGCCTGCCTGCGTTCCCGTCATTTCACTTTCCGGACGCGAGCACGAGCTCCTTCATGCGCTTGCCGGCCTTGAACTTGACGACCTTGCGCGCGGGTATGCGCACGACCTGGTCGGGCTTCTTGGGATTGCGCCCGATGCGCGGGCGGCGCTTGTGGATCTCAAACACGCCGAAATCGCGGAACTCGATGTGGTCGCCGGCGACGAGCGCCTCCGTGATGTAGTCCAGCGTCTTCTGGATCACCGCGTAGACGTCCTGCTGCGGGATCCCCGTTTCCTCCGTAATCCTGAGCACCAGTTCCCGTTTTGTCATGGCTGCCTCCTTGTTGCTCCTTCCTCCGGTTCCCTGAACTCCGTTCCCTGACCCCTGACCCCTGACCCCTGAACCATCTCCTCACTCCCCGCACATGGCCGCGATGCGATCCGCGGCGCCTTCCAGCGGCGCCTGTGCGACCTCCTTTCCGGCGCGCGGCTTGATTTCGATCTTTCCGGCGGCAAGGCCGCGCGCGCTGACGACCACGCGCAGCGGCAGGCCGAGCAGGTCCGCGTCGTTGAACTTCACGCCGGCCCTTTCGTCGCGGTCGTCGAGCAGCACGTCGATGCCGCGGGCCTCCAGATCCGCGGCGAGGCGCCCGGCCGCCTCGCCGGCGCCGCCGTCGCCGGGATTCAGCACGAGCAGAGCCACCCGGTAGGGCGCCACGGAAAGGGGCCAGATAATGCCCTTGTCGTCGCGGCACTGCTCGACGACGGCCTGGAGCGTGCGCGTGACGCCGATTCCGTAGCAGCCCATGACGAGCGGCCGGGCCGCGCCCGCCTCGTCGAGAAAGGTCGCGCCGAAGCTGTCGCTGTACTTCGTGCCGAGCTTGAAGACGTGGCCGACCTCGATGCCGCGCCGCTCGCGCAGCGCGCCGGAACAGCGCGGGCACGGATCGCCCCCGCGCGCGACGCAGAGATCGTGGCGCGCGGCGATCCTGGCGTCGCGGTCGAGAACGACGTGCCGGAGGTGGGCGTCATCCCTGTTGGCGCCCGCGGCGTAGTCGGCGGCGCCGTCCAGGCCGAGGTCGGCGTAGACCGGGATCGACAGCCCCCAGGGGCCGGCGAATCCCACGCGCGCGCCGGTAACGCGTCGGATGGCGGCCTCGTCGGCCATCTCGACGACGGAAGCTTCCAGCGCGCGCCGGAGCTTGCTTTCGTTCACCTCGCGGTCGCCGGCGCAGCACACGGCGACGGTTTTGCCGTCGACGACGTAGATGATTGTCTTGATCAGCCGTTCCGGGGCGCAGCCCAGGAATTGCGACACGTCTTCGATGGTGGAGCGGCCCGGCGTGGCAACCTCCTCGGGCGGCGGCGCGCCGCCGCCGCCGGGCCGGTCGAACGCCGGGGCGGCGCGCTCGGCGCGTTCCAGGTTGGCCGCGTAGCCGCACGCCTCGCACTCCACGATGCCGTCCTCGCCGAACTCGGAAGGGACCATGAACTCGTGCGACCACTTGCCGCCCATGGCGCCGGTGTCGGCCTCCACGACCCGCGTCCGCAGGCCGCAGCGCGCAAAGATGCGCGCGTAGGCGTCGTACATGGCCTGGTAGCTGCGGTCGGCCGCGTCCCAGGCGGTGTCGAAGCTGTAGGCGTCCTTCATGATGAACTCGCGGGCGCGCATCAGCCCGAAACGCGGGCGGATTTCGTCGCGGAACTTGGTCTGGATCTGGTAGAACGTCTTGGGAAGCTGGCGGTAGGAGCTGATTTCGCGCGAGGCCAGATCGGTGATGACCTCCTCGTGCGTGGGGCCGAGCACCATCTCGCGTTTCTGGCGGTCGGTGACGTGATACATCAGCTCGCCCATCACGGCGTAGCGCCCGGAGCGGTCCCACAGTTCGCGCGGCTGCGCGGCCGGCATGAGCACTTCCAGCGCGCCGGCGCGGTCCATCTCTTCGCGCACGATGGCCTCCAGCTTGCGCAGGGCGCGCAGGCCCAGCGGCAGAAACGTGTAAAGGCCGCCCGCCAGCCGGCGCATGAGGCCCGCCCGGAGCATGAGCTTGTGGCTCGGTATCTCGGCTTCCTGCGGCGCGTCGCGCAGCGTGGGTATAAGCGTGTCCGACCATCTCATAGGCGCCAGAATCCTCCCGCGGCAGATGGAATGCGGCACATTGCACACTAAGCCAATGCGTTGCGCAAGGCCAAAGTGACGGGACGGTCCGCCCTACCTCGCCTCCCTGCATAACTGACCGGTTACCGGGACGGGAGATGGATGAGCAAGTACGTTGAAGAAGGCGCTTGTTGCAGGCGAAGGATATGATAGACTGTTTGTTAGCTTGCGGTAGCTCATGAGGAGCATGAAGGCGGACCGGAAAATGCGAAAAAAGACAGTTCTCGCTGCGGTATCGCTCATTGCCTGCGCTTGGGGCGCGGCGCGCCCATCCGGCGCCGCGCAGGTCAAGATCCTCGATTTCACCGGTGCGGGAAGCCTTGCCTGGACCAACGACTTTTCCTCCAACGCCACGTACTACGTGTCCGAGTCTTCAAGCCTCGTTTCCGGCTGGACCACGAACTACAGCGGGTACCAGCCGGCCCGCAGCCTCGTGACGGAGAGCGTCTCGGTCTCGCCGTCCATCCGCTTCTTCCGCGTCAGCGCCAGGCCGGTGGACGCCGTCGATCCCTCGCTGTGGAAGGCCGTGGACCTGGATACGAACTGGTTCGGAGGCGAGTACCCGTGGTCCCGCCAGACCGCGCCGCTGAGACCGGGAGGTGACGGCGACGTTGCGCAGAGCTATGCCGGTCTGCCCGACGGCAAGGAATCGTGGTTCGGGGCGATGCTTGAAGGTCCCATTGACCTCTCTTTCTGGTGGCGCGTGGATTGCGAGATGGACCCCAACACCGACTTTCTGGCCTTCTATCTCGATGGAGTGGAGCAGGCCCGCATTTTCGGTTTCGCGGATTGGACCAACGTGACCCGCGGCATGGGTCCGGGATCGCATCTGGCCGTGTGGAAATACTCGAAGGATTCCAACTCTTCAAACGGCGCCGATCTGGGCTGGGTGGACGGCATCACCAACCTGCCGCTGCAGTTGTTGATTCTCGACGGCGACACGCTGTCGGTCACAACGCCGGAGGACACGCCCACGAACATTCGCGTGAGGGCGTACGTGCAGAGCGGGACGAGCAGTTGGGGCGTGGCGCAGCAGGCCAGTTGGGGCCTGGCCGTCACCAGCCAGTGCGCGGTCACCAGTTGCGTTTTCAGGTACACGCCGAACACCAACTGGTTCGGGGCCGATTCGTTTGTCGGCGAAGTCACGTCCGGATCGTCTTTCGATCAGATCACGATCAATGTCACGGTCACCCCGGTTAACGACGCGCCGGTGATCAACAACGGGTCGAACACGGTGACGGTCGTGATGGACGAGGACAGCAATCCCCGGCCGTTCGCCCTCACCCTGACCGCCTCGGACGTCGACACGCCGGGGACGAACATCGAGTGGTTCATCGCGGGATCGGGCGCGACGCCGAGCGGGGTGGCCTCGGTCCAGACCGGAAGCGGGTCGAGCCAGCAGATCAACTACGCGCCGCTGACGAACTGGAACACCTACACCGGCAACTACGCCGGCGGCGTGCCGAACCTCGCGAACGGCTCCTATGTCACGTTCACGGTGCGCGCGCAGGAGAAGGGCGGCGGTCCTTCGGACACGATCGACGTGCGCGTGGAAATCGTTCCGCGCAACGACCCGCCTACGAACATGGCGCCGCCCGTGATCGGCGGAACGGCCAACGTGGCCAAGACGCTCTTTGTCAGCGTGCCGGGAGTGTATGCCGACTCAATTGACGTAACCGGCACGCCCACCCAGTACCTGACGCGCGTGTACCAGTGGCAGGTGGGCAATTCCGGCGGCGGACCCTGGACCGATATCGCGGGGGCGATGGCCGCCGTCTACACCGTGCAGAGCAGTGATTACTTGAAATACGTCCGGGTGCGGGAAGCGGCGCGAGACCTCGGGGAAGGGCTGCCGTATCCGACACAGTCCGTATGGACCGCCTCCAACGTGATCGGGCCCATGGGCGCCGCCGATCCGGGCGACCTTGTCGGCGGAGAGAGATTCGTCGTGGGCGGATGGGTCATGCTGGGCGACGGCCAGAGCATTGACACCACGCAGCGCCTGGCGTCAATCACCTCGTTTTTCATGGACGGCACCGAGGTGCCGAAGACTTTGTGGGACGAGGTCCGGACGTGGGCCACGAACGGGCACGGCTACACCGACCTGCCGGAAGGGCGGGGCGGAACCAGGTATGTGAAGGGCGGAGCCGGCGCGACCAACACCGCCGCCGGCGTCAGCCATCCGGTGGTTCGCGTGAGCTGGTACGACTGCGCCAAGTGGTGCAACGCGCGATCCGAAAAGGAAGGGTTTACCCCCGCCTACTATGCCGGGTATCCGTTCACATCCACGAACGTGTATCGCTCGGGCACCTTCGCGCTCACGTCGGACAGAGTCAACTGGTCCGGGAACGGCTATCGGCTGCCCACGGACGCGGAATGGGAGACGGCGGCGCGGGGCGGGCTTGTCGGGAACGTGTTCCCCTGGGGCAACACGATCGGCGGCAGCAACGCCAACTACCGTTTGAGCGGCGATCCGTTCGAGGAGGGCACGAACAACGTTCATTCGACCACGCCGGTCGCCTACTACGACGGCGCGCAGACGCCGGCCGGGCCGGACATGGCCAACGGGTTCGGACTGTACGACATGGCCGGCAATGTCGCCGAATGGTGCTGGGATCGCTACGCTTCGCCGCCCGAGCAGGGCGCGACGGATCCCACCGGTCCGGACGACGCGCAATACCTCGAACGCATGACGCGCGGCGGCGCGTACTACGAAGCCGATGACGTCGCGCCGGTCACTGACCCGTTGCGCTGCGCGGACCGCAGCAAGCGGCAGGATCCCGGGTGGGCAGCCGGCTATGACTCCGTCGGTTTCCGCACCGTGCGCAGGCACTGATCCGTCAGTCGAGAGAGAACAGTTCAACTGCTCCGCGGTCCGGACTCTTTCCGGGGTCAGTCGAGCACGGCGCCCGTTGACGCGTTGCGGACGATTGCGGCGTAGCGCCTGAGGTAGCCGTCCGTGACGCGCGGGACAAACGGCGGCTGCGCGGCGCGGCGGCGCCGGAGCTCCTCCGGCGGCATGTCCGCCTCCAGGCGGCGCGCCGGGATGTCGATGCGGATTGTGTCGCCGTCGCGCAGCAGCCCGATCAAGCCGCCTTCGGCGGCTTCCGGCGAGACGTGCCCGATGCAGGCCCCGCGGGTTCCGCCGGAGAAACGGCCGTCGGTGATCAGCGCCACGGACTCGCCCAGGCCCTGCCCCATGATGTAGGAAGTCGGCGCGAGCATCTCCTGCATGCCGGGCCCGCCGCGCGGACCTTCGTAGCGGATCACGACCACCTGTCCGGCCTGCACGCGCCCCGCCAGGATGCCGCGGCAGGCGTCCTCCTGGGAGTCGAAGACGATCGCGCGGCCCTCGAAACGCAGCATGTTGGGCGAGACGCCGGCCTTCTTGACGACCGCGCCCTGCTCGGCCAGGTTCCCCCGCAGGATCGTCAGCCCGCCGTCCGCGGAATAGGCGCGGTCCAGCGCGCGAATGACTTCGCCGTCCCTGATCCGGGCGCGCGCCACGTTGCCCCGGATGGTTTTGCCGGTGACGGTGGGGCAGTTGGGGTGCAGCAGCCCCGGAATGCGTCCGATTTCGCGCAGAATCGCGCTGACGCCGCCCGCGCGGTCGACGTCTTCCATGTGGTAGGCCGAGGAAGGCGCGACCTTGCAGATGTTGGGGCACCGGCCCGACAGCTCGTTGATGCGCTCCAGGTCATAGTCAACCTTCGCCTCGTGGGCGATGGCCAGGCCGTGCAGGACCGTGTTGGTGCTGCCGCCCATGGCCATGTCCAGCGCGAAGGCGTTGTCCAGCGCGTCCGCGGTGACGATATCGCGCGGCAGCGGCCCGCCGTCCCGCGCCAGGCGCACGATGCGCGCCGCGGCGCGGCGGTAGAGCGCGCGGCGGCGCGGGTCGACCGCCAGCACGGTGCCGTTGCCGGGCAGGGCGATGCCCAGGGCCTCGCAGAGGCAGTTCATGGAGTTGGCCGTGAACATGCCCGAGCAGGAGCCGCAGCCGGGGCAGGCGTGCTCTTCCAGGATGCGCAATTCCGCGTCGCTCATCTTTCCCCTGCCGTGGGCCGCGACGCCTTCGAAGACGCTGATCAGGTCCACGACGCGGCCCTCCGGCGTGCGTCCGGCGGCCATCGGTCCGCCGCTGACCATCAGCGTGGGGATATTGGCGCGCAGCGCGCCCATGAGCATGCCCGGAACGATCTTGTCGCAGTTGGGAATGCACAGCAGCGCGTCGAAACAGTGGGCCTTGACCATGGATTCCACGCTGTCGGCCACGAGCTCCCGGCTGGGCAGGGAGTATTTCATGCCGGGATGGCCCATGGCGATGCCGTCGCAGATGCCGATGGTGTTGAACTCGATGGGCACGCCGCCGGCGCGCCGGATGTGGCGCTTGATGTAGCGGGCCACCTGGTCGAGATGCACGTGCCCCGGAATGACCTGCGTGAAGGAGTTGCACACCCCGATGAAGGGCTTGTCGAAATCCGCGGCCGAAAGGCCGGTGGCCCTCAGCAGGCTGCGATGCGGGGCCCGCTCCCAGCCGCTCTTGACCTGGTCGCTTCTCATACCATTTCCTTTCCGCCCGTAGATCGGGGACGAAACACCCTAGCACGTTTTGCGCCGCGTTTTCAACGGCAATGACGAATTCCGCTCTGTACTTCGCCGTGCGCGCCTTGGTAGACTGTTGTCATCATGGTCCGGAAGTTATGCCCGATCGCCGTGGCGGCGGCGCTGGCCGCCGGCGCGGTTTCCTGCCGCAGGACCGACGTGCGCAGCGTGCTGCTGGACGTGCCGCACATGCGCAACGCCGCCTGCGTGGAGCTTGTGACTTCCCGGCTCAGGAACGTGCCGGGCGTGAAGGCCGAAACGATACGCGTGGACGAGAGAAGGCGGCGGATAACCGTCGCGTACGACAGCCTGTTCCTGTCCCGGAAGAACATCGAATTCGAGATCGCGGAGGCGGGCTTCGAGGTGAACGGCGTTCCGGCCGATCCCGGCGCCCTGGCCGCCCTGCCTCCGGAATGCGCGCCCTGAGGCCGTTTCGCGCCGGGCGCGCGCGAGCGCGTCGGTATCGGTTGTGCATGCCGTCGTCGATCAGTTTCTGGATCACATCACGCTGGAGCGCGGACTCAGCGCCAACACGCGCCAGGCCTATCGCGCGGACCTGGCGGGGTTCTGCGATTACCTCTCGTCGGCGGGGGTTTCCAGCCTCAACGATGTCCGGCGCAAGCACGTTCTGGACTACCTCATGGCCGAGAAGGAGCGCGGCCTGGGGGTGAACTCGGTATCGCGGCGGCTGGTGGCCATCAAGGTCTTCTTCCGGTTCCTGCAGCAGGAAGGCATGCTGGCGCGCAACGTGACCTCGGCGATGGATTCGCCGCGGCTGTGGAAGGTGCTGCCGGGCGTGCTGTCGACGCGCGAGGTGGAGCGCCTGCTGGCGTCGCCGCCGGTGGAAAGCCGGTTCGGCGCGCGCGACCGGGCGCTGCTCGAACTCATGTACGCCAGCGGGCTCAGGGTATCGGAGGCGGCGGGGCTGCGGCTGGAAGACATGCACTTCGACCTCGGATATCTGACCTGCACGGGGAAGGGCAACAAGAGCCGCGTGGTTCCGTTCGGGGCGCGGGCCGCGGAGTGGCTGCGCCGCTACATCGAGACGCTGCGCCCGGCGCTGACCACGGACGGGACCGAGCGCGCGCTGTTTCTGACCTACCGAGGCAAGTGTTTTACGCGCAAGGGGATATGGAAGCTGATCCGGCAGGCGGCGCGGCGCGCCGGTATCATGAAGAAGGTTTCGCCGCACACGCTGCGGCACTCGTTCGCGAGCCACCTGCTGGCGAACGGCGCGCCGCTGCGGATCATTCAGGAGATGCTGGGACACGCCGACATCGCGACGACCCAGGTTTACACGCACGTGGACGAGGGACGCCTCAAGTCCGTACACGCCCGCTACCATCCGCGCGCGTGAGGCGCGCGAAGCGGAGTCGGCGTCGGGAACGCCGAAGGCTGGCGGCGGCACACAAGGGAAGGAGGGAAAGACGATGGCAGTCCGGCTCGGGAATCCCTATCGGGCGCTGGAAAAGAGCATAGGCTACAGGTTCAGGCGCCGGCGCTGGCTTGAGGCGGCGCTGACGCATCGCTCCTACCGGTCGGAGAATCCGTCGGTTGAAGTGGATAACCAGCGCCTGGAGTTCCTGGGCGACGCCGTGCTCGGCTTCCTGACGGCGGCTTATCTGCACGAGCATTTTCAGGAATGCCGCGAGGGCGACCTCACGGCGTTCCGCAGCCGCACCAACAGCGGCCGGGCTTTTGCCGAGATCGCGGGCGCGATCGACCTGGGCGCCTACATGCGCATGGGCAGAGGGGAGGAGAAATGCGGAGGGCGCAGGCGCGAGTCCACGCTGGCCGATGCGTTTGAAGCCGTGGTGGGCGCCGTGTACTGCGACGGCGGCGTGAGCGGGGCGCAGCGCGTGTTCAAGCGCCTGCTGATGCCGCTGCTGGTCGCCCTGGACGGCGACGTGTGGGTGGACAACCCCAAGGGCAAGCTGCAGGAAGTTTCGCAGCGCCGCTGGCGCAGCGCGCCGCAATACAAGGTTGTGCGCAGGGACGGCCCGCCGCACGCTTCGATCTTCACCGTGGAGGCAATCGTCGGCGGACGCGTGCGCGGCACGGGAAAAGGCCCCAGCAAACAGGACGCCGAATCCGACGCCGCGCTGGCCGCCCTGCGCCGCATCGGCGGCGACAGCAGGTCCCGCCCGCGGTCCGGTTGACCGGTTGTCCGCGGGGTTGACAGGCGGCGCGGAGGTCCTCTAAGGTCTGGTCCCGGCGGTGGGCCGTTAGCTCAGCAGGCAGAGCAGCGCCCTTTTAAGGCGCGGGTCGCAGGTTCGATTCCTGCACGGCTCACCATTTTTTCGCTCGCGTTAACGAATCGGCATGCGGCCCCATGAGGATTCGCATATTCCGCGAAGCCGGCGAGTCGTTGCTGCTTCGCCTGGCCTTTCTGATTGTCCCGCTCCTGCCCCGGTCCGGCGTGGCGCGGCTGGCGCGCGCGCTGGGCGCGGCGGCATACCGCGCGTCGGGGCGTCTGCGGCGCGTGGCGCTGGCGAACCTGGACCTGGCGCTCGGCGGGGAGCGGACGCCCGGCGAACGCGCCGCGATTGCGCGCGAATCCTTCCGCACCAGCGCGCTGGTGATTCTCGATCTGCTGTGGTTCGGGCGCCGGAGCGAACGGCGCGTCCGGGAGAATGTGCGCTTTGACGTTTCGTGCGCGGCCTACTTCGACACGGCGCCGCTGATCGGCGTGTCGGCGCATATCGGCAACTGGGAGATCATGGGGCAGGCGCTGGCCCTGCGCGGCGCGCCGGCGGTCAGCGTGGCCGCGCCGCTCTCCAACCGCGCGGCGGACCGCATCCTGAACCGCATCCGGGGGCGCACGGGGCAGGGGGTGGCCTACCGGCGGGGGGCGGTGCGGAGGCTGCTGCAGACGCTGCGCCGGGGCGGGCGCGTCGGGCTGATCATGGACCAGAACACGTTGCCGTCGGAGGGCGGCGAATTCGTGACGCTCTTCGGCGTACCGGCGCCCGTGTCACGGGCCGCCGCGGCGCTGCGCGCCAAGACCGGCGCGCCGGTGATGTTCATGTTCTGCACGGCCGACGACGACGGACGCTACACCGTCCGCGGGCTGCCGCTTTTCGCGGCGGACGACCGCAACCTCACGCGGACGCTTGCGCTGACCATGGAAGACGTGATACGCAAATACCCCGGCCAGTGGATGTGGACGTACAAGCGCTGGAAATACGTCCCGCCCGGCGCGGACCGGACGCGCTATCCGTTTTACGCCCGTCCGGTCTGTTCCGGAGACCGGACGCCGAAAACCGAAAGCCAGGCGGGGGCCGTGACGCCCGGAAGGGAGACGCGCGGAGCATGAAAATCGGCATCATCGGAGGAAGCGGGCTGTATGATCTGGAGGGGCTGCACGATGTCGCAAGGGAGACGGTTGACACGCCCTTCGGCGCGCCCTCGGACGCGTACGTGCGAGGCGTGCTGGCGGGGCGCGAAATCCACTTCCTGCCGCGGCACGGCGTGGGACACCGCCTCATGCCCTCGGAGCTGAACCACCGCGCCAACATTTTCGGGTTCAAGCTGCTGGGGGTGGAGCGCATAATCTCGATCAGCGCCGTCGGCAGCCTCAAGGAGAACATGCGGCCCCGGGACATCGTTCTCCCCGATCAGTATTTCGACCGGACAAAGACTTCGGCGAACCACACGTTCTTCGGCGGCGGCCTGGTCGCGCACGTGGCTTTCGGCGAGCCGACGTGCCCCGCGCTGCGCAAGACCGTCCGCGACGTGGCGCGCGAAACGGTGGCGGGCAAAGGCCGCGGCTGCGGCACGCGCGTGCATTGCGGCGGAACCTACGTGAACATGGAAGGCCCCGCGTTCTCGACCAAGGCGGAGTCCTCCGTCTACCGGCGCTTCGGGTTCGACGTGATCGGCATGACCAGCCTGGCCGAGGCCAAGCTGTGCCGCGAGGCCGAGATCTGCTACCAGCCCGTGGCCATGGTGACCGATTACGACTGCTGGCACGCCGAAGAGGCGGAGGTGTCCGTGGAAATGCTCATCGGGCACCTCCGCGCCAACACGGCCCTCGCCAGGGAGATTCTCCAGGGCGTCGTGCGCGCCCTGCCGGAGTCGCGGGACTGCGCCTGCGGCGCCGCGCTGCGCAGCGCCATTATCACCGACCCGGCGGTCGTTCCGGACGAGCTGCGCCGCCGGATGGCGCCGCTCGTGGGCAAGTATTTGCCGTGAGTCGGATATGCAACTGCCGCTGCTGCATCATCTGCTCGACCTCGTCTATCCGCGGACCTGCGCGGCCTGCGGGCGGGAGCCGGGCCGCGGCGGCCGCCACGTGTGCTGGGACTGCCGAACGCGGATGGACATCCTGGGCGGAGCGCTGTGCCGGGTCTGCGGCGATCCCGTCGAGGCCGAAACGGGGCATGCGTTCACATGCTCCTCGTGCGCCGGGCATCGCCCGCACTTCGACCTGGCGCGCTCGGCGGCGCGCTATCGCAGGCCGCTGAACGCGGTCCTGCAGGCGTTCAAGTACCGGAGCATGGCGTGCCTGGCCGCCGACCTGACGCCGCTGCTGGCCGCCTGCGTCGGCGTCCACTACGGCCGCGTGCGCTTCGATGCGCTGACCTACGTGCCGCTGCACCGTCTGAAGGAGCGGGAGCGCACGTACAACCAGGCCGGCCTGCTGGCGCGGGCGCTGAGCCGCCTGAACGGTTTCCCGCCCGTCGCGAACTGCCTGCGCCGCGTGCGCCCCACGCCGACGCAGACCGGGCTGAGCGCGTTTCAACGCCGCGCCAATGTCCGGGACGCCTTCCGGGTGACCATGCCGGAGTGGATCCGGGGCCGGACCGTCCTGCTGATAGACGACGTCATGACCACGGGCGCGACCGTGAACGAGTGCGCCCGCGTCCTCAGGAAGGCCGGCGCCTCAGGCGTGTACGTGGCCACGGTGGCAAGAGGCTGACGCGGCGCGAAGCCCCGCCGCGCGCCCCCGCGGAACGGCGCGGAACTCCGCGGGATGCCGGCGGCACAAGACCGGGGAACAGCATGCAAGCGACAGCCAGGAAGCGCGATTCCAACGCCGAAGCCATGCGGCGGCTTTATGCCCGCCGCACGTTCGGAATCAAGCTTGGGCTCGATACGGTCCGGGCGCTGCTGGAACGGCTCGGCAACCCGCATCTGGCCTGCGCGGTCATCCACGTGGCGGGGACCAACGGCAAGGGCTCGGTCTGCGCCCTCGCGGCGTCGATCCTGCGGGCGGCCGGTATCCGCGCGGGGCTGAACACCTCGCCCCACCTGGTGCGATTCAACGAGCGGATCATGGTTGACGGGCGCTGCATCACGGACGAAGAGCTGGGGCCGCTCGTGGCGGCGGTCGAGGCGGCGGCGGAAGAGGTGACGGCCGCCACGGGCCACGCGCCGACGTTTTTTGAATGCGCCACGGCGATGGCCCTGCGCCATTTCCGCGACGCGGGCGCGCGGATGGTCGTGCTGGAAACGGGCATGGGCGGACGGCTCGACGCCACCAACGTGGTGCAGCCGGCGCTGACGGCCTTGACCCGGATCAGCATCGACCACAGCGCGCACCTGGGGCCGGACATCGCGTCCATCGCCGCGGAGAAATGCGGCATCCTCAAGCCGGGCGTTCCGGTGGTCTGCGGCGCCACCGACGCGCAGGCCCTGGACGTTATCCGACGGGAGGCGCGGCGCAAGGGATGTCCGCTTGTCTATGCGCCCGAGGCCGTCTCCATCCGCGCGGTCTCGGCCGACGCATTCGGTCAGAAGGTGGCCGTGGAAAGCGCCAATGCCTCGTACGGAACCGTCAAGTTCGGACTGGCGGGCGCGCACCAGCTTGAGAATCTCGCGATCGCCGTGGCCGCGATCGAGACGCTGGGCGGCGTCATCGGCGTGAGCTTCCCGCCGGAGGCCGTCCGCGAGGGCATTGCTTCCGTATGGTGGCCCGCCAGGTTCCAGGCCATCCGGCGCGATCCGCCCGTGATCGTGGACGGCGCGCACAATCCCGGGGCGGGAGAGGCCCTGGCGCGCGCGCTGGCGGCGACGGCCCGCGGGATGCCCGTGGCGCTGATTGCGGGCCTGTGCGCCGACAAGGACGCGCGCGGTTTTTTCGAGCCGTTCAAGAGGCTGGTCCGGCAATTCTGGGCCGTGCCCATCGAGTCGGAGCGCAGCACGCCGCCCGAACGGATCCTGGAGATCGTCCGTCCGTTCGGATGGCCGGCGCGGGCCGCGACGCTGGCGTCGGCGATGGATGAGGCGATCGCCTGGGCGCGGGCGGAGAAGGGGTTGGTGTGCGTGGCCGGTTCGCTTTTCCTGGCGGGCGAAGTGTTGCGGCGGGAGGAGGAGAAGAACTGAAAGCCGGCATCGAATTGCTCAGCCGCGGCGTCTGCGTGATGGAAGGCCGTCTTCTGCTGTGCCGCGGGCGCGGCAAGACGATTACCTATCTGCCGGGCGGACACGTTGAGTTCGGCGAAAGCGCGGAAGCCGCGCTGGTCAGGGAAATCCGCGAGGAAATGGGGCGCGAATCGGTCGTGAAGCGTTTTCTGGGCGCGGTGGAGCATGCCTTCATGCAGAAGGGTCAACGGCGGCACGAGCTGAATGTCGTCTTTGAGATGGAGATCGCCGGCCTGGAGTCGTCTCGGCCGCCGCAATCACGCGAGCCGAAGATCGAATTCCGGTGGACGGACCTGGACGAAATAGACGCATCCGGCCTGGAGCCGGCGCCGCTGCGGCGCCGCCTGAAGGACTGGCTGGCCCGATCGAACGCGCCATCCCGGTGGGCGAGCACGCTCTGAGAAGTCGTGAAAAAACGCGGACGGCGAGGCCGCCGTCCCTCCCAGCCCTGTTTTTTTCAGGAAACGGGAGGGTCTGCGGCCTCGCGGACCGCTCCGATCCGATCTTTGCACAGCTTCCGACCCCTTGCGCGCTGACCGATCACATTCAGAAGTTGTATGACCCTAAGGCGGTTTGCTACTGTGCTCCTTCTATCGGCCTGCACCGCCCCGCACCACCAGGCTGCAAGTCTGGTGAAAGACGGCAAGAAGGGCGCGGCAGTGGTTCCGCGAGCTTGCGTAAGTCATTGAGCCGGAGTGGCGGAACGGTAGACGCAGCAGACTCAAAATCTGCCGAGGGCAACCTCGTGGGGGTTCGATTCCCTCCTCCGGCACTCTCCTCCGCTCGCGGGGGAACTGCGGAGGTAAGTCAGGGGGCAGGGGGCGCCAGGAGCTACATAGCGAGGAGAAGAGACATGAGTGAACTGGTCAAGGTCGTATTGAAGGACGACGAGATTCCGCGGCAGTGGTACAACATTCAGGCGGACCTGAAGAAGCCTGTGCCGCCGCCCGTTGACAAGAACGGCAAGCCGATCGGGCCGGACGCGCTGGCGCCGGTATTCCCGATGAACCTGATCGAGCAGGAGGTCAGCACCAGGCGCTGGATCGACATTCCCGAGGAAATCCTCGGCATCCTGAAGCTGTGGCGGCCTTCGCCCCTCTACCGCGCGCGCCGGCTGGAACAGGCCCTGAAGACGCCGGCCATCATCCTTTACAAGAACGAGGGCGTGTCGCCGCCGGGCAGCCACAAGCCCAACACGGCGGTGGCCCAGGCCTACTACAACCGCGAGTTCGGCATCAAGCGCCTCACGACCGAGACCGGCGCCGGGCAGTGGGGCAGCGCCCTGGCGTTCGGCTGCAAACTGCTCGGGCTGGAATGCAAGGTGTACATGGTCCGGATCAGCTTCGATCAGAAGCCGTTCCGGAAGATCATGATGCGCACCTGGGGAGCGGAGTGCGTGGCGAGCCCCAGCCGGGAAACCAACGCCGGTCGCGCGATTCTCGAAAAAGACCCCGACACGCCGGGCAGCCTGGGCATCGCCATAAGCGAAGCCATCGAGGCGGCGGTCACGGGCAAGAATACGCGCTACGCGCTGGGCAGCGTGCTCAACCACGTGCTCATGCACCAGACGATCATCGGCCTGGAGGCGAAGAAACAGATGGAGATGCTCGGTCTCTATCCCGACGTGGTCATCGGTTGCGCGGGCGGCGGATCCAACTTCGCCGGGCTGAGCTTCCCGTTCGTGTGCGACAAGATGGCCGGCCGGAACGTGCGCGTGATCGCCGTCGAGCCGGCGGCTTGCCCGACCCTGACGCGGGCGCCCTACGTCTACGATTCGGGCGACGTGGCGATGATGACGCCGCTGCTGGCCATGTACAGCCTCGGCCACACGTTCGTTCCGCCGCCGATCCACGCGGGCGGGCTGCGCTACCACGGCATGGCCCCGCTGGTGAGCCACGTGCTGCGCGAGGGATTGATCGAGGCGCAGGCGCTGCACCAGATGGAATGCTACGGGGCGGCCATGAAGTTCGCCCACACCGAGGGCTTCATACCCGCGCCCGAGACTTCGCACGCCATCGCGATGGCGATCAGGGAAGCGGAAAAAGCGCGCGAGGAAGGCAAGAAGAGAGTCATCCTGTTCAACTGGTCGGGCCACGGCCTGATGGACCTCACGGGCTACCAGGCCTACCTGGACGGGAAACTCTCGGATTTCGCGCTGCCGGAAGAGATGCTGACGCGCTCACTGGCTTCGATGGAGGGACTGCCCAGGCCGCCGGCGGCGTAGCGCAGGAAGTGAGAGAGGGATTCAGCACGGAGACGCGGAGGAGACGAGAGGGGAACCTGAACAGAAGGCAACGAAGACAACCGAGCAATCTGTTCAGATTCCGCTTTCCAGGACCTCCTTCTTCATCCGGCTCCAGAGCATCAAGGCGCGGCAGCCGGCGAAGGCCACGGCCAGCGCGGCGGCCTCTTCGAGCTCCGCGTTGCCGATGCCCATGGAGCGGGCCTTGCGGACGTGGATGCGGGAGCACGGTTCGCAGTTGACGGCCAGGCCCAGCGCCACGGCCATCAGTTCCTTGGTCACGACGTCCACGGCGCCCGGCTGCAAAGCCGTGCCCATGAAATCCTGGAACATCTTGAGGGCCTGCGCCGGCGCGCCCGAACCGTGCGCGCAGCATTCCTCCCGGCCGGCGCTTGCGGCGCCGCTGTCCTTATCTTGCATGGGTTCCTCCTTTGAAGTGGCGGCCGTGGCGTCCGCATGGCCGGTGGTCTGCCGCGCCGGCCCGGTGTGATTCGCGCGCGCGCGGGAGGGCCGTTGCCCGACGACGCTGATCGCGCCCGCGGACGCATCCAGGATCTCGCCGACGGCGACCGCGTCGTTCACGCCTGACGCGCGCATGTCCGCGAGCATGGCTTTGGCCCGCTCCCCGGGCACGGCAATCAGCAGCCCGCCCGAGGTCTGGGCGTCGAAGAGCAGGGCCTTGATCTCCTCGCCGATGCCGTCGTCGAAGCGCGTCACGGCGGCGCTGTATTCCGCGTTGCGTTCGTTGGCGCCGGAGAACATGCCCTGCCGGGCGTACTCCACGGCGCCGGGGAAGAAGGGCAGCGCTTCGGCCCAGATTTCGGCCGTGACGCGGCTCTCGCGCACCACCCGGCACAGGTGTCCCAGGAACCCGAAGCCGGTGACATCCGTGCAGGCGGTCGCGCCGTGGCGCGTCATGCACTCGGCTGCCGCCCGGTTGAGGGTGGACATCGAGGCGGCAATCGCGTCAAGGCTTTCGGGCGACGCCTTGCCGAGCTGGTTGGCGAGCGACACGATACCCGTGCCCAGCGGCTTGGTGAGAACGAGCAGGTCGCCGGGCCTGGCGCCGGCGTTGGTCACCAGCTCCGCGTCCGTCACCAGGCCCGTCACGGCAAACCCGAACTTGACTTCCTCGTCGTTGATGCTGTGCCCGCCCAGGAGCACCACGCCCGCTTCGGCGAGCACTTCCATGCCGCCGCGCAGGATTTCGGCCATGGCCTCGGCCGGCAGCGCGTAGATCGGAAACCCGATCACGGACAGCGCCGTGACCGGCCGGCCGCCCATGGCATAGACGTCGCTCAGCGAATTGCAGGCCGCGATGCGGCCGAAGAGGCGCGGGTCGTCCACGCCGGGCGTGAAGACGTCCACGGTCTGCACGATGGTGAGGTCGGGACGCAGCCGGAAGACGCCGGCGTCGTCGGCGGTGGCCATGCCCACCACCAGCCGGGGGTCCCGCACGACGGGCAGCATGGCCAGGACCTGGTGCAGATCCTTCTGGCTGATCTTGCTGGCGCAGCCGGCGCTGCGCACGAACGCGGTGAGGCGCACGGGGCGGCCTTCGCTCTCCGGAGGCACGCGCTCTCCGGCGCAGGTGCAGATGTTCTTTTCCTTGAAGAGCGGACACGGGCACGGCTTGCGCGGGTCGCACACGCAGTGCCCCAGCTTGATCGAGCGCGCCATCACGCGCCTGCGTTTTTCCCTGGCGTCCATGTCGGGTTTCAGGTTTCAGGTGTCGGGTGTCAGGTGGAACATTTTCCGGGCAAAAGCTAAACGCTATCAGTCTGCTTCGGCTCTTCTCGCAGCACTCTCTTGTCGCCGACGCGGCGGGTGAGGCCGCGGGCGTCGAAATACTCAAGTATGGGTATCGCGTACTTCCGCGTCGTGTCCAGCAGTTCCTTGCATCCGCCCGCGTCGATCGCGCCGTGGGCGCGTATGTGGCGGGCGATGCGCTTTCCGGCATCGTCCGCGGCGTCGCGGTGCAGAAGAATGCGTTCGTCGACGCGCACGACCGTTCCGGACTGCACGAGGTGCTCCAGGACGGGCGTCACCAGCGAGGCGGGCGCGCCCACGACGCCCGGAAGCTCGTCGGACCGCGGCGTATGGAAACCCGTCTCCGCCAGCCTGGCCACGATGCGCGCCGCCAGCGCGGCCTGGGCGGGGTTCAGCTTCGCGGCGCGCTCGGCCAGGCGCAGCCCGGCGTCGGTGACCTGCACGCGGCCGTCGCGCGCGAGCCCCTCGATGGCGCGGTCAAGCAAGGCGCGATCCATTTCCACGTCCGCGACGACGGCCTTCTTCGCGAAGCCGACGGCGAGGGGCGAAGCGTCGTGCAGCGCGGACAGGCGGTCGGCGATCGCCTTGGAAGCGGCCGTCAGGGCTTCCGCCGCGACGAAGCGTTCGCCGGGAAGCGCCGCCGCCTTTCCCGCCTCGACCAGCTCGCGCAGGCGGGCGGCCGCGGCGTCTTCGGTCAGCACGGCCCGGCGCGACAGCTCCGCGACGCGCAGGGGTGCGCATCCGGCGTGTTCGAGCACGTAGGCCAGCGCCGTCGCCGGGTCGCGGAACGCCGCGTCGCGCTCGGCGCGCTCCTGCGCCCAGTCGCCGCGCGCGCGCCGCATCTTCTCGGCGTCGGCGGCGACCACGTATCCGCCGCCGATCGTCCGGACCGGGCTGAGCATTCGCACCACGAACGGGTCGCCCAGCGCCGCCACCACGGGGGCCTGCAGCTGGATCTGGACGTAGCTCTCGCCGCCCGGCGGCAGGGACGTCAGCTCGGGCAGGACGAGGTGCCCGGGCACGTCGGACGTGCCCAGGTGCAGGCGGACCGCGGTGCGCGGCCGGATCGGATCGCCCACGGAAGACAGAAGCCGGAAGCGGGCGCTGAGGAAGCGCGACGGACGGAAATGCCCCGGCGCGGCGAGAACGGCGCCGCGCCCGGCCTCGTCGCGGCGCATGTCCGCGAGACGCAGCGCGACGCATTCGCCGGCGCGGCCCTGCCCGGCGCTTTGTCCGTAGACCTGGATGCCGCGCACGCGTTTCAGCGCGCCCGCGGGCAGAAGCTCCAGCTCGTCGCCCGTGCGCACGGTCCCGGAGCGGGGAATGCCGGAGACGACCGTCCCGATGCCCTCCAGCACGAAGGAGCGCTCCACGTTCAGGCGGAAGGGGCCGCCGGCGTCGCGCTCGGCCGTGCGGTCGACCAAGGCGGTGAAGGCCTCGTAGAAGGCGTCGTATCCCGCGCCCGTCTTGGACGATACGGGCACGATGGGCGCCTGCGCGAGAAAGCTTCCGGCGGCGAGCGCGCGCACCTGGTCGGCGACTTCAGCCACGCGCTCCGGCGGAACGAGATCGATCTTGGTGATGGCGGTCATGCCGGCGGTCACGCCGAGCAGGTTGATGATCTGGAGGTGCTCGACGGTCTGGGGCATGACGCCGTCGTCGGCGGCCACGACCAGCAGCACCGCGTCCATTCCGGCGGCGCCGGCGACCATGTTGTGGATGAAGCGCTCGTGGCCCGGCACGTCCACGATGCCGACGCGACGGTTGCTGGGAAGCACGCAGGCGGCGAAACCGAGGTCGATGGTCATGCCGCGCGCCTTTTCCTCGGGCAGCCGGTCCGTGTCGCAGCCGGTAAGCATCCGCACGAGCTGCGTCTTGCCGTGATCGATGTGGCCGGCCGTGCCGACGGTGAGGCTGATGACCTGGCCGGCGGCCTGCGCCGCGCCTTTGGCGGTTGTCGGGCAACTCCGCATTCCTGTCTCTCCGGCGCCGCCCGCGACCGGCGGCGCACGCCCGTCCGCCGGGCCGTGGCGCGTTTGCCTTCGGCGTTCCGGCGCGGCGCCCGCTCAGATGCCGTCCACGGCCGCCAGCACGTCCGCCACCTCCTCCGGCAGCACGGTGCGCATATCCGCCAGCACCGCGTCCTCATGAACGCGGGGCACCACGGGCACGGCGGCGGCGCGAAACGCGGCGGCAAGGTTCTCCGCCGGGCGGTCCGGCGCGGTTATCGCCACCACGCTGGAAGGCAGCGTCGAGTCCGGCAGCGAGCCGCCGCCCAGGCGCGCCTCGTCCGCGCGGGCCTGCACGCTCCATCCCGGGCGCCTGGCGCGAACGGCGGCGGCGACCTCGCCGGCCTGGCGCGCCACCTCATCCGCCGTGCGCGCGATCATGGCGTACAGGGGATGGCGCGCCGGGAGCAGGTCCGGCGCCCTGAACAGGCGCATGGTGGCTTCCACGGCGCCGAGCGTGAGCTTGCACACGCGCAGCGCGCGGTAGAGGGGGTGCGAGCGCACGCGGGCGATGACCTCGGCGCGGCCCGCGATGAGGCCGCCCTGCGGGCCGCCGATGAGCTTGTCGGTGCTGGCTAGCACGATGTCGGCGCCGGCTTCCAGGCTTTCGCGCATGGTGGTCTCGTGCGGCAGCCCGTAGCGCTCCAGGCCGATCAGGGCGCCGCAGCCGAGGTCATCGGCCACGAGCACGCCGTGGCGTTTGCCGACGGCCGCGATCTCGGCGATGCCGAGCTCCTTGGCGAAGCCCACGATGCTGAAATTGCTGCGGTGCACCTTCATCAGCAGGCCCGTGTTCGGGCCGACCGCGGCCTCGTAGTCGCGGACGTGGGTCTTGTTGGTGGTGCCCACCTCGCGCATGATCGCGCCGCTCTGCTCCATGACGTCGGGCAGGCGGAACGAGCCGCCGATTTCGATGAGTTCGCCGCGCGACACGACCGCCTCCCGTCCGCGGCACAGGGCGGCGAGCGCCAGCAGGGTGGCCCCGGCGTTGTTGTTGACCAGCAGGCAGTCCTCCGCGCCGGTCACCTCGCGCACGACGTCGCGGATAGTCTCTTCCCGCCGGATGCGCGCGCCCGTATCCAGCGCGAGCTGCACGTTGCAGGGCCCGGCGACGCGGGCGAGCGCCTCGCGGGCGGCGGGCGGCATGGGCGCGCGTCCCAGGCCGGTGTGCAGCAGGATGCCCGTGGCATTGACGGCCCGGCGCAGGCGGGGCTGCTCGGCTTCCGCCAGCCGGCGCGCGGCCGCCTCGATCACGGCATCGGGTTCAAACTCCGCGTCGGCGGGCCCGGCGCCGGCCATAATCCTCGCGCGCAGCGCGTCCAGCGCTTCGCGCAGCGCGTCCGTCAGCGGCCGCCTTCCGAAGCGCCCGGCGAGCGGCGCGGCGGCGGCGCGTTCCAGCATGGCGTCCACGCCGGGCAGGCGGCGCAGCAGTCTGTTCTTGTCATTGCTCACGGCGTATTTCCCGGTGTTGCCTGCGCATTGCCGGAATGCTACTCTCTTTTCCGACGGGAGTGAACAGGTACCTGGTGGGCCTCCTGGACTTCAAATCCAGTGTGGGGCTTTGACCGGCCCCGGTTGGGTTCGATTCCCACTCACTCCCGCCATGTTCTTTCTTGTGCGTGAGTGTGCGGGTGCGTGAGTGCGTGAGTTGGAGATCGTTCACCCACACACCCGCGCACTCACACACATCCTCCGGCCGCCAAAAGGGCCGCGCCCAGCGCGCCCGTAAACTGGGGTCTGCCGGCGACGGAAACCTCCCGTCCCAGCGCGACGCCCAGGGCCTCGCGCATGCCCGGCACCAGCGCCACGCCGCCCGTGAAGACGACGGGCTCCTCGATCCGGCGGCCGGCCATCGAGGCCACGCGCGTGGCGATGGCCGACTGCACGCCGGCGGCAATATCCTCCCGCGGCGCTCCGCCCGCGAGCAGGCCTATGATTTCGGTTTCGGCGAAGACCACGCACATGCTGCTGATGGCCGCCGGATTCGCCGAACGGGCGGCCAGCCCTCCGAGCTCGTGCAGCCCCACCCCGAGGCGGGCCGCCACGACTTCAAGGAAGCGCCCCGTTCCGGCGGCGCAGCGATCGTTCATGCTGAAATCGCGCACCCGGCCGTCTCCGTTCAGTCGCATCAGTTTGCTGTCCTGGCCGCCTATGTCAATCACCGTCCGCGCCCCCGGCGCCGCGTGAAAAACACCCCGGGCATGGCAGGTGATCTCGGTGACGGTGACTGCCGCCACGCCCACCGCGTCCCGCCCGTAGCCGGTGGCCACCGCGCGGACAACGTCGCGGCGCGAAGCCCCGGCCCCGTCCAGCGCTTCGTCAAAAACGGCCCCGGCGATGGCTTCCTGATCGACGCCCTGGTCGGCGATAGCGGTCGCGAGCAGCTTCAGCGTCGCGGCCTCGACGATCGCCGCTTTCACGGCGCGCGATCCGGCGTCTATTCCCGCGGCCAGCATCCGTTCACCCCAGCGTTTCGAACATGGCCTGCACCCGCGTGGCTATGCGCGCGGTGTCCGACGGCGAGTAGTCCGTCTCGATCTTCAGATAGGGCAGACGGAGCTCATTCTCCGCGAGGCGCCGGACGCGCGCGGATTCCACGTCATAGGTCAGGCAGGCCTGCCACACCAGCTCGACCACGCAGTCCGGCCGGTATTCCGCCGCCAGGCGGCGCAGAACGTCCAGGCGCCGGTCGTTGGGCGTCATGACGGAACACGGCAGGTGGAAGTACTTCTCGGCGATCGCGCGCAGCGGATCGGGATGGTTTTCGTCCACGTCGTCGAGAACCGGCTTCAGCCCCGTGCAGTTCTCCTGGCACACGACCAGCCCGCCGGCGTTCTCGATTATGTCCATTACGCGTTCGGCGCCGTGGGGGATGGGCACGCCGGTGAGCATCACGCGCGCGCGCCGGTTCCGGGAGGGGACGACGCGTCCGGGAAGTTCCGCGACGGCGCGCTCGAGCTGCCGCATATCGTCGGGGAGGCAGGCGATCAGGCTTTTCATGTCCAGCAGCTCGCGGCCGGTCAGGGGCGGGTCGTCGGCTTTCATCAGCGCCGCGAGGTCGCGCTTCAGTTGTCGCTCGCGGTTCATGAGCGCTATGGCGCGGCGCAGCGCGTCGTCGGTGACGGCCGCGCCCGTGCGGGTTGCGACGGCCGTCTTCAGCTTGTGGACTTCGCGCACCCAGTGCGACAGGGCATCGGGATCGTCGGGTTTCTGCGGAAGCTCGAGCACGTGCATGGGGTGGCTCTCGGCCAGCATCTCGTACATCTTCTTCTTGCCGTCGCAGGTGGTCTCGGCCACCAGGAAATCGCTCATCTCCAGGAAGGGGTTGGCCTTCCGCACGCTGTAGCCGAAGGTCGATTTGATCAGCGGGCAGAGGTTGGCGGGCAGGTGCTGTTCGGCCGGCGCCACCATTTTCTCGGACCCGCCGCACAGGCACACGGGGATGGCGCCCGCGGCCATGATGATCTCGCGGGGCGTGTATTCGCACATGATCCCGACGATCTTCGTGCCCCGGGCGTGCTCCGCGGCGGCGTAGTCGTAGCAGTGCTGCACCATGTCGCGGAACCACGCGATGTGGCCGGTTTCCGCGCCGGCGTCCCCGCCGGCCGGCGCGCCGCCGCGGCAGGGAGCCTGGAGCGGAGCGGATTTGTCGCACGTCCTGTTCATGATGCGGAGCCGCATTCCGGGGAAAGCGGGGAAAACTGTCCGCCTGCCGGAGCCCGACGCGAGACGCGGGACCGGCGCCGCTCAGGAGGGGAAAGCAATCGCGCGCTCCCCGACCCGGCAAGGCGCGCCCGCGGCCGCCACGAAACTGTCAGGTGCCGCGCAACCTGCGCGGCGCGACGCCGTGGCGGCTCATCTGCGCCAGTGAAACCGCGACCTCACCGGATCACCTCCCTTCGCGCATGCTCCTCTGTAATGCTAGACATCACTTCTTGCGGAGTAAAGGCGAATCCCAGACTCTCCTGAAGCTGCTTGCGGTCGCAATGCGGCTGGGGGTATTATTGGGGAGGTTCAGAGCGTTGGGGTTCTTGGAGGGCCTGTCCATGAAAAGTGCGTTGGCTGTGGTATGTGTCGCGCTGCTGGCCGCGGCGCGGGCCGTGTGCGCCGCCGATGCCGGCGTGCGCACGTGGACGAGCGTGAGCGGGCAGACCGTTGAGGCTTCCTTTGTGAAGATGGAAGCCGGCATGGTGCACCTGCAACGCGCGGGCGGCGAAACGGTGGGAATTCCTCTCAGCCGGCTCTGCCAGGCGGACCAGGCCGTGGCGCGGGAGCTTGCGGGCGTGGCGCCCGCGGATGCGCCGGCGGTCAAGTCCTCGATGGCCGTCAAGGCGGCGCCGGCATCGCGCGCGGCGGGCGACACGCTCACCGAGGAAGAGATTGCCGCGCTGAAGACCGAATGGAGGGACGAACGCGGCCGCGGCATGAATATCGAGGCCACCTTCACGCTCGACGACGTGCGCGCCAAGGAGGAGGCGTCGCGCTTCAGCAAGAGCGGCAAGGTGCCGGTCCGCATTACGGTCGCGCTGTACGAGACCAGGGAGAGCGGGGGGCGCGAGGTGCGGCGTCTTCTGCCGGGGCGGTGCCGTCTTTATGTTCAGGACAGCGAAGGCAATCTCGTCTTCAAGGCCACGGAGAACCTCGACAAGATGTGTCCTTCCTGAGGCGGCCGCGGCGGCCACTTCGGTGAAGTGGCGAAAGCAGGCGAGTACGCGGCGGTCGTGTGGATCGAGCATTCGGAAGGCGTCTTCGGCAGGGTCATGAAGGCGCGTTTCGACCCCGTGAAGCGCTGAGTCACTCCGCGCGGTCGCGCTTCACGGAGCAGTGGACGTGCGGTCCCTTGCGGGGATCCGACTCGTAGAGGACCCAGTCGAATCCCGCCGCCCAGCACAGCTTGGCCAGCTTCTCAAGGGGCATGTCGTCGCACGTCACGTCCACGGCGCGGCCTTCCTTGTGGAGCGATCCGGAGTTGTGGATGCCCGAGGGCCGGTAGGCGTCCTGGACCTTCAGGGTTGCGCCTTCGCGGCTGACCAGTTCGATCAGCCTGAGCAGCGGGCGTTTCGCGGCCCGGTGCACGCTGTGATCGCATTCGTCGTCGCCGACGTCGCTGTCGCTTTCCCACCACGCGCGCGGGTCGTCCACATAGACCAGGTCGCGTCCGGCGGAGAACGAGTCCGGGTCGATCGATCCGCAGGTTGCGCCCTCCGGGCGGCGCGGAACGGACGAGTTCGGCTTGAAGGAGGCCGGCTCCGGCCGCAGCGGTTCCGCCAGCGACGGGGGTCCTTCGGCGGGCGGTTCGGCCGGCTGCGGGCGTCCGCCGAGCAGCAGGCACAGTCCGGCGACGGGGAGGGACGTGAGCGCGAGCAGGATGACGAGCAGCCGCGGCGCGCGGCGCGGCCGGTCGAATCTTTCGACGCCGAACATCGACATGCGGCCAGTATGGCGTCGCGCGCGGGAGAAGTCAACGCCGCCGCCGGAATAGACGCAAGAAAGCGTGCCGGGTGCAGGGTGGAGGGTGGCGGGTGGAAGGTGAAGGGGCGCGCCGAGGCCGACAAGCGACACGGATCCGGCGCGACTGATCAGTTGTCAGCGGCGACGCGGCATGGAATGCCGGTTCCCGGCGAACGAGCGCTTGCGTCGCGCGGCGGAAGCGTGCTATTTACCTCGCCTCATTTGGGAGTCCGGATGAACGAGCGGGAAGCCTACATCGCGCTGAACATGATGAGCGACGTGGGGCCCGTGGGGGTGCGTTGCCTGGCGGAGGCGCTGGGATCCGCCGCGGCGATCTTTGAAGCGACGCCGGCGGAGCTGGGCGGGGCGCGCGGCGCGGGGCGGGACCTGACGGCGGCCGTCCTGGCGCAGCGGGACGCCGTGGACTGGGCCGGGGAGCTGGAGCGGACCGAGGCGGCCGGGGCGCGGATCGTGACGCAGGTTGACGAGGAGTACCCGGCGCCGCTGCGCGGGATTCACGATCCGCCGCTGGCCTTCTACGCGCGCGGCCGCCTGGAGGCCAGGGACAGGCACGCCATCGGCGTGGTCGGAACGCGGCGGCCGACGCACTACGGCCGGGAGACCGCCGGCATGCTGGGGTTCGGGCTGGCCAGATGCGGCTTTACGGTGGTCAGCGGCCTGGCGGCGGGCATCGACACGGAGGCGCATCGCGCGGCGCTGCGGGCCAGGGGGCGCACGATCGCCGTGCTGGGCGGAGCGCTGGACTGCATGTATCCGCGCGCGAACGCGGGCCTGGCCGACGAGATCGCGGCGCAGGGGGCGGTGCTTACCGAGTTCCCGTTCGGAAGGCAGCCGGACAAGACGACTTTCCCCATGCGCAACCGCATCGTGAGCGGACTGAGCATGGGCGTGGTGGTGGTCGAGGCCGCGCCCGGCAGCGGGGCCCTGATCACGGCGGCGCAGGCGCTGGACCAGGGGCGCAGCGTGATGGCCGTGCCGGGGCGGATCGACTCGGCGGCTTCGCGGGGCTGCCACGGTCTGATCCAGGGCGGCGCGCGGCTGGTCACCAGCGTGGAGGACGTTCTGCAGGAGTTCGAGTTCCTGATCGCGCCGAAGCCGGAGGCCGAAGCGCAGGGCAGGGCCGCGCGTCCCCCGCTCTCGGGCGACGAAGAGCGCGTGGTGGAGGCCCTTGACGGAGGCGAGAGCGAGGTGGACGCCCTGATCCGCGCCACGGGGCTGACGGCCTCGGCCATGGGCGTGCTGCTGCTGGGGCTGGAGATGAAGCGGGTCGTGAAGATGCTGCCGGGCCGCACGGTCCGGCTGGTTCGCGGGTAAAGAGAGAAGCGGAGGAGAAGGGGAGGGAGAGATGGGCACCAAGCTGGTGGTGGTGGAATCGCCGGCCAAGGCGAAGACCATCGGGAAGATATTGGGGAAGGGATACACGGTGCGGTCGTCCATGGGGCACATCCGGGACCTGCCCGTCAACCGGCTGGGCGTCGACATCGAGAACAATTTCCGGCCGCGCTACGCGCTGGTGCCGGGGCGCGCCAAGGTCGTGGCCGAGCTGAAGGCGGCGGCGAAGAACGCGGACACCATTTACCTGGCGCCGGATCCGGACCGCGAGGGCGAGGCGATCGCCTGGCACCTGACGCACGTGCTGGGCCGGGGCGAAAAAGACGCGCGCTTCCAGAGGGTGCAGTACAACGAGATCACGCCGCGGGCCGTGCGCGGGGCGTTCGAGCACCCGGGCAAGATCGACATCGCGCGGGTCAACGCCCAGCAGGCGCGGCGCATTCTCGACCGCATCGTGGGCTACAAGGTGAGCCCCGTTCTGTGGCGGCGCATCAAGCGCGGGCTGAGCGCGGGACGCGTGCAGTCCGTGGCCTTGCGGCTGGTGTGCGAGCGGGAGCGGGAGATCAGGGACTTCAAGTCCGAGGAGTACTGGCTGCTGGGCGCCCTGGTGCGGAAGCTGTCGCCCCCTCCGGACCCCTTCCGCATCCGCCTGGTGAGGGCCGACGGCAAGAAGATCGAGATCGGGAACGGCGAACGCGCCGAAGCGGTGCGCAAGGACCTGGAAGGCCGCGCCCTGCGCGTGTCGGCGGTGCAGGCGCGGCAGGTGAACAAGAGCGCGCCGCCGCCGTACATCACCAGCACGCTGCAGCAGGCCGGCTCGAGCTTCTGCGGTTTCTCGCCGCGGCGCACGATGAGCATCGCCCAGAAGCTCTACGAGGGCATCGACCTCGGCGACGGCCCCGTGGGCCTGATCACCTACATGCGCACGGACTCCTTCAACCTGGCGCGGGAGGCGGTGGCCGCCTGCCGGGAGCTTATCGCCGCGCGCTTCGGGCCCGAATACTGCCCGGCCGAGCCCCGTTTTTTCAAGAGCCGCGCCGGCGCGCAGGAGGCCCACGAGGCCATCCGGCCGACGGACCCCGCGCGCACGCCGGAAAGCCTGGCCGACCGCCTCAAGCCCGAGGAACTCAAGCTCTACCGCCTGGTCTGGCAGCGCTTCGTGGCCAGCCAGATGGCCGCGGCGCGCATCCGGCAGCGCACGGCGGTGGTGGAAGCGCCGCCGCCCGAAGGGCGGGGCACGCACTACGAATTCCAGGCGACCGCATCCGAAGTCGAATTCCCGGGCTACATGAAGGTTCTGCACGAAAGGCCGGAGCAGACGGAGCGGCAGGCCGAGGACGGCGACGACGTCGAGAAGCTGCCCGCGCTCGCGGAAGGCGAACCGCTGGAGTGCCTGGAGTGGCTGGCCGAGCGCAAGGAGACGCAGCCGCCGCCGCGCTACAGCGAAGCGTCGCTGGTGCGGGCGCTGGAGAGCAACGGCGTGGGCCGCCCCAGCACGTATGCCCAGATCATCGGCACGCTGCAGCAGCGGCGCTACGTGGCGCGCGAGAAGCGCACGCTCTCGCCGACCGACCTGGGTTTCCAGGTGAACGACCTGCTCGTATCCGTCCTGCCGACGCTGTTCGACGTGGGCTTCACCGCGGAGATGGAAAAGTCCCTCGACGAGGTGGAAAACGGCTCCGTCGAATGGACCGGAATGCTGGCGCGGTTCTACGGGCAGTTCGCGGAATGGATGAATAGCCTCAAGGAGCCCTCGGCCGACGGCGCCCTTGTGGAGCGCCTGCTCGGAGCCCTGCAGGGCGTCACCGACTGGGCGCCGGAAGTGGAGACCGGCGGGCGGGTGTTCAGCGACGAGCGTTTCGTGAAGTCCATCCGCGCCCGGGCCATCGAGCAGGGCAAGGGCATCACGCACCGCCAACTGGCCTTCCTGATGCGGGTCGCGGCGCGCTACCGGCAGTCCGCGCCGGAGGTGGACCGCGTTATCGTCGACAGCGGATACGACGCAAAACTCAAGGCGGAGGCGGAGGCGGAGACCGGTCCGCTGGAAAGCACCGTGCGCAAGCTCGACCTGCTGCGGAACCTGCCCCTGGACGAGCGCGCGACGTCCTTCGTGAACTCCCTGCGGTCGCGCGTGGACGGCAAGCGCGCGCTCACCGAGCGGCAGATCAGGGCGCTCAACAACGTGGTGCTGCGGCATGCCGACAAGATCGACGGCTTCGATGAGATGCGGGGATCGCTGGAAATCGCCGATTACGCCGGGGATGACACGGAAAGCGGGCCGCTGCTCGAGGCGATGGCGCACGTGCGGCACTGGAAGGAGCCCTTGCGGCGCGGCAAGCGGGTGTTCGACGACCGGGACTTTTTCGAGTCGTTGCGGCGGCAATTCGGCGAGCGGCGGTTTCTTTCCGTCAAGCAGCGCGCCGCCCTGAAGCGCATGGTGCGGCGCTACCGCGACCAGGTTCCGGGCTACGCGGAAATCGCCGGGCAATACGACATCGAGCGCAGCCGTGGCAGAGAATCACACGCGGAAACGTGAAGGACGCGCCGGCGCCGATCCCGCCGTGGCGCATTTCGTGCGCTACCTGACGCACGAGCGCAACGCCTCGCGCCACACGCTGGAGGCCTACGCGCTGGATATCGCGCAGTTTGCGGCGTTCACGTGGGGCGACGCGGCGCGGCCGCCCTTCGCCTGGGCGGGCGCGGACCGCTTCGCGGCGCGGCGTTTTCTCGTCGAGTTCCAGAAGGCCGGGATGGAGCCGTCCACCACGGGCCGCAAGCTGGCGAGCCTGCGCTCGTTCTACCGCTTTCTTGAGCGCGAGGACTACGTGGAGCAGAATCCTTTCGCGGGCCTGCGCGCGCCGCGCCGGCCGCGCCGCCTGCCCGGGATCCTGACGAAGGAGGAAGCCGTGCGACTGATCGAGGCGCCGGAGCGCATCGCGCGCCGCGAAGCGGCGCGCGGGGATCGTCCTCCGGAAACCGGGCGCGAGTACGCGCTGCTGCGGGACCGGGCGATCCTGGAGACGCTCTACAGCACGGGCGCGCGCGTGGCCGAGATCGCGGCCCTGCGGGAAGGCGACGTGGACCTGCTGGCGAGCGTGGTCAAAGTGCGCGGCAAAGGCAAGAAGGAGCGCATCTGTCCCCTGGGCGCGCCGGCCTTCCGCGCGCTGCGCGAGGTTCTCAGGAAGGCCGATGAAATCTGGCCCGCCGGCGGTGGCCGCCGTGAGGCGCGTCCGGTCTTCAGGAACCTGCGCGGCGGCGCGATCACGGCGCGTTCGTTCGAGCGCGGCATGAAGGCGTACCTTGCGGAGGCGGGGCTCGATGCGGGTCTGTCGCCACATGCGTTGCGCCATTCCTTCGCCACGCACATGCTCGATGCGGGGGCGGACCTGCGCAGCGTGCAGGAGCTGCTGGGGCATGCCAGCCTGTCGACCACGCAGATCTACACGCACGTCACGGTGGAGCGCCTGAAGCGGGTGTACGAGGAAGCGCACCCGCGGGCCTAGGGAGGGTGGAAGGTGGAGGGCGGAGGGTGAGGTGGTTCGTCTATAACCTGCTGTTCGCGGCGGGGTTCCTGCTGATGCTGCCCCGGTTCGCGTTCCGCATGTGGCGGCGGGGCGGGTATCGGAGGAACTTCCTCGACCGGCTGGGCCTGTATGGGCCGGAGGTCCGCGCGCGGCTGGCCGGGCGGCCGCGGATCTGGGTTCACGCCGTGAGCGTGGGGGAGGTGAACGTCGCCGCGCGTTTCATGCAGGCCTGGCGCGAACGCTGCCCGGCTGCGGCGTTTGTCGTGACCACGACCACTTCAACGGGCCATGCCGTCGCCGCGGGCAAGCTCACGCGCGAAGACGTCCTTCTGTATTTCCCCGTCGATTTCCCGCCCGTCTGCGCCCGCGTGCTCGACGCGGTGCGCCCGCCGGCGCTGTTGCTGACGGAGTGCGAGCTGTGGCCCAATCTCGTGCGCGCCGCTTCGGCGCGCGGCATCCCGGTGATCCTGATCAACGGCCGCGTTTCGGCCGCTTCGGCGCGCGGTTACCGGACGTTGCGCGCGTTCTTCGGGCCCGTCCTGCGCATGATGTCGCTGTTGCTGGTGCAGGGGGACGCGGACCGCGCCGCGCTCGCGGCGGCGGGTGCGCCGCGAGACCGGTTGCGCGTGATGGGATCGGCGAAGCTGGCGGCGGCGCCGCCCGATCGTGCGCGGGTGGAGGCGGCGCGGGCGCTGCTGGAGCGGCTGTGGCCTGGAACGGGGCGGCTGGTGCTGCTGGGCGGCTCAACGTGGCCGGGCGAGGAGAAGGCCCTCCTCTCGGCCGTCCGCGCGCTGCGTCCGGATTTCCCCGGTCTGCGGCTCGTGCTTGTTCCGCGGCACGCGGAGCGCCGGCCGGCCGTGGAGAAGGCGATCGCCGAAAGCGGCTGGAAATGGCTGCGCAAGACCGCGCTGGACGCGGACGGCGCCGGCGCGGGCGGGGATCCCGACGTGCTGCTGGTGGACACGACCGGCGAACTGGGCGCGTTCTATGCCTGCGCCGACGTGGTCTTCGTGGGCAAGAGCCTCACCGCGCGCGGCGGACAGAACTTCGTCGAACCCGCCGCTCTCGGCAAGCCGGTCATCGTCGGCCCCGATACCGGCAACTTCCCGGTGGAAGCCCGGCTGTTCGAAGAGCATGCCGCGCTGGTGCGCGTCGCCGACGAGCGGGAGCTTGGCCGGGCCGCGCGCCTGCTGCTGGCGGACGCGGGCAGGCGCGCGGACCTGGGGCGCCGCGCGCGCGAGGTGGTGGCGGCGGGGGAAGGCGCCGTGGGCCGCAGCGTGGACCTGATCCTGGACACGCTGCGAGCGCTGAAGGCCGACTGAGGGCGCCGTCCGGCCGCCGGCCCTCCCTTCCCGGCGACCCCGCCGCCTGTTCGCGGCGCGCGAGACTATGCCCGGCGTTCGGCCCTGGCCGCGGCGGCGACGAGCGCGGCGTATTGCGCCGCGAAAAGCAGCGCGAGCAGAGACGGGCCGACGATGGAGCCGCCGTCGTACAAACGGTCGAGCAGCGGATGAAAGAGAAAAACGTTCATCCACGGCCCGCGGCAGAGGTTCGCGGAGCAGCCCGCCCGGCGCAGGAGGTTGGGCGCGACGGCCCAGAGGCCCAGCGCGCAGCTCGAAAGCAGCCAGGCGCGCAGGCGTCCGGCGAGGCGTTCGCCGGCGCGCCAGGCCCGCGCCAGGGCGGGCAGCGCGGCGGCGCCCGCCACCGCCATGCCCAGCGCGAAGTGAAGGGCCGAGTGGGCCACGTCTATTCCGCCTCCCTTCTGCGCACCTCGCGCCAGGCCGCCGCCAGCATGGCGAGGGCAAGCGCCACGGCTCCGGCCAGGTAGAGCACGGAGTCGGTTTCCGCCGCGTCGATGGTGTAGTGCCAGAAGAAGATGTCCGTGCGCGGGTCGCGCGCCAGGCGCTGATAGAGCCGCTCCATGCCCAGCAGGCGCGGCAGGTCCGGAACCACCGCCCACAGCGCGCAGGCCGCCATGCACAGCGGCGCCGCGATCAGCATGCGCAGGCTGGCCCGGAATCCGGACGCGCAGTAGACGACGGCGGCCACGGCGAAGGGAACGGACGCTCCGAGCAGGGCCTGGTTCATTGCGGATCCTCGGGCAGGTCCGGAACGCGCACCCAGCTCCTCAGCGCCTTGACGCGCGCAAAGGCCGCGCGCGCGCCGGGTATATCGCCGAGCTTGAGACGGCGGTCTCCGATTTCCTTCCACAGCAGGTAGTCGTTGGGATCATAGGCCGCGGCCTGCGTCATGCACGCTTCGGCGAACTTCCTTGCGCGGCGCGGCGCGGCGCGGTCGGCTTCCCACCCGAAATTGTACCATACCTCCGGCGAGGTCGGGGCCCAGGTCATGGCCCGGGCCAGGGCGGGCAGATCCTGTTCCGCCAGGCGGGGGTGCAGGGCCAGGCGCCCGGTCCAGGGCGCGAAGACCGCGGCCGAGAGCGCCGCCAGCAGCGCGGCCGCGGCGCACGCGAGCGCGGCGCGGGATGTCCGGCGCGGGGGCGGCGCGGCGCGGCCGCCGGGCTCGATTCCGCACGCGGACCCCAGGATCGAAGCCAGCGTAACGGCATAGAGGGGGATGTGCATGGCGAAATCGCCGGCCGCATGCACGGCGGCCACGGCCAGCGCCCCGCCCGCGCCGACCGTCAGCGGGCGGTCGGGGGGCGGCGCGGCGCGCCAGGCGCGGCGCGCGCCGCGGCCGGCGGCGACGGCGAAGGCCGCGAAGAGCAGGGCGCCGAACAGGCCCGTCTCGGCCAGGGCCTGGACGTACTCGTTCTCGGCGTGGGTCGTAACGGCGCGCGACGACGTGGCGCGGAACTGCGGATAGACGTGCTGGAACGCGTCCGGGCCTATGCCCGCCACCGGATAGGCCCGCCACATGCGCAGCGTGTCGCGCCAGGCGGCCGCGCGGAACCGCAGGCTTTCCGTGGCGGCCGGGTCGCGCAGCGTAAGCAGGCGTTCGCGCACGCGCGCGTCGGGCGCCAGGACCAGGCCGGCGACGAACAGGGCGGCCGCCGCCGGGAGAAAGACGCGCGCGACGAACGGCCTCAGGAGCGCCGTCAGCAGGCCCGTCGTGATCAGCAGTCCGGCGGCCAGCGCGATCAGCGCGCCGCGCGACAGCGAGAATACGACGGCCGCGCTCATGACGGCGCAACAAGCCAGCCAGGCGGCGCCGCGGAACCACTGCCGGCGCGTCAGCGCGCGCACGGCCAGCGCCAGCGCGAGGGGCGCCAGCATGGCCACGTAGCCGCCGTAGTGATTGGGATTTCCGAAGCAGGCCGCCGGCCCCTTGAGCTCGTAAGGAACCCGGATGATCCACCAGAGCGTGTTCCCCTGCGGGACGACCCATCGTCCGACGTAACCGGCCGCGGCGATCGCCGTGCCGAGCGCGACGGAAAAGGCGAGCAGGGCGGAACGCGCGCGGCGCGACAGCGCGGCGGCCAGCGCCGCCGCCGCGGCCGCGGCGGAAGCGATGCCCATGATATTCAGGGTCCCGGCGCAGCTGCGCGTCAGGCGGAACCAGAGCATGCGGGGCGCCACCACGCCGAGCGCGGCGGCTTCGCGCAGCGCCCCGGCCGCGCGCGCGTTCTGCGCGTAACGGACGTGGCCGGTCAGGCGCGACAGGGCCGGCGGCAGCGGCAGGAGATACACGAAGAGGGCCGCGAAGAAGGCCGCCGTCAGCCACAGAACACCGTCGGGCAGACGCGATCCGCGGTCGTCCGTTCCGGAGCGTCCGTCCGCCAGCGTGCGGGCCAGGAAGACGGCGCCCAGGCACACGGCCGAAACGCAGACCGTCCAGACGCGCACGCCCGCGGCCAGCGCCGCCAGGAATGCCAGGTTTGCCGCCAGCATAAAAGCCGCGCCGGAACTGAAGGATATTCGCCTCATCAAGGTGGCCGTGTGAGCCTCGAACACGAGGTTGCCGCCCACGGATGAAAATATCGCGCGCGCGGCATTGCGTCAACGTGCTTCCCGGCGTCCCTAATCCGAAAATAAGCCGCTCGGTTCGGCCGAGTTTCGGCGCCACGCGCCTCGAACGTCCAACATCGAACATCCAACGGCCAACGTCCAAGTGGGATCGGTTGACGAGAACGGCGACGAGAACGGACAACGATTGGAGATCGTAGCATCGTCCACCGCTATCGTCGCCGCTATCGTTGACCGAGCTTCTCCGGTTGAAAGGCGCGCTACGGGGGGCGGGGCGGCACGGTTTCGGCCGGGTCGCCGTAGACGACGACTCCGCCGGAAGCGAACAGGGGTCGGCTGCCGGGCGGCGCGGAACCGTTGCCGTCGACGACTACCCAGTAGGTGCGCGGATTGGCGCCGTACCATTCGATCTCGGCATCGGAGACCGACAGCGCGTGGCGCAGCGCCGCGATCCAGGCCTTGAGCGCCTCGCGCGGATCGCCGCGCACGGGGGGTAGGGGCGCCAGAGCAACGCGGCCGCGCGGATCCGCCTGGAGCGCCATGCGGGGGCAGCCGGAGACGTAGGCCTGGATCCGGGCGCGGTTCAGCCCGGCGGCGACAACACGGTAGGGTCCCTGGGGGTCGTGCCGCTCCAGGAACCGCGCCGCCTCCCGGACGGCGCGGGGCGTGGCGTGGAGGGACCGGTTGACGACGACGCTCAGCGCGCCCGCCGCGACCAGAACGGCGGTGACGCCGGCCAGGAGGGGGGCGGAGAAAGGCATTCGGCGCCGCAGGACGCCGTAGCCTTCCGCGGCGAGCAGGCAGGCGAAGGGCAGGGCGACGAGCGCGCCGTACATCTGCGGCTCGCAGAGCAGGGGCAACGCGATCACAAGGGCGGGAAACAGGCGGCGGCGGGACGGAAGCGCGAGAAAATCCGGGCTCATCAGCGGGCCGAGCGCGGCCAGCGGCGCCAGGAAACCCAGGCGGGCGGCGGCCAGCCGCAGGCAGCCGAGCGCGCGCCCCGCCGGACCGGGCATGATCCAGCCGGGGGCGATGAGCATCGCGCCGGCGGCCGCGAGCGCGAAAGCGAGCCGGAGCGGCCAGCGGGCGCGGCCGCGCGGCAGGGCAAGCGACAGGGGCAGCGAAGCGGCAAGCAGGGCGGCGGCCACGAAACCGACCTTGTGGCTCAGCGCCAGAAGTCCGGCGGCGGCCAGCGCGGCGAAAACAGCCGGGACGCGCGGCAAGGCGGCAACCGAAGCGAGGAACAGCGGAAAGAGGGCCAGAAACAGGCCGCGGCCCGTGGCCCAGTGGTTGTAGCGCATGAACACCGGCGAGAAGACGTAGAAGGCCGCGAAGCGCAGGGCCGCGTCGGGACGCTCAAACAGGCGGCCGCCAAGCACGAGGGCGGAGAACAGGCCGATGGCGCCGAACCAGGCGGAAAGGACGAAGAAACCTCCGTCCACACCCAGCCCGCCCAGAATCTGGACGGTCGCCAGCAGGATGGGCTGCGCGCCGGGATAGGCGCGCGGGGTGAAACCCAGCAGCGAGACCGGGTGGATCAGCCACGGTATGTTGCGCTCGACGCGGATGTTCGTGGCCAGGTCCTGCCACTTGTAGGTGTCGATGCCCGCAAGATGGGTGAAAGGCAGGACGAGGAGGATGAAGGCCACGAGGAGCAGTGCAAGCCGCGTCCCGGTCCCGGCGTGCGCCGGCGACGCCGCGGGGCAGGCGGTGATCCGACGGCGTCGCAAGTGAAACGCCGCGGCCAGGCCAAGGGCCAGAAGCCCGTGCACGGCTGCCAGCACCGGCGCGGTTATCGGCCACTTCAGGCAGTGCAGGACAACGGCGACGGCGACATTCAGCGCCACGCCGCACGCGCCGGAGACGGCCGCCCGCGAAGCGTGGTCATGAACGGGGAAGCAGAGACGGACCAGGAGCCACGGGTTGACCAGCAGGGCGACGGGCAGGGCCGCGAGATAGAGCAACTGTAGCGCAAGCCGCATCAGTTCACCTGTGGGTTTGGAGTGAATGCATCTGCGACCCACATACGCACAAACTCACGCACCCACATACCGCACAACCGGACAAGTCGGCTTGATCGCAAGAAACTCGTTTATTCCGGGACTAGATCGGGCTTGCCGGCGGCTTCTTCTTCTTCTTCTTCTCCTCCTCCTCTTCTTCCTCCTCTTCCTCTTCCTCTTCCCCTTCCTTTTCGTAGGTCACCCCGATCGGGCCCTTTTCCGGCTCTTTGGCCTCAAGCTTGGTCTTTTCTTTGGCTTCGACAGGCTCTTCCTCCTTCTTCTCCTCCGGCGCGGGGCCCGTGAACCCGCACAGGCATATATAGTACGGAATGCGCACGACGAACATGTCTTCATCCGACCTGGTCGTCACCACGCGGAACCCGCGGAAACGGTCGGTGAAATGCGGGCTGACGTAGAAGCGCTCCGCCAGCGTCGGCAGATCGAACAGCCACGATCCGCCGTAGCAGCCGCGATCGGCCAGCACGTTCGTGTTGCCGGGATCGTTCAACCATTCGTCCGCGTTGCCGCTCAGGTCGAATATGCCGTAGTAGTTCCAGTTGCTGTGCGTCTGGAATCTGCCGTCGTGGTCCGATCCGTCGAAAAAGCCCACGGGAGTCGTGTCGTGCCGGGGGAACAGGCCGTGATCGAGATAGTTGGCGTCGCCGGCGGCCACCGTGGCGCGCCCGTATCCGTACGGCATGTTGGTGCCTCCGGACCAGGCCGCGGCCTTGTAGAACTCGTTGAACGGGTTGGGCGCGCTGAAGCTACCCCAGCAGTTGTCCATGGGCAGGCGGAATCCCTCGAGCGCGAGCCAGCGTTCGCGGGCCGAGGGATCGAAAGAGCCCTTGCTCCAGTTCGTTTGCGAGACGGTCACCGGCGCCCAGTCCACCGTGTTGCTGCCCTCGTAGTAGCAGCGCTGGTGCGCGCCGCGGCCGGTGTCGATGGTCAGCCAGTTGCAGTACTTCACCGCGCCGTACCACGAGACGCCGACCACGGGGTGGTTCGAGAACGATCCGCCCGTCGGCGCCACGGCCGGCGAGACGGCGTAGCGCATGCCCGCGGGATGGCGCGGGTTGTAGACGATGCGCGACGCATCGAGGCGGAACATTTCGTCGCGCTCGCGCTGCATGGCCGGACTGATCCACGCGTTGCCTTCTTCGTCGAAGAACATGCGGGCGCCGCGCGCGTTGCCGGCGTTGCCCTGGGCGTCGTTCAGGAAGCGCGTGAACTCCTCGTTGGAGACTTCCGTGCGGGCCATGTAGAAGTCGTAAGGGGGACCGCCGGGCTGTCCGCCGCCGGAGACAAGGCGCAGGTCCGGGGCGGAGCGGTAGGGCGCGGGAAGCTTGGCCATGAGGGCGTCGCTCGCGCCGCCGCGGTAGTCCTTTTGCAGGGGGTTGACGGTGGGCAGGCGCTCCGAGGCGGTGCTTCCCGCGAAGTGGGCGCTGCGCGACGGGTCCAGGGCTATTCCGCAGAGGCGGTCGTCGCCCGCCCCGCCCAGGTAGCTGGCGTACATCGGCGTCGTGCCGCCGGGATCAAGCTTGATGAGCATGCCGTCCCAGTCTCCGCCGCCGTAGGTTGCCTGCGCTTCCGCGACGGTCAGCCAATTCGACGAGGATGTCACGCCGGCGATATGCGCCTGGCCCGACACTTCCGCGGCGACGGCGAACCCCATGTCGTCGCCCGATCCGCCCAGATATGTGGCATAGACCGCCTCGCGGCCCGTGGGCAGGAGTTTCACGGCGAACATGTCCCAGTTGCCGCCCGCGAAGTAGTCCTGCATCGCGTGCACGGCGGGGAAGTCGCCCGAGGCGGTTTCGCCGGTGACGTAGACGTTGCCGGCGAGGTCGGTGGCCACGCCGCGCGCGCGCTCGTCATTCGAGCCGCCGAGGTACGTGGCGAAATCGAGGTAGGCGCCGCCGGGGCTGATGCGGGCCGCGAAGGCGTCCCATACGCCGCCCCCGTGCCCGCCCTGCAGAGCGTTGGCCAGCGGGAGATCGGGCGAGCTGGTCTCCCCGGCGATGCACGCCGCGCCGTTGACGTCCACGGCGACGGCCTGGATGCTGTCATCCCCGGATCCGCCGAAGCGCGAGGCGTACTGCAGGCGGGAGCCGGACGGGCCGAACCGGGCGATGAAGCCGTCCCAGCCGGCGGGAGTCGCGGCCGTGCTCAGACCGTTGGAGACGGGGAAATCCGGGGAGCGGGTCTCGCCCACCACGTAGATGTTCGTGTCGGGATCGAGCGCGATCGCGTAGGCGCGATCGTCGCCGCGTCCCCCGAAGCGGAATGCCGTTTCGATGGCGGAACCGTCGGGCGCCAGCTTGACCACGAAGGCGTCCCACGACTCCCCGGCCGCGGCCGGCGCCGGACCGTTCACGGACGGGAAGTCGGCCGAAATGGTCTCCCCGCAGATGTAGGCCGCGCCGCCCGCGTCCACGGCAAGCCCGAAGGCGCGATCCTGCGAAGAACCGCCGATAAACGTGGTGTAGACGGGCTCGGAATCGGCGACGCGGAACTTGGTCACGAAGATGGAGCATTCGCCGGGGTTCATGGTTTCGTCCGAGGCCGCGTCGGGGAACCCGCGCGAGGTCGTCGCGCCCGCGAGGTAGGCGTGCCCGGAGGAATCGAGGGCCACGGCGTAGGCCGTTTCGGCGCCCTCGCCGCCCAGGAAGCTGAGGTAGTCCAGGGGGGGGCGCTGCCGGCGCAAGGCCTCGTTCCGCGCGCCGGCGGGCTTCTCGCGGCGCGCGAGGGAAATCTTGCCGTCCGCCAGCCCGAAGGCGCCGTCCACGGGATAGGGCTGATCGTCGCTGATCCGGTACATCAGCGGCTGGCGCTGCACGATCTTGCCGCCGTAGGCGCCGATCACCAGATTGCCGCGCTCGTCCACGCTGATCTCCTCGGCGCCGTCGAAAGCATAGCTGACGCGGGCGACGTCGGCGCCCGGGCGCACGGTGAAGATGTACTCGAAGCGGTTCTCGTCGCCGAAGTAGGTGAGGTCGATGCCGGGATACAGGTTGAGGAGCTGGGCGCGCCCGAAGGCCGGGATATCGCTGAACCAGCGGCGGGCGTCCATGCCCATCATGTAGTGGGTGCGCGCCCCGGTTGACTCGCGGAGCATGCCCTGCGCTTCGGGGTCCACGCCGTGGAGGCGCATGCGGATGATCAGTTCGGGGTCCAGCGTGGCGCTGTCGATCTCGCGCCCGCGGCAGACGCAGACCGCCGCTTTGCCGTCCACGCGGTCGAGCTCGGGCCTTTGCAGGTGCAGGATGATCTCGTCGCCGCTGACGTAGACGTTGTAGTCCGCTCCCTTCCTGGAATAGTCGAAAACATACTCCGGCTTCTCGCACTCGGGCTCGAAGGCGGCCGGCAGGGCGGCGGCGGCGCGCGCGGCTTCCGGGGCGGCCTCCCGGGAAGGCGGCGGCACCGGCACTTCGCCGGCGGCCCCCGCGGGGGCGGGCGCCGAAGGAGGGACGAAGGCGTACTTGCGCTCGACGCCGCTGCGCCCGATCACGATCGGCTCGCCGTCCAGCGCGAGCCGGCCGCGGACGGCCGGCGCGGGGGCGCGCGGGGGGGCGCCCGGAAGCGACGCGCCGGCGGCGGGAAGCGGCCCGGGCCGGACCGCCGCGGGCGTGGCCGGCAGGGGCTGCAGAGAGGCGTTTTCGAGCGTCGTGAAAAAGGCGTAGCCGAGCAGGACGCTGACACCCACGAGCGCGAGAGCGGCGATATAGACCAGAAGGTGTGTGCGCGGTATGTTCATTTCTCCGGCGCCGCCGGCGCGGGCACAACAGGGAGAGTCTAACCGATCACCAGTCGGACTGTCAATGACCGCCCGATGACTGCACAAGCCCGTTAGCCTGAGCCGCGCTTCCTGGTTGATTTCCGTTCGGGAGGGCGGCAATCTTGTGCCGGCCAGCTAATGGTGAGACCGTTTTTCGAGGAAATAGGGTGACACTTTTCCAGTTTGTGACAAGGCGATAAAGCCGTTGTCGAGTAACCACCTTTCCACTGCCAGGCGCCACGCAGCGTCATCGTCATAGCATCGTTGCTGCGTCAGTTCGATCGTTTTCTGTGCGATCCAGTCGTAGACCTCCTTTCGTTTTCTGCGGTTGAAGGTTCGGGCGAGATCCTGACCCGACAGGAACATCTGACACGGTGTGCGGTTGGCCAGGCAAGAGCGGGGACGGTGGTTGAGCGCGTGGACGTCCAGGTCCGCCTGGATGGCCAGGAACGCGGAGGGCATCGGCGGGCGCTGTGAGAGCCACGCTTTGATTTCGCGCTGGGCGACCTCGATCCCGCCGTTGTATTGCGGATAGTAGCAGGGACTGTTGATCGGTATGACCATGAAGGCTTCGAACAGCTGTTCCACGATGGCATGGTTGAGGTTCTTTCCGTTGTCCCGTTTGATGAACAGCGGCGGGCCGTGTGCTTCGAACAGCTCGTTCAGATGCGCGGCGATCTCCTCCCCGTGCGCCAACCTCATCCCGACCAGTGGCTCGAACTTGTACCGCGAGCTCACGTCCTGCACGTTGTGCAAGTAGGCTTTCGGATAGGCGGGGTCCGGTTGATATTCTGTATCGTCCATCGCCCAGATCAGGCGGGGCATTTTCCAGATCACCTGGTGGTAAACCCGGTTGCGTTCGGCGTTCTTCTGCTGCCGCTGCTCCGTCACCATCTGCCGCAGATCGCGGCGCGCGATCTTCTCCCGGTATTGGCCGTATAACGCTCCGATGCCTTCAGTCCGCTTTCGGCCGTGCCGTAACGCAGCGATCTGCGCCCGCAACGCCGCCAGGTCCAACGCTTCCACCTTCTTGGGGCCGGGCTGGCCGATGAGTGTCGCCCCATCGGTCAGCCGGCTCTTCCAGCGCATCAGGCTGGCATAGGCGATTCCTTCCCGGGCGCACAGCGCCCGATAGGAAAGCCCCTCCGCCGCTCGCCGCTGCTCTAGGTGTTGCAGTATCATGGCCACGCCTTCAGCCTTTTTTCCCCCCGTCAGCCTTCAGCAGATTCCGGATCTGCTGCCGCTGCTCCTGTTCCTTCAGTTCCATCTGAAGCTGTCCCACGGTCGTTTGCAGACTCTCCTTCTCCCCATCGGGCCGCGAAGCCGGCCGGCCCGAGCTGCGCTCGCAAAGCCCGTCCAGCATCGCCGCCAGTCCCCGCTGCTCCCACTTGTAGTACGTCTTGCGACTGATCCCCAAGCCCCGCGCGGCTTCCTGCGCCGTGATCTGTCCGCCGCGGACCTTCAGGATCATCTCCGCCCGCTGCCGGGCCTGCTCCCGCGGCGAGGGGTTGTACATGGTCTACTCCTTCAGTTGCTCCGGCGCCGTCGCGTTCCTCTCCACCGCCTTCAGACGCTGTTGGACGCGCCCCGCCCTGGCCGCGCTCAGGGCCATTCGGCGCGCCAAGCGCCGCTCCAGCCGCGGACTCAGCGCCAAGGGTTTCTGCGCCCGTGCCGGCGGCGGCGCCAGCGCTTGCAGTATGCCCTCCAACGCCCGGTTCTGCCAAGCGCTCAGCGCCGCCCCGTGGATGCCCAACTCCCGGCAGATCTCCGCTGGCCGCCGCCGTTCCGACCAGACCGCTAACACCGCCTCGCACTTCGTTTTCACGTCGTGTCGCGGGGCTTTCCGGCGTGGAGATTTCCGCGCCGCGCCCTCCTGCGTTTCCATGGCCACCCTCCACCTTGTACACCAACTCCTTGGACTCCTCCGGCGCCTGCCCCTCCAGCAACATCCGCACCTTGCCCTTTTCCGCTCGGATCACCACCGACTGCTCGCCCACCCGTCCCACCAGATAGAACGGCGCCTGCGGCTTGCCGCGCAGCGCCTGCTCCAGCACGTTCTCCGCCACGCCCTGCTCCAGCACCTTGCGCAACGGGGTCTGAATCTCGAAGAAGCGATCCGCCGGACACAAGCCGCCAATGCCTTGGTGCGGCCGTCTGTAGTTGTAGTACTGGATCCACAACCGTACCCGCTCCCGCGCCTCCTCGAAGCTGTCGAACTGCGCCCGAGAGAGGAATTCCCCCCAGATCGTCTTCCACAACCGTTCGATCTTGCCCAGTGTCATGGGATGGTGCGGACGGCTCTTGATGTGCTGGATGCGGTCCTTGCTCAGTTCCGACTCGAAGCGCGTCTTGCCTCGCCAGTTGGTGTACTGCCGCCCGTTGTCCGTCAGCATCTCCTTGGGCACGCCGTACGCCGCCACCGCCTGCCGGTAAACCTCCAACACGTGTTCCGCGGTCTGCGACCGGAACAGCTCCAGTCCGGTGACATAGCGGGAGTAGTCGTCCACGTAGCCGATGAGGTAGGCGGCCCGGCCGCCCAGACGGAACGAGAAGATGTCCGCCTGCCACATCTGGTTGGGCTTGCTGCGCTCGAAGAACCGCGGCTTCGCCGGATTCCTCTTCGGCTTGGCCTTGGGCTTCTCGATCAGACTCTGTTCGTGCAGCGCACGGCGCACCGTCTCCGGCCCGGCTTGCAGGAAGAACATCCGCCGCAGCAACGCGGCAATGCGCTTCGTTCCGAACGTGGGGTTTTGTCGCTTGAGTTCAACGGCCTTCTGCTTGGCGGCGGGGCTGACTTGGACCGTGCCCTTGCCTCTCCGCACGCCCTGCAGTCCGGCCTCGCCCTGCTCGCGATACCGCCTGCACCAAAGGTTAAGCGTGCTCTGGCCGACCCCCAACTCCTGCGCCACCATCTCCGCCGGATACCCCTCCTGCAAGCACAACTTGACGGCCCGCTGCTTCAGAGCGAACGGGCGCGCCTCCCGATGCGGCGACCCCGTCCCGCCGCTCTTTCCCTTGCGCTTCGTTGCCATCGGTAACACTCCCTCGACCCCCTTCTCGGGGACCTATTGTCGGAAGTGTCACCCAGTTTTCGCTGGATTTTGGTCTCACGAACTGGTCGCACGCACAAGTGTGCCGGGAGCCGGTTCGGTCGTGATGATTGACGGCACGGGGGGCGCGAATCAACCCATCCTGACTCATGCGACGACCAATGCCGCCCTGACCGTGGTTGGCCTGAACGGCGCGGCCACGTTGACCGTGAATATGCCCACGAACTTGTCGGCCTGGCTGCGGGTCGATGGGGACGTCTATGTCGGCACCAATGCCACGGTGACGCATTCCGCCGATCCGACGAAATGCGTGGCCCTGGACGTGGGCGGGGATCTCACCGTGGATCTCGGCGGCGCGATCTGGGCGAGGGGGAAGGGGTATGTCCCTGGCAGTCCTTACGCGGGTGGCGGGTCTCGCTATGGCGGCGTCCACGGTGGCGAGGGCGGGTATGGCGACGACAGTACAGCGCCCGCCACTCCGACCTATGGTTCAATCACGAATCCTGTTACAGCGGGCGGTGGCGGCGCGACGGGCGACCGACGCGGCGGCGGAATTGTGATGATCCGCGGTAACAGGGCGAGGATTGAGGGTGTAATCGATGCCGCCGGATACAACGGTGGGGCGAATGGCGGCGGTGCGGGCGGGTCGGTGAATATCCGCGTCGGTGAACTGCTCGGCAACGGTGGAATATACGTAAACGGCGCCGACGGATATCCCACTGAAGGAGGAGGCGGAGGCGGTGGCGGACGCCTTGCCATCGTGTTGACCAATTCTGCTGCGTTCGGAAATCTCGCCATGAGCGCGGCAGGCGGCGCCCGTGGTGTTACTAGTGCTAGACGAGGCGGCGCAGGGACGATCTATCTGCAGGGCACAAACCAGGCGTACGGACTCCTCATTGTCTCGAACAATCAGGCTGTAGCGGAAAGCGTCGATACCCTTATCAGCCCGCAGGTGACGGATGCCGTGGTGGGCGATGTGCGGTTGCTGGGTACGGCCAAGTTCAAGATCGACAGCACCAGGACGCTAACCACCTACGGCAGTTGGTCCAACGCGGCGACGGCGATGACCGGCGGCACGAACTACGGCGGCACGGTGGTGTTCGCGGGGACGAGCCCCAATCCGGTGACGGTCTGGGGCGGCAACACCTGGAGCAACCTGACGATCGCGGCCGCGGGCATGAAGACCGTGAACTTCGAGGCCAACAAGACCCAGTTTGTCTACGGCGTGGCTTCGTTCACCAACGTGACGCTGCAGTCCACGCAGCCGGACACATGGTGGTATCTGCGGCAACGGCCGGGCGGCGTCGGCACGCAGGACGTCGGCTATGTCGTGGTGCAGGACAGCAACGCGACCAACGGCTGGGCCTTCCGCGCGATGAGCGGCGCAAACAACGGGAACAACGTGAACTGGATCTTCCCGCCGAAGGGCACGCTGTTCATGCTGCGGTAGCCGCCTTCGTTCCGAGTGCTTGCGCCCTCGGAACTACGGCGCGCCACGGCCGCCTTCGTCCCGGCGCATGCCGGGACTACGGCGCGCCAGGGCCGCCTTCGTCCCGGCGCATGCCGGGACTACGACGCGCCAGGGCCGCCTTCGTTCCGAGTGCTTGCGCCCTCGGGACTACGGCGCGCCAGGGCCATGCGCAGTTCCCGCCCGTCAGGCGGGAACTGCGTAGACCAAGGTCCGGGAGAGGCGGGACTTCAGTACCACTCGTGCACCGTAGTCGTCGCCGTGGTCGTCCACCGAAAGAAAATGGGCCGGATCGAGTAAGCGGGTCGGTTAAGCGTATCCGAGCAAGTGTGTCGGTCAAGAAGGCGGTTAAGTGTATTGAGGCTAGACACTTACGCGCACTCTTGCACGTACAACCGACCTGCTCAGTCGACATGATCGGACGGCAAGAGGCGCACCACTGGGCCGTGCTACGCCAGGATGCCGCCATCCGTCAGTTCCCGGAAGAAGCGTTGCAGGGGCCAGATGCGAAGAGCGCCGTCCTTGAGTTCCACCGCGCCGGTGTAGATGCCGTGGCCGGCGGTGAGGATGCCATCGGCCAGCAGGGATTTGATCGCGCTTCCGTACTCGCCGCGCCAGGCGGTGGAGGCCTTCACCTCGATGCCGACGGCCCGGTTGCCGCGGCTCCAGATGAAGTCCACCTCGCTGCCGGATGGCGTGCGCCAGTAGTGAAGTTGTCCGCCGAGGTTCCGGAAGGCGATGGCGGCGCGCAATTCGTGCAACACCCAGGTTTCCAGAAGAAAGCCGCGTTCGGTCCCGTCCAGCGGTTCGCGCAACCGTCCGGCCAACGCCCGGGTCACCCCCGGATCGAACAGATAGAACTTCGGGCTGGCCACCTCCTTCACCTTGGCCTTCTTCCGCCAGGCGGGCAGCCAGACCCCGATCAGCGTGTCCACCAGCGTGGAGAAGTAGCCCTGGACGGTCGGGCGCGCGACGGCCGCATCCCGGGCGATGCCGCTGACGTTGACGATCCGGCCGTTCATCAGGGCCGCCACCTCCAGGAAGCGGGCGAAAGAATCGAGATTGCGGACGAGCGCCTCCTGCTGGATCTCCTCGCGGATGTAGTTGCCGACGTACGCCTCAAGCGCATCGACGGCGTACTTGGTCTCGGCCCGAATCTGGGGCAGCAATCCGAAGCGCAGCACGTTGTCGAGATCGCCGGGGAAGCCGAGTTCGGAGGAGGTCAGCGGGAAGAACTGGCGGTTAATGGCACGGCCGGCGAGCAGATCCACGTCCAGGCGTTTCAGTTTCCTGGCGCTCGAACCGCTGAGGGCGAAGCGGTACTTCGTCCCGCGTTCGGCGATCAGCGCATGCACCTCGTGCAGCAGGCCGGGCAGCCGCTGAACTTCGTCCACCACAACCCAACGGCGGTCGGTCCGGGCTTCGATCTGCTGTCGGAACGACTCCGGTTGGCGGCTGAGCGCAAGCAGTGTCTGCGTCCGGAGCAGATCGAACCATAGCGCATCCGGCAGAACATGCCTCAGCCAGGTGGTCTTGCCGGTCCCGCGCGGCCCGAGAAGGAAGAACGAATGACCGGGCAGTTCGAGTCGTCGTGTAAACATGGCCGGCAATATAACGGTAAAATTGCCGGCGGTCTATACAAATCGCGTGCAAGTGTGCGCTTCGCGCGCTCCACAGAAAGAACCCAAATCCGCGCGCAAGCTGCCTATTGCCGCGTCCAAGGACGGGCAGCGTGTAGGAAGCGGGCAGGGAAGCGCGAGAGCGGGCGGGGACAGACATCGTCCTCCCTCTTGTCCGCCCTCGGCCCGGGACGGGCCGGGGCTACCGGGACAGCCCGGGGCGCACCCGCACCGCGTAGCGCGGCCCCGTCCCCGGGGCCAGCGCCGTGCGACGGAGGCGCAAAACAATTCGTCTGTCCCTGGCCGATCCAGGACCACGGGACTTCAGGGCCTCAGGGCTTCAAGACCTCAGGACTTCAGGGCCACTCGTGAACCGTAGTCGTCGCCGTGGTCGTCCACCGAAAGAAGAAAGAAAGAAAGATCGGACGACTGACCACGGCGACGACTACGGTGGACGATTGGCGTGAGGTCCTGAAGACGGGCGTGATCACAACCCGCAGGGCATGGACTCTGTCATCTCTGAGCGAAGCGAAGGATCTCCTGCGATACCGATGGCTATGGAGGTTCCTACACGAGGATCTCCCTGCCGCCGTGCTTCTCCCTCCTGCCGAACCGTGAATTGATCCCATCCCGGGTGGCCCGCGACCTTCCGCCATAGCCCGCAGGGCGACGGCGGAAGGTCGCGGGCCACCTTGCCGCTGGCACCACACCGACGGTGCAGTCGAAGCCAGGTAGGGCGTCCCGCCCCGCCGGGACGAGCCGCGCGCGCGGCTGGCGCACGGCGCGGCGAGACGCCGCGCCCTACCTCGGATGGGTGTCCATGCAAGCACTCGGCCATAATGACTTCAACAAGGGTTAATGGTAGAAACCTGGTGACGAGAACGGCGACGATAGCGGCTGACGATGAGAGCGGACACTACTCGTGATCCGCTCTCGTCGCCGTCGTCGTCAACCGTTCTTTCTCTCGCCCTGCATTTTCCTGTTAGTTGACCCCATTTTTCGCCAAGCGCGGGGAACGCTCAACGCCCAACGCTCAACCTCCGCCAGCACCTGATTCACGAGGGTCGACTTGCCCACCTATACTGCCAGTTCACGGGCCAGGACGGTCATCGGCAGAATCCGCGCCCGGAACCTCGGCATCTCGCAGTTCTTCTGCCCCTGATGTACCTGATAGAAACGGCGAATGTTCGTTCGCTCCGCGAAGTAGACGATGCTACGGCCGATGTCCCGTTCGCCGGTCTTGCATTCCACGGCAAACTCCGGCTGGCTGTTCCGGAGGACGACAAAATCCAGTTCCCGGCCGATCGAATCCCGGACAAACCGCAATTCCATGCGATCGCCTTCGCCATCCTCGATGAAATGGCAGTACTTGAGCAGGTTGGAGGCGACGAGGTTCTCGAAACGGGCTCCGGCATCGTCACACAGGGACCAATCCCACATGTAGAGCTTCTTCTCCTTCCTGGCGGCGCGCAGTCTTGGCAACCCGTACGGTTGGATCCGGAAGCAGAAATAGAGGTTTTCCAGGATGGTGATCCAACGGTCGGCCGTCTCGAACGCGACGGACAGATCCCCCCGCAGGTTGTTGACCGACAACAGAGAGCCAACCCGCCCGGGGAGAATCGTTGCCAGGAGATCGATCTGTGCGACTTCCTTGACGTGCTCCAGATTGACCAGATCCTCCTGAACCACCAGGCTCTGGCGTTCCTTTTGCCACCGCCTCCAATGCCGCGAACTTCCCTTGCAGAACGGTTCCGGAAATCCTCCGAACTGCAGCAGATGCTCGAGATCCGCGGGCGTGGGCTTCGGGTTAACCTCGTACAGCGAGAACGGGTGCAGGCGATGGTAGTGGTATCGGCCCTGCAACGAGTCGCCACCCCGTCGGTAATGGTCCAATCTCGCCGACCCCGTGATCAGGAATCGCCGGCTCGACTTGTTGACGTCGTAGAAACCCTTCACAAGACTGCGCCACCCCTTGTACTTGTGTATCTCGTCCAGGACGATCAGGCTCTGATCCGGCGGAAGCGCGCCTCGCAACAGGGACTTCCTCGCCAGGATGTCATCCCAGTTCAGGTAGGCGGGATGCGTTTCGTTTCCGCCGTCGCCAAGCAGGCTGAGCGCCAGGGTCGTCTTTCCGACCTGTCGCGGCCCACCGAGAAAGACCATCTTCTCTTCCAGATCCCGGGCCACCGTGGTTTTCAGGTATCGTTCCATCGCCATGTCTCCTGATGTGCTTTTAATCGACTGCACTCTAATATATGCATGCACGGATTAGAGTCAACCTAGAAAGAGCAGTTCGGTCCCGCTGCGCGTGCCCGAACTGTTCTTGTTTTGGCTGCCGGACACCTGCGCGGTGAGCAGCGGCGTGCAGAATGTCAACAGCATCCCGACTGATGGCAATGGATGTTCAATGCCCTCGTCTCAGCGCTGTTGGCATTATTGTCGATTCATGGGCTGAGAACGATCAAGCCGTGGACACGCTCAAAATGAGGATCGTAGGTTACAAGACGGGTTCCTGTCTCCAATGCCGCCGCCGCGATCCAGATGTCGTTGGTGGGGATGGGATTGCCCTGGCGTGTCAGGTCTCGGACAAGGACGCCGTACCGCTCGGCGATGTCGGCCGTAACCGGAATCGTCCCGACACCGGGGAGCGCGAGGAATTCGGCGAGCTGTCTGCGGTTCGCCTCCCGACGCGAGCCGCGTTCGAATCCCGCGTGCAACTCCCCGAGAACGGTCGCCGGCAGCAGCACCTCCTCACAGGACTCCAGCAGTTCGGTCAACGGAACATGCCCGCCCATCAGCCGGCTGTAAGCGTTGGTGTCAAGGCACGCCCTCATTTCGGCCACACTTCCGGATCGAGCTGTTCGAACACCCGCACATTCCGTTCGAACGTCCGGCACTCCTCACGGCTCCATTGGCCGGAAAAACGCGAAAGATCGCGCCGTTTGACGTTTCGGGGCCTGATTCCCAGCGCCTCTTCGAGCAACCCGATGGCAGCCCGGTTTATACTGCGACCGGCCTTCTTCGCATTCATCCGAAGACGTCTTCCCACCTCGTCCGGAATCTGCCGCAACGTCATCTGTTCGATCATGGCTGAACCTCTCTTTGCTTCCATCAATGACATCACTATGCTAGCTGATATGCAGGCACAACGTCAACATCGGAACGCCTGGAACATGACCGCCGGCCCCAGCGACAGCGGCGTCCTCTGGAGCCGCCGCGCGCCGTCGCCCTCGGCTTATCGCATTCACCGCTCGCGACGTTTCGCGTAGCGGCGTCGGGCCCGCCGACCCTCTTCATGGCACAAAACGATAAAACAAAGATTCCAAAAGAGTCAAGACACGCAGATAGTCGCCTGCTATTGTAGAAGAAATCAGAGCGAGGAGGCAATCATGGCGGCGATGAAGAAGGTGGAAATCCGGGCGGTGATGGGGGCGGGAATGAAGATCGAGTGCTCGACGGGCCGCCACACGGTGCTGATCGATCAGCCCAAGCCGGCGGGCGGCACGGATGCCGGCCCCACCCCGTTGGAGCACCTGTTCTGCTCGCTGGCCGGTTGTATCGGGTCCATCGCGCGGATCGTGGCGCATCAGAAGAAGATCGCACTGCGTGGCATGGAGATCACCGTCAGCGGCGAACTGGACGTGGATACGCTCCTGGGAAAATCGAAACAGAATCGGGCCGGCTTCAGCGGCATCAAGGTCCAGGCCAGGATCGATGCCGATCTGACGCCCGAGCAAAAGGCGGCGTTTCTGCACGAGGTGGACGAGCGCTGTCCGGTCTCGGATAACCTGCGGCAGGTGACGACGGTAACGGCGGAGGTGGCGTAGGGTCAGGGGGAAAGGACTGCATCATGAAGTGCCTGGTTGACGACCTGCGACAGGCGGCTGTTCCCGCGGGGGCGATTCGTATGTATTGGCTGGGACAGGCGGGGTTCGCCTTCCGGACGGCGGCGGGGAAGCGCGTCTTCCTCGATCCGTACCTGTCTGATTCCTGCGAGCGGCTGTTCGGGTTCAAGCGTCTGTCGCTGCCCGCGCTGCGCCCCGAGGAGGTCGAGGCGGATTGGGTGATCCTGACACACGAACACGCCGACCACCTCGATCCGGATACCATCCCCGTGATCGCCCGCCACAACCCCGCCTGCCGTTTCGCGGCGCCGGCCGGCTGCACGGCGGGCCTGGAGGCGGCGGGCGTCAAGGCCGCGCGCCGCGTGTTGCTGGAGCCCAATCGCCGGCACGACCTGGGTGATCTGGCCGTGCACACCGTGCCCGCGGATCATGGGGACATCTCGGAGAGCGCGTTGGCGCTGGTGCTCGATTTCGACGGCGTACGGGTGATGGCCACGGGCGACACGTCGTGGCGGCCGGTGTTATTCAAGCCGCTCTACGACCTGCAGCCGGATGTTGTCCTCCCGCCGATCAACGGCGTCTTCGGCAACATGAACCACATTGACGCGGCCCGGCTGGTGTCCGAAGCGAAGCCGCGCTACGCCGTCCCCTGTCATTTCTGGACGCTGGCCGAGCAGGGCGGGGGCGACCCCGCCGGCTTTGTCAACGCGTGCGCCGCGATGTGTCCCGGCGTCAAGGCCATGCTGCTCAGGCCGGGCGAAGGCTTCACGGTGAACCCGGGGATCGAGAATTGAAAATCGAAAATCGACAATTGAAAATGTGAGCAAAGGAATGTTGGCGGGGCATTTGGCTACCCACGAGTGACGGATTCGTTTCCAGGGGTGAAAGCATGAGCGACATGAAGAACAAGCGGGTGTTGGTGACGGGTTCCGGAACCGGACTGGGTCAGGGCATCGCGCTGGAGTTCGCACGGCAG
>Ga0194112_10000265_pt1 | contig 73572 bp, 76 predicted proteins | sample TA2MahC400mmetaG_FD_146191 | JGI IMG/M metagenome (GOLD analysis project Ga0194112, IMG submission 146191) | Freshwater microbial communities from Lake Tanganyika, Tanzania - TA2015016 Mahale Deep Cast 400m | ecosystem: Environmental > Aquatic > Freshwater > Lake | place: Tanzania: Lake... | reverse complement strand
CATCTCCTCAGGGCGGACCAAAGTCTCGAACTCCACATAGCGGGCGCCCGGCTGCACGCCCACCTTGCCCAGGACCGAGGCCAGAGGCACGCCGATCCAAGGGATCACCATGGACCAGGCCTCCACGCAGCGCAGGCGATAGATCCGCTCCTCCAGCGCATTGTCCGGGGCCAGATCCTCGACGCCATAGCTGCCGGGACGATCGACCAGCCCCCCGATCTCGACCGACCACGGGTCGATGGTCAACGCGCCGGCGTGCCGGGCCGGGTCCTCTTTCCCCGTGCCGAATTCATAGAAGTTGTTGTAGTTCGTGATCTCCTCGAACGTGTTCGGCGCCTGGTCGGTGGAATAGGCGGAAGGTCGTCCCGTCAGCGCATGGGCGGCATTGCCCAGCAGGGCGGGGCCTGCAAGGGCCGCGGCACCGGCAGCCATGAACCTGCGCCGGTCCAGATAATGGGCCTTGGGCGTGACATGGGACCAGTTCAACTTCATGGTGACCTCCGATCGGCAGCACAAACGCAGCTTCGCACAACTCACGTGGCAAGCATGCATTCCGGTGCATCACGTTCGGTTGAGATCGGCCACCTGCCTCAGGCCGCCGCTTCGATTTCCTGCAAAAAGGCATCCGCGAACCGGTCCAGCCGCGCCTCGTCCAGATGCCGGGCCAGCGCCTCGCGGCTGTGCGGGCGGCTTTCAGCGATGCGACGAATCTGGGAGGTCGTGCAGGACAGCGGCTTTTCCGTCCCGTTCTCACCCCGTTGCAGGCGCAGCTGCGCCTCGACCAGGCGATCGAACAGCGCCCCCTCGGGACGTCCGGCCAGGGCACGGCGGGCCGGATGCATGTCGGGCTGCTCACCGGCGATGACCGACAGGAACTCGCGCCCAAAGCTTTCCAGCTTCTTGGCCCCCACCCCGCCGATGCGCGCCATCTGGTCCAGGTCCTGCGGCCGCTTTTCGGCCATCTCGATCAGCGTCCGGTCGGGAAAGATAACATAGGCGGGCACGCGCGCGGCCTCGGCCAGGGCTCGCCGCTTGGCCTTCAGCGCCGACAGCAGCGGCTCGTCCTCTTCCGACACCTGGGTGCGCAGGACATTGGCGGCCTTGGCACCCTGCGTGGTGTCCTGGCGCAGGGTGACGTTCTCCTCGCCGCGCAGCACGGGATGGGCGGCCTCGGTCAGGTGCAGGGCTCCGTGGCGTTCGGGATCGGGGCGGCACAGGTCCAGTCCCATCATCTGCCGAAAGATCGCCTGCCACTGGCCCCGGCCGTAGTCGCGGCCCACGCCAAAGGTCGGCAACTGGTCATGGCCGCGCTCGCGCACCTTGTCGGTCGTGGTGCCCGTCAGGATGTCGATCAGGTGGCCGCTGCCGAACCATTCCCCGGTCCGCACCATCGCCGACAGCGCCTTGCGCACAGCCAGCGTGCCGTCGAACAGCTTGGGCGGCACCTGGCACAGGTCGCAGTTGCCGCAGTCCTCGGCCATCTCCTCGCCGAAATAGGCCAGCAGGCGGCGGCGGCGGCAACTCGTCGCCTCGGCCAGGCCCAGCAGCGCGTTCAGCCGTGCATGATCGCCCGACTTGCGGGCAGGGTCGGCCAGACCCTCGTCGATCTGGGTGCGGCGCAAACGGATGTCGTCAGGACCGTAAAGGGTCAGGGTGTCGGCCGGATCGCCGTCGCGGCCCGCGCGCCCGATCTCCTGGTAATAGCCCTCGATCGACTTGGGCAGGTCGGCATGCAGCACCCAGCGGATGTCCGGCTTGTCGATGCCCATCCCGAAGGCCACGGTGGCGACCACGATCAGCCCGTCCTCGCGCTGGAAACGCGCCTCGGCCTCGCGCCGCGCCTCGGCCTCCAGGCCCGCGTGATAGGCGATGGCCGGATGGCCCGCGTCGCGCAGGGCCTGGGCCAGCGTTTCTGTCCGCGCACGCGCGCCGCAATAGATGATGCCCGACTGCCCGCGCCGGGCGGCCACATAGGACACCACCTGGCTGCGCGGGCTGTTCTTGGGCTGAAAGGCCAGACGGATGTTCGGGCGGTCGAAACCGCGCAGAAAGGTCACGGGCTCGGCGCTCTCGAACAGGCGCGTCACGATTTCGGCCCGCGTCTCGACATCGGCGGTGGCGGTAAAGGCGGCAAGCGGGACGTCCAGCGTGCGCTTCAGGTCGCCGATCCGCAGGTAGTCCGGGCGAAAGTCGTGCCCCCACTGGCTGACACAATGCGCCTCGTCCACGGCGATGGCGGTGACACCCGCCCGGCGCAGCAGGTTCACGGTTCCGCCCGAGGCCAGCCGTTCCGGCGCCATGTAGAGGATCTTGAGCTGGCCCGCCGCGATCGCCTGGAACACCGCCTCGGTCTCGGCCTCGGTATTGCCGCTGGTCAGCGCACCCGCGGCGACCCCAGCCTCGCGCAGGGCGCGGACCTGGTCGCGCATCAGGGCAATCAGCGGAGAGATGACCACCGTCACGCCGTCGCGCATCAGCGCGGGCAGCTGATAGCACAGCGACTTGCCGCCGCCCGTCGGCATGATGGCCAGCACGTCGCGGCCCGCGGCCACGGCCTCGACGATCTCCTGCTGGCCGGGACGGAATCCGTCGAACCCCCAGACCTGGCGCAGAAGATCGCCCGCAGGAAGGTCACGCGCCATCAGAATCCGTAGAAGAAGCCGGCATTGTTGGCCAGCGCGCGCTGCAGGATGATGATGATGATGAACAGGACCAGCGGCGCCAGATCCAGGCCCCCCGTGTTGGGCAGCACGCCCCGGATCGGCGCATAGATCGGCTCGAGCAGCCTGTTCAGCCCATCCCAGATCTGCGCGACCAGCGGCTGGCGCAGGTTCAGCACCTGAAAATTGATCAGCCAGGACATGATGATGTGGACGATCATGATGAACCACAGAACCTGCAGGATCAGTTGCAGTGCTTCGTACAGCGTTCCCATCGTCACTCCTTCGGCGTCTGTCGCGGCATGCTGCACTGTATGGCGACGCGCCGGGCCTGACGCAAGCCGATGCGACCCGATGCCGCCGCGTCCGACTTGACGCCCTCGTGATCCGACGCCACCCCAGGGGCCAAAGGAAAGGGCCGTCATGTATCCGCTGATCCGCTTTGCCAAAGAGATGCTCAAGTTCCGCAACGCGCCCCGGCTGGAGCCCTTGGGGACTCATGTGTCGACCCATATCTGCTGGCCCTGGGACCTGGATCCGTGGATCGAGCTGAACAACGGGCGCACCCTGACGCTGTTCGACCTGGGCCGCATCCCGCTGGCGCAGCGCACCGGGCTGATCCCGGTGCTGAAGCAGCGGGGCTGGGGCATCACCGTGGCAGGGAACTCGACCCGCTATCGCCGCCGCATCCGTGCTTTTGAACGCTTCACGATGATCTCGCGGCTCGTGGGCTGGGACCACCGCTTTGCCTATATGGAGCAGTCGATGTGGAAGGGGTCCGAGTGCTGCAACCAGGTCCTGATCCGGTCGGCCTTCACCTCGGCCCAGGGGATCGTGCCGCCGGCCGAGGTGATGGCGGCGATGGGCCGCGATCCCGACAGCCCGCCCCTGCCCGAATGGATCGCCGCCTGGATCCGGGCAGATGCCGCACGCCCTTGGCCACCGGTCATTCCCGCCGATGCGAAACTTGGCTTGCCAGTCTAGGGCTTGGTGGGCCTTATGGCGCCAGCGCGCGACAAGGGGCAGCAGGGGGACGGCATGAACCGCAAGCGGATCTGGGGCTGGTGGTTTTTCGACTGGGCCAGCCAGCCCTATCACACGCTGCTGCTGACCTTCATCTTTTCGATCTATTTCGCCGAGGTCGCCAAGCGCCACTTCGTGGCCATCGGCGACAACGTGTCGATTGCGGGCGCCCATGCGCAGGCGCTGTGGGGGTATGGGCTGGCGTTCAGCGGGGTGATCATCGCCTGTCTTGCGCCGGTCCTGGGGGCCATCGCCGACAGTTCGGGGCGGCGGCTGCCCTGGGTGTGGTTCTTTTCGCTGCTGTATGTCGTGGGCGCCACCGGCCTTTGGTGGCTGATGCCCGTGCAACCCGCGCTGATCCAGGCAGTCGTGCTGTTCGGCATCGGCCTGATCGGGGTCGAGTTCGCGACGATCTTCACCAACGCGATGCTGCCGGGCCTCGCACCACGGGCCGAGATCGGGCGCCTGTCGGGGTCGGGCTATGCCTTTGGCTATCTGGGGGGTGTCGTCGCATTGGGCCTGATGCTGGCGCTGTTTGCCGAAACCCCCAATGGCCGCACGCTGATCGGCATCCCGCCCCTGTTCGGACTGGACCCCACCCTGCGCGAGGGCACGCGCTTCGTCGGCCCCTTTACCGCCGTCTGGTACGTCGTCTTCATGATCCCGTTCTTTCTGTGGGTGAAAGAGCCGCGCAACGGCGGGCGTCCCATCCGGGTCGCAGCGGCAATGTCGGACCTTTGGGCGCTGATCCGCAGCCTGCGCCACCGCCGCAGCCTGGCGGCCTGGCTCTTGTCCTCGATGTTTTCGCGCGACGCGCTGAATGCGCTCTACGGCTTTGGCGGGGTTTACGCCGGTACCGTGCTGGGCTGGCCGGTCTTTCTGGCAGGCGTCTTCGGCGTCGTCAGCGCCGTTTCGGCCGCGGTGATCAGCTGGCTGGGCGGGCGGGCCGACCGGGCCTTTGGCCCCCGCGCGGTCATCACCGCCTGCATCCTTGCGCTGACGGCGGTCTGCACCCTGCTGGTCGGCATGGACCGCAGCACGATCTTCGGCTTTCCGGCGCCGGCCGAGCCGGTGCTGGCCGGTCTGCGCCTGCCGGACGTGATCTTCTTTGTCTGCGGTGCCATCATCGGCGGCGCGGGCGGGGCGCTGCAGGCGGCCAGCCGCACGATGATGGTGCGCCACACGACCGAGGATCGCGCAACCGAGGGTTTCGGCCTTTATGCGCTGTCGGGAAAGGCCACGGCCTTTCTGGCGCCGTTCCTGATCGCGCTGACCACGCAACTCAGCGGCAACCAGCGGATCGGGTTCATTCCGCTGATCGTGATCTTCCTTGTCGCGCTTGTTCTGCTACGGTGGGTGGACCCGGAAGGAGAGGCCCAACCGTGATCAAGAAGACCCTGACCGCCGCCGCCCTGATGCTGGGGCTGGCCCTGCCCGCCACCGCCGATCCGCTGGCCAAGGACCTGTTCGGCGCATTCCGCAGCCCGTCCCAGGGACCGGCCGTGGCCATCGGCTATTACTCTCAAGGTTGTGCGCAAGGCATGGTGCAGCTGCCCGAAAGCGGCCCCAGCTGGCAGGCGATGCGTCTGTCGCGCGACCGGCACTGGGGCCACCCGGTAATGATCGACTTTCTGGTCGGCCTGTCGCGGGCGGCCCAGCAGGCGGGCTGGCGCGGCCTCTATATCGGCGACATCAGCCAGCCGCGCGGCGGGCCGATGACCTCGGGTCATGCCAGCCACCAGATCGGTCTGGATGCCGACATCTGGATGCTGCCGCCCTCGTCGCTGAACCTGTCGCCGCAACAGCGCGAGAATCTGTCCTCGGTCTCGGTCGTGGCCTCGAACGGGCTGGGCCTGTCCGCGAACTGGACGCCTCAGCACATGTCGATCATGCGCGCCGCCGCGCGGGACCGCCGGGTCGAGCGCATCCTGGTCGATCCCGTCGCCAAGGTCGCGATGTGCCAGATGGAGACAGGCGACCGGTCCTGGCTGCGAAAGGTGCGGCCGATCAACGCCCATGACTATCATTTCCATGTCCGTCTGTCCTGCCCCGCAGGCTCGTTGTGCCGCACGCAGGATGCCCCGCCTCCAGGCGATGGCTGCGCCGAGGCGCAGGAATGGATCAACAACCGGGCAAATCCCTCGCGCGCACCCGCCGCGCCGGCCGATCCCGACTATCGTCATCCCCGCACCTACCGCCTCAGCGAACTGCCTGCACAATGCCGCACCGTCGCCGGCGCGCCCTGATCTCGTCAGCCCTGATGCTGGCCCTGACGACCGCGCCTGCCCATGCAGGCGCGGTTCTTGATTATGTCGGCACCCATGTCTGGCGTGACGACGATCCCAGCTTTGGCGGCTTTTCCGGCATCGAGATCAGTCAAGGGGGCGACGCGTTCCATGCCTTGACCGACCAGGCGCATCTTTACTGGGGCCAGATCGCGCGGGACGGCCAAGGCGTCATCCAAGGCCTGTCCATCGACGGTCGCGCCAACCTGCGGGACAGCAAGGGCAATCCTCTGCCCCCCGGGCGCACCGGCGACAGCGAGGGCCTGGCCATCGATGCCGACGGCCGCATCTGGGTCAGCTTCGAAGGGCTGCACCGGCTGGCAAGCTATGACCATCCGGAGGCCCCTGCCGCCCGTCTTCCGCGTCCCCCGCGCCTGCCGGGAATGGGCGCGAATTCGGGGTTGGAGGCCTTGGCAATCCGTCCGGACGGCACGCTGGTCGCCGTGCCGGAACGCTCGGCCACGCCGGAAACGCCGTTCACCGTCCTGACCTTCGATGGCGGCTGGTCGGAACTGACGCAGATCCGCCGCGATCCGCGCTGGCTGCCCGTGGGCGCCGATTTCGGGCCGGATGGCCTCTTCTATCTGCTGGAGCGGGACTTTCGCGGCTTTGGCTTTACCTCGCGCGTCCGGCGGATGCAGCTGGGCCCGGACGGGCCGCAGGACGAGGAGATCCTGCTGGAAAGCTGGCCGATGCAATATGACAACCTCGAAGGCATCTCGGTCTGGCACGACGGACAGGACATCCGGGTCACGCTGATCTCGGACGACAACTTCCTGTTCGTGCAGCGCACCGAGATCGTCGAGTTCCGCCTGCGCGACAGCGACCGGCAGGCCCTGCGGAATTGACAAGGCGGAGCGGCAGGGCGTAAGGGCCGCGCTGCCCCGCAACCTGCCGGGGCCGAGTTCTTCCGCAACCTTGTAAAACGGAAAATCAGCGATGACCCGCTTTCTGCCCGGCATCCTTGCCATGGCCGCCATTGTCGTGGCCTCCAACGTCCTTGTGCAATTCGTGATCGGCGACTGGCTGACCTGGGGCGCCTTTACCTATCCGCTGGCCTTTCTGGTGACGGATGTGATGAACCGCGTCTATGGCCCTGCGGCCGCGCGCCGGGTCGTTCTGGCGGGCTTTGTCGTCGGGGTGGCCTGCTCGCTGGTCGCCGCCGGTCTTCAGGCAACGACCCTGCGAATCGCCCTGGCCTCGGGAACGGCCTTTCTGGTGGCCCAGCTTGTGGACATCGCGGTGTTCGACAGGCTGCGCGACGGGCGCTGGTGGCGGGCGCCGCTGGCCTCGACGCTGATCGGCTCGGCGCTCGACACGGCCTTGTTCTTCGGCATCGCCTTTTCGGCGGCATTGCCCGCCGACATCAACACGGGCTGGGCGAACGAGGCCGTTCCGCTGCTTGGGCAGGGACCGGTCACCCGCCTGTGGGTTTCGTTGGCAGTTGCTGACTGGCTGGTCAAACTTTGTCTGGCACTACTTGCCCTTGTGCCGTTCCGGCTGATCGTGCGCAATTTGTTGCGGCAACGGCACGAAAGCTGATTGACAGAATTTCGATCTGTGGCACCCTCTGCTTATAACGGCAATCTTTTGAAAGGAGGTGGTCCAGTGTCGAGAGTGATATTGGAGAGAGGTGTCGGAACAGTCAGGGGGGCCGTGGCCTGAGGGCAGCCCCGAGGGTCGTAACCCCTGATTGGGACCGGATGCTTACCCATCCCTAACCGGACCATCTCCGTGGATCTCGCGGGTCGCCTCATCTGGGCGGCCCGTTCCCAGTTCGAAGCCTCCGGCAGCGACCAGGAGCTTCTGACAGACAAGGGCGGCCAAAGGCCGCCCTTTTCCTTTGCCTCAGCCGCGCGCCCGATTCGTACGCATGGCCAGCACAACGATCATGGCCCAGACCAGCGCCGCCGCCCACCACAGGCCGCCGGTGATCAGCGCCATGCCGATCAGCCCCGCCTGCACGACATAATAGACCATCGGGATCAGCGTCTTGCGAATCAGGTCCCCTTCGCGGTCGACCAGCCCGACGGTGGCGGAGGCCGCAACGACGTTGTGCACGCAGATCATGTTGCCCGCCGCCCCGCCGACCGCCTGCAGCACGACCACGGTGGTGATTCCCGCCAGGTCCAGCCCGATGCCCTGCGCGGTCGAGAACTGGAACAGCGCGAACATCATGTTCGACACCGTGTTCGATCCCGCGATAAAGGCGCCAAGTGCGCCGACCACCGGGGCAAACAGCGGCCAGGACGCGCCCGTCGCCGATGCCATGCCCTGGGCCAGCGTGATCGGCATGGACGGCATCCCGTCAGAGCCGGAATTGATGAAGACCTGCACCATCGGCACCGCCAGAAGCAGCGCGGGCGCCGCCGCCAGCATCGTCCGCCCCGAGATAGCCCAAGCCCGGCCATAGTCGCGCCCGCGCATGCGGAACAGCGCGACCGAGATCAGCGAGGCGATGATCATCACCGTTCCCGGCGAATACAGGAACTGCGCCGATGCGTTGATGCCGGACCCGAACAGGTTCGTCAGCGCGATCGTCGTGTCAGGCCCGGTCAGCCATGCCTTCAGCGGCGCGATGGTCCGCGTCAGCACCAGAAGGATCGCCACGATCACGTAGGGCATCCAGGCCGTCAGCAACGAGATGCTCCGCCCTTGCGGACCCAGTTCGGCGTCAGCCTCGGCTGGCTGGACGCTGCCCTGCCAGCCAGCCTGCCACCGGTCGCGGGACGGGAACTCGAACCGGTCGCGCGGCAGGAACAGGCCGGCCCGTGCCGCCGGCACGACGATCATCAGACCGATCAGCCCTCCCAGAAGCGACGGGAATTCGGGCCCCAGCACCCGCGCCACCAGCAGGTAGGGAAGCGTGAAGGCCAGACCGGCAAAGACTGCGAACTTCCAGGCGCGGAAACCTTCGGCAAAGCTGCGGCTGGTGCCAAAGAACCGCGTCAGCATCCCCACCATGAACAGCGGGATCAGGATGCCGACCAGCGCATGGACCAGCGCCACCTGCGCGGCGACGACGGGGACATAATCCGCGACCGCCATGGGCCCGATGGCCGCATCGACCTCGGCGCTGTTGGACAGCCCGTTGGTGATGCCGACCAGCATCGGCGTCCCGACCGCGCCAAAGGACACCGGCGTGGACTGGATGATCAGTGTGACCATAACAGCCGCCATGGCCGGAAATCCGATGGCCAGCAGCAGCGGCGCGGCGACGGCAGCAGGCGTGCCAAAGCCCGAGGCTCCTTCGATCAGCGACCCGAACATCCAGGCAATGATGATCGCCTGGATGCGCCGGTCAGGCGAGATGTCCGTGAACCCGCGCCGGATCGTCCGGATCGCGCCCGACTCCTGGACGGTGTACAACAAAAGGATCGCCCCGAAGACGATGTAGAGCAGCGTGACCGCCGTCACCAGACCATTGACGGTTGCCCCCGCCACCCGCGCGGCCGGTGCCCCCCACAGCACCAGCGCCAGCGCCACCGTCACCAGATAAGCGGTCAGCATCGACAGCTTGGCCGACCGGCGCATCACCACCAGCAAAATAAAGACCACCGCAACCGGCAACGCGGCCGCAATGAACAGAACTCCCTGTGACACCTCGTTCTCCTCTTCGATTTGTCCGTATCACTCGGGGATGGACAGAAACGAAATGCAAGAAAAAACCGGTCCGGAAACCGGACCAGTTCTGGACAGGTGCCGAAATGGGACGGGCTAGAGTCGCTCGATCGCGATCGCGATGCCCTGGCCGCCCCCGATGCACATGGTGATCAGCCCAAGGCGGCCGCCCGTGCGCTCCAGTTCGTGCAAGGCCTTGACGGTCAGGATGGCGCCCGTGGCCCCCACGGGATGGCCCAATGCGATCGCGCCGCCATTGGGGTTCACGCGGGCCGGGTCCAGCCCCAGGCCCTTGTTCACGGCCAGGGCTTGCGCGGCAAAGGCTTCATTCGATTCGATCACGTCGAACTGGTCCGCCTTCAGCCCGGTGCGGGCCAACAGCGCCTCGACCGCGGGGATCGGGCCGATGCCCATCACCTCGGGACGCACGCCTGCGACGGCATAGCCGCGAATGCGCGCGCGGGGCGCCAGCCCGGCGGCCTCGGCCGCTTGGGCGCGAGCCAGGACAAGGGCGGCCGCCCCGTCGTTGATGCCGCTGGCATTGCCCGCCGTCACCGACCCGCCTTTCTGAAAGACGGGCTTCAGACCGGCCAGCTTCTCAACGCTGGTTTCCTTGGGATGCTCGTCCGTGTCAAATGCGACCAGGCCCTTGCGGGTCTTGACCTCGATCGGCACGATCTGGTCGCGGAAATGCCCCGCCGCGATCGCCGCCGCCGCGCGCCGCTGCGACTCCATCGCGAACTCGTCCTGCTGCTCGCGGGTAATGCCATGCTCGGCGGCGACATTTTCGGCCGTCACTCCCATGTGGCCGGTGCCCATCGGGCAGGTCAGTGCGCCGGTCATCATGTCCTGGATCATCTGGTCGCCCATCTTGGCTCCGAAACGCGCCGAGGACATGGCATAGGGCGAACGGCTCATGCTTTCGGCGCCGCCGGCGACGGCAAAATCCGCATCCCCCAGCAGCAGGGCCTGCGCGGCCGAAACAACCGCCTGCGCACCAGAGCCGCACAGGCGGTTCACGTTCATCGCGGGCGTCGTATGGGGAATGCCCGCCTCCAGCATGGCGACGCGGCTCAGATACATGTCGCGCGGCTCGGTGTTGATCACATGGCCAAAGACCACCTGCCCGATGCGGTCGGGCGCGACATGTGCCCGCTCCAGTGCGGCGCGCGTGACGGCCGTGGCCAGGGCAATGGGCGGCAGTGCAGCCAGGCTGCCCCCGAATGTGCCGATGGCCGTGCGGGCGCCGGACAGGATGACGATTTCGTTTTCGGGCATGGCGGGCCTCCTCTTGCCTTTGCGAAAGAATAAGGGCCGGGCTCCGCCGGGCAAGCACCCGGCAGCATTCCGTCGCGACATTCCATGACAGCGGGCGGGACCCGAGCAAATTGCAGCCGACGCGAACCGTCGCTATGCTTGGGGGGAATAACGGCAAGCAGCGAGGCCCCCATGACCCAGATCGCCACCGGAGGCCCCCGGCTGCGCATCAAGCTGCGCCTGGAATACGATTCCCCGTTGATCCTGGGACCAGGCAAGGCGGAACTGCTGGCCCGCATCGCACGCCTCGGCTCGATCTCGGCCGCCGCGCGCGAGATGGGGATGAGCTACAAGCGCGCCTGGACGCTGGTCGAGGAGATGAACATCGCCTTTGCAGATCCGGTCATCGACAGCGCGCGGGGCGGTGCCGGCGGCGGCGGGGCGACGGTGACAGCCACGGGCCGGCAGGTGCTGCACCATTACCGCGCCCTGGAGGCTCTGCTGCGCGAGGCGGGGGCCGAGAATCTTCAGGCCCTGAACGCGTTGCTGCGCCCCGAGGGGACCGGCTGACCGCCCGTTCCGGCTTTGTGATTTCACCGGCGCGTGAATTTCCGTAATATGGCCGCAACGCAAAAGAACAAGCAGCACGAGGGCAGAATGAACAGGCTACTGAAGCTGGCCATTGTGGGGCTGGTCGCCTCCTGCGGCGGCGGCAACTACAGCGCGCCGCGACAGCTGGACAATGCATGCGCGATCGCCTCGGAACGTCCCGCCTATCTGCGCGCCATGCGCCAGACCGAGCGGAAGTGGGGCGTGCCGGTGCATGTGCAGATGGCCACGATGTACCAGGAATCGAAATTCATCGGTGATGCGCGCACACCGCACCAATATGCCCTGGGCGTGATCCCGATCGGCCGGCAGAGCAGCGCCTTTGGCTATTCCCAGGCCCTGGACGGCACATGGGAGGAGTATCAGCGTTCGACCAACAACCGCCGCGCCAAGCGCGACAACATCCGCGACGCGACCGACTTCATGGGCTGGTACATGCACGGCAGCCAGCAGCAGCTGGGTTTGTCGAAACATGACGCCGCCTCGCAATACCTGGCCTATCATGAAGGCCGGGGCGGGTTCGCGCGCGGCTCCCACCGGCAAAAGGGCTGGCTGATGCGGGTTGCGGGCCAGGTCGGACAGCGCTCCGAGATGTACCGCCAGCAGCTGGTGGCCTGCCGCCGCGCCTGACCTGCTTGACGCGGGCTGCGCCCTGGCCTCTGATCCCGACAAAGGGAGGGGTTCATGTACCGCGTCATAGGCACTGCAAGATCCAGGGCGTTCCGCGCCCTGTGGATGCTTGAGGAACTGGGGCAGCCCTACCAGCACATCCCTGCAAACCCGCGCAGCGAGGGGGTGGCCCAGTTCAATCCTGCAGGCAAGGTCCCGGTGCTGATCGACGACGGAACGCCCATCACCGACTCCACCGCGATCCTGACCTATCTGGCCGACCGCCACGGCCAGTTCACCCATCCGGCGGGGACGCTGGACCGGGCGCGGCAGGACAGCCTGACGCAGTTTCTGCTGGACGAATTCGATGCGGCGCTGTGGCTGGCGGCGCGGCACAGCTTTGTCCTGCCCAAGGAGTTGCGGCTTGCGGCCATCAAGAACACGCTGATGTGGGAATTCGAAACCAGTCAAAAGACCCTGGTTCATCGCATGGCCGATGGTCCGTTCCTGATGGGCGAAAGGATGACCGTTCCGGACATCATCCTGGGGCACTGCCTGGACTGGGCCCTGATTGCGCGCTTTCCGATCGTCGAAGCCCGGCTGTCGGACTATCTCGACCGGATCCGGCAGCGCCCGGCCTATCAGCGCGCCGCGGCGGCCTGATCAGGGTCCTGCGACCCGGCGGTGTCGGCCGCGGGATCGGCAGGGCGATCGGCGGGCGACTGCCCGGCGCCTGCGTCAGGCAGCCCGGTGCCAGGCGGCTGCGGGTCGGGCCTTGGACCCAGCTGGCTGACAAAGCCGTCGATCCTGCAGCGGGCCTCGGGCAGGAAATGCGTGATCGTATGCGTCATCGGAACCCCTCTGGCCAGAGCATGGCGACTGGCAAGGCTCCCCCCAACTTTCACGATAGCTGCACTGCGGCGATTCGTCATCGTCGCCAGGAGCTTCTGCGACTCAGGTCGCAGACAGCCTTGCCGCAGCCGCGCGACCAGCGCGTCGTCCGGTGGCCATGCAGCCGGTCAGCAGATAGCCGCCCGTTGGCGCCTCCCAGTCCAACATCTCGCCCGCGGCAAAGACGCCGGGCATCGCACGCAGTTCCTGCAGGTTGGTCAGGCCCCCGGCCGTGATGCCGCCCGCCGACGAGATCGCACGATCCAGTCCCATCGGGCCCTGGTGGCGCAGCGGCAGGGCCTTGCACAGCTCTGCCCAAGCACGCGCCTCTCGCGGCAGCGGCTGGCCCCATTCCAGCAGCAGCGCCACCTTGACCGGGTCCCCCAGGAGACGGCGCAGCCAGTTTCCCAGGGACAGCTTGCCCCGCCCCCGGTCAAACCGGCGGGCCAGCGCATCAAGGTCCATGTCAGGGGCCAGATCGACCGTCGCCGGGGCACCATCGCGGATCGGGGCCGCAATCTCGTAAATGCCGCCGCCCTCGATCCCCGTGCGGGCGATCACCCACTCACCTCGGCTGACCTGCCCTGCAGCGTGGATCGCCACGCCCTTCACGGCGGCACCCAGATGCCGCTGCATCGGCAGAGACCAGGCGACCTTCAGGCCCATGTTGGCCGGCCGGAACGGCGCGATCGGCACGCCTTTCGCTGCCAGGATCGGGGCCCAGCTCCCATCGGACCCCAGCCGTGGCCAGCTGGCGCCGCCCAGAGCCAGCACCACCGCCCGCGCGCGCACCCGTCGCGACCCGTCAGGGGTGTCGAAGCGAAAGACGCCATCAGCCAGGTCCGTCCATCGCCAGCGGTTGCGCACAACGACCCCGCCTTCGGACAGCCGCGCCAGCCAGGCCCGCAGCAGCGGCGATGCCTTCATGCCTACCGGAAAAACGCGTCCGGTCGAGCCGGTGAACAGCGTCACCCCCAGACCCTGGGCCCAAGCCATCACCTCGGCCGGTCCCCAGGCGTCGCTCTTATCCTGCGACAGATAATCCGGGCACTGCCGGGGCATGCTTCCGCCGGCAAAGTGCTGCAGGAAGTCGGGCAGCGGCTCGTCCTTGGTCAGGTTCAGCCCCGACTTGCCCGCCATCAGGAACTTGCGCGCGGACGTGGGCATCGCTTCGGCCACCACCACCTGCCGCCCCGGCGCCATCAGCGTCTCGGCCGCCATCAGGCCTGCCGGGCCCGCACCAATGACCAGCGCATCGACCGCCTCGATCACCGCCGGCCCCTGGGTTTCATCGCCAGCCGCAGCAGCGCCCGTTCCACCAGCGGCATCTGCGGCGCGCGGCTGGTCGAGCGCAGCGTCATGTCGGTGTCCAGCAGCATGGACACCGCCTCCTCCAGCGGGCCCATTCCCCATGACTGCGCCTGCCGCGCCATGCGGTCGCGGCGCGGGCCAAAGACCGGCGGCCGCGCTCGCGCCAGCGCCACCCCCGGCCCTGCGGGATCCGCCGCCGCCAGATGAAGGGCGCGGAAATGGCGCAGGGCGGCGATGCACAGGGTCACGGGGGCAATGCCCTGCTGATCGATCCGGCGCATCAGCGAGCCAAAGTCGGCTTCGCGCCGTTCGGCGACCACATGGATCAGTTCGTCGAGGTCGGCCTCGACCGTGGCAGGCGCCAGCAGCGCGATCTCCTCGACGGTCAGCGGCGCGGGATCGTCGTGCTTGTAAAGCCCGATCTTCTCGATGGTCTGGCGCAGGTCGCCCGGGTCCAGCGCGCGGGACAGCAGCATCAGCTCGCGCATGGCATCGCGCGGCACCTCGCGCAGGCCTGCCTCCAAAAGCCAGCCGGACACCTCGTCCTCTCCGGGCGGATCGTCGTAAACGGGCGCCGTGACGGCCTGACCATGGGTTTCGAACAGCTTGCGCAGCGCCGAGGATTTGCCAAGGCTGCCCGCGGTCACCACGACCACCGCATCACCCTGCCGCCAATCGGCCAGGGCTGCACGTATCGCCTCCGCCGCCGTATCGGGTGCCTCGTCCACCAGAACGACACGGGGACCCGGAAAAAACCCGACTTCCCGCACGGCGTCGATCAGCTGGGCCGGGTCTTTCCTCAGCCCTGCGCCGGACATCCGCGTCAGGCGCATCTCCTCGTCAGCCTTTTCTCCGACCAGCGCCCTCACGGCCTCGGCCCGCTTCAACGCCACCCGCATCGGGTCCTGGCCATAGATCAGCAGGGCCGGGCGTGACGGGTCAGGCCGTGCCAGATAGCGCACGATCTCGCCGCCTTTCAGCAGCATCGCGCCCTCATTCCGGCAGCGACCCGGCGGCGGCCAGCAGGCGCGTCACCACCTGATCGGCCAGCATCAGCGCCAGCCGTTCCCGCGCGTCCGCCTCGGCTGCCAAGGTCGAGATGGTCGTGCCCGTTGTCGAATAGGAGGTAAAGCTGCTGACCCGTCCCCGCGTGATGACCTGCCCCTGCGGCCCGGTCAGTGCGAAATCGGCGGTGCCGTTCAGCGAATAGCGGGTTGTCACCTCGTCCGGCGTGATGGCCTGGCTGACGACGCTGGCGTTGATCCGGTAATCCAGGTCATAGATCGCAGCGTTCTCCGGTCCCAGCCGCTCGGCCAGGCGGCGGTTGAAGACAAAGTCGAGAGGCGTGTCCGGGTCGCGCGGGCGCACCTTGCCGAACAGTCGGTCGCCCCCGCCGCCCGGCCCGTGGATCGGGCTCAGCCCGCAGGCCGACAGTGCCAGCAGCCCCAGAAGGACCGCGCGCCGCGGGATGCGGTCAGGCGACCACATTGACGATCCGCCCCGGCACGACGATCAGCTTTTTCGGCGCTGCCCCTTCCAGGAAACGCTGCACCGTTTCGTCCGCCAGCACCATCGCCTCGATCTGGTCCTTGGGCATGGTCTTGGGCACCTCGATCTCGGCCCGCCGCTTGCCGTTGATCTGGATGGGCAGGATCACGCTGTCGCTCTCCAGCAGGGCCGGGTCCGCCTTGGGCCAGGCGGCGTCCACGACCATGCCCTGCCCGCCTGCGACGGACCAGACTTCTTCGGCCAGGTGCGGCACCATGGGCGCCATCAGCTGCGCCATGATCCGCAGGACCTCGCGGCGCGCCTCGCCCCCGGCCCTGGACTTGCCGATGGCATTGGCCAGTTCATAAAGCTTGGCCACCGCCTTGTTGAAGGCAAAGCCCTCGATGGCCGCCGTCACATCGGCAATGGCGCGATGCGCCGCCCGCGTCAGGTCGGCATCGTCACCGCCATCGGCCGGGGTCTCCTCGGCCAGCCGGAAGACGCGGGCCAGGAACTTGGCCGCAGCCTCGGCCCCCGAGGCGGTCCATTCGACGTCCCGCTCGGGCGGGCTGTCGGACAGCATGAACCAGCGCGCCGTGTCGGCGCCAAAGCTGCTCACGATGTTGACGGGATCGACGACGTTCTTCTTCGACTTCGACATCTTGGCCGAAGGAATGACCTCGACCGCGGTGCCATCCGCCAGCTTGCCGTCCGTCACGTCCTCGGGCAGGTGATAGACCGACCGGCCCCGCTCGTCCCGGGTCATGTAGATCTCGTGCGTGACCATTCCCTGCGTGAACAGCGCGTCGAACGGCTCCCTGGCCTTTTCAGGCAGATGTCCGGTTTTCACCATCGCCCGGGCAAAGAAGCGGGAATACAGCAGGTGCAGGATCGCGTGCTCGATCCCGCCGATATACTGGTCCACGTTCATCCAGTAATCCGCATCCGCACGCGTCGTCGGCGTATCGGCCTGGGGCGACGTGAAGCGCGCGTAATACCAGCTGCTGTCCACGAAGGTGTCCATCGTGTCCGTTTCCCGCCGCGCCTCGCCGCCGCATTTGGGGCAGCTGGCCTGACGCCAAGTCGGGTGGCGGTCCAGCGGGTTTCCGGGCACGTCGAAGATGACGTCCTGCGGCAGCAGCACGGGCAGGTTCTGCTTCACCTCGGGCACCGTGCCGCAGCTGTCGCAATGAACCACCGGGATCGGGCAGCCCCAATAGCGCTGGCGCGAGATGCCCCAGTCGCGCAGGCGGAACTTGGTCACGCCCTCGCCATAGCCTTGCGCCTCGGCATGAGCGATGGCGGCATCCACCGCAGCCTCGCCCGTCTGATCGGCCTCGCCCGAGAAGCCGCGCACATAGGTCACGATCTCGGACTTGGCGGGCACAAAGGGCGCCTTTGCGACCAGCGCATCGGCCTGCGCCTGATCCATGCCCCGTTCACCAAAGGTCGCCCGGATCGGCAGCCCGTATTTCGTCGCGAACTCGTGGTCACGCTCGTCATGCGCCGGGCTGCCGAAGATGGCGCCGGTGCCATAGTCCATCAGCACGAAGTTCGCGATCCAGATCGGCAGCTGCCAGTCCGGGTCCAGCGGGTGTTGAACGGTCAGGCCGGTGTCGAAGCCCAGCTTGGGCGCGGTTTCGATGGCCTCTTCGGTGGTGCCGATCTTGCGGCATTCCTCGCGGAAGGCCTCGATCTCGGGGCGCGTCTCGGCCAGTTGCTTGACCAGCGGGTGGTCCGGCGACAGCGCCACGAAGCTGGCACCCATCAGCGTGTCGGGGCGCGTTGTGTACACCTCGATCTGCTCGAAACCGTCGGGCGCATCCACCATGGCAAAGCGGAACTGCAGCCCGCGCGACTTGCCGATCCAGTTCGACTGCATCAGGCGCACCTTCTCGGGCCAGCCCTTCAGCCCGTCCAGCGCCTCCAGCAGTTCGTCCGAGTAATCCGAGATCCGGAAGAACCATTGCGTCAGTTCGCGCCGTTCGACCGTCGCACCGGACCGCCAGCCCTTGCCGTCGATCACCTGCTCGTTGGCCAGAACGGTCATGTCGACCGGGTCCCAGTTGACCTGCGCCGACTTGCGCGTGATCAGGCCCGCCTCCAGCATGTCCAGGAACAGCGCCTGCTGCTGGGCCACATAGGCGTCGTCGCAGGTCGCGAACTCGCGGCTCCAGTCGATGGACAGGCCCAGGGGCTTCAGCTGTTCGCGCATGGTGGCGATGTTGGCATAGGTCCAGTCGCGCGGATGGCCGCCCTGTTCCATCGCCGCATTTTCGGCCGGCATGCCGAACGCGTCCCAGCCCATCGGGTGCAGCACGCTGAACCCCTGCGCCCGCTTGAAGCGCGCCACCACGTCGCCCATCGTATAGTTGCGCACATGGCCCATGTGGATGCGCCCCGAAGGATAGGGAAACATCTCGAGGACATAGTATTTCGGCCGCTCGTCGCGCGTGGCGGTAAAGCTGCCGGCATCGGCCCAGGCCTTCTGCCAGCGGGTTTCGCTTGTCGCGGGATCATAGGGCATCGGGAACCTCGGGCGTCATTCGTTGCCCGCAGGGTTTATACCCCCCGCATCAGCGGGTCCAGAGGGCCACGGCGCAGGCCACCTGCGCCGCCAGCGATCAAAGGCGGCCGTCGCGCAGGCGCAACTGGCGGGCGCGGGTCAGGATCGCATCCTCGACGGCGCGCACGGTGCCCGGCTCGACCGCGCCGCCGCCCGGGCCCTGCAGCGACAAGCGCAGACTGCGGGCGTCCAGCGCGGGATCGCTGATCTGAACCGTCGCGCGATAGGACCGCCCTCCGCCCGGTGGCGTGCCATAACCGGTCTGGATCACGCCGGTGAACGGGTCGATCGTCTGGACGGGCAGAAAGTTCAGCACTTCGAGGCTGGCGTTCCACAGATACTTGTTCACCCCGACTGTCTGGTTGGGCTTCTCGGACCGTGCAAAGACGTCCTGGATGCGCGTCGAGCGTGCCGAGGGCCGCATGTCGGGATCGGTCAGGATCGAGGCCGGTTCGGACGAGCCGCGGCCCGAATTTCCGCAAGCCGCCAGCCCCGCGCAAAGCGTCGTGACGATCAGCAGGCGTGCTGCCTGTGCCATATCCATGCCATCCCCCGGGTCCTTGTTCCGGCGCCAGCATTAACGCGGAACGGCAAGGCAAAACAAGCGCTTTGGGCCCTGCACCTGCAGCGTTCGGCGGGCGGCCGCAGCGGCTGCCACAACAGGTGTGGCCCTTGTGCATCATGGAATTGGGTAAAGAAATCAGGCGACACTTGATTCCGTTGCATCACAACTTCGAAAGGGTGAAACAAATCGCATACCCAGGGCGGGACCGCCGGCTTGGGCATCAGAGAGACAAGAGGGAACATATCCATGAAAAAGGCTCTTATCGCCTCGACCGCGCTGGTTCTGACCGCCGGCGTGGCTGCTGCCGACGTGACCATCTCGGGCTATGGCCGTACCGGCGTTGATTATCAGGAAAGCCGTGACCAGGAAACGCAGGTCATTTCGCGCGTCCGGTTGAACGTCCTCGGCACCACGTCGACGGATCAGGGTGTCGACTTCGGTGCACGTTTGCGCCTGCAGTGGGACCAGGGCGATGCCGGGATCACGTCTCTCGCGCCGGGACAGATCTATGTCACGGCCAGCGGCCTGACGGTTGCAGTGGGTAACGTCACACCGGCTTATGACGCGGTGGGCCTTGCCGGCGGTCCGGAAATCGGTTATCTGGATCGTTCGCACGGCACTCGCTCGGGCGCATTCTTCGGCTATGCGTCGAAAGCCTATGGCTCGAACACCCTCCGCAACGAGTGCGACGTCGACAATCCCGACCAGCCCTGCACCATCATCAACGAGAACCAGACCTCCAACCGCCTGGGCATTGCGGCCGAATATGCGGTTGATGCTCTGAAAGCACGGGTTTCCTATGTCGACCCCGACCAGACCTCGGGTGCGACGAATGAGGAAATCAGCGTCTCGGTCGATTACACGTGGAATAACATCCTGCTGGCAGCGGCCGCCGTGCGTGACGGCGCCGGCATCGACGGCAATGACCAGTATTTCCTGGGTGCCTACTACACCTTGGCCGGCACCGAAAACGGTGTGGGTCTGAACTGGATGGACAATGGCAACAGCGCAGCAGGCGTCGACTTCGGCAAGACCATTGTGCTGTACGGTGACTACGCTGTCGCACCCTTGACCACGGTGAGCGCTTATATCGCCAACAACAACGCAGATGCCAATGAAACCGACAATGCGTTCGGCATCGGCGCCAGCTACGACCTGGGCGGTGCCCGTCTGTCCGGTGCAATCGAGCGTGGCTATGACGAGAACCTGCGTGCGGACATGGGCGTGCGCTTCGACTTCTGATCCTTTGCGATCAACGTCAAATCGAGAGAGCGGGCCTTGCGCCCGCTCTTTTCTTTTTGTCAGGTGCACTTCATGGGACTGAACGACATCAATCGCCGCATCGCTGCGGCAGAACAGGCTGCCGGACGCGCACCGGGCAGCGTGACCCTGATCGCTGTCAGCAAGGTGCAACCGCCCGAGCGGGTGGAGGCCGTGCTTGCTTCAGGCCACGCCGTCTTTGGCGAGAACTACGTTCAGGAGGCGCAGGCCAAGTGGCCGGACTGGCGCATGCGCTTTCCGGACGTTTCGGTTCACATGATCGGCCCGCTTCAGTCGAACAAGGCCAAGGTCGCGGTGGGGCTGTTTGATGCCATCCACACGCTGGACCGCATGACGCTGGCCCGCAAGCTGGCAGCCCAACTGGCCGATCAGGCCTGCCTGCCGCAGCTGTTCGTGCAGGTCAACACCGGGGACGAGCCGCAAAAGGCCGGGATTTTGGTCGACGAGGTTCCGGGCTTCCTGCGATCCTGCACCGAACTGGGACTGTCCCCCGAAGGACTGATGTGCATCCCGCCCGAGGGCAAGGACCCGACCCCGCATTTCCGGCTGCTGCGCCGCCTGGGGCAGGACAACGGCCTGTCGCTGCTCTCGATGGGGATGAGCGCCGACTTCGAGATTGCCATCGCCGAAGGCGCCACGCATGTGCGCGTGGGATCGGCGATCTTCGGGGCGCGGGACTACGGCTGAGGCCGGGCCGCAGGTATCTGGGCAAGAGAGGCCGGAACCATCAGGCGCGTGCCGGGAACGGCGCGGCCGGCAATCCAGCGGAGATGGCTGCGCGCAAAACCGATACAACCCTCGGTGCCATATCCGGGACGGCGCCACTGGTGCAGGAAGATGGCCGAGCCGGCGCCAGAGATGGCGCAAGGCCAGTTCCAGTCGGTCGTCAGGATCAGGTCGTAGAGCGGGTCCGCCCGGCGCAGCCGCTCATGGCTGGCGCCCAACGGCGCGCGGGCGTGGTGGTTGTAGGCCGGATGCGCAGGATCGTCGCACCAAAGGTCGCCTGGTCCGATGGACCGCGCCCAAGGCGCCGGGCGGGCCAGCCGATCGGGGCGGTACCACAATCCGGTGATGCGGTGCAGGCCGGCAGGCGTGGACCTGTCGCCCTCGTGCTTGGTCGCGGTCACACCGTTCCTGCCGATGCTGCAGGGAAACAGACGCCCCATGAAGCGCAGGCCCTGCGGGGTGAGAACCATGTCGAACACGCTCACAGGAGGTGGCCCGACTTGGCTGCCTTGGTATCCAGATAGCCGGTGTTGTGGCGGTTGCGCGGCACGATCAGCGGCACCCGGTCGGTGACGGTGATGCCATGCGTCTCCATCATGGCCACCTTGCGCGGGTTGTTCGTCATCAGCCGCACGGCACCAAAGCCCAGTCGCCGCAAGAGGCCCGCGCCGATCCGAAAGTCGCGCTCGTCATCCTCGAATCCGAGGCGATGGTTTGCCTCGACCGTGTCGAAGCCCTGGTTCTGCAGGTCATAGGCGCGCATCTTGTTGGCCAGCCCGATCCCCCGCCCCTCCTGGTTCAGGTACAGCAGCACCCCCGCCCCCGCCTGACCCATCGCCCCCAGCGCCGCGTTCAACTGGGGCCCGCAGTCGCACTTCAGGCTGCCCAGAACGTCGCCGGTGAAGCAGGCCGAATGCAGCCGCGCCAGCACGGGGGCCTCACGGGGCGGATCACCGATCTCGATGGCATAATGCTCGGCCCCGCCGTCGTCCGGGCGGAAGATGTGCAGCCGCGCGCTTTCGGCCGACAGCAGCGGCAGACGCGCCGCAGCCACCGGGGCAAGGACGTTTTCGGCCGCCAGCCGCGCGACCAGCGGGCCCGGCGGCAGGCGCGTCAGATCGGGGGGCGGCGCGGCCGCGACCAGCAGCATCGCGGGTAGCAGTTCGGCCGACTTGGCCAGCGCCAGGGCAGCCTTGTGGGGGGTGACGTCGCCATCCCGTTCCGAGGCCAGCGGCCCCTTCATCGGCGTCATCAGGTCGCCTGCCGGATCCGCAAGCGCCCGCAGCCAGGGCAGGTCGGCATCCGCCGGCAGCAGGATGCGCGCCAGGCCGTCGTCATAGACCCGCGCCTTCAGCGTCTCGGCCCGGCGCGCCGTCAGCGCCAGCACCGGGCGCCCCAATGCCTTCAGATCCTCCAGCCTGGCCGGCGACAGCGTCTCGACAGCTGCCGCCACGTGATCGCCCAGCACCACAGGCAGGCCCATCCGGAGGTCGGCCCGCGCCCGGGCAATGGTTTCGGAAAGGGTCGGGATCAGGCTCATTGCGCCACGCTGGTTTGAAACATTCTGAAACATAGCGCGCGATACCGACAACTCCATGTGAGATTTCCGACATGTTGCTGGACGGTTCGCGCAGCCGTTCCCACTGATTGCCCCAAGCAAGCCATAGGAGGCAACATGCCCGGATTGAAAAAGATTCTCCTGGTCGACGACGAGGAAGACCTGCGCGAAGCCTTGGCCGAGCAACTGGTGGCGACCGACGACTTCGACGTGGCCGAGGCCGGCAGCGGTGCCGAGGCAGTCGAGGCCACCCGGAGCGCCATCTTTGACCTGGTGGTGCTGGACGTCGGCCTGCCCGACACCGACGGGCGCGAACTGTGCAAGAAACTGCGCAAGCTGAACGTGAAATGTCCCATCGTGATGCTGACCGGACATGACACGGATGCCGACACCATCCTGGGCCTGGACGCAGGCGCGAACGACTATGTGACCAAGCCCTTCAAGTTTCCTGTGCTTTTGGCACGCCTGCGCGCCCAGTTGCGCACGCACGAACAGTCTGAGGACGCGATCTTCCAGCTTGGGCCCTATACCTTCAAGCCGGCGATGAAGATGCTGATCGATTCGCGGGACCGCAAGATCCGCCTGACCGAGAAGGAAACGAACATCCTCAAGTTCCTGTATCGCGCCCAGGATGGCGTGGTGCCGCGCGACGTGCTGCTGCACGAGGTCTGGGGCTATAATGCCGGCGTGACGACCCACACACTGGAAACCCACATCTATCGCCTGCGCCAGAAGATCGAGCCCGATCCTTCGAACGCGCGCCTGCTGGTGACGGAATCGGGCGGCTATCGCCTGGTCGCGTGACCCTTGGCGGTCAGGTTTCGGCAAAAGCCCCGCGAAAGGCTGGAACCGAGACCGGGCCGGGACGTTAGGCCCCCGAAGCCCAGTGGTCGGCGGATGCGGCCACAACCCCTCCCTCTCTGATACCCCGGCGTTTCCCTGCGCCGGGGTTTTTTCACGTCAGCCGCGCCCGTGGGGGACGGTCCAGTCGGTGTCCGGGCCGATGGGGATGATCCGGTTCGGGTTGATCATGTCGTGGCTGAAGTAATAATGCCGGACAAAGTGGTCGACATGCACCGTTCCGGCGATGCCGGGCCATTGATACAGCTCCCGCGCCCAGCCCCAGAGGTTCGGGAGGTCGACGATCCGGCGCCGGTTGCACTTGAAATGCGTGTGATAGACCGGGTCAAAGCGCAGAATGGTGGTGAACAGCCGCCAGTCGGCCTCGGTGATACGGTCGCCGGTCAGGTATCGGTTCTCTGACAGCAGGCCCTCGATCCAGTCCAGGCTGTCGAACAGCGGTTCCACGGCCTTGTCATAGGCCTCCTGCGAGGTGGCGAACCCGGCCTTGTAGACCCCGTTGTTCACGGTGTCATAGATGCGGTCGTTCACCTCGTCGATGCGGCCGCGCAGATCCTCTGGCCAGTAATCGTCATCGTTCCCCGTCAGGCCGTCGAAGGCCGAGTTGAACATCCGGATGATGTCGGCACTTTCGTTCGACACGATCTGCTCGGTGGTCCTGTCCCAAAGAACGGGCACCGTCACCCGGCCCGAGGCGTCGGGCTTGGCTTTCAGATAAACCTCGCGCAGGAAATCGAAGCCGAACTGCCGGTCGCCGGTCGCGCCGTCGAAGTCGGTCCGGAATTCCCACCCGTCCTTCAGCATCTCGGGATGCACGACCGACACCTCGATGTGATCCGTCAGATCCTTCAGCGCGCGAAAGATCATCGTCCTGTGCGCCCAGGGACAGGCATGGCTGACATAAAGGTGATAGCGCCCGCTTTCCGCCTTGAACCCGCCCTCGCCCGTCGGACCGGGACTGCCGTCGGCCGTCACCCAGTTGCGGAACTTGGACGTGTCGCGGCGGAACTCGCCGCCGGTGCTGTCCGTGTCGTACCATTCGTCCTTCCAGACGCCGTTCACCAATTGGCCCATGTCGGTTCCTTTCCGTGATCTGACCAAGCAACGGGCGGTGGCGCGCGTTGTTCCTCCGCCGGGTCTCAACCGATGGCGCGATCGCGCGTTTCCACCCGCACCAGCAGAAGCGCGGCCGTCGCCAGCAGCAGCAGCAGGGCAAAGCTGCCGATCGCCAGGCCAAAGCCATGGGCAAAGACCATGGCCAGCAGGCTGGGGGCCAGGATGCCGCCCAGGCGCGCGACGGCGCTGGCGGTGCCCATGCCGGTGCCGCGCAGATGCGTCGGGTAGAGTTCAGGGGTAAAGGCGTAAAGGGCGCCCCAGGTCCCCAGCAGGGCAAAGCTCATGACGATCAGGGCGGTGGCGACCAGCACCGGGCCGGAGGCCAGGGCGAACAGCCCGCATCCGGCGGCCGACAGCAGCAGGAAGCCCGCCAGCGTCGGCCGGCGGCCCACCGCCTCGACCCCCCAGGCGGCCAGGGCATATCCCGGCACCTGCGCCAGCGCCAGCACGACCAGGAACCCATATCCGCGGACAAAGCCAAAGCCTTCGGTCGCCAGTTGCCCCGGCACCCAGACAAAGACGCCGTAATAGGACAGCGACACCAGGAACCAGACCGCCAGAACGCCCAGCGTGGCCCGGCGCAGCGGCGCGGCCAGGATCGAGGCGGCGGCGCCGGCCGGTACCACCGCCGGGTTCAGATGCGCGTGGGGCGGCAGCGGCGGGGCCCCGTTCACGGCCAGCACGCGGTCGATGACGGCGCGGGCCTCGGCCTGCCGGCCCTTGCGGACCAGGAACATCGGCGATTCGGGAATCCAGAAGCGCAGAACGAACCCGATCAGTGCCGGAAGCGCGGCCACAAGAAAGATCCAGCGCCAGGGCGCCTCGGCACCCAGGCTGGCGGCAGCCCAGGCCGTAAGGGCCACGACAATGGTGCCGATGGCCCAGAACCCTTCCAGCCAGACCAGCCAGCGGCCACGGTTCCTGGGGGGCAGGAACTCGGCCATCATGGCATAATCCACGGGCAGCGTGCCCCCGACGGCGACGCCGGTCAGGAAACGCAGGACCAGCAGCCAGGTGAAGTCACCCGCCATGACCGAGGCAAGGCCAAAGACCGCATCCATGGCGACCGTGCCGACCAGCACCCATTTGCGCCCGATCCGGTCGGCCACGCGTCCGAACAGGAAGGCGCCCACGAACATGCCCAGAAAGAACACCGTGCCGATCTGCAGCGCCGTCACCCGATCCAGGCCAAAGCTGGCCGCGACCGAAGGGGCGGCAAAGCCCACCGCGATCACCTGCATGGCATCGGCCGCCCAGACCAGGCCAAAGATGCCCAGGAGCCGCCACTGAAAGCGGCCGGTGCCGCCCAGGGTCAGCGCCTCGTCGATGGTCAGCTTCATCCCGGTCCTCCGCGCCCTTTTCCCTTGCATAGCGTGCCTGCCCCATATGGCAAGCCTGCGGCTCGACAGCCCCGGCCCGCGCCGCTAGGTTCCGCGCCCAAAGGAGAAGCCCCATGTTCACCATCGCCACCTGGAACATCAATTCGGTCCGCCTGCGCGAGGGTCTGGTTGCCCGTTTCCTGGAGGAAGAAGCGCCCGATGTCCTGTGCCTGCAGGAATGCAAGTCGCCGGTGGACAAGATCCCGCTGACACGGTTCCGCGACCTGGGCTACGACCACATCGTCGCGCGGGGCCAAAAGGGCTACAACGGCGTGGCGATCCTGTCGCGCCTGCCGCTGGAGGATGCAGGCGACCGCGATTACGCCCAGTTGGGCCATGCCCGCCATGTTTCGGCGCGGCTGGAGAACGGCGTCGTCATCCACAACATGTACGTGCCCGCGGGCGGCGACATTCCTGACCGCACCGCCAACGAGAAGTTCGGGCAAAAGCTGGATTTCGTGGCCGAGATGCGCGACGTCTTCCACGCCGACCGACCCGAGCGTTCGATCCTGGTCGGCGACCTGAACATCGCCCCGCGCGAGGATGACGTCTGGTCGCACAAGCAGATGCTGAAGATCATCAGCCACACGCCCGTCGAGGTCGAACACCTGCTGGCCGCCCAGGATGCCGGAAACTGGGTGGATGTGACGCGCCAGGACATCCCGTCGGGGCTGCTCTACAGCTGGTGGAGCTATCGCGCCAAGGACTGGCATGCCGCCGACAAGGGCCGCCGGCTGGACCACATCTGGGCCACTGCCGACATCGCCAATGCCGCCCATGGCAGCCGCATCCTGCGCCCCTGCCGGGGGTGGGAGCAGCCCAGCGACCACGTCCCCGTGCTGGCAAGCTTCGACCTCTAGCTGATCTTGCCCCGGCGTGATCGTCCAGATCCAGCCCATCCTCGTCCTGACGGTCCCAATCGCGGCCCTCGGCGCGGGGTGAGAATCCGCCCATGCCGGTGATCCACATCATCGTCTGGATGCCACCCCTGTCCAGCCAGTCTATCCATATCGGCCCATCCTCGTCCCGATCGTAAAGCCGGACGGGGCATGGGCAAAGACGTTGTGCAGCCCCTCGCTCTGTCAGAAGTTCGCGATCACCCGTCCTGCAGGACGCTCGCAAACGGCGACGGCAAGGGCGGCCACCGCATGACGGACAGCACCGCGACCACAAGCGCGGGGATCAGTGGAACCAGCCCCAGCCAGAACTGCCCCTGCAGCGTCTTGGTGATTGCCGGGACCCGGACAAAGCTGGCCTCGCCCGGCGAGTCTCCCGCCAGAGCATAAACCGCCGGTGCGATCAGCATGGCGGGTATGGTCGCCGGCAGCATGTTCCCGATGTGGTCAAAGATGTTCAGACTTGTCACCGCCAGAGCCAGGTTCGTCGTGTCCGGCAGGGGCGATAGCTTGTCCCAAAGGACGCGCCGGACACGACGGCCCCGGCGGTGGGGATGCCAAAGCCCCCCCCCGATCCCCCTCCGCGCCACGCCCGCCGCGTCCAGGTTCCCCAACTGGTGCCAAGGGACCCTGGATCCTCACTGCCACCAAAAAGATCTGCAGGTTCAGGAGCGTCAGCCCACAATGGATCAGCGTCGCACGGTTCCCGAAGGCCATCCAGACCCCGATGATCATGCCCAACACGATCAGGACCGACAGAGAGGGCATCAGGACTTGGATGACGTGAAAGATGCCTTTGCGGATGCCCGTCCGCCCCTGCCCGCGAGATACGCCCGGAAAGTCAGTCATCGTCAGTTCCAGAACCGGCGGATTTGCGCGTCAAGCCGCCGTACCAGAACTGCCGGATCGCCAGCAGTCTCGGTGTCAGCACAATCGGCAGCAGCGCCAGTGGTAGCGGTGGCAGGGATCTTGGCTACCCGGTGGCTTCAGTCATCGTTCTACCCTACCCAGATCTGTCCTCCTCACGCTCCCGTGAGGCGCAGGTGGCGGCAACGCGCATTCCGCCCTTTTGTTCATCCGCCGGACGTCCCATATTGTGCCCGACCGCCTGCAACCCAACGACCGGGGACGAGATGACCATGCTTTTCGACGGCGCAGCCGCACCCAAGACCGACGAGTTCATCAAGGACGTGTCCGAGGCCAATTTCATGGCCGAGGTCGTCGAAGCCTCGATGGAGGTGCCCGTCATCGTCGACTTCTGGGCCCCCTGGTGCGGACCCTGCAAGACGCTGGGCCCCGCGCTCGAGGCCGAGGTCGCCCGCCACAAGGGCCGGGTCCGCATGGCCAAGGTCAACGTGGACGAGAACCAGATGATCGCGGGCCAGTTGCGCGTGCAGTCGATTCCCACCGTCTACGCCTTCTTCAAGGGCCAGCCGGTCGATGCCTTCCAAGGCGCTCTTCCGCAAAGCCAGTTGAAGCAGTTCGTGGACAAGCTGGTCGCCCTTTCGGGGGATGACGGGGGCCTGGCCGATGCCATTGCCGCGGCCGAGCAGATGATCGAGGACGGCGAGGCCGCCGACGCGATCGAGACCTTCACCGCCATCATCGGCGAGATGCCCGACAGCCCCGAGGCCTGGGGCGGGCTGATCCGCGCGCATCTGGCTGCGGGCGACCACGCCGCCGCCGCCTCGACGCTCCAGCAGGTGCCGGGTCCGGTGGCGCAGTTGGCGCCGGTCGAGGCCGCGCGGGCGCAGCTGCAACTGGCCCAGCAGGCCAGCAGCGCCGGCCCTCTGGGCGACCTGCAGGCGCGGGTCGAGGCAGATCCCGCCGATCAGCAGGCGCGACTGGAATACGCGCAGGCCCTGCACGGCGCAGGCCGTCTGGAGGAGGCCATCGACATCCTGCTGGACAGCTTCCGCCGCGACCGCGACTGGAACGAGGGCGCGGCCAAGGCCCAGCTGATCACCATCTTTGACAGCCTCAAGCCCAATGATCCGATCGGCCAAAAAGGCCGCCGCCGCCTGTCCTCGCTGATCTTTGCCTGATCCGATGACCCTGCGTTTCGATCTTCCCGACCGGATCGCCCTTTTCCCGCTGCCCGGCGCGGTGCTGATGCCCCGCGCCCGCATGCCCCTGCACATCTTCGAGCCGCGCTATCTTCAGATGCTGGAAGACACGCTGAAGACCGATCACCGGCTGATCGGGATGATCCAGCCCGATGCCGACGGACTGTCGGCCATCGGCTGCGCCGGCCGGGTGGTGGCCTTTTCGGAAACCGAGGATGGGCGTATGATGATCTCGCTCGGCGCGGTATCGCGGTTCCGGCTGAAGGACGTGACCGAAGGCTTTGCGCCCTATCTGCAGGGCATGGTGGACTGGTCGTCCTTCCGGCGTGACCAAGGCGGGGTGGAACAGGACCCTGGCCTGGACCGAAAGGCGCTGTTCGCCTTGTTGTCGCGCTATATGGAGACGCATGAACTGTCGACCGATTGGGATGCCGCCGCCCAGGCCGAGGACGAGCTGCTGATCAACTCGCTGTCGATGATGCTGCCCTTCACGCCTGGCGACAAACAGGCGCTGCTGGAATCTCCCTCCCTGTCCGATCGGCGCGAACTGCTGATGGGGCTGATCGAATTCGCCCTCCATGGCGGCGAGAACGAGGAACGACTGCAATGACCGACCCTGTCACGCCGATCTTCGACCGGCACATGCTCGAGGCGCTGGTCTGCCCCGTGACCCACACCGCGCTGGCCTACGACCCCGAGCGGCAGGAGCTGGTGTCCCGCGCGGCGGGCCTGGCCTTTCCGATCCGGTCCGGGATTCCGATCATGCTGATCGACGAGGCGCGCCAGATCAAGGCCGATGGCTGAGGATCGCCCCGCCGCGATCCCGCTTGTCACCGCCCGCCGCCTTCATCCGGCCGTGCTGCCGGGCTGGATTCGCGCGCTGGTCGTGATCTGCTGCGGGATCGAGGGGCTGCTGCTGCTTGCGGGTCTTGTGGGCTACCCGATCGCGCGGCAGGCCAGCTTCATGCTGGGTGGCTTCTGGTCGCCACTGATCTGGGAAGGCGCGGGGCTTTATCCGGGCCAGCGCCTGGCCATGTTCCTCACCTATGGCCTGCTGCACGGAGGCCTGCTGCATCTGGCGATGAACATGATCTCGTTGGCGGCCGTCGCCCGAGAGCTGAACCGCATGGTCGGCCCGGCCCGCATGGGCGCGATCTATCTGGCAAGTCAGGTCAGTGGCGCCGCGCTGTTTGCCGCGATGCAGCCGCAGGCGGGGCCGATGATCGGCGCCTCGGGCGCGGTCTTCGGGCTGGCAGGGGCGCTGGTGGGGTTCGCGGCCATCACCTTGCGCCGGCGCCGCCGGTCTCTGGCCCCCCTGGTGCGGGCCGTGGCGCTGATCCTGGGTCTGAACATCGCTCTGACGCTGCTGATGCCGTCGATCGCCTGGGAGGCGCATCTGGGCGGCGCGGCCGCCGGCCTTATACTGGGCCTGATCTTTGCCTTCTCTCCATCCGCCCGCTAAGGTCAAGCCTGCGGACCCGCCTTCTCCTGCCGACGAACATTCGAGACTTGCGCCATGACCACAGGCGAAGGCCCCGGAAGGCACACCGTCAAACTGCTTTCGGAGCCCGCCGCCCGAAATTCAAGCCGCGACGATGCAGCATCTAACTGTCCGGGGGGGTCCGGGGGGCCGGCCCCCCGGCGTCGCCGGACGCAACCGCCGTGACCTTCAGGACCTCTGGTGGCACTTCAACGTCCGCTGCCGGTGTCTGCTCGTCCAGAGGATCCGGGCACGCCTCCTCCTGATCCTCCGGCTCGTCCTCCGGCGCCTCGATCCCCTCGGCTGCCAGCAGGCGGCGCAGGGCCGGACGGAAGGAATCGGCCGGCATCCAAGCCAGGCTAGCCGCATCCTCGCCCTGGGCTCCGGACAGATATTCCGCGATCAGGCGGTGGCCGATCCCATAGCCGGACCATTTGCGGATCTTGCCGCGCCCCAGGAACCATTCGGCAAAATCGAACTCGCGCCGCGCCCACATGTGGCCTGCCTGGCGCAGCGTCCCGGCACCCGGTCGGGTGGCATCCCAAGGGTCGGGCTCTCCGCCCAGAACCTGCTGGACAAAGTGCCCGGCCAGCCCTTCGCTGACCAGCGCCTCGCCCAGCGACCTGCCATAGCCCGGTCCTTCCCATCGGACCATGTGATGCATCTCGTGGACCAGCACACGCATCAGGTGGCGGGGTGCAAAACGGCCGGGACTGACCGTCACCTCGATCACACCCGGCGCAGGCGCCCGCCCGCCCACGCCCCAGTCAGGAATGCCGCCACCCGGTTCGCCGCGGATCATCAGGTCGAACCGCGGCAGCTCGACAATCGCGCCCACCTGCGCGACGGCCTTGCGCGCGCAGGCCCGGATCTCGGCCATGTCGGCTGTCAACGCATGGCGGGCGTTCAGGAAATGGATGTGCCAGACCGTCATGTTACGGTCCCCTTCAAACCTCGGGGACCAGGACCTCGCGCTTGCCCACATGGTTCGCCGCGCTGACCACCCCCTGATCCTCCATCTGCTCGACCAGGCGCGCCGCCTTGTTGTAGCCGATGGCCAGCTTGCGCTGGATGTACGAGGTCGAGCATTTGCGGTCCTTGGCGACGATCATCACCGCCTGATCATACAGCGCGTCATCGCCGCCGTCACCGCCGCCCAGGCCCAGAACGGCATCGATGTCGTCGGCCTTGTCATCCTCGACCCCTTCGACGACGCCGGATTTATAGCTGGGCGGTCCAAAGGACTTGAGGTGGTTGACGATCTCCTCGACCTCCTCGTCGCTGACAAAGGGACCGTGGATGCGGGTGATCCGCGCGCCGTTGCCCATGTACAGCATGTCGCCCTGTCCCAGCAGTTGTTCGGCCCCCTGCTCGCCCAGGATGGTGCGGCTGTCGATCTTGGACGTGACCTGGAAGCTGACCCGCGTCGGGAAGTTCGCCTTGATCGTGCCGGTGATGACATCGACCGAAGGACGCTGCGTGGCCATGATCAGGTGAATGCCCGAAGCCCGTGCCATCTGCGCCAGGCGCTGGATGCAGGCTTCGATCTCTTTCCCCGCGACCATCATCAGGTCGGCCATCTCGTCCACCACGACAACGATGTAAGGGAAGGTTTCGGGCTGGAACTCCTCGGTTTCGAAGATCGGTTCTCCGGTATCCTCGTCAAAGCCGGTCTGGACGGTGCGCTTGAACATCTCGCCCTTGCGCAGCGCCTCGCTGACTCGGCCGTTATAGCCCTCGATGTTGCGGACGCCCATCTTGGACATCTTGCGATACCGGTCCTCCATCTCGCCCACGACCCATTTCAGCGCCACGACGGCCTTCTTGGGGTCGGTGACGACCGGAGACAGCAGGTGCGGAATGCCGTCATAGACCGACAGTTCCAGCATCTTGGGGTCGATCATGATCAGCCGGCACTCGTCCGGCGTCAGCTTGTAAAGCAGGCTCAGGATCATCGTGTTGATCGCGACCGACTTGCCCGAGCCGGTGGTGCCCGCAATCAGCAGGTGGGGCATCTTGGCCAGGTTCGCCACGACCGGATCGCCGCCGATGTCCTTGCCCAGCGCCAGGGGCAGCGGCTGCGTGCCGTCGCCAAAGGCGCGGCTGGCAAAGATCTCGCGCAGCAAAACCTTTTCGCGCCGGGCGTTGGGCAGTTCGATCCCGATCACGCTGCGGCCCGGCACGGTGGACACGCGCGCCGACAGCGCCGACATCGACCGCGCGATGTCGTCGGCCAGGCCGATCACGCGGCTGGCCTTCAGGCCCGGAGCAGGCTCCAACTCGTACAGCGTGACCACCGGACCGGGTCGGACCTCGGTGATCTGGCCCTTGACGCCGTAATCGTCCAGCACCGCCTCCAGCGTGCGGGCGTTCTCCATCAGCACCTCGTGGGATACGGGTTGCTGGTCGCTTTCCGTCGGCGCCGACAGCAGGTCAAGCGGCGGATGCTCGTAATGCGGTCCGTCCTCCGGGCGCGGCGGTGCCTCGGGGCGCGGGGCCGGCGCGGGCTCCGCCTTGCGGCCGGCCGGACGTGCGGGCGGCTGCTCCTCGGCCTCGGGCTGGGCCGGCGCGTCGGCGGCCGGCATGTCGACGCGCGCCGCGTTCTCGCGCGTCAGCCGCGCCGCCACCGTCTTGAGGACCGAGGTTTTGGCCGTGCTGGAGCGGATCGCATCGCTGATACGGCCGCGGACCTCGTCTTCGGTGGGAGCTGTGCCGTCATAGTCGGAATCACGCTCGATCAACTCGGGCTCGGGCAGTTCCTCTTCCAGCTCAAAGGCGGGGGCGGCCGGCTTGCGACGTGCCAGACGGACCCCGCCCGCCGGACGCGGCGTATCGCCTGCGGCCTGGCGCCCCTGGCGCAGGCGCCGCACCAGCCCGACCCCGGCCCGAACCGCATGGGTCACAGCCACCCGGGCCGTCATCAGACCGCCGGCAAAGCGGCGCCACAGCCCCAGCAGTTCCAGCCGGTTGAAGCCCATGACAAAGGCACCGACTCCCAGGACGGCCAGCGCCACCAGCAGCGCCGCGACGCGGATACCCAACTGCGCCTTCATGGGCAGCAGGTTCAGCATCGCGCCCATGACCATGTCGCCGAAATGCCCGCCCAGGCCATAATTCTGCTGCCATTCCGGCCCTGGAACCAGCGTGCTGGCATAAACCGACACCAGTGCGACCGCAATGGGCGTGAAGATGCCGCGCATCAGGCGCTCCTCGCCCCTGTGCAGCATCAGGCGCAGGCCCCAGACCCAGGCTGCCGCGACCAGCACCCAGGACCCATAGCCCGCGATCATCATCAGGGGCGAGGCGATATAGGCCCCCAGGCTGCCCAGCATGTTCTGCGCCGGGGTATCCGTGGCCGACAGGAAACTGGGATCGTCCGAGGACCAGCTTCCCAGCATCATCGCCATCAGGATGCCCAGGACGATCAGGCCCGCCCCGGCCAGTTCCTTTCCGCGCCGCTCCAGCGCGGCCTGCGTGGATTGGTCGAACAGCGGATCGCGATGCTTCGCCTGCCAGCTTGCCATGATGTCACCCCTCCACAGGATCGTCGTAAAGCACCGCGCGCAGACGCGTCAGCGCGGCTTCGGTTTGGGCCGCATCGGCGACCAGGGCAACGCGGATGAACCCGCGCCCCGGATTGGCCCCGTCCACGTCACGCGCCAGATAGGCCCCCGGCAGCACCTGGATGCCTGCACGAGCCCACAGTTTTCGCGCCGCCGCTTCGCCGTCGGCCACGGGCAGCCACAGGAAGAACCCGCCCTCGACCGGCCGGTAGCCGGGAACATCGCCCAGCACGCGATCTGCAACCCGGTATTTCTGCTGATACAATGCGCGGCTGGCGTCGACATGGGCCTCGTCCGCCCAGGCCGCGGCGCTGACGCGCTGCACCGGCAGCGGCAGCGGCGCGCCAGCATAGCTGCGCAGACGACGCATCTCGCGAATCTGCGCCACGCCTCCAGCCGCAAATCCCGACCGCAGCCCCGGCAGGTTCGACCGCTTGGACAGCGAATTGAACATCACCACCCGGTCGGGCAGGCCCATCGCCGTCGCGACCTGCAGGGCGCCGGGCGGCGGCGCATCGCGCCAGATCTCGGAATAGCATTCGTCCGCAAAGATCAGGAAGTCGTGCCGCTCGGCCAGGGCGACCAGTCTTTCCAAATAATCGCGCCCCGCCACCGCCCCCTGGGGATTGGCGGGCGAACACAGATAGGCGATCGCCACCCGGTCCAGCAGCGCCGGATCAAGGCCTGCATAATCGGGCAGGTTGCCCGTGTCGGGGGCGGCGGGCACAAAGACGGGATCGGCCTGCACGGCGGCCGCCGCCACGGCATAAACCTGGTAAAAGGGATTGGGGATCAGGACAGCCGGGCGCTGACCGTTCTTCTGCTCGGGGCAGAGCGCGAGGGCGGCGTTGAACAGCCCTTCGCGCGTGCCGTTCAGCACCATCAGCCGCTCGGGCGCGACATCCAGGCCGTGGCGCCGCTCCAGCCAGCCGCCGATGGCGGACAGCAGTTGGGGCGTGCCCTCGTTCACGGGATACTTCGCCAGTTCGGCGATGCTGCCGGTCATGACCCCCGCGACAAAGTCCGGCATCGGGTGACGCGGCTCTCCGATGGTCAGGATCATGGGGGATTCGCCCGCCGCAAGACCGGGCACGATATCGGCCAACAGCGCGCGCAGGCGCGGGAACGCGTAGTCCGGCAGGTTCGAAAACCGCTCGGGGAATGCCATTTCTGCCTCGCTCTCCGGGGTCTGCGCCCCGTTCCTTTGGCAGAAACATTAGCGTGATCGCGCCCTTGCGTCCAGCAAAAGACCGGCGCCGGTGCAAGCCTCTGCCTATGTCGCGGCCAGCGCCGCCTCGGCCCCGGCGGCCACCCGCAACAGGTGGCGGTCCTGGCCCGCATGCCCCAGCAACGAGATCCCGCAGGCCGGATGGCCGGTCGGCAGCGTGATCGCCGGAAGGCCCAGCAGGTTCGCGATGCGCGTGTTGCGCAACGTCAGCAGGTTGGCGCGCACGAACTCGGCCTCGTCCTCCATCAGCCGGGCGGCCCGGGGCGGCATGATCGGCACCGTCGGGATCAGGACGGCGTCATAGCCGCCCACGACCTCCTTGATCCATTTGCGGCGGATGCGCGTCAGGCTTTCCCACGCGGCGACATAGTCGGGGCCGCTGACCTCGGTGCCGCCGCGGAAGCGGTCCAGGATCGGCTTCCACATCAGCTCGGGCGCATCCTCGATCTGGGCGCGCCAGATGCCATAGGCTTCCGAGGCGAACAGCTTTGGCGACAATGCCATCGCGCGGTCGATCCAGTCGGTGGTGACATGGCCGACCTGCGCCCCGGCCCGCGCCAGCCGGTCCACGGCATCCTGAAACGCGTTGACCGGACCCGGTTCGGCACCTTCATAGGGCAGACCGTCCAGCACCATCAGCCGCAGCCCCTGCACCGTCGCCTCGGACAGGTCGGGCGCACGCTGGTCGGCCATGATGGCGAACAATTCGGCGCAATCCTCGACCGTGCGGGCGATGGGGCCAGCGATGTCGAACTTGCGCGTCAGGGGCACCACGCCCTTTTCCGGCAGCGCGCCTTGGGTGGGCTTGAACCCGACCAGCCCGTTCCAGGCCGCCGGCACGCGGACCGAGCCGCCCGTATCGGACCCGATCGCCGCCGCCGCCAGCCCCAGGGCCACCGACACCGCCGCGCCCGACGACGATCCGCCGGGCGCCAGGTCCGGGTCCAGCGCATTGGGGGGCGTGGCCGTGACCGGATTGAGTCCCAGCCCGGAAAAGGCCAGTTCGGTCATGTGGGTCTTGCCCAGGCAGACGGTGCCGCGCCGCGCCGCACGGGCCAGGATATTGGCGTCCTTGCGCGGCACGCGGCCTTCCAGCAGCCGCGACCCCGCCTCGGTCACGGTGCCGCCGCTGTCGATGTTGTCCTTCCAGCTGATCGCGACACCGTCCAGCAGGCTGTGGCGGCGTTCCTGCTTGGCGCGGTCATGGGCGGCCACGGCCTCGGACCGCGCCCGGGCCCAGGTCAGGCGCGCATAGATGCGGTCACAGTCCGGATGTTCCTTTGCGGCGGCCAGATAGGCCTCGGTCTGGTTGATGGGGTCCAGCAGGCCCGCCATGATCGCGCGGCCCTGCTGGGTGGCCGAGGCCCGCAGCCAGTCCATCCTCAGAAATCCACCGCGAGACCGTTCTTTTCATAGTCGCCATAGCGCACGGGCTCGGGTCCGTCGCGGCCGCCATATTCCTTGGGCAGGATCTGTGCGGCGGCGGCTTTGCGGCGTTCCTCGGCCTCGGCCAGGGCGCGCTGCGCGGCGGGCGGCAGGTCGGCTGGGGTGCCGGGGCGGGGATCGCTGGCGTCATCACTCATGGAAACATCTCCCGAATGGGCGTATGGGTCACGGTCAGTCTTGAATAACATGTAGGCGAAGGAAAGCGTTTTGGCAAAGCCGGGCGGCGATATGGCGCGACAGGGCGCGTTGCGATTGATCCAGGGTGTGCGCGAGGGGCGGTCGCTTGGCGACCAGGCGGGCGCGCTGCGCAGCCTGCCCGTGGCCGATCAGGCCCGCGCGGCGCGGCTGGCGGCCGAGACCCTGCGCCATCAGGGACGGGCGGACCGCGTGATCGAGGGGCTGGTGTCGCGCAAGCCCGCCCCGCAGGTCGCCGACGTGCTGCGCCTGGCCGTTGTCGAGATGCTGGAACTGGGTGCGCCCGCGCATGGCGTCGTGGGCGCAGCCGTTGATCTGACCCGCACCCTGGGCAAGCGCGGCCAGGCGGCCGCCGGCATGGTGAATGCCGTGCTGCGCAAGGCCGCCGCCTATCCGGGCTGGGCGGACCTGACCCCGCAGCCCCTGCCCGAATGGCTGCGCGGCCCGCTGGTCGAGGCCTATGGCCAGCCGGTGATCGCGGCCGTCGAGGCCGCCCATCAGCAGGGGGCGCCCCTTGACCTGACGCCCCGGCCCGGTGCGGCCCCGGTGCCGGGCACCGATGCCCTGCCCACCGGGTCCTGGCGGCTGCACGGCCCGGCGCAGGTGACGGCGCTGCCCGGTTACGACGCGGGCGAGTGGTGGGTGCAGGACGCGGCCGCAGCCCTGCCCGTGCGCCTGCTGGACCCGCAACCGGGCGAACGCATCGCCGATCTGTGCGCCGCCCCCGGGGGCAAGACGCTGCAGCTGGCCGCCGCCGGCGCGCAGGTGATCGCCGTGGACATCAACGACCAGCGACTGAAGCGCGTGTCCGAAAACCTGCTGCGCTGCGGGCTGACCGCGCGGCTGGTGGCCGCCGACGCGCTGGCCTGGCGTCCCGACGTGACCTTTGACGCGATTCTTCTGGACGCCCCCTGCAGCGCCACCGGCACGATCCGGCGCCACCCCGACCTGCCGTTCATCCGCGACGGCCACGGCATCGCGGAGCTGATCGAACTGCAGGCCGCGCTGCTGGACCACGCACTGACGCTGCTGCGGCCGGGCGGGCGGCTGGTCTTTGCCACCTGCTCGCTGATCCCCGACGAAGGCGAGGTGCAGGTGGACGAGGCGCTGGCCCGCCACCCGGGCCTGACAATCGAACGCCCCGACCTGCCCGGCATCGACCCGGCCTGGATCACGCAGGAAGGCGGCCTGCGCCTGCGGCCCGATTACTGGGCCGACAAGGGAGGCATGGACGGCTTTTACATGGCGCGGCTGCGAAAGCCGTCCTGACGCTGGACCTTCGGTCCCCGCTTCGCTAATCGGACGGGGAACCAGTCACGAGGCCCCCATGACCCCTCCCGTCGCCCTGAAACGCGCGCTGATCTCGGTTTCCGACAAGACCGGGCTGATCGACTTTGCCAGGGCGCTGGACGCGCGCGGCATCCAGATCCTGTCCACCGGCGGCAGCGCCAAGGCGCTGCGCGACGCGGGGCTGACCGTTACGGACGTGGCCGATGTCACCGGCTTTCCGGAAATGATGGACGGCCGGGTCAAGACGCTGCACCCCAAGGTGCATGGGGGGCTGCTGGCGCTGCGGGACAACGACGACCACGTTGCGGCCATGGAACAGCATGGGATCGGCGCGATCGACCTGCTGGTCGTGAACCTTTACCCGTTCGAGGAGACGGTCGCCAACGGCGCGGACTATGACGACTGCATCGAGAACATCGACATCGGCGGCCCGGCGATGATCCGCGCGGCGGCCAAGAACCACGGCTTTGTCACCGTGGTCGTGGACGTGCAGGATTACGACGCCGTGCTGACCGAACTGGACGCCCACGACGGCGCGACGACCCTGCCCTTCCGCCAGCGCCAGGCGCAGATCGCTTATGCCCGCACCGCAGCCTATGACGCCGCCGTCAGCACCTGGATGGCCGGGGCCATCGGCGAGGACACGCCCCGCCGTCGGGCCTTGGCCGGCACGCTGGCCCAAGGCCTGCGCTATGGCGAGAACCCGCACCAGCAGGCGGCCTTCTATGTCACCGGCGAAAGCCGTCCCGGCGTCGCCACCGCGACCCAGCACCAGGGCAAGGAACTGTCCTACAACAACATCAACGACACGGACGCGGCCTTCGAGCTGGTGGCCGAGTTCGACCCGGCTCAGGGCCCGGCCTGCGCGATCATCAAGCACGCCAATCCCTGCGGCGTGGCCCAGGGCGGATCGGCGCTGGAGGCCTACAAGCGCGCCTTCGACTGCGACCGCACCTCGGCCTTTGGCGGCATCATCGCGCTGAACCAGCCGCTGGACGGCGCCACCGCCGAGGAGATCGTCAAGATCTTCACCGAAGTCGTCATCGCCCCCGATGCCGACGAGGACGCCAGGCGGATCTTTGCGGGCAAGAAGAACCTGCGCCTGCTGACGACGGGCGGCCTGCCTGACCCCCGTGCGGGCGGATTGACCTTCCGCCAGGTTGCGGGCGGATTTCTGGCGCAAGGCCGCGACAACGGCCATGTCGCCCGCGCCGACCTGAGGATCGTGACCGAGCGCCAGCCGTCCGAGGAGGAACTGGCCGACATGCTGTTCGCCTGGACGGTCGCCAAGCACGTGAAATCGAACGCCATCGTCTATGCCAGGGATCTGGCGACCGTGGGCATCGGCGCCGGCCAGATGAGCCGCGTGGACAGCACCCGCATCGGCCGCCGCAAGTCCGAGGACATGGCGCAGGCGATGGGTCTTGCCCAGCCCCTGACCATAGGTGCCGCCGTGGCCTCCGACGCGTTCTTTCCCTTTGCGGACGGCATCGAGGCGCTGGCCGAGGCGGGCGCCAAGGCCGTGATCCAGCCCGGTGGGTCGATGCGCGACGACGAGGTGATCGCGGCTGCAAACCGCCTGGGTCTGGCCATGGTCCTGACCGGCCAGCGGCACTTCCGGCACTGATGGCCAGCGCACCCAAAGCCGAGCGCAGCCCCGCACCGCGCAAGGCGGCGGCCGCGCCCCAGGCCCGCAAGCCCAAGGCTCCCGCCGGGCCGCCGCGCAGCGACATGCGCCTGGTGATCTGGGTCGCGGCGGCCGTGTTCCTGCTGGACCAGGCGCTGAAATACCTGGTCGTGCATATCATGCAGCTGGACCGCGTGCGCGAGATCGACGTGCTGCCGCCCTGGCTGAACCTGCGCATGGCGTGGAACCAAGGGGTGAACTTCGGCCTGATGGCCTCGGACCAGAACGTGATGCGGTGGGTGCTGATCGGTATCGCACTGGCAATCTGCCTGTGGGTGTGGATCTGGGTCTGGCGGGCGAACCTGGGGCGGTTTGCCCGCGCGGCGGCGGGACTGCTGATCGGCGGCGCGCTTGGCAACGTGGTGGACCGCCTGCTTTACGGGGCAGTGGCGGATTTCCTGAACATGTCCCGGCCGGGCTGGCAGAACCCTTACAGCTTCAACGTGGCCGACATCGCCATCTTTGCCGGCGCGATCGGGCTGGTGCTGATGCCGCAGAACACCTCGGACACGCCCGCCCCTCGCGCCGAGCGCAAGGAGCCGGCCAAGGCCAAGCCCGCCCCGCGTCCCAGGCCTGCGTCCCAACAGCCGCCCCCGCCCCCCCGGCCCCGACAGCCGGACCTGTTCGACCACAACCGCGACGCGGCCGGCGAACAGACCCGTGACGGCGACGGGAAAGCGGGCTAGAACGGCGCAAGGCACAAAGGGGGCAGGACATGCGGACATGGGCGCTGGTGATCGGAGTTGCGGCCGTGACGGGCCTTGGGGCCTGCGGGGGCAGCTCGCAGTTGAACAACCTCAAGTCGGGGCAGAGCGGTCCGGATGAATTCGCGATCCTGCCGACGCGCGCGCTGTCGATGCCGCCCGATCTGGCGGTGCTGCCCGCGCCCACTCCCGGTGGCAGCAACATCACCGACCCGAACCCGCAGGGGGACGCGGTGGCGGCCTTGGGCGGCAACCCGGACCGCCTGTCCGATCAGGGCATTGGCGCCGCCGACCAGGCGCTGGTGGCCCATGCAGGGCGGGCAGGAACCGACCCCGACATCCGCGCCAGCCTTGCGCGATCGGATGCCGAATGGCGTGCCCGCAACGGCCGCCGCCCGCTGGAGGTGCTGTTCGGAACCTCCGTCTATCAGCGCGCCTATGCGCCGATGGCGCTGGACGCGCCCGCCGAGCAGCTGCGATGGCAGCGGGCGGGTGCCATCACCTCGACCGCGCCGGCGCCCGCCGCGCGGTGAGGAACGCCCTGTTCGATCCGTCGGCCCCCGGCTTCGGAGCCGACCCCTGGCCCGCCTATGCACGCCTGCGCGACCAGCCCGGCCTGCCCTTCTGGCCCGGCTTTGACGGGCATCTGGCCGCGCGCATGGCCGATGTCCGCGCCATCGCGCTGGACCGCCGCATGGTGCGCGATCCAGCGGCCTTTTGCCCGCCCGACGAGGTGCGCCGCCTGCAGGTCGCCGGAAACTTTCACGACATGCCGTTCCATGAACGTTTTGTGCAGATGTCAATGCTGGACATCGACGGGCCGGACCACGACCGGCTGCGCCGCGGGGTCTTTCCGTTCTTTACCAAGACCCGGCTGGAGGGCCTGCGGGGCTTTGTCACCGATTGGGTGGACGGGGCGCTGGACCGGTTGATTCCTCGGGGGCGCATCGATTTTGTGCCGGACCTGGCCGCGCAGCTGCCCGGCCAGGTGATCGGCCACCTGATCGGCACCGACCCGGCGCTGGCCCCGCGGATGACGGAATGGTCCGAGCATGTGGTCAGCTATTTCGACATCGGCCGCACGGCGGCCAAGAAGGCCCGCGCCGAAGAGGCAACGCGCCTGTTCGCCGAGCTGCTGGAGGACCTGCACGCCGAACGGGCCGCCTGCCCGCGCCAGGACCTGATGTCGGCCATGATCGGGGCAGAGACGGCGGGTCTTTTGACGCATGACGAACTGATCGCCACGATCATGCAGATCCTGCATGCGGGCCACGGCTCGACCATCGACGTGATGGGCAGCGGTCTTCATGCGCTGCTGACCCATGCGGACCAGCTGGCGCTGCTGCGCGCGAATCCCGGCCTGATGCCGCAGGCGGTGCAGGAGATGTTCCGCTTTGCCGCGCCGCTGCCGTTCTTTCATCGCTATGCCTCGGAAGACCTGACCCTCTGCGGGCGGCACTGGCCCAAGGGGAGCAAGTTCGGGCTGCTTTATGCCAGCGCGAACCGCGACCCTGCGGCATTCGCGGAGCCCGACCGACTGGACATCACCCGCCGCCCCAATGTGCACCTGGCCTTTGGCGCGGGGGCACATGTCTGCCTGGGCAACAACCTCGCGCGGCTGAACATGGAGATCCTGTTCACGGCCCTGCTGGACCGCGTCCCTGGCCTGGCGCTGGACGGGCCCGTGCGCTGGAAGGCCGGCCTGCAGGCCCATGGTCCCACCAGCCTGCCCCTGCGCCTGCTGTCCTGAGGCGGTCCCGGCCATCGGCCTGTCGTCCGGGGCGGGCACGAACCCTGCCCCCAACAAAGGGGGCAGGGATCGCGGGGGCTGCGCCCCGGTGCCCGGCCGCAGGCGCCGCACATTCCCGCGAGGGTGGCTTGCGCCGCCCGGGCCGCCGGTCCAAGTTTCCGTCAGCAAGAGGAGGTTGCAGCACCCATGCGTCGCCCCGCATTCCACCATGCCCTGGCCACGGCCCTGGCGCTGACGACACCAGTCATGGCCTTGGCCGACATGCCCGAAGGCATCAGCCACTTTACCCTGCCGAACGGGCTGGAGACGGTGGTGATCGAGGACAGCCGCGCCCCCGTCGTGGTGCAGATGGTCTGGTACCGCATCGGTGCGGCCGACGAACAGCCGGGCAAGTCCGGCATCGCCCATTACCTGGAACACCTGATGTTCAAGGGCACCGACACGCTGGCGGCGGGCGAACTGTCGAAAACCGTGACCGCCAATGGCGGCAGCGACAACGCCTTCACCTCGTGGGATTTCACGGCCTATTTCCAGCGCATCGCCAGTGACCGCCTGCCGCTGGTGATGGAGATGGAGGCCGACCGGATGGAAAACCTGTCGATCTCGGACGATGACTGGAAGGCGGAGCGGCAGGTCGTGCTGGAGGAACGTGCGCAGCGTGTCGACAGCGACCCGCGCGCGCTGTTTGCCGAAGAGATGAACGCGGTTCTTTACGACAACCATCCCTATGGGCGCCCCATCATCGGCTGGCGCGACGAGATCGAGGCCCTGACCCGCGAGGACGCGATCGCGTGGTACGACACCCATTATTCGCCCAACGAGGCGGTTCTGGTCATCGCGGGCGACGTCACGGCAGAGGAGGTCCGCCGCCTGGCCGAGGAGCATTACGGCGCCATTCCCGCCAAGGGCGAAGCCGAGCCGAGGCTGCGCCCCCAGGAACAGCCCAAGCAGACCGACCGCCGGATCGAGATGTCGGACCCACGCGTGGCGCAGCCGCAGATGACGCGGCGGGTTCTGGCCCCGGAACGCGATCCGGGCCGGCAGGAAAAGGCCGCGGCGCTGACGGTGCTGGCCGACCTGTTGGGCGGCTCGACCCAGACCTCGGTTCTGGGGCGCGAACTGGTGCTGACGGGCAAGGCGCTGTGGGTCGGCGCAAGTTACGACGGGCTGTCTCTGGACCGCACGGATTTTGCGCTGTCGCTGGTCCCCGCAGATAACAGCACCCCCGAGCAGGCCGAGGCGGCGCTGGACGCTGCCCTGGCAAAGTTCCTGGATCAGGGTCCCGACGAGGCGGATCTGGAGCGCGTCAAGACCCGCATCCGGGCCGCCGAGATCTATGCCCGCGATTCGGCGCATGGCCGGGCCTATGACTATGGCCAAGGGCTTTCGACCGGGTTGACGGTCCAGGACGTCAACGACTGGCCCGATATCCTGGAGGCCGTGACGGCCGAGGACGTCATGGCCGCCGCCCGCGAGGTGCTGGGCGGCCGCGGCGCCGTCACCGGCTGGCTGCTGCCCGCGCCGGTCGAAACCGCGCAAGAAGCGCCTGCGGCAAGCGCGCCTGCCCCCGTGCCCACAACAGACCAGCCCGAAACGCCCGAGGTGCAAGGATGATCCGCGCTGCCATCGCCACCATGATCGCCCTGATGGCCCTGCCCGCGCAGGCCATCGAGATCGAGGATGTCACCTCTCCGGGCGGCATCCGCGCCTGGCTGGTGCAGGACGACAGCATCCCTTTCGTGGCGCTGGACATCCAGTTCAAGGGTGGCGCGAGCCTTGATCCCCCCGGCAAGCGGGGCGCCGTGAACCTGATGACCGCGCTGCTGGAAGAAGGGGCGGGCACGCGCGACGCGACCCAGTTCGCCCAGGCCGCCGAGGACTTGGGCGCGCGGCTGTCCTTCAGCGCGGGCGACGATGCGGTTTCGATAGGCTTCCGCGCGCTGAGCGACAATCGGGACGAGGCGGCCGACCTGCTGGCCCAGGCCCTGACGCAGCCGCGCTTTGACGAACCGGCGGTGGAGCGGGTCCGCGCGCAGGTGCAGGCCGTCATCCGCTCCGAGGCGACCGATCCGAGCAGCATCGCCGCCAAGGAAATGGCCCGCCAGGCCTGGGGGGATCACCCTTATGCGACCTCGATCAACGGGACGCGCGACAGCGTGGCCGCGCTGAGCCGGCAGGACCTGGTTGCCGCCAAGAACCGCGTGCTGGCGCGCGACCGCGTGGTCGTGGGCGCCGCAGGCGACATTACCCCCGAAGAACTGGGCCCGCTGCTGGACCGGATCCTGGGTGGGCTGCCGGCAGAGGCCACCGCCCCTCTGCCGGAACCGGCAGAGCTGCAACTGACCGGTGGCGTGACGGTGATCGACTGGGACAGCCCGCAGACGGTGGTGTCCTTTGCCGGACCGGGGCTGCCGATCGACGACCCCGATTACTTCGCGGCCTTTGTGGCGGATCACATCCTGGGCGGCGGCGGCTTCAGTTCGCGCCTGATGGAGGAGATCCGCGAAAAGCGGGGCCTGACCTATGGTGTCGGAACGGCACTGGCCTCGAAGCTGTACGGGCAGACCTGGCAGGGCGGAATGGCGGGCTCGAACGCCACGACGGCCGAGGCCGTGGACCTGATCCGGCAGGAATGGACGCAGATGGCCGAGGGCGTGACCCCGCAGGAACTGGCGGATGCCAAGACCTACCTGACGGGCGAATATCCCCTGCGCTTTGACGGAAACGGGCGTATCGCCTCGATTCTGGCGGGGATGCAGCTGATCGGGCTGCCCATCGACTACATCAACACCCGGAACGCGAAGGTCGAGGCGGTGACGCCCGAAGACGTGACGCGCGTGGCCGGGCGGCTGCTGGACACGGACCAGCTGCGCTTTGTTCTGGTCGGGCGTCCGGAGGGGATCGAGGAAACGCCGGCCGACGCCGCCACGAACTGAAGCCCGGGACGAAAGCAACTGCACGCGCCGCGCCCCCGCCGGGGGCGCGGCGTGGGCATGTCGACTGCAGGGGAATCTCTGGCGGTTTGCGGGTGTTGGTGCTAGATTTGGGGGCATGAACAGCCATGCCCCCCATATACGTCCGGTCATCCGGCAACTGGACGAAGCCACGGCCAATCGCATCGCGGCCGGCGAGGTGGTCGAGCGTCCTGCCTCGGCCGTCAAGGAACTGGTCGAGAACGCGCTGGACGCGGGGGCGACGCGGGTCGAGATCTGCATCGAGGAAGGCGGCAAGCGACTGATCCGGGTGACGGATGACGGTTGCGGCATGACGCCTCAGGACCTGCCGCTGGCGCTGTCGCGTCACGCCACCAGCAAGATCGACGGGTCGGACCTCCTGGCGATCACCAGCTTTGGCTTTCGCGGCGAAGCCCTGGCTTCGCTTGGCGCCGTGGGGCGGCTGACGATCACCTCGCGCGCGCCCGGAGAGGAGGGCGCCGTCATCGCCGTCACCGGTGGGCGGATGACGCCTCCGCGCCCGGCCGCCGCCAATCGCGGCTCGGTGGTCGAACTGCGCGACCTGTTCTTTGCGACCCCTGCCCGGCTGAAGTTCCTGCGCACCGAGCGCGCCGAAACCCAGGCCGTGGCCGAGGTGGTGCGCCGTCTGGCCATGGCCGAGCCTTATGTGGGCTTTTGCCTGTCGGCCGATGGGCGCGAGATCTTTCGCGCTGATGCCGAGCAGGGCGAGCTGTTCGGCGCCCTGACGACCCGCCTGACTCGCATCATGGGTCCCGAGTTCATCGACAACGCCCTGCCAATTGATGCCGAACGCGACGGCCTGGCCCTGACGGGCTTTGCGGCGCTGCCGACCTATTCGCGGGGTGCGGCGGTCGCGCAGCATCTGTTTGTGAACGGCCGCCCGGTGCGCGACAAGCTGCTGACGGGCGCGCTGCGGGCCGGCTACATGGATGTGATGGCGGCCAGCCGTTATCCGGCGGTCGTGCTGTTCCTGAACTGCGATCCGCAGCTTGTGGATGTGAACGTCCATCCTGCCAAGGCCGAGGTCCGCTTCCGCGACCCGCAGGCCGCGCGGGGTCTGATCGTCAGTGCGCTGCGCCATGCCATGGCACAGGCCGGGCATCGCGCCTCGACAACGGTGGGCGCCGCGACGCTGCGGGCGTTTCAGCCCGAGCCGGCCCCGACCCGCGCCCCGGCGGCCTGGCGCCCCGAAACCCCCTCGGCTCCGGCGATCAGGGCCGCGCTGGACTTGCAGGCCCCAGAGGCCGGCTTTGCCGAAACGCCCTCGGCCCGCTATGAGCCGGTGCAGGATGACACGGCGGCCGCACCCGTCGCCACGGGCGAGGCCCCTTTGGGCGCGGCACGCGCGCAGGTCCACGAAAACTACATCATCGCCCAGACCTTGGACGGCCTCGTCATCGTGGATCAGCATGCCGCCCATGAACGGCTGGTCTATGAACGGCTGAAGGCGCAGGCCGAGGCGAACGGGATCGCGGCGCAGGCCCTTCTGATCCCCGAGATCGTGGAACTGGCCGAAACCGACGCTGCCCGCCTCTTGTCGGTCGCCGATGACATGGCCGCCCTGGGACTGGTGATCGAGCCGTTCGGCGGCGGTGCCATTGCGGTGCGCGAGGTGCCGGCCCTGCTGGCGCGGCTGGACGCATCTGCCCTGATCCGCGACATTCTGGACGACCTGGCCGATCAGGGCAGTTCGGACCGGCTGCGGGCGCGGATCGATGCGGTCCTGTCCTCGATGGCCTGCCACGGCTCGGTCCGGTCCGGGCGGCGGATGACGGCAGAGGAGATGAACGCCCTGCTGCGCGAAATGGAGCGGACGCCGAAATCGGGCCAGTGCAACCACGGGCGCCCGACCTGGGTCAAGCTGCACCTGAACGACATCGAGCGCCTGTTCGGGCGGCGCGACTGAGGCACCAGTCTCTTTGGTCCGTCTGCCAAGGCACAGGGCGTCTGGCCCACGACACATGCGGCTGGCCAGATGTCAGAAGCGTCCGTGTCGGTGCGCCCCCTGTCGGTGCCGCGGCATCACCCTGGCGGCCATGTCCCGATGTCTGGTCCGGGTAGGGAACGCGGAAACCCGATGTCCCATTCACGGGCCGTGAACAGGCCGAACGTGAAGCGCCTGAAAAGGCGCCTTGGCGGTCCGTCCCAGCGCACACCGCCCGACAAGGGACCAAGCTCCACCTCACCGGGCAGGGACAGGGTTTCAGGCATTCGGTGCCCTCAGGAAAGGGGCGGCCCGCAGGCCGCCCTTGAGGATCCTTGACGCGCCTCAGGCGTCGGCTTCGTCTTCCGCACCCTCCGGCGTGATCCGGATCAGCTGGCCGTTCTCGTGGTCGGTGATCACCATCAGCGCGCCATCGCTGGCGACCTCCACTTCGCGCACGCGGCCGATGCCGCGCAGGTGCCGCGCCTCACCGGTCACTTCGCCACCCTCGATGCTCAGGCGGATCACATCCTCTGACCGCAGGCCGCCGATCAGGGCGTGACCCTGCCAGTCGGGGAACATCTCGCCGTCATAGAACGCCATGCCGCTGATCGCGGGCGAGGGGTCCCAGTAATAGGCCGGCTGCCGGGTGCCCTCCTTTTCGGTCACGCCCAGTTCGTTGCCATTGTATTCGACGCCATAGGTGACCTCGGGCCAGCCATAGTTCACGCCCGCCTCGATCAGGTTCAATTCGTCCCCGCCCTTGGGGCCATGCTCGTTCATCCACAACTGCCCGTCGGGGCCCATCGCGGCGCCCTGGATGTTGCGGTGCCCCATCGACCAGATCTCGGGCAAGGCACCCTCGATCTCGGCACCGGCAGGGGTCCCGTCCTCCGCATCGATGCGGATGATCTTGCCCAGGGTCGATTGGGGGTCCTGCGCATATTCCCGCGGCTCGGGATCCGAGCGTTCACCCAGGCCCACGAAGATGTGGCCCTCTCCGTCATGGACGATGCGGGCGCCGAAATGCTTGGTCGAGGCCCAGGCCGGCTGCTGCTGCCAGATGCGCTGGACATCCTCCAGCCTGGTGCCATCCTCGGACAGGAGTCCGGTGGCGACGGCGGTCCCGTTCTCGCCCTCGCCCCGCGGCTCGGCATAGGTCCACCAGACGCGGCGCGTTTCGGCGAAATCGTCAGCGATCGAAACGTCGTGCAGTCCACCCTGGTCGCGGGCATCGACCTCGGGCAGGCCCTCGATCGGGTCGGACAACTCGCCCTCAGGCGAAACGATGCGCATGCGGCCCGGACGCTCGGTCACCAGCCAGCTGTCATCCGGCAACTGAACAAGGCCCCAAGGGTGTTCCAGCCCCTCGGCCACCACCGTCCGGGTCAGCGGCGTGTCGTCGTTCCCGATGACGGGTGCGCGGGTCTGGTTGTCAAAGGCCGGTGTCTGGTCATAGGCCGCCCCATGCGGCGGGGCATCGTTGAAGTCCTGCGCCGCGGCCATGGTGGCCAGGAAACCGGTGGCGGCAAGGGCAGTCAGACTTGTCGTCGAGCGGCGCAGGGAGCGCATGGTCATGGTCCTCCAATGGGGAATGAAATCTGCACACCCAATGTCCCACCCCTTGCGGTGTTCCGCGACGGGGGGTCACGATGATGTCAGGACCGGCCGGAACCAATGGCCCGCGTGATCCACGTGCTGTGCAACCAGGGGGCCTGGTCACGCCCCGTCCCGCGCCTGCTCCGGCTGCAAGGCCAAGCCTGCATGCGGCAGTCGCGCGGCCCTCCTTCATGCCTTCGCGGAAACCAAGATGGACGATGCGGCCCCACCACCGCCGCCCTTGCGGGAAGGCTTGGCGCAGCCTTCTGCGATGGGACATGCCGGTGCCGGCAAAGTGCAAGCCCTTGCCAAAGGTCAGCTGCGCCCGCGGCACCGCTGACAGGCCGGCCGCATCGGGACAAGGGCATCCCGCCACGTCCACGTCGCCTCCTGCGCTTCGGGACGGTTGGCCCGGGTCCCCGCGTTCCATCGCCCCTTGCGCGGGCCGTGCACATGTTGCGATGCGCGGCCCGGGCAGGACCCGGGACACTGCCGGTGCGGGTCAGGGCGATTTCTGCGTCAGAGATCCGCCGCATGATCGCGGTAAAGCCGCGCGGCGCGACCCCACGCGCCTTCGGCAATCCGGTCCAGCTCCTCCAGCACGGGCAGCAGCTGGGCCGCATAATCCTGCGAACTTTCGCGCGGCAGCATCGAGGGAAGGTTGTCGATCGCCATCACGTCCAGGGGCGGGGCATGTGCCACGCGCAGCGCCGGTGCGTCCCAGGTCGTGCTGCGATCATAAACCTTGATGGGGGAGAATTCGCTGGTCGGGTCGCAGGCCACGTCGCCGATGACGGTCAGCGTCCGGTGCGGACCCGTTGCATCCGCCGGGACGAACACCGGCGCGCCGGGCTGCGCCAGGATCGCGTTGATGAAGATGTCGTGCATCAGCACCTCGGGGAAAGGACCGCCATGCGCGGTTTCGTCCATGTCCCACTGCGTCACGCCGACGCCCATCCGGGACAGGAGATCCGCGGCGCCGCGGCCGACGCGGCCCTTGGCGCCGATCACGATGGCGCGCGGGCGCGGGCGGCCGGTCGCATCCATCCGCGCCCGCAGGTCGTCCAGCAGCTGCTGCTGGTCGGGCCAGGCATGCACCGGCCCGCAGATGCCGCCCGCCTGCTGGGCCACCCAGCAGTCCAGCGACACCGCCGCCCCGGCGAAACCTGCCCAGTAACCAAAGGCCGCCAGCCGGCGCCCATCGTCATCCGTCAGATATTCCAGGTCATACAAAGTCCCGCCGCCCGCCTTGAACCGCTTCAGCAGGTCCCGCCCGGTGGCCTGGCCCTTGAAGGCATGGCCGAACATGATGTGGCGGTGGCGCAGGGGCGTGTCGTCCTCGGGCAGTTCCTTCAGGCCAAAGATGATCGCGTCGTCAGGTGCTGTGGGCCAGCTGCCTTCGGGCGCGATGGCGGCGCCGGCCCTGCCATATTCCGCGGTGGGGATGATCCGGCGGGAACTGTCCTCGACCGTCACGGTCATGCCACGGGCGATCAGCCGGGCCACGCCCTCGGGCATGATCCCCACGCGATCCTCGTTCGGCCGGCTTTCCGCCCTGACCCACAGATGCGTCATCCCGTTTCCCCGCCTTGCCGTTGCCGCAGGTTAGGTCGCGCACCGGTCGCCTGCAATACAGGGAACCGGCACGCGCCATCACGTGTTCCCCGTTACCATTCATCTCGCAACACAAGGAGATCCCATGCGCCTGACGCGCCGCACCGGACTGCAGCTGGCCACGGCCCTGATGGGCAGCGCCATGATCCCCGCGCTTGCCCAAGCCCAGGAAACCGGCCACCGCCACGCCGTCGAGGGCGGAGAGGTGGTCATCCATCCCGTCAGCCATGCCAGCATGGTTCTGGAAATGCCCGCCGGCGTGATCGCGGTGGATCCGGTGGGCGGAGCCGAGGCTTATGCCGACCTGCCGGCCCCCGACCTGATCCTCTTCACCCACGAGCATGGCGACCATTTCGACCAGCCCACGCTGGACAGCCTGCCGGAGGTGCCGATCGTCGCGAACCAGGCGGTCCACGACCTGCTGCCCCAGGAAATGCAGGGGCGCAGCACCGTGATGGCCAATGGCGACAGCCACGAGGCGCTGGGCCTGCCGATCGAGGCGATCCCCGCCTACAACATCACCGAAGACCGCCTCCAGTACCATCCGCAGGGTCAGGGCAACGGCTATGTCCTGACCATCGGCGGCCAGCGGTTCCTGATCGCGGGCGATACCGAGGACACGCCCGAGCTGCGGGCGCTGGAGGACATCCACGTCGCCTTCCTGCCGATGAACCTGCCCTATACGATGACGGTCGAGCAGGCGGCCGAGGCCGTGGCGGCCTTTGTGCCCGACGTGGTCTATCCGTATCATCACAAGGGCAGCGACCTGGACGAGTTTGCCCGCCTGGTGACCGAGGGGGGGTCGGGGACCGAGGTGGTCGTGGCCGACTGGTATCCCGACGGCGAAAGCTGAGCGCAAGCCATGGCCCTGCGCCTGCCGCGAAGGGCCGGGCTGACCCTGGCGGCGCTGGCCGTCGCCGGGATGGCGCTGTGGCTCTGGCCTTCGCTGCCCGCACTGCAATCGGACCTGGGGCTGCTGCATGACGTGATCGAGCGGGGAAAAGGGTGGCGCACAGACAATTCCGGGCTTGCGGTCCTGGCCTTTTTCACGGTCTTTGCGTTCTGCGCCGCACTGCCCCTGCCCATCGTCGTGGGCCTGACCTTGGCCGGGGGCGCCTTTTTCGGCTTCTGGTTGGGGATCGCGCTGTCGCTGGCGGGAACGCTTGCGGCGGCCATGCTGACGTTTCTGGCGGCGCGCCATCTGCTGACCCGCCGGCTGCGGCGGGCCTTGGGCACTCGCGTGCGGCAACTGGACGAGATGGTCGCCCGCGATGGCGCGCTGGCGCTGTTCAGCCTGCGGCTGGCGCCGGGATTGCCCTTCTTTGTCCTGAACCTGCTGTCCGGGCTCAGCATCCTTCCGGTGCGACCCTTTTTGCTGGTCACGGCGCTTGGAGTGATGCCGAACAAGGTCATCCTGACCGCGGCGGGCACGCAACTGGCCGAGATCGACCAGATCTCGGACATCGTGGGACCGCGGGTGATCGCCATCGTCGCGGTCTTGGCGATCTTTCCCTGGATTGCGCGATGGATCGCCCGGCGCCTGCGGGCAACGAACGCCTAGAACGGCACGGGCGCCGAAAAACCCTGCTGCACACCGCTGTCCGGATGGCGAAAGCGCAGGCTTTCGGCATGCAGCATCAAACGCGGGTGTTCTGCGGCAGATCCCGTCGCATACAGCGGATCGCCCAGGATCGGGTGACCCAGTTCCGCCATGTGGACGCGCAGCTGATGGCTGCGACCCGTCACCGGCATCAGCCGCACGCGGGTTTCGTCCTCACTGGCCCGCATCACCCGCCAGTCGGTCTGGGCGGGCCTGCCCTCGGCGTGATCGACCTTCTGGCGCGGGCGGTTGGGCCAGTCCACGATCAGCGGCAGGTCGACGCGCCCCGTCCTGGGCTCCAGCCGCCCTGCCAGCCGGGCCACATACACCTTTTTGGTCTGACGCTCTTCGAACTGCCTGGACAGGTGGCGTTGCGCATGGGGCGTCAGGGCAAAGACCATGACACCCGACGTGTCCAGGTCCAGCCGATGCACCAGCAGCACGGTCGGAAAGGCGCCTCGCAGCCGCGCGATCAGGCAATCGGCCCGGTCATCGCCCCGACCCGGCACCGACAAGAGGCCCGAAGGCTTGTCCACCACCAGAACCTCGTGATCGACGTGGATCACGACGGGCGCGCCGGACGGGGGAGCGTAGACAAAGCCGCTCATTTCGCCACAAGCCGCACGGCCAGCGCGGCGAACATGACGGCGGCGATCTTGTTGACCAGCCCCAGCCGCTTGCCAATCACATGGCCCGCCACGCCGCCGACGATGCCGTAGCCCATGGTCACCAGCGTGCCCGTAAAGGCAAAGATCAGCCCCAGCCCCAGGATCTGCTGCCAGACCGGCCCCCAGGCGGCATTGGTGAACTGCGGCAGAAAGGCCAGCAGGAACAGCACCGGCTTGGGGTTCAGCGCATTCGACAGGAACCCCCGCCGGATGATGTTCCAGACCCGCACGCTGCCCCGCGCAGTCGGGTCCACATCCCCCGACCGCCAGCTTTTCCAGGCCAGCCACAGCAGATAGGCCGCGCCCGCATACTTGATCGCGCGCAGCGCTTCGGGATGGGCCGCCACAAGGGCGCCCAGACCGACCGTCGCCAGGGTCACGTGCATCAGCACGCCCAGCCCCACGCCAAGGCCCGCCCAGGCCCCGGCGCGCGGCCCGCCCTGGATGCCGCAGGCGCTGGCGAAGAACACGTCCTGACCCGGCGCAAAGTTCAGCACCAGCCCGCCTGCGACAAAGGCGATCAGCTGGCTGGCCGGAATGGCGGCCAGCGTGTCCCAGATCACGTGTCGGCCCCCTGCGGCCATTGCGGCAACCCGTCGGCAATGGGGTAATAATCCCCCTTGTCCGCCACCCAGATATGCCCCTGCAGCGTCAGCCCGGTCGGCTGGTCCAAGGCGCCCGCGGCGATGTCCACCTCGTCCCCGCCCGTTTCGCGCCACAACAGCGCCCCGCCGCATTCCGTGCAAAACCCCCGTTCGGCCTTGTCGGAAGAGCGGTACCAGCGCAGCGGCCCCTCGACCGTCAGGTCCCGGGCACCGACGGCGGCCCAGACATGGCCCGACCAGCGGCGGCACTGGCCGCAATGGCAGGCCCGCACTCCGTCCTCTGCGCTGCGGGCCCGAAACGTCACTGCCCCGCAGAGGCAGCGACCCGTCACGTCACGATTCACCGAACACCTCCTCCAGAATGGCCTGCAAGGCCGTTGCATCCCCGGGCCCGAAGGCATCGGGCCGGTCGCTGTCGATGTCCAGCACCCCGATCAGCCGCCCCCCCTTTCCCAGCACCGGCAGCACGATTTCCGAGCGGGTGCTGCTGGAGCAGGCGATATGGCCGGGAAAGGCCTCGACATCCGGAACGATCTGCACCTCGCGCGTGCGCGCCGCCGTTCCGCAGACCCCGCGCGAAAAGGGGATCACCAGGCAGCCGTGCCCGCCCTGATAGGGACCTATCTTCAGCAGGTCGGGCGCCATCACGCGATAGAATCCGGTCCAGTCGAACCGGTCGTCGGAATGATGCAGCTCGCAGGCCACGGTGGCCATCAGCGCGACCTCGTCGGTCTCGCCCTTGCACAGGGCCCGGATGCGGGCCGCCAGATCGTCATAATCGCTCATCGCGCTGTTCTACGCCTGCACCGGGCGACAGAAAAGCCCAGGCCCTTCCTTGCGCGAAAATATCCCGGGCGGCCCAAAGGACGGGAACAGCACCCCGCGCGGCCATCGCCCATTGCCCCGCGCCGCGGCTGACGCCACTCTGCCGCGCATGACGCTTCGCAGCCGCATTCTTCTGGTGATCCTTGCCACGCAACTCCTGCTGACCGGCGTTCTGGCGGCCGGCAGCCTCGAGCGGCTGCGGCGCGACATCGCGACCGAAACCCGGATGGGCGCCGAAACCGCCCGCAACCTGGTGCTGGCCACGATCGGCACGATGCAGGGCGCGGTGCCCGCCGACCGCATCATGGCGCGCCTGCCGGAACGGCTGACCGAACCGCGCCACGCCCGCATCGGCGTTCTGGACGCCTTGGACGGCACGCTGCGCCAGCCGCCGGGCCCACCCGACCCCGCCTCGGCCAGCCCGCGCTGGTTCGCCGCCCTTGTGGCGCCCGAGCCGCAGGAAACGCGGCTGCCGGTGGTCATCGAGGGGCGCCCGCGCGGCTATGTCCTGGTCACGGGTGATCCCGCCGAGGAAATCGCCCGTGCCTGGCGCGACATGCGCGACCTGATGGCGCTTGCCCTGGCCACGGCGGCTACCCAGGCCGCACTGGTGGCATGGGCGGTGGGCCAGGCGCTGCGCCCGGTCGCGACGATCGGCACCCGCCTGTCCGACATGACACGGGGCGAACTGGAAACGCGCATCGGCCCGCTGGCCGAGCCGGATCTGGCACCGGTCGCCCGCCACGTGGACCAGCTGGCGGAAACGCTGGAACAGGCGCGCGCCGACCGGTGGCGCCTGCAGCATCAGATCGTCGCCCGTGCCGATGCCGAGCGAAAGGCCATTGCCCGCGATCTGCACGATGAGATGGGTCCCTGCCTGTTCGGCCTGCGGGTCGAGGCGGATGCCCTGCGCGAGGCTGCCCCCGACGCGGCGACCCGCCAATCGGCCGACCAGATCGCGGCCATCGCCGAACAGATCGCCCGTGTGAACCGCGCCCTGCTGCAGGATCTGCGGCCGGTCGCGGTGGGCCAGTTGCCGCTGGCCACCGTGCTGGCGGATTACGTGGCCGACCTGAACCGCCGCTTTCCCGAAATCCGCTTTGACCTGGACGTCGCAGCGGGCCTGCCCGAACCCGACGAGGCCACCGCCCTGACCCTGTTCCGCATTCTGCAGGAAGGCACCACCAACACCTTGCGCCACGCCGGCGCCGCGCGCGTGCAGATCCGGCTCTGGACCGATCCGGCGCATTGGCGCATGATCCTGTCCGATGACGGCCAGGGCATGCCTCCGGACGGGCGCGAGGGCAGCGGCCTGACAGGGATGCGCGAACGCATCACCCTGCTGGGCGGCGACCTGAGGATCGAGACAGACCAGACCGGAACGCGGTTGCAGGCCCGGCTGCCCCGCCAGGCCCCGGACAGGAACAGGACGACGACGTGACGAAAACGGCCCTGGTCATCGACGACCACCCCATCACCCACCTGGGCGCCAGCCGCCTGCTGCGGGACCTGGGATATGATCCCGTGGGTCAGGCCATGTCCGGGGGCGAGGCGCTGGAACAGCTGGCCGCCGGTCCCGCGCCTGACCTGGTCGTGCTGGACATCAGCCTGCCGGGCAGCAGCGGGCTGGATCTGGTGGCCCCCCTGCGCGCGGCGGCGCCACGGGCGCGCATCCTGATCTTTTCCATGAACGACCAGACGGGCTTTGCCGCCCGCGCGCTTCAGGCCGGCGCGCAGGGCTTTTTGTCCAAGAACGCGCCCCCGTCCGATTTCCGCGACGCGGTGCGAACGCTGGAGGCGGGCGAGTTCTATCTGGCCCCCAAGCAGGCCATGGCGCTGGCCACCCTGCGCGTCGGGGCGGCCAACGATCCCTTGGGAGCCCTGTCGGAGCGCGAGCGGCAGGTCCTGACCCTGATCGGTCAGGGGCAGGGGCTGCAGGCCATCGCGGACCAGTTGGGCGTCAGCTACAAGACCGCCGCGAACACGTCCTCCCTGCTGAAGAAGAAGCTGGGCGTGGACGGGATCAACGGCCTGATGAAATTCGCGCTGGACAGCGGCGTCTGAAGGAAAGGAACCCCATGCTGGCCTGGTTCACCATGACAAAGGATGCGCCCCCCGGTCACGCCGACCGGCTGATCGAGGATCTGGCCCGCGACCTGCAGGCGCGCGGCCTGCGCGTCGCCGGCGCCGTGCAGCGCAACCACGATCTGGGGCCGGATTGCGCCTGCGACATGGACATGATCGTTCTTGGCGATACCGGGATGCCGATCCGCATCTCGCAATCGCTGGGGCCGGGCGCCTCGGGCTGCCGGCTGGACACCGGCGCGCTGGAACAGGCGGTGGCGCGCACGGCGCCGCATCTGGCGGGGGCCGACCTGGTGGTGGTGCCCAAGTTCGGCCGGCAGGAGGCGATGGGCCGCGGCTTTCGCAGCCTGATCGGCGACGCGGCGGGCGCGGGTCTGCCGGTGGTGCTGTATGTCCCGCGCCAGCAGCGCGACCAGTTCCTGGACTTTGCCGGTGACCTGGCGGTCGAGGTGGCGCCGGCGGACCTGACCGGCTGGTGCCTGGCCCGATTCGCGGATGCTTCGTGACCCAGCCCCGGGTGGTGGATGCGCGGGGGATGTTGTGCCCCCTGCCCGTGCTGCGGCTGCGCAAGGCGCTGCAGGACCTGCCGCCCGGTGCGGTCCTGCGCCTGATCGCCACCGATCCCATGGCTGCGGTCGATGTGCCGCATTTCTGCGGACAGGCGGGACATGTCATGGTGGACATGCGCACGTTGGACGAGGGCGCGCTGGAGTTCACCGTGCAACGGGGACCATCGGTCCCCTCGGCCGCAAGCGGCCTCACCCCCGAGGATATTTGAGCGACGATCATGACTTTGCCCTTCCTGCCCAGCCGCAAGCGCCTGTCGGAACTGTCCGAGCGCGAGATCCTGGCCCTCGCCATCGCCTCGGAAGAGGATGACGCCCGGATCTATCGGAACTGGGCCGAGACGCTGCGCAAGGACTATCCCGCCACCGCCGCCGTCTTTGACGCGATGAGTGCGGAAGAGGATGGCCACCGCCGCCTGCTGCTGGACGCGTTCCGGGCGCGCTTTGGAGACGCGATCCCCGTGATCCGGCGCGAACATGTCGCGGGCTATGTCACCCGGCGACCCGCCTGGATGATGGATGTCCTGTCGCTCGAGTCGATCCGGGCCGAGGCGGCCGGGATGGAGCGCGATGCGGCCGAGTTCTATGCCGGCGCCGCGCAGCTGAGCCAGGATGCCGGCACGCGCAAGCTGCTGGGCGACCTGGCCGCGGCCGAGCGCGGCCACGAGAACCGCGCCGTCGAACTGGCCACCGAACACCTGCATTCCGATGCCCGGGCCGAGGAGGACGCCGTCGCGCATCGCAGCTTTGTGCTGACCTGGGTGCAGCCGGGCCTTGCGGGGCTGATGGATGGCAGCGTCTCGACCCTGGCGCCGATTTTTGCAGTGGCCTTTGCGACGCAGGACCCCTGGACGACCTTTCTGGTGGGGCTCGCGGCCAGTCTGGGTGCGGGCATCAGCATGGGCTTTACCGAGGCGGCCTCGGACGACGGGGTCGTGTCGGGCCGCGGCTCCCCCATCAAGCGGGGGGTCGCGTCAGGGGTGATGACCACGGTGGGCGGCATGGGTCATGCGCTGCCCTACCTGATCCCCGATTTCTGGACCGCCACAACCCTCGCCATCATCGTGGTCTTTGTCGAACTGTGGGCCATTGCCTGGATCCAGAACCGCTGGATGCAGACGCCCTTCTGGCGGGCCACCTTGCAAGTCGTGGTGGGCGGTGGTCTGGTGCTGGCCGTGGGGGTGCTGATCGGTTCCGGCTGACGCGCCCCAAGGCGAACTTGGGGAAAGCCGGATGCTGGAGGTCTTTCTGAAGACCCTGCCGTTCTTTGGGCTGATCGGGCTGGGCTGGACGGCGGCGGCCACGCGGTTCTTTCCGCCCGAGGGCGCCGCCTGGCTGACGCGCTTCGTGTTCTATTTCGCCCTGTCGGCCATGCTGTTCCGCTTTGCCGCCGACCTCGATCTGGCTGCGCTGTTCGACCTGCGCTTTGCGCTGGCCTATCTGGCCGGATCGCTGCTGGTCTGGGTGCTGGGGCTGGCCGTGGCGCGCCTGAGGGGCCTCGGCATGGCCGAGGCCGCGATGGAGGCCCAGTGCTGCATGATCGGCAATACCGGCTTTCTGGGCGTGCCCATGCTGGTCGTCCTGCTGGGAGAGCGCGCCGTCGGCCCGGTCCTGATGGTGCTGATCATCGACATGCTGGTGTTCTCGACGCTGATCACGCTGATCGTGCACGCCTCGCGCCAGAGCGGGATGCGGCTGGCGACGGTCCTGCCGGTGCTGCGGGGTATCCTGGCCAACCCGATGATCCTGTCCATGGTCGCGGGTCTTGCCTGGGCCGGGCTGGCCCTGCCGCTGCCCGGCCCCCTGGACGAGTTTCTGACCGTCCTGGGGGCCGCGGCGACCCCCGGCGCGCTTTTTGCGATCGGCGCCAGCCTGGCGGGGCGGCGGCTGCAGCGCGTGGCCGCCTCGGCCTGGCTCAGCCTGGCCAAGCTGGTCCTGCACCCGCTGGCCGTGGGGCTGGCCGCCCTGGCGCTGGCGGTCGAACCCTTTGCCGCAGGCGTCATGGCCGCCGCCGCCGCCCTGCCCGTGGCCGGCAACGTCTATATCCTGGCCCAACACTTCGGGCTGGCGCAGCAGCGAGTGTCGGCGGCGATCCTGATCTCGACCGCGCTGAGCATCCTGACCATCCCGTTGGTCATGGTGCTAATCGGCGCCTGAGCACGTCTTGGCCGCACGGGGTCGCCGCGCTATGCCCGACCCGTCACAAGGAGGAGACCGGACATGCGCGGCATCGCGGACCTGAGGCTGTCGAACATCCTGCTGACGGTGGATGATGACAGGATCGCCACCGTTACGCTGAACCGCCCGGCCAAGCGGAACGCGCTGGATCTGGCCACGATCGACGAGCTGGTGGACATCTTCTCGATCCTGCCGCGCGCCGGCGCGCGGGCCGCGATCCTGCGGGCCGAGGGCGATCATTTCTGCGCAGGACTTGATCTGGTCGAACACCACCGGGAAAACCGTTCGGCGGCCGATTTCATGCAGGTCTGCCTGCGGTGGCACGAGGCGTTCAACAAGATGGAATACGGAGGAGTGCCCGTCATCGCGGCGCTGAAGGGCGCCGTCGTGGGCGGCGGGCTGGAGCTTGCCAGCGCCGCTCATATCCGCGTGGCGGGGCCCGACACCTATTTCGGCCTGCCGGAGGGGCAGCGCGGCCTCTTTACCGGCGGAGGCGCGACGATCCGCGTGGCAGGCCTGATCGGCAAGGCGCGGATGATCGACATGATGCTGTCGGGCCGCCTTTATCGCGGGCAGGAGGCGGTGGATGTCGGGCTTTGCCAGTATCTCGTCGACGATCCCGAGGCCAAGACGGTGGCGATCGCCCGAACCGCGGCCGAAAACCCGCCCTTGTCGAACTTCGCGATCTGCTCGGCCATCAGCCACATGCAGAACATGAGCGGGCTTGACGCCGCCTATGCCGAGGCGATGGTGGCGGGCGTGATCAACACCCAGGACGCGGCGCGCGAACGACTGGCCGCCTTTGCGCAAGGCACGGCGGCGCGGATCAAGCCCGAGGCCTGAGGCGGGCGGTCGCGTCGCCGGTCCCTTGTGCCGGCGCCGCGGCAGCGGGCGGCGGGGCCTCGATGGCCCCGCCGCCCGCTCCGCTACTGGACGAAATACAGGACGGCCGCCCCCACGCCCCCAATCGCGCCAAAGCCAAAAACCGTGAACAGCCCGTCGCGCGCCAGCATGCCGAATGCGAACAGGCTGACCACGACGCCCATCAGCGACGAGGTAAAGGGCAGGATCTCCAGCATGGGCATCATCAGGCCGCAGCACAGGCAGATCAGCTGCGTCACCCACAGCATCGGCCGGCGCACCAGCCAGCTGAGCCTTCGGCGGGTGATGCGGTCCAGAAAGCGCGCCGGCCGCTGCATCCACTCGGCCCCCTTGCGCAGCCGCTCGGTCGAGACCTCCTTGCGCGTCACGAAACCGGGCAGCCAGGCCTGCTCGCGCCTCAGCAGCATCTGCGCCGAGATCAGCGCGATCATGATGCCGCAGATGGACGAGAACAGCGGAATGCCTGACAGGGGCGACACCACCGCCAGCGCCGGGATCATCAGGTTGGGGGGCAGCGAGTCGCGCCCAAGCGCCTCGGCAATGTCGCCGACCCGGGTCCGTTCGCCGCTGGCGGCCTTCTGGACCCGGCCGATCATGGCGCTGATGCTGGTGTCGTCGTCGCTCATCGACCTCTCCTGCACGATGCGACTGGGGCAACGCGCGCAAGGGCCGGATGGTTCGTCAGCCCCGCCGCGCCAGTGTCAGCGCTCGGTCCAGCGCCTGCAGGAACCGCGCGCGGTCCGCCTTGCCGAAGGAGGCGCCGCCGCCCTGCAGGAAGGGATCGGCCGCCCGCAGGTCGGCCATCAGGTCGCGCACGGCCAAGCGCGGCCCGATATTGGCTTCGGACAAAACCTCACCGTCATGGCGCAGGACCTGCGCGCCGGCCTTGAGGCAGCGGTCAGCCAATGGCAGGTCGCCCGTCACCACCACGTCGCCCGGCCCGCACTGATCGGCGATCCACTTGTCGGCGGCATCCGGGCCTTCGGGGACGATCTCCAGGCGGACCAGCGGATGTCTGGGCATCCGCAGCCCGCCATTGCAGACCAGAACCATCGGCACACCAAGGCGGACCGCCACCCGCTCGGCCTCGGCCTTCACGGGACAGGCATCCGCGTCGATGTAGAGCGTGGTCATCAGTCGCGCAGCAGTTCGTTGACAGATGTCTTGGAGCGCGTCTGCGCGTCCACGCGCTTGACGATCACCGCGCAATACAGGTTCACGCCGTTCTTCGAGGGCATCGTTCCCGACACCACGACCGAGCCTGCAGGCACTTCGCCATAGCTGACATTGCCGGACTCGCGGTCGACGATCTTGGTGGACTGGCCGATATAGACGCCCATCCCGAGGACCGAGCCCTCGCGAATGATGCAGCCCTCGACGACCTCGGACCGGGCGCCGATGAAGCAGTCGTCCTCGATGATGGTGGGGCCGGCCTGCAGCGGCTCCAGCACACCGCCGATGCCGACGCCGCCCGACAGGTGGACGTTCCGGCCGATCTGCGCGCAGCTGCCGACCGTGGCCCAGGTGTCCACCATCGTGCCCTCGCCCACATGGGCGCCCAGGTTCACGAAGGACGGCATCAGCACGGCGTTCCGGCCGATGAATGCGGAGCGCCGCACGATGGCGCCCGGCACGGCGCGAAAACCCGCGTCGCGCCACTGGTCGGCGCCCCAGCCGTGGAACTTGGACGGGACCTTGTCCCACCAGTTCGACCCCTGCGGGCCACCCGACATTTCCTCCATGTCGTTCAGGCGGAACGACAGCAGCACGGCCTTTTTCGCCCACTGGTTCACATGCCAGTCCGCGCCGCGCTTTTCGGCGACGCGAAGGGTGCCGCTGTCCAGCTGCCGCAGGGTTTCCTCGACTGCTTCGCGGGTTTCACCCCGGGTGGCGCTGGTGATGTCGGCGCGGCCTTCCCACGCGGCTTCGATGGCGGTTTCCAGGGCTTGGGTCATGGCGGCCTCTCCTCGGGCGGGGGTGGGTGGAAAATCTCTGTGTCGGGCTATATGCGTCAGGGAAAGCCCGCGCAATCCGCGCAAGGGCGCTTATGAGGCTTCGATGAACGACGACCTGCCCGAAGAGGACCGCGTCCACACCCTGCCCCACAGCGAGGAGGACGTGGCCCGCGCGGGCCATGTTCCCGATACGCCCCAGACCCGTGCGCCCTCTTATCGCCTCGCCTTCACCGACCGCGAGTTCCTGTTGCGCGAAGAACTGCGTTCCGTCCGGCTACAGCTGGAACTGCTGAAGCCGCAGATGATCATGGACGAATACGGCATCGAATCGACGGTGGTGATGTTCGGCGGCGCCCGTATTCCCTCGCCCGACGGCACCCGGACGGCACGCACGACTGCCCTTGCAGAACTGTCGCAATATTACGAGCAGGCGCGCCTTTTCGCCTACCGGATGACCGAGCGCAGCCTGGCGGCAAAGGGACGGGAGTTCGTGATCTGCACCGGCGGCGGTCCGGGCGTCATGGAGGCCGGCAACAAGGGCGCGGCCGAGGCGGGCGGCGTGTCCATCGGTCTGGGGATCGTGCTGCCGTTCGAACAGGCGCCAAATGCCTATGTGACGCCGGACCTGTGCTTCAACTTCCACTATTTTGCGGTCCGCAAGATGCATTTCCTGATGCGCGCCCGCGCCGTCACCGTCTTTCCCGGCGGATTCGGCACGCTGGACGAACTGTTCGAAACGCTGACGCTGATCCAGACGGGCCGCATGGCACGCATTCCGATCCTGCTGTTCGGCGCCGCCTTCTGGGACGGCATCATCAACTGGCAGGCTTTGGCGGATGCGGGCACGATCAGCCAGAGCGACCTGGAACTGATCCGCTATGTCGAGACCGCCGACGAGGCCGTCGCGATCATCGACAACTGGCCCGCCCCTTAAACGGGCCGGGCTGCAGGGGCGCGGCGCATCAGCATCAGCAGGACGCCCGCCCCCACCAGCAGCCCAGCCAGCAGAAAGCCCTGCGGAAGGGGTTCGGCGAACAGCCACAAGGCACCGGCCGCCCCGGTGACGGCCGCCACCGGCCCCAGCAGCGACAGCGTCACCGGGCCGCCCCGGCGCTGCAGCTGGAAAAAGGCGATGTACTGGATCACGAAGACGGCCACATCGACACCCACGAGCGAGCGCAGGTCCGCGCGGTGCCACAGGATTGCGGCACCCGGATCGAGCATCAGGGCCAGCGGCACGCAGGCCAGCCCCGCCATCAGCAGCGTCAGCGCCGACAGGGTCAGCGGCCGCCCGCCCGCGGGCCAATAGCGGCTGCGATAGATATTGCCCGCCGCAATGACCACCGGCATCGCCGTCGCCGCGACCAGCCAGGTTGTCGCCTCGGCCGGCAGGTCCGTCAGCTTGGACATGGCCAGAATCACGCCTCCGGACAGACCCAGGGCCACGGCCAACGAGCGGCGGGGATCGGCACGCTCCAATCCCAGCAGGCGGGCCATCCCCCATGTCAGAAGAATCGGAAAGGCAAAGGTCATCGCGATATAGCCCGCGCCCACATGCGCGACGGCCAGATAACCAAGTGCCGTGGGCCCGGCCAGCAGCACGCCCGCCCCCGCCGCATAGGGCAGCATCCGCCCCGCGCCACGCAGCTGCCCCAGCAGCGCCGCCAGCACCAGTTGCACCGCACCTCCGCCAGCCAGCACGACAGACAGGAACCAGATCATCGGCGCCCCCGCATCCGACGCCATGCGAGAGATCAGGATCGTCACCGCCAGCGCGGCTCCCGCTGTCACCAGACATCCCAGGATCACCAGCCGGCCCTGCATCTCGGTCATTGTCGCGCCCCTGCTTTGGATGTTAGTATCTTGCCGAAAACAATCTTTATGGCAAGACATGTCTGATCCTGATCGTGCTGCCCGTGCGGCGCAAGCCTGGCGCCGAGAGCGCCCTGACCTGGACGTCGAGGCGATGGAGATCGTCGGCCGGCTGAACGAATTGTCGGCTCTGCTGACCCGCGACCTGCAGCCTGTCTTCGAGCGGTTCAGCCTGCAGGGAGGCGAGTTCGACGTTCTGGCGACCCTGCGCCGGGCGGGGGCACCCTTTCGCCTGACACCTACGGCACTCTACGAGGCGACGATGCTCAGTTCGGGCGGCATGACGGCGCGGCTGGACCGGCTGGAACGACGAGGCCTGATCCGCCGCCTGCCCAACCCCGAGGACCGGCGGGGCACGCTGGTCGAACTGACACCCGATGGCCTTGCGCTTGTCGAGGACGCCATCGGGCCGCATGCCGAAAATGAGACCCGCCTGCTGGCAGGCCTGCCGCCGCAGGATCGTGCGGCGCTGAATGCGCTTTTGTCAAAGCTGCGGGCGGCACTGCCCTAGATCAGCTGGCCTCGGCCTCGATCTGGGCACGCGACTTGCGGCCGCGCTCGGTCGCCGATTTCAACTGGCCGCAGGCCGCCATGATATCCTCGCCGCGCGGGGTGCGGATCGGACTGGCATAGCCAGCCTTGTGGACGATATCGGCAAAGGCCTGGATCCGCTCCCAGGACGAACGCTTGTAGGGCGCACCGGGCCATTCGTTGAACGGAATGAGGTTGATCTTGGCCGGGATGCCCTGGATCAGCCGGACCAGACGGCGCGCATCCGCATCGCTGTCGTTCACCCCGTCCAGCATGACATACTCGAAGGTGATCCGTTCGCTGTTGGACAGGCGCGGGTATTCGCGCAGCGCACCCAAGAGCGCCTCGATGTTCCAGCGCTTGTTGATCGGCACCAGCTGGTTACGAACTTCGTCGGTGGTGGCGTGGAAGCTGACGGCCAGCAGGCAGCCGATTTCCTCGGCGGTGCGGGCGATTTCCGGCACCACGCCGCTGGTGGACAGGGTGATGCGGCGGCGGGACAAGGACAGGCCCTCGTTGTCCATCACCACCTTCATCGCGTCGCGCACATTCTCGAAGTTGTAGAGCGGCTCGCCCATGCCCATCAGCACGACATTGCTGATCAGCCGCGTCTCGTCCTTGGGGGCGCCCTGCACGGGCCACTCGCCCAGATCATCGCGCGCGACCAGCAACTGGCCCACGATTTCCCCGGCGGTCAGGTTGCGCACCAGCTTTTGCGTGCCGGTATGGCAGAACGAACAGGTCAGCGTGCAACCGACCTGGCTGGAAACACAGAGCGTGCCGCGTCCTTCCTCGGGGATATAGACGGCCTCGACCTCGTGGCCGCCGGCGATCTTCAGCAGGTATTTCCGTGTGCCGTCGGCGCTGACCTGACGGGTCACGATCTCGGGCAGGGCAATCTCGAAACGCTCGGCCAAGAGGGCACGGTAGTCCTTGGCAAGGTTCGTCATCTGCGCGAAGTCGCGCACGCCCCAGTGATAAACCCACTGCCAGACCTGGCCCACGCGCATCCTGGCCTGCCGCTCGGGCGTTCCCGCCTCGACCAGCGCGTCGCGCAACTGGTCGCGCGTCAGGCCGACGATGTTCACGCGTCCGCCGTCCGGCAGCTTGCGCGGTATGGTCAGCACGTCTTGCGTGATCGGGGCCGCGCCTGCGGCCTGCGGAAGAAGGACGGTCATGAGCCTACCGGGATTCTGCGAAAGACCTGCAAATAAGCGAAACGGGGCCGGAAATCAACCAGCCCCGCGGAATTCGACACAGGTGACAGGTCCGGCGGACCTAGGGACGGGCGCGCGCCTGCCGTTTTACTGGCAGCGCGACCGGGCCGAGTTGGTGGCGGCGGTGATGCCCGACAGGCTGAACGTGTCCTTGGTGGTCGTGCCGCGCGCCGAGCGTCCGGTCACGACGGCGGACGAGCCCGCCCGCAAGGCCGACACCAGCGCCTGGTCGTCCGACGGGCTGCCGGTCCAGGCGCTTTCGCCCTCGGTGAACAGGTTGAACTTGCGGCCGCCCACATCCACCTCGACCGTCGAATCCGGCGCAAAGGGATAGCCGCCGGTAAAGGAAACCTCGCCGTTCTGGCCGGGGCGATAGGCGACGTAAAGGCGGATGTCGCCCCGGGCCACTTCGGCCGGCTGGCCATTGCGGGTGTTGATCGTCGATTTCGGAGGCGACACGGCCCAGCACTCGCGCGGGTTGTCCGCCGCAAAGACCGTCCAGTCCCCCTCGGTCGCGACGACGTTGCTGGATTCTTGCGCAACAGCCGCGCCAAGTCCGGCGATCAGGACAAGGCCCGCGCCAATGCCGCGCAGCGTGGTGGTAATCATGCTCTGGCCTCCTGCCATTCATTCAGTTCGCCGCTTTGCCCGGCGTTGTTTCCAGACTGCTGTGGTCTTTTCAACCATCTGCCGTCAAGATAGCGAAAATCGCCGCCCGAGAAAGGCTGCGCAAGCATAATCGCGCAATTGTCAGGGAGAAATTCCGATGCGTTCCGCCGAAATGATCGAACTGTGGCGTGGCGACATGCGCGAAAGCCTGCATTGCGGTCATGCCGTGATCTGCGACGCCCGTGGCGTGGTCGAGGTCTGGGGCCGTCCGTCGCAGGTGATCTTTCCGCGGTCCTCCTGCAAGATGATCCAGGCGCTGCCGCTGATCGAAAGCGGGGCGGCCGATGCGGCCGGCCTGACCGACCGGCATCTGGCCCTGGCCTGCGCCAGCCATTCGGGCGCCGACATCCATGTTTGCGCGGTGGGCGACTGGCTGTCGGGTCTGGGCATGGGCGACAGCGACCTGCGCTGTGGCTGCCACATGCCGACTGACCCGGCCGAGAACCGCCGGCTGACCTGCGGGGACGAGGCGCTCTGCCAGCTGCACAACAACTGCTCGGGCAAGCATGCCGGGTTTCTGACGCTGAACCGCCATCTGAAGGGCGATCCCGACTATATCCTGCCCGTCCACCCGGTCCAACGGGCGGTGAAGGCCGCCTTCGAGGAGGTGACAGGCGAAACCAGCCCCGGCTTTGGCATCGATGGCTGTTCGGCCCCGAACTGGGCCTGCACGCTGGAGGGGCTGGCGCGGGCCATGGCGTGTTTCGCCAATCCCGGCACCGATCGCCGCGGGCAGGCGATGCGGCGGCTGGTCGATGCGATGCGCGCCCATCCCGAGCTGGTGGCCGGTCACGGCCGTGCCTGCACGACGCTGATGCGGGCGATGGGCGGAAGGGTCGCCGTCAAGACCGGGGCCGAGGCCGTGTTCGTCGCGATCCTGCCCGAACAAGGACTGGGCGTGGCGCTGAAGATCGGCGATGGCGCCACGCGCGCCAGCGAGGCGGCGATCGTCGCGTTGCTGATCCATCTGGGCGCCCTTGATGCCCATGACCCGGCCGCGCAACGCCACCTGGGCGGGCCGATCCTGAACTGGCGCGGCATGAAGACAGGAGAGCTTCGTCCTGCGCGTGGATTCCCGGCCTGAGATGCCCGACCTGAGGCGTCCAACCGGGGCGTCACGAAATTGACGCGTTCTTCGGGCAGGATGCGGGTGTGGGACTGTCCCCCCACCCTGCCCCGCCCCGGTCCGGCGCCCCTTGGCAGAGAGGGCGCCGGCAGCGGTGTCAGATCATCTGCCAGATCAGCCGCAGCGCCAGAAGGGTCGAGGTGGCGACCAGCAGCGGCTTGATCAGACGTGCGCCGATGCGCGAGGCCAGCCGCGCGCCCAGCGAGGCGCCCGCAATCTGTGCGGCCCCCATCGCGATCCCCAGCATCCAGAGCGGCTGGCCCACCAGCGCAAAGGCGCCCAGGCCGCCAAGGTTCGAGGCAAAGTTCAGCAGCTTTGTATGCGCGGTGGCCTTCAGCACGCCATAGCCCGCAAGAGTGACAAAGCCGATCATGTAAAAGGCCCCCGCCCCCGGGCCGATCAATCCGTCGTAGAAGCCGATGAAGGGCACCACCGTCAGCGCAAAGACCGCAGGCGTCAGGCGCCGTGTGCGGTCAAGGTCATCCAGTCCCGGCTTGAAGGCAAAGAACAGCGCGATGCCGATCAGGATCACCGGCAGGATCAGTCGCAGCCCTTCGGTGGGGATGGCGCTGACCAGCGTCGCCCCCGCTGCCCCTGCTGCTCCGGCCAGCAGGGCCGACCGCCACTGGCTGCGCAGGTCCACCAGCCCCCGCGCGGCATAGCTGAGAGCGGCCGTGCCCGCGCCAAAGACGCCCTGCACCTTGTTTGTCGCCAGCGCCTGCGCCGGGGACAGGCCCGCCAGCATCAGCACAGGCAGCGTGATCAGGCCGCCCCCGCCCGCGATGGCATCGACAAAGCCCGCCGCAAAGGCCGCCGCGATCAGCATGAGAAACAGGTCAAGCGTCAGATCCAGCACGGCATGGCCCCGAAGTTGAAGGAAAGGGCGGGGGATTCACACCCCCACGGTCCTGTCGGATGCGAGTGGCAGGACGAAAGGAAGCCGGCCGCAAAGATCATGGCGTCACGAAGTCGCTGTCGGCATAGCCTTGCAGGTACAAGAGCGCCGTCAGGTCGCCGTGGTTGATGCGGATCTGCGCCTGGGCGGCGACGGCGGGCTTGGCATGCAGGGCGACGCCCGCACCGGCCAGCTGGATCATCCCGAGGTCATTGGCCCCGTCGCCCACCGCGATGGCATTTCGCGCCGTGGTTCCAAGACGGGCGGCGATGTCCTGCAGCGCCTCGACCTTGGCCTCGCGTCCCAGGACCGGCAGGGCGACATGGCCGGTCAGGACGCCTTCCTCGGCCAGAAGCGTATTGGCGCGATGTTCGTCAAACCCCAGTTGCGCGGCCACGGCTTCGGTAAAGGCGCTAAAGCCGCCGGACACAAGCGCGGCATAGGCCCCGTGCGCGCGCATCGTCGCCACAAGGACAGGACCGCCCGCGGCCAAGCTGATGCGGTCCCGCAGCACCGTGGCGATCACGTCCTCGGACAAGCCGGCCAGCAGGCTGACGCGTTCGATCAGCGCCTCGTGAAAGTTCAGTTCGCCATTCATGGCGCGGGCGGTGATCTCGGCCACGCGGGGGCCGACGCCCGCGAAATCCGCCAGTTCGTCGATGCACTCCTGGTTGATCATGGTCGAGTCCATATCTGCCAGCAGGATACGCTTGCGCCGCCCCTCCGATGGCTGGATGGCCAGGTCGATGCCGATGGCCTGCAGGTCCGACCAGACCTGATCGGCATCGGCAGGGGTTTGTGGAATATCGAATTCGGCGGCCACTCCCGGCGACAGAACACGAGGCGTGTTCCCTTTCCAGCGTTCCGTCAGGCCTCCGGGCAGATCGCCGTCCAGATTGGCGGCAGCGGGCGAGGCGATCAGGGAAACGGTGAACATGGGGCATCCTTTGGTCGGCTGGCTGGGGTGTAAGCCAAAGATTTTTCTTGCGCCAGAGCACGTGCGGCTTTAGGTCGGTCCGTGGGACACCCCTCCCCAACGAGGGGCTTTTAGCTGGAAGGCTAGTCACATGACCGATCATGCGATCCCGGCTGCGCGGCCGGCAAATCCGCGCTTTTCTTCTGGCCCTTGCGCCAAGATTCCCCATTACACTCTGGACATGCTCTCGGACGCGCCCCTCGGCCGTTCGCATCGCGCCGCTGTCGGCAAGGCCAAGCTGGCCGAGGCGATCGAGCTGACGCGCGAGATTCTGGGCGTGCCCGCCGATTACCGCATCGGCATCGTTCCCGGCTCGGACACGGGCGCGGTCGAGATGGCGATGTGGTCGCTCTTGGGCCAGCGCCCGGTCGAGATGCTGGCCTGGGAAAGCTTTGGCGAAGGGTGGGTCACCGACGCGGTCAAGCAGCTGAAGCTGGATGCGACCGTGCGCAAGGCCGACTACGGCCAGATCGTCGACCTGACGCAGGTCGATTTCGATCGCGATGTCGTCTTTACCTGGAACGGCACCACCAGCGGCGTGCGTGTCCCGAACGGCGATGCGATCCCGGCGGACCGCGATGGCCTGACCATCTGCGACGCGACCAGTGCGGCCTTTGCGATGGACCTGCCGTGGGACAAGCTGGATGTCGTGACCTTCAGCTGGCAGAAGGTGCTGGGGGGCGAGGGCGCGCATGGCGTGCTGATCCTGTCCCCGCGCGCCGTCGAGCGGTTGGAGACCTATACCCCCGCATGGCCGCTGCCCAAGATCTTCCGCATGACCAAGGGCGGCAAGCTGATCGAGGGCATCTTCAAGGGCGAGACGATCAACACGCCCTCGATGCTGGCAGTCGAGGATTACCTGGTGGCGCTGAAATGGGCGCAGTCGGTCGGTGGCCTGCCGGCGCTGATCGCGCGGGCCGATGCCAATGCGGGCGCCGTGCGTGACTTCATCGCGGACAAGGACTGGATTGCCGATCTGGCCGAGGACCCTGCGACAGCCTCGACCACCAGCGTCTGCCTCAAGTTCACCGACCCGGCCATCACCGACGGCAACGCCTTTGCGAAAGCCGTCGCCAAGCGGCTGGAAAAGGAAGGCGTGGCACTGGATGCCGGGGCCTATCGCGATGCCCCGGCGGGCCTGCGGATCTGGTGCGGCTCGACTGTCGAGGCGGCCGATGTCGCGGCGCTGATGCCGTGGATCGAATGGGCCTATCGCACGGAACTCGCGGCTCAATAAGCGCCCTGCGATGGCCGGAGGGCGGTGCAGCCCCCGGCCCCTGCCGGATTTTCCCCTGATTCAGGTGCCAGCGCGGCCATGCCCGGGCACTCCCATACAAGGATGAATGACATGCCGAAGGTTCTCGTTTCCGACAAGCTGTCCGAGACTGCCGTCCAGATCTTTCGCGATCGCGGGGTCGAGGTGGACTACATGCCCGACTTGGGCAAGGACAAGGACAAGCTGGCCGCCGTGATCGGCCAGTATGACGGGCTGGCCATCCGCTCGGCCACCAAGGTGACCGAAAAGCTGCTGGAGGCTGCCACCAACCTCAAGGTGATCGGCCGCGCCGGCATCGGGGTCGACAACGTCGAGATCCCCGCCGCCAGCAAGAAGGGCGTGATCGTGATGAACACGCCTTTCGGCAACAGCGTCACCACGGCCGAACATGCCATCGCGATGATGTTCGCGGTCGCCCGCCAGTTGCCCGAGGCCAGCGTCAGCACCCATGCCGGCAAGTGGGAAAAGAACCGCTTCATGGGGGTCGAGCTGTTCAACAAGACGCTTGGCGTGATCGGCGCGGGCAATATCGGCTCGATCGTGATCGACCGGGCGCTCGGACTGCACATGAAGGTGCTGGCCTATGATCCCTTCCTGTCCGAGGACCGCGCCAAGGAACTGGGCGTGACCAAGGTGGAGCTGGATGACCTGCTGGGTCGTGCCGACTTCATCACCTTCCACGTGCCCCTGACCGACAAGACCCGCAACATCCTGTCGCGCGAGGCGATCGCCAAGCTGAAGAAGGGCGTGCGGATCATCAACTGCGCCCGCGGCGGCCTGGTGGACGAGGAAGCGCTGGCCGAGGCGCTGAAGGACGGCCGCGTGGCCGGTGCGGCCTTTGACGTCTTTGCGGTGGAACCTGCGACCGACAGCCCGCTGTTCAACCTGCCCAACGTGGTGGTGACCCCTCATCTGGGGGCCGCCACGACCGAGGCGCAGGAAAATGTGGCCCTGCAGGTGGCCGAGCAGATGTCGGATTACCTGCTGACCGGCGCGGTGCAGAACGCGCTGAACATGCCCTCGGTCACCGCCGAAGAGGCTGCGGTCATGGGTCCCTGGATCAAGCTGGCGGCGCATCTGGGCGCTTTTGTCGGCCAGATGACGGACGAGCCGATCAAGGCCATCAACGTCCTTTACGACGGCGTCGTGTCCGAGATGAACCTGAACGCCCTGAACGCCGCGGTGATCGCCGGCGTGATGAAGGCCACCAATCCCGACGTGAACATGGTTTCGGCGCCGGTGATGGCCAAGGACCGCGGGGTCCAGATCTCGACCACGCGGCAGGACAAGGCTGGTGCGTACGAAGGTTACATCAAGCTGACCTGCGTCACCGGCACGCGCGAACGCTCGATCGCGGGAACCGTCTTCAGCGACAACAAGCCTCGCTTCATCCAGATCCGCGGCATCAACATCGAGGCCGAGGTGGGCGAGCACATGCTGTACACCCGCAACAAGGACGTGCCCGGCGTGATCGGCGCCCTGGGGATGACCCTTGGCGATCTGGGCGTGAACATCGCGAACTTCACCCTCGGCCGCTCGGCCGGCGGCGGGGACGCCATTGCGGTCCTGTATCTTGACGAGGCGATCACCGACGAGGCGCTGGCGGCCCTGCAGAACACCGGCAAGTTCCTGCAGGCGCGCCGACTGAAATTCGAGGTTTGACCTCGACACCGCGCGCCCTTACCCAAGGGCGCGCGGCATGTCCCGACCGCCGCGCCAGCGACAAGGACGACAGATGCGACTTTACGCGATCGGCGACATCCACGGACAACTTGACCTGCTGAAGGCCGCCCACGAACGGGTCTTTCACGATGGCGGGCGCGACGCAGTGATCGCACATGTGGGTGACCTGATCGACCGGGGGCCGGATTCGCGCGGCGTGGTCGACTACCTGATGCGCGGACGGGACGAAGGACGACCCTGGATCGTCACGCGCGGCAATCACGACCGTTTCCTGCCTGCCTTTGTCGAGCGGGCGGACTGGGTGGATCCGGGGCTGTCGTCGGGACAGCACTGGGTGGATCATCCCGGACTGGGGGCGGCCGCCACCCTGCACTCCTATGGCATCGACCCCGACCGGCCGCGCGAGGCCGTGCTGCGGGACGCCGTTCGCGCCGTTCCCGTGTCCCACCTGCACTATCTGGCGTCGCTGCCGCTGTGGTGGCTGCATCCGCTGGCGCTGGTGGTGCATGCGGGCATCCGGCCCGGGCGCGATCTTCAGGCGCAGGAGGAGCAGGACCTTGTCTGGATCCGCGCGCCTTTTCTGGAAAGCCGCACGGATTTCGGGCCGCTGGTGGTCCACGGTCACACCGCGCTGGACCGGCCCGCCCGCTATCGCAACCGGCTGAACCTGGATGGCGGTGCCGCCTATGGCCGGCCTCTGGCCGTGGCGGTGATCGAGCCGCAGGCGGTGCACCTGCTGACCGAGGACGGACGCGTGCCGATGGAGATCCAGGAGATATGAACCAGCATCCGGTGTTTTAACTGCAATCCGGTGGACAGAATCAGGCGCACACCCTAAAAGGCCTGCTGATTTTCAGCGTCTTGAACTGGAAGGACCACCTTCGGATGCAGGCTCAAAGCCGTCACGCGAAATACAGCTTGGGCCAGGTTGTCCGGCATCGCAACCGCCCGTTCCGGGGGGTGATCTTTGACGTGGATCCCGAATTCGCCAATACCGACGAATGGTACGAGTCGATCCCCGAGGATTCTCGTCCCAGCAAGGATCAGCCCTTTTACCATCTTTATGCGGAAACCGAGGCGACCTACTACGTCGCCTATGTCTCAGAGCAGAACCTTGAACCCGACCAGTCCGGAGAGCCGCTGGACCACCCGGAGGTGGAAGACATGTTCGGCGAGTTCGAGGACGGACGCTACTTCCTGGCGGTTCCCGTCAACTAAGGCTGCGGCTCAGTCGGCATCGGCCTGAACAAAGGGGATGCTGAAGGCCAGGTAGTTGCGGCTTTCCTCGCGGTAATAGCACAGCGCCTGCGTCAGGTCCTGGATCAGGAACCAGCCAAAGCCGCCTTCGGGCAGGTCATCGGACACCATCGGGGGCAGCTTGCGCGGCAGGATGCATTCTGCCGGCAGCGAGGCCCCGTCATCCGTCAGCGCACAGGCCAGTCCCGTGTTGTGGCGCACGATGCTGAGATGGATGACCGGAAGGTCGCCCGCTCCATCGTTGGTCTGCGCCAACGGCGCATGTTCGGCCACGTTGTTCATCACCTCGGCCAGCACCAGTTCCAGCCGCCCAAGCGTGTCATCGCTGATCTCGGCGTGGAAGCGCTGGCGCACATCGTGCAGCGTGTCCCGGACGGTCACCGGATGCGCCCTGAGCACGCGGTGAAACAGGGGCTGGGTCTGCGTGGAGGCGCGATTGCCCACGCCCGGGGCCGTCCGTTCGGTTGGGGTCATTCAGGAAGC
>Ga0194112_10000261_pt1 | contig 73787 bp, 58 predicted proteins | sample TA2MahC400mmetaG_FD_146191 | JGI IMG/M metagenome (GOLD analysis project Ga0194112, IMG submission 146191) | Freshwater microbial communities from Lake Tanganyika, Tanzania - TA2015016 Mahale Deep Cast 400m | ecosystem: Environmental > Aquatic > Freshwater > Lake | place: Tanzania: Lake... | reverse complement strand
TGTTGGTGTTGCAAGAGTACTGGCGGAATGGTCGGTGGGCGCAACTGTTTCCCCACATGGGTTGTGCCAATCCCTCCCTCAACTGATTTCACCTTATGTGCCCCCCATTAAAAGTTGCCTTGCTCCCTTTGGCATAACGTTTGCTAAAGTCAGAGTTGATGTAACCCAGTCGCAGGACGAGAAAGAACAACAGCGAGAGGAAATCATGGACACAAGTGCAAATGAGCCTGAGGTTGGCATGCCATTGGATGCCGAGCAGCAGCTTCAACAACTGCGCAAGCAGTTGGAAATGCTCTATCAGAATCTTCGCACGGCGCGGCATGCGATCAACAACGACGTGGCGGTAATCATGGCAATGGCGGAATTGAGCCAGCGGAACCCTGCGCAAAGCCAGAAACTGGTCCAACTTTGCCTCGAAAAGGCGCCACAGATATCGGCCTCGATTGGCGGGTTCTCGGAATTGTTCAATGGCACATTGAATATGCAGCAAGGTTCCAGGAAGATCTAACCGCCGGTGTGGACAATTTTGGCGGAGAGGGAGGGATTCGAACCCTCGATACAGGCTTAATTCCCGTATAGCGGTTTAGCAAACCGCCGCCTTCAACCACTCGGCCACCTCTCCGCCCGTTGACGGACGCCTGTAACCTAGCAATCTCATCGCGGCTTGGCAAGCGATGAAAATGAAATCTCCTCCGATGGCAACGTTGACTTTCGGTGCTGTATTTGACATTCTTCACGCCGTCCGCCACCAATCATCCAGACGGAGGCACTTACAATATGCATTGGATAGACACGGCAGTATTTCTCGGTTTCATCGCCAGCGTCATCACCATCGGTTTGTGGAAGAGCGCCGGGGAAAAAACTCACAGCGAGCACGGGGCGAGCGACTACTTCCTGGCCGGGCGCGGGCTGCTCTGGTGGTTGATCGGGTTTTCGCTGATTGCCGCCAACATCTCGACCGAGCAATTCGTCGGCATGTCCGGCCAAGCCGCCAACTGGCTCGGCATGGCCATCGCCAGCTACGAATGGATGGCCGCCATCACGCTGGTCGTGGTCGCATTCGTCTTTCTCCCGACCTTTCTCAAAAGCGGCATCTACACCATTCCGGAGTTCCTCGAGTACCGGTACAATGTTTTTGCCCGCAGCATCATGGCCGTCTGCACCATGATCATCCTTGTCGGCGTTCCGACTGCTTCCGTCATTTTCTCCGGCGCGAAGGTCATCAGCGTCTTTTTCCAAGGCACGACACTTTTCGGCCTCGACCTCGGCAACATCACCGTTGCTTGCTGGATCATCGGCATCCTTGCCGCCGTCTATGTGTTTGCCGGCGGTCTCAAGGCTTGCGCGTGGGCCGACCTGATTCAAGGCGCGGCGTTGATCATCGGCGGAGCGATTGTGCTATGGCTGGCACTGCGCTACCTCGCGGCGGCTGATCCTGTCGCATTGGCCGCCACGGCGTCCGCTCCGGACATCACAGCGGAAAAATTGAGCAACGCTTCCGCGCTCTCCCGCTTCTGGGCATTGAACAACGCTCCCCTCCCTGCCGGCAAACTTCACATGGTGCGTCCCGCCAATGATCCTTCGATCCCGTGGACCGCGCTGGTCATCGGCTTGTGGATCCCGAATTTCTTCTACTGGGGCTTGAACCAGTACATCACCCAGCGCACGCTCGGCTCCAAGTCGCTGGCCGAAGGCCAAAAAGGCATCGTGTTCGCCGCTTTCCTGAAACTGCTGATCCCCTTCGTCGTCGTCATTCCCGGCATCCTCGCCTACAATCTTTTCCGTGACGACCTGCGCGGCGAAGCGATCCGGAAAAACGCCGCGGTCATTGCCGAATACGAGGCGAAAGCGGACAAGGTTTTCCAGTTCAACGCCGACTTCGCCAAGGCCGACACCGCCAAGGCCGTTGAACTGGCGCGCTACAACGCCGCCAAGCTCGGCGCGGACGCTTCCAGTCTGTTGAACGATCCCGAAGGGCTGACCAAGTTCAACGAACAACTGGTCGCACAGGCGAAACTCCAGAGCCGCCCGGTCTCACGCGCGCTGGAAGGTTATGACTACGATGCCGCGTTCCCGACCATTCTCCGTCGGCTCCTCCCCCAAGGCAAAGCCGCCAACGGCCTCGCCGGGTTTGTGCTCGCCGCCATTTTCGGGGCCGTGGTCAGTTCCCTCGCGGCGATGTTGAACTCGGCCTCCACCATCGCCACGATGGACATCTACCACAAATTCCGACGGCGGGCCTCGCAGTACGAATTGGTCAGCGCGGGCCGCATGTTCACGGTGTTATTCGTGTTGATCGCAATCCTCATCGCGCCGCAACTGGGCAGTCCCCACTTCGGCGGCATCTTCACTTTCATTCAGGAATTCCAAGGATTCATCTCGCCGGGCATCCTGGCCATTTTCCTGTTCGGCCTGCTCGTCCATCGCGCGCCGCGGATGGTCGGCACCGTCGGTCTCATCCTCAATCCGATCCTCTACGGCGCGTTCAAGTGGTTCGTGCCCGGCGTCAAGGAATGGGCGTTCCTCGACCGGATGGCTCTCTGCTTCGGCATCATTCTGGTCGTGCTCACCATCATCACGCTGCTTCGACCGTTGCCCAAACCGGTCGAACTGCCCGTCAACCCCGCGATGGACATCACCGCCTCGAAAGGCGCCAAACGATTCGGTCTTGTTGTCGTCGGCTTGACCATTGCGCTGTATGCGATCTTCTGGTAACCCGGAGAACAACCATGAATCATTATCTCACACTGACACTCGCGCTCAGCCTTGCACTGACTGCTGGCTGCTGCAATTGCCGCAAACAATCGGGAGGAAAACCCATGACCATCAAACAAGAACCCTTTGGCACCACCAAGGACGGCAAACCCGCCATCCTCTACACGCTCCGCAACGCCAACGGCGTCACCACCCGCATCACCAATTACGGCGGCATCGTCATCAGCCTCACCGCGCCCGACCGCAACGGCAAGCTCGACGACGTCGTGCTCGGCTACGACAACCTCGCCGGGTATCTCCAGAAGACACCGTATTTCGGCTGTCTCGTGGGGCGCTACGGCAACCGCATTGCCAACGGCACGTTCACCCTCGATGGGCAAACCTATAACCTCGCCACCAACAACGGCCCCAACGCATTGCACGGCGGCATCGTCGGCTTCGACAAAGTGCTCTGGAAAGCCCGCCCGTACGAGTCCGACAAAGGTCCCGCGCTCGAACTCACCTACGTCAGCAAAGACGGCGAGGAAGGCTACCCGGGCACGCTCACCGTCACGGCGGTTTACACGCTGACCGCCGACAACGCTCTGCGCCTCGATTACACCGCCACCACCGACAAAGCCACCGTCGTCAACCTCACCCAGCATTCCTATTTCAACCTCGCCGGGCAAGGCAACGGCGACATCCTCGGCCATCAAGTCGTCATCAATGCCGACGCGTTCACGCCCGTTGACAGCACACTCATCCCCACCGGCGACATTCGCCCGGTCAAAGGAACTCCGTTCGACTTCACCACGCCGCACACCATCGGCGCGCGCATCAATCAACCCGACGAACAACTCAAGTTCGGCGGCGGCTACGACCACAACTGGGTCCTGGGCAAACCGCTCGCAAACGACCTCTTTCTTGCCGCCACCGTCACCGAACCGACCAGCGGACGGGTCCTCGAAGTCTGGACCACCGAACCGGGGTTGCAGTTCTACTGCGGCAATTTCCTGGACGGCACCATCACCGGCAAATCCGGCAAAGTCTATCAGTACCGCTATGGGTTTTGCATGGAGCCGCAGCATTTTCCCGACAGCCCAAACAAGCCGCTTTTCCCCACCACCGTCCTCCGTCCCGGCGACACGTACCGGCACACCATGATGTACAAGTTCGGCGTGAAGTAACGGCCGCCGCGGCGATCAGTATTGAATGGTGCGCTCTTGGGAGGCGGCGACACCGGCATTCATCCAGAGATGAACGCCAATCGGCGTGATGATCGCGCCACGGCTTCCGTCGGTCGTCTTCAACTTGTACGTGTCGGAGAAATTATACTGCGCCACAGGAACCTCTCGAACACCGCTTTCGGTGGTGACCCGCGACGTGACTGCGCCCGCATACACCAGCCACTGTTCCCGCTTGCGCGCATCTTTCAAGCACGCCTCGATGACAGCGTCCATGTTTTCCCATTCCAATTGCGGGGCGTTTCCGCGCAGAATATCCGCAAGCACCGTCTTGCCCAATGTCTCCGTCGGGGACACCAGCGAGATTTTTTCCGCAATCACGCGCCCCATGCCCGATTGCCCGCCGTACACGGGATCAGGACTCTGACAAAACCATGCTTCCACATTCACGTTGGCAGAACTGAAGACGCGATGCAGCGGTCCGGTGGGTTTCGCGGGGGCCGGCGGCGGGGGAACCGTTGCGCCGAGGCGAGGGCCGGACATTGCGCCCGTCTTGCTGGGGGGGCCGCCTTTCCGTTTTGCCTTTTCGGCATCAAGCTTCTTTTTCAAATCCAAGGCAGTGGGCGACTGCGCTTGTGTATCCTTTGGCTGGCCGTACCGGCCAACCATTTCATACTCGGTTTCCCAAAGCCGCGCCTCCACCGAAACGGCCAACGTCACGAGAATCGCACAAATCCATTTCATATTGCACCTTTCGACGTAATTGTATGTGTTGCGAAGCCGCCGTCAAGTGAAGTTCAATGACCTTCCGAACGAACAGGTGGCTTCGTCATTCCAAGTTCAATCTGCCTGGCTGGCGCCGTGTAGCGGGCCACGGAGATGAATTCGCGGACATGCTCCGCCGTCATCTCGGTTACGCGCCCCTTCGCGAGCAGGTCAGCCAACAAGGCGCGATTCAATAGCTCCCATTGTTCCATGCTGAGCGCAGGTGTGTTCATTTTCCAATTCTCTCGTGACCTGTCTTCAACGCATCCTCCACGATCACGAGCGCCAGTGTACACATTCCCCACGCCCGGTCAAGGCTGGCTCCTTGTGGCGATTGCGCGCGATCTGCGCCCGAACCCGCTGCGCCGCGTCACGGTTTTTGGACTTCCAACCGGTAAAACCGTTGCGCGGCAGATTCGGGCAACGTGTTCGTAAAGAGACTGATCGTGTCGGGAAGATTGACCGCACCGGGTAACAAGGTGAAACGCTATACGTCCTCACGACCAAGCATTAGCCGCTACTTCTTCTGCAACGCAGGATACGGTCGCCCGGCGATCAGGCGTTGGCCGTCGGAAAAACCTTCCAGCCGGCCGGCGAGGCGCTTCACGAGTCGTTCGCGCCACAGTTTCACTGCCGGCGCCTTCGACAAGTCGTGTTCCTCGCGCAAATCCTTGTCCAAGTCGAACAACTGTTCCGTGCCGTCATCGGGCCGCCAGATGTATTTGAAATGGCCGTCGGTGAGAGCGTGGAACGCCTGTTCCTTGCCGTAGCAGGGCGCGTGTTCGTAGTGCAGCCACTCGCGCTCGACGCGCCCTTCGCCGCGCAACACCGGCACGAGATTGCGTCCGTCCACGTTCCCCGGAATCTTGACGCCCGCTGCCGCCAACAACGTCGGCATGATGTCTTCGAGGCAGACCGGCTGGTTGCAGCGCGCGCCGCGTTTGAAGCCGAGCGACGCCGACCCGGCGATGATGAACGGAATATTGGCGGCGCCTTCATACGGCTCGCATTTGCGGAAGTAACCGTGATCGCCCAGCATCTCGCCGTGATCGGCGCTGAACGCGATGATCCACGCGCGCCCGGCCTTCTCGCTACGCGCCTTGAACTCGGCAATCAACGGTCCGAACTGTTCATCGAGATGTTCGATCAATCCAAAGTATCCGGCCTGCGCGCGCCGGAGCATATCGCCCTCCAGCCGGATCCGGTGCCCGTTCTTGCTGCCGGTCGGCGAGAGTGCCGCCCAATCCACCCAGTCGCCGCGCGCCACGGGCGGCAGGTTCTTTTTCAGAAACGCATCGAAAAACTTCTTTGGCGGGAACAACGGCGGATGCGGCGCGTAATATGATGAGGTCAAGAACAGCGGCTGCCCCGACGGTGTCTCGCGGATGACTTGACGGGATTGTTGGGCCACCCACGCGGTGGGATGCAATTCGTCGGCGTGTGGCCACGGCGCCGCGGGCCAGCGATTGCAGTCCACCTTCAACGTGTTGATCACATTGCGAATGCCACCGGATTCCGGCGCGGCTTTCTTCAGATACTCGTCGTAGTCGTCGCCACTGACGTAAGTCGAACCAAGGATTTGTTTCTGATAACCGCATGTGCCGCTCTTCGGGCCTTGGTGCATGTTGCGCCCGACCAGCACTGTGGCGTAGCCCGCATCGGCCAACGACCCCGGCAACGTCGGCGTTGTGATTAGCGGCGCGGCAAACCCGACGGAGCCGCTGGTCTGCGGATACAACCCGGTCATCAGCGCGAACCGCGCCGGAACGCACGAGGGCACGGTGGAATACGCCCGTCGGAACAGCGTTCCCTGTTTGGCCAGCGCGTCCAACTGCGGAGTGCGAACGACCGGGTGATCGAGGATCGAGAGGCAATCGCCGCGCATTTGGTCCGGCATGAGGAACAAGATATCCGGCCGCTCCACTGCCCACGTTGTGACTGAAACCAACACAGCGCCGAGAACGTTCAACAGTTTCATGATAGATGCGCGACTTTGCCACGCCGACTTTCGCCTTGTCAATCTCCGCCGCCAATGTCAGGAGTTTACGTCATGGACGGATTACCCAACAGCAAACACTACGCTTGGGCAGTGAAGACGGGCTTGATTGAGGTGTGGCGGCAAGACGGCCAGCTTTTTCTCAGGTCAGGCATGAACACACCGTCGGAGTCGCCCACGTGCTCGCTTACCAAGGAAGACGCGCTTGAGATCGCAACGATTCTTTACCATTTGGCCCAAGGCAGTCCCGGCTACTGACGAACGTTACGGCCGGCTGCGGCCTTTGGATTTTATTTCTTCGAGCTTGGTTGACATTTCCTTGACGATGTCGGGATGCTGGGCGGCGATGTTCTTGGTCTCGCTCAAATCGTCGGCAAGGTTATAAAGCTCGGTAGTTGCCGGGGCGCGTTTGCCGGCCTTCTTGCCTTTGCCACCACCAGCACCGGCGGGGATAAGTTTCCACACGCCTTTGCGGAAGGAAAGTATGCCGCCTTGCTCTACGAGGTATTCGCGGCCGGTTTTTCCGCCGAGAAGCGCGGGGAGGACGTTAAAGCTGTCGGGGCCGGCGGCCTCGATCAGTTTCTGGCCGGTCAGCGCGGCGAAGCTGGCGAGCATGTCAACGTGGCAAATGAGCGCACCGGAATCGCCGGTCGGAATGTGACCGGGCCAGCGGGCGATGAAGGGGACGCGAGTGCCGCCTTCGTAGGGGCTGCCTTTGCCGGCGCGGAGCACGCCGTTGTGCGGATGACCGTTGTTGGTCTCGACGGTGCCGGCGTTGACTTCGTCGGGGCCATTGGTGTCGAGGACGCCGCCGTTGTCGCTGGTGACGATCAGTAGCGTGTTGTCTGCGAGTTTCAGTTTGTCGAGGGCATCCATCACGCGCCCGATCGTCGCGTCGAACGAGTGGACGTTGTCGCCGCGGATGCCGGCCTGGCTCGTGCCGCGGAAACGTTTGTGCGGAACGCGCGGGACGTGGATGTCGTGCGTGCAAAAGTAGAGGAAGAACGGTTTACTCTTGTTCTTCTCGATGAAGGCGATGGCCTTGGTGCCGAGCAGGTCGGCCATTTCGTCGTCCTTCCAGAGCGCGGCCTTGCCGCCGACTTGTTCGCCGATGCGCGGGATGCCGTTGACGAACGAGCGCGGTTCGCCGCGTTTGACGGAGTAGTCGAGCTTGATCGGGTCTTTGGGGTCGAGGTTGACGACGCGGTGGTTTTCGACCCAGACGCACGGGGTCCGGTCGCCGGTGGCGGGCAACAACCACGCGTAATCGAAACCGATTTCGAGCGGGCCGGGTTTGATCTCGGTGTTGTAGTCGGTGGGCGTGGTGCCGAGGCCGAGGTGCCATTTGCCGACGACGCCGGTGGTGTAGCCGGCTTGTTTGAGCATCGAGGGAACGGTGACGCGGCCCGGTTCGATGATGAGTCCGGCGATGCCGGGGAGGATGCCGGTTCCTTGCTTGCGAAATGCGTATTCGCCGGTCATGAAGGCGTAGCGGGTCGGCGTGCAGACCGCCGCCGGTGAATGGGCGTCAGTGAACCGACGGCCTTGTTTGGCGAGACGGTCAACATTCGGCGTCTTGATTTTCGTCGCGCCGTAGCAACTGAAGTCGCCATAGCCGATGTCGTCGGCGAGGATGAAGATAATGTTCGGCTTGTCGGCGCCGTTAGCGACGGCGCACAGGCAGAGAATGGCAATGAGTGTTTTCATGATTCTACAATCCTATCACGGAATAGACGACGTCTTGAAGGACGCCTTGTTTCTTCAGTGCGGTGACAATCGGATCCAGCTCGCTCGGCGAGCCAGCGACGAAATAGGTCCAGACACCGCGTTTCTCCTCCATCTGCTCACACGTCAGGAACGCCTCGCGTCCCGCCACGTCGCGCGGCGTCAATCGCCGGGTCACGCGGATCACGGCGCTCTTGCGCAGGCTCTCGGAGTCGTAGGGACACTCCTCCAGCGAGATGACTTTCGTCAATCGCCGGACGACGCGCACCATCTCGTCCTTCTCTGTCGGCGTGCACCAGAACGTCACCACGATCGTGCCGTCGTGTTCGGGCGAGAAATTTCCGCCGTGCCCGACGACGGTGTCAATCGAGACCGCGCGGTTGGAGAACGCCGACGCGATGCTGGTCAACGCGCCCGAACGGTCGGCCACGCGGACGCGGAAGACCCAGTGTTGTTTGTCGCGATCATTGGAACTCATGGTTTCTTTTTCCTGTCTGTGGGCGGAGCGTAGCGGCGCGGTTTCTCCGTGCCGTCGAGCACGCGCCCGGCGGCGACCGCCATCCGTTCCATCTCCGTCGTTTGCTCCAGCACGAACATCGGCGCGAGGTGCGACACCCGGTCCTTCAACCCGCGCACGACCAACTCCGACCGCGCCAGTCCGCCGGTCAGCGCGATCCCCTCCACGTCCGGCCCGGCGGCAACGCACATGGCGCCGATGGCCTTGGCGATCTGGTAGATCATCGCGTCCACGATCAACTTCGCGTGTTCATCGCCGGCGGCGATTCGTTTCTCGATGTTCTCCATCCGGTTGTCGCCGAGATACGAGCGCAACCCGCCGCGCAACGTCAACTCCTCGAACAGTTGTTCCTTCGTGAACCGGCCGCTGTAGCACAGTTCGACCAGCTCGCGCGTCGGCAACTGGCCCGCACGTTGCGGCGTGAACGGTCCTTCGCCGAGCAACGCGATATTGCTGTCCACGATCTTACCGGCGCGCACCGCCGCGATGGTAAACCCGCTGCCGAGATGCGCCACGACGAGATTGACCTGACCGACCGGCAACCCGATCTTCTCCGCGACCTTCTCCGCCGCGCCGTGAACGCTCAACACATGCCCAACGCTCTGGCGCGTGATGCCGGCATAGCCGGAGACCTCAGCCGCCGGCGAAAACTCATCCACCATCACCGGGTCCACCACAAACGCCGGGACGTCGAACCGCTTTGCGACTGCTGCAGCGAGCGGAATTCCGAGATTGGACGCGTGCTTCCGCTCGGCGCGTTCAGTGATCGCCTTTACCATCGCCGCGTCCACGCGATAAACACCGCCAGCCATCTTGTTCTTCGGGCGCGGCAGAAACCCGCCGCGGCCAATGACCGCGTCCACCGCGCCGATGTTGTGCGTTGCGAGGAAACGTTCGATCTCCGTGCTCCGGTCCTCGACCTCCGGCGCGTGCGCGACCTCAACCTCCTGTGCCATGCGTCCGCCCTCGAACAGCGCCAGCTTCGTCGAGGAAGCGCCGGGATTAATGATGAAGACGCGGTATTTCCTCCCGGCAACCTTCACCGGCGCGGTGGCGCGTTTCATCGGCAAATACTCGGCGGCGATGCTGCACAGCGCGACCGACTGGAGTTTCGTCTCGACGTTGTCGGCGCGCGACAGAATCACGTACGGCACCGAGACGCCGACAGTGATGCCGGCGAACGTGCCGAGGCCGTATTTCACCGTCTCCATCATGACCTTGTAGAGGATGTTTGCAGCGTCAATGCTCGGGCAAACGAGGATGTCGGCGTGCCCGGCGACTTCGTTGCCGGGCATTCCTTTCAGCCGGACCGATTCCTCACTGACCGCGAGGTCGAACGACAACGGCCCGTACACCACCGCGTCCGGCCAGCGCCGTCGGGTGAGCGCCTCGGCCAGTTTCGTCGAGGGCAACGAATCAATCACCTTCTCGTTGGCCGAGAGCAACGCGACGCGCGGCTGTTCGATGCCGAGGATGTGGCGCGCCACGTCCACCGCGTTCTCGATCAAGCCGACCATCCGCCCGTAGTTGCAGACGGTCGTCACGCCCGGGTCGGTCAACAACATCGGGCGCCCGCCGCGGACCGGCGCGAGATCAAACATCGTCACGAGACTGATCGTCGGGCGCACCACGATCTTCAACATCGCCCGATTCAACACCGGCGTGGAGATGTTTCCCTTCAGGATGATGTCGGCGCGGCCTTGCTGCTGGCATTCGACGACGCGCGCTGCCGTTTCCTTGTCGCTGCTGGTGGCGATGATGTCCTCGGCGCGCACCGAGATTCTCACTTCCTTCAACGCGCGGCGGATCCGCTGGCCGTCGCCGACGAGGATGCAGCGGTCCACGATGCCGTGGTCGCGCGCCGATTCAACGAGCCGGATGTCCTCGGGTCGGTCGCCGCCGGCGATGACGACGGTCTTCGGGCGCAACGCTCCCGCCACGACGACGAGATCGGAGACGCGTTCGATTGTTAGCGGATGCAATTTGTTGTCCTCCACACGTGCGGCGCGAAGCCTAACGAACGTCACCGCACAACGCAAGCGATTCATCAAGGCTACGCAACGCAGATTCGGTGGTCACACGATTGATTGCGCTGCCGCTCTTCGGTACAGTCTGGGCAATGCAGAGTCTCAAAACCAAAGCGCGCGAACTGCCAAACAAACCGGGCGTCTATCTGATGCGCGACCGGCTGGGGCGCGTCATCTACGCCGGTAAAGCCCGGTCGTTGCGCAAACGGGTCAGCCAGTATTTTCAAGCGTCACGCAAAATGCGGTGGAATCCGAAAACAGCGGCGTTGATTGACTCGATTGCCGATTTCGAGACGTTCACCGTCAAGAGCGAAGCCGAAGCGACACTTCTGGAAGGCAAACTCATCAAGGAGTTCAAGCCGCACTACAACGTCCTGTTCAAGGACGACAAACGTTTCCTGCTGGTCAAGGTGGACATGCGCGAGAATTATCCGCAGTTCAAGTTCGCCCGGCTGAAGAAGGACGATGGCGCCCGCTACTTCGGGCCGTTCGCGCACGCGACCGCCGTGAAACTCGCGATGCAGTGGATTCGCAAGAAATACGGGGTCCTCATCCAAGGCAAGGGCGGCGCGCCGAAAACCAAGGACTTGAAATACTCGAACTATCTCGTCCCGGTGCCGCTCGCCGATATGCCGCGCGAGGAATACCTGCGACGGGTCGCACTGGCTTGCGGATTCCTGGAAGGCGGCAACAAGGACGCGCACGACGAAATCGAGTCGCAGATGCGCGAAGCGGCGAAACTGCGTCAATTCGAGAAGGCAGCGGAACTGCGCGATGTGCTCCACAGCCTGCGCGACATCGCCCGCACAGCGCGGGAGCGAAAGTTCGCGCGCAATCTCTCGCCGAAGATTGATCTCACCGGCGAAATGGCGGAGTTGCAGCGCGTCCTCGGTTTGTCGTCAGTTCCATCTCACATTGAAGGATTTGATATTTCACACATCAGCGGCACATTGTCCGTGGCCTCGACGGTCTGTTTCCGCGACGGCAAACCGCACAAGGCGCATTACCGCCATTACCGGATCCGCACCGTGACGGGCAGCGACGATTTCGCATCCATCGCCGAGGTCGTCGGGCGGCGTTATCGCCGGGTGCTCGACGAAGGCGGACGGTTGCCGGACCTGGTGATGGTGGATGGCGGCGCGGGACAACTGAACGCGGCGCTGGCGGCGCTGACCGCGCTGGGAATCACGGAACTTCCCGTGATCGGCCTGGCGAAACAATTCGAGGAGATTTACCGTCCCGGCGAAACCCAGCCAATCCGTTTGGAACGCGCTTCCCCTGCCCTGCACTTGGTCCAGCGCTTGCGCGACGAAGCGCATCGGTTTGCCAACGCCTACCACCAAACGCTGCGAAAGCGGCGGATTCAGGAATCGGTGCTCGATGAATTTCCGGGCCTTGGCGAAAAACGGAAGCGACTCCTGCTGCAGCGGTTCGGTTCGATCCAACGCCTCCGTCAGGCCACTGAGGAGGAAATCGCCTCAGTGCCGGGCATCGGACCGAAACAAGCGGCAGCGTTGCGAACATTTCTGGCCGGAAATGCGCAACCGGTTGGCGATGCAGGTTAGAACACTCACGGTTGTCGCTATTGCCTTTGCAACCGAGACATCGCGTCGGCGTAGCGTTTACCAAACTCGCGCAGCGATGGCGCGTCAAAGTGAACGTCATCACCCTTGTGTTTCAGCCCTTTGGACTCAACCACAGCCGCGCGTGCCACACGCTTCGGCAATGACGCAATCTGTTCGTTGACCACCGGCCAGAAACTCGGCTTGCCCGACTTGTCTTCCCGCTTCAGGAACTCGCCGAGCTTGCCTGCCACAAACGGCGCGTCGCCAGCGCCGAGATCAGAGCGCAAGTCACTGACCATTTTCGCCAGCCGTTCACCGTAGCTCCGCGCCTTTGTTTCGGTGACGGAATCGCTTTCGCCTTGATGCCAGAGAATGCCCTTGAGCGTGCCGTCCTTCATCGCAAGTTGCGCCCGTTCCAACGCCTGTTGGTAGAGGTCGCCGCCGTTGCACCAGCGTTCCAACGGCGTGCCGCCCACTGCGCACGGAATCAGCCCGATGGTCACGCCCGGCGCCGCGTCGGCCATCGCGCGAGCGAAGCTCGTTCCGAGTCCGACACCGGCTATGGTGGGTTTGTCGAAGTGTAACGGGTCAACGCCGGCCGCCCACGCATTCTCCTTCGTGAACTTCAGGATGCGGTCGCTCGACACGGCATACTCCGGCGCAATCTTGCCGCGCCCCGCCATGTTGGACTGGCCAATGAGCAGGTAGAGATGAAACCGGCCCTTTCCCGGTGAATCCGAGGCATGAGCCGTAGCGAGTGTCAATGCAAGGACGAGAATAAAATGACTCATGGTGTTGCAAGCTCCTTGAGCATTTCGAGGAGGTGATCGGTGATGATGACGGAGGCGTCTTCCTGAACGCGACAGGTGCCGAGCCAGGTTTCGTAGCCGCCGAGCTTGTGTTGTTCGGGCGTCGGTAGATAGCCGTGCTTGGCGTTGGCGATGCTGATGACCATGGTGCGCGGGAACGGGCTGCGCTTCTTCAGGTCAAGACCGATCTCCACGAACACCTCGAACGGAATGGCGCAGATCGCAAAATCACCAATCCGTATCGCCTGCAACTGCACCGTCAAGGTGTCCTCCGCACGCTCGGCGGCACTGATGGTGCTGTGCGCGTAATTCTCGGCACGGTTCGGAAGTTTCTGGCGATCTGCTTTCTTCATGGCGAGCACGGCCTTGGCCGCCGCGACCTGTTCGGGCATCGGACGCCGGTTGCGGAGCGTGATCTCGCGCTCAATCATGCCGAGACGGACGTCGGGGTTGTGCTTCTCGATCTTCCGGAGCGCGAGCCAAGCCGCGTCGGCGGCTTTGCTGGCGACGATGCGAATCTGCTCGAACGGCTCGCGCGGCGGCCGGGTGACGAGGAACGGAATGTTGTTGATGTCGCCGGAAGCGCCGTTCGACATCATCGCAACGAAGTTCGTGTCGCCGTTGACGCGCGAGGGCATGAGACGAGCGAACTCGCCGAAATAATCCGCCGACACCTTTCCCGGAGGTCTGCCGCCGACATAATGCAAGGCATAATTCGCAAGCAATGCGAGCGGCTTGCGTCCCTTCGGGTCTTTCACCGAGAGCACGGTGATGTCGGGATCGGTCGGCCCGGCGGGCCGGTCGAGAACATCGGGATTCGTGCCGGGATTCGTCTTCACCTGGTCCAGTTTGCCGAACGGGTTGAGCGGCATCTTGCCGGGCTTGAGGAACCACCGGCGGTTGAACACTTCCTCCGGCAACGGATGCACCCCCACACCGACCGATGCAGGTTGTAACGCGGCGTGGGCGCGAATAATGGACTCGGCTATCCCTTCCACCAACAACTTGCGGTACGCGGCGGCGGGAGCGCTGTTGGTGGAGTTCGATGACGGCGCCGAGTGGCTGTGCGTTCCGCACACAAGGACTTTGTCCGGCTTGATGCCGCACCGCTGCGCGGCGATGGCTTTCGCGTCATCGCACGTTTCGCGGGCCACGCCGAGGTTGTCCACCACGACCACCGCGAGCGTGGTGACGCCATCGTCGAGCACCAGCGCGCGGGCGTGGAGTGGGTCATTGACTCCGTCTGCCATGTTCGCGCTGAATCCGCCCGGCATGTTGATCGGGAACTCGCGCGGCGAAACGTCCACGGCAGCAGCCCCGGCGCGAAGCTTCGAGGCGGCATTGACGGAAACCGCCAACAGCAAGGCAATCACAGTTGTCAGGATTGTTTTCATGTTTTATTCGATGGGGATTTTCAGCGCCTGCATCACGCCTTTGGTGTAACCGAGGGCGAACAGGCGACCGAGTGATTCGTAGCCCGGTTGTTCGTTGCTCTCACCGGCCATCGTCGGAACGTGGTCAACGCGAACGGGGCCGGTGTAGCCGAGGTCGTGGTAAAGCTCAAGCATCGCAGGCATGTCAGTCGGACCGTCGTCGTGGAAGGTTTCTTCGAACCGTTCCGCCGTGCCGCGCACGTCGCGGAAATGGACGAAGAAAATCTTCCCCTGCCCTGCGAAGCGTCGCGCCCACGCAGCGACATCGCAGCCCATGAGCTTGAAGTTTGCCTGACAGAACGTGACGCCGTTGTTCGGGCTGGACGCAAGCGACATGGCGCGTTCGAAATTTTCCGGCTTGTAAAGGATGCGGGCGATGCCGCGCAGCTTGGGCAACGGCGGATCATCGGGATGCATGCCCATGCGCACACCGGCTTTTTCAGCGACGGGCATGACGCGGCGAATGAAGTAAGCGTAGTTGTCCCACATGCGTTCCTCGCTGACTTCACCGGCATCGGTGAGCGTGGCGGGCACGTCGGCGACATCGAACCGCGACGTGAGCGCGCCGCCGCGCGTTTGCACATCACCGTGCGTGCGATGCCAGCCGATGCCGGCCATGAAATTGTAACAGAGCAACGGGATGCCGAGTTCGCCCATGTTGCGGAGCATCTGGCAATAGCGGTCGATGTCTTCGTCGCGCCCATCGAGGCCGAGCTTGATCCGTCGCATGTCGAACTCATCGCCTTCGAGTCCGTAGAGCATGAACCCGGCGTCGGTAAACCGTCGTTGGATGGTTCGCAACGCGTCAATGTCCCACGGCGGGTTCAGGCCGGTCAGTTCGGGCGCGCACTTGCAGATGGCGTAGCGCACGCCCATCTGCCGGGCGAGTTGCCAGAGGCGGTTGGGCGCAGCAGGCAAGAACTCAGCGAGTTTCATTTCGCGATGCTCACACGTTTGGCCTCTGCGTTCCACGCGCTGACGGTGAGCGTCGGCTGCGCACGCTGGCCGGGGTCGCGCCAGAGAACCTCGATCTGAAGTTCACGCTCCTCGTCGGGCGCGAGCCAGAAGAAGTTGTCGGTGGCGTAGAACGCGCGCTTGGCGCCTTCGATGTCGAGCCGCGTGTTGAAGGCGGGCTTGCCGCCGGTGTTCTTGACGCGCACGCGCAGTTGGCGGCGGTCGGCGGCGAGCGGCTTCTGCTCGACGAGCAACGCCGTCAGCAAAGTCGGCTGCGCCGCGGTCTGCGGTTTCAGCCACGGGCCGTTGTCGAACGCGAGCGCGGGCTGCGGTGTCGCCCGGTATTTGCTGCGGAATGCTTCGTCGCTCATCCGCGACAGGCAACGCGGCCAATAAACCGAGCGCGAGACGAGTTGGCCGCCGCCGGCGCGCAGTTCGGCGACAATGAAGAAGAACCTGTCGTTGAGGCTGTCGGGAATCGTGAAGCTGCCGAAGTCGAGCGCGGCCACCGACGGGCCGGGCTGGAGGCTCACGGGTTGCGTCTTGCGCCACAGCGATGCGAAACCGGCATCAAGGATTTCCACCGATGCCTTCAGTCCCTTTCGGGCGGCGGCGGGCGCGTGAGTGACGTGGACGGCGAGCGGCACTTGTTCGCCTCTGGCCCACATCAGTTCCGGCAGTTTCACGAGCACATGCGTCGGCTCATAGGTGCGCTTGAGGAAATAATACGGTGCGGTCGGCTGGCCAAAACCGTCCACCAGCATGATGGCGATGACCGGCCACGGGCGCTTAAAGACCCACGGCATCAGGCCGGCGGTGACCGGATAGTTTGCCTGCACGTGCTCGGAGAAGATTTGGTAGAACTCGCCCGCGCCGATCTGTGTGCCTTCGGCCAGCGCCTCCAGCGATGGCGCGCTCATGTCATCAATGTGCGACGCGCGGCTGAGCATCCGCGGGACACGGCTCGGACTGTATTCGACAAAGTGATGCATCAGTTCCGGATGCTGCGACGGAAAGGTCTTCTCAAACATGCCGGCGAGTGGTTTGTCGAGTTCACTCGCGGCCACCGTCTCTCGGATGCCGGACGGCTCCGGGATGTTGTGCATGCCGGTCTCGGCGATGAATGGCACGAGGCGATAGAGTTTCCCATACCACGTGGGATCCATGTCGGGATAGGCGTGCAGGCTGCCGCCGTCGGGGCTGGTGCGCCGCATCGGCCGCGTCGGGTCGAAGTCGGCCACGCAACGCTCGAAGATGCCGAGGGTCGCCGCGTTGCCGAGCGAGTAGGGATTGAACTCGTTGCCGCCACACCAGAGCGCGAGCGACGGATGGTTTCGCAGGCGGAAGATCGTCTGCATCACCTGCGCCTCCCACACGTCCTGCGGCCACTCCGCCGTGTCGCGGTTGCCGATGGGGAAATCCTGCCAGACCATCACGCCGAGTTCGTTGCAGGTGTCGTAAAACTCCTCCGTCTCCAAAATGCCGCCGCCCCAGATGCGGAAAAGCTGGATGCCAGCGGCCTTCGCCGCGCCGATGAGCCAACGGTACCGCTCGCGCGGCAGGTCGAGCAGAATGTCGGCGGGCATCCAGTTCATGCCTTTCACGAACAGCGGACGGCCGTTGACGACGAACTGCCAGTCGGCCCAGCGGTCGGTGGTGCGCGGGCCGGGCGTCGGCGTCGTTCGGATCGTGCGGATGCCGAAGTCGAACTCCAACGCGTCCTCGGCGTTGCCCTCGCGGATGAGCGTGAGTCTGGCACGGTAGAGATTCGGCTCGCCCATGCCATTCGGCCACCAGAGTTTGGGTTTGGCGACGGTGAATGACTGCTTCACGAAGTTGCGGCCCGCAAAGGTCTGGAGCGGGTAGGTTTGGTCGAAGGCGATCTTGCCGGAACCCTTCTCCGCGAGTTCCACGCGCAACGCAAAACGCGACTTGCTGGGCTGTGAGCCGGCCCAACCGCGCGAGCCATCCACCAACTGCGCGTTCTTCCACGGATGCAGGCTCAACTCCAGCGAGTGCGTGCCCGCAAACACCTCGGCGCCAAGCGTCAACCTCGCCGCCGTTTCGTCCGCCGCCTCGGTCATCAGGAACGGCCGCTCCAAGTGGCCCAGCGGCACGATCTCGATGCGCGCGCCGCGCCACATGCCGAGCGGGAAGAACATCTCGCCACCCGTGCCACCGGCGATGACCCATGGCTTGATGACCGCGCCCTCCGGCCCGCGAGGCTTCCAAGTTTTCTTGTTGCCAAAGTTGCCGGCCTTCACCTCGACGACGAGTTCGTTCGCCGCGCCGAATTTCGCGTGCTTGCTGATCTCGATGTCAGGCCCGCCAAACATCCCTTCATGCCGGCCCAGTACTGTGCCGTTGAGCCAGACGCGCGCGAAATAATCAATGCCGTCGAAGCAGAGAAACGCGCAGCCGTCGCCTTTCTTCGGCGGCAACTCAACCGTGCGCCGGTAGTACCAGACCTTTTGGTCCACCCAGTCATACTGTTTCGAGTTCAGGTGTTCGTAGGGATGCCCGCACTTGCCCGCGCGCTGCAACGCCCACTGCACCGTGCCCGGCACCCGCGCCGCGAACCAGTTGGTCACTGTTTTCAGTTCCGCCGTGTCGCGCACCTCCGCGTCGCGCCAGCCAAGTTCCCACGGCCCGTCGAGCGCGATGTGCTGCGCGCCAGCGCGCGGCGTGATGCGATAAGGCTGCCAGAGGCTGCCGACGACATTCGTCCGCGACGCCGGAGCGGGCGCGGCGTCGGCTTGACATGCGACGGCGAGCGTGACTGCCAGAAGAAGGGCGATTCGTTTCGTCATCGGTTGATCATTTTGATTTCGCTTCGTGGATGTAGTCCTTCGGGAAACACAGCTTTGTAGCGACCAAGATCAGCGCGCCACCCGCCAGATAAACGAACGCCAGCGACGACAGGCCGATGCTGAGGTTGACGTGTTGCTTCACGTAGCCCAGCAGCACCGGCGAAGTGGCGCCCACGGTGAAGGCGCAACTGAGCATCAATCCCGTCGCCGACGAACGGTAGCGCGGCGGAATCACGTCGAAGAGCGCGGCGAAGAGGTTTGAGTCGTAGATGCCGCGGAAGAAACCGAAGGCCGCCAGCGCCACATAGACGATTGTGAGGTTGGACGATGCGCCCATCAGCCAGATGAACGGCGCGCCGAGCAGCAGGCCGAGGTATTCCATTTCCATCCGGATCGTCCGCCGTCGGGCGGCCAGCCGGTCGGAAACGCGCCCGCCCACCATCACGCCGATGAACGCGAAGATATAGTGCCACAACATCGAGTGCAGTGCGGCGTCTTTGACGGAGAGATGGAATTTCTCGTGAAGGAACGTCGGCATCCACGTCATGTAGCCGATGCCGGCGAACACCATCCCGCCGAAGGCGAGGCTCAGGAAATACAACGTCGGCGTGCGCAGGACGTTTCGCAGCACTTCACGCAACGACGGGGCGTCGCTTTGCGCCGTGGCGGGAGTGAAGTCGTGCCGTTCATTTCGCAACCGCATCGCCACCACCACCGCCATCAACACCCCGAATGAGCCGAACACGTAGAAGGTTGACCGCCAGCCGTGCGCTTCGCCGACCCAGCCGGCAATCCAACTACTGGCCACGATGCCGACGTACAGCGCGCTTTGATGCACGGCCATCGCTTGCGCGCGGGTGTTCTGGTGATACAGGCCGATGAGCGAATTGGCGGCGGGATAGTAAAACGCCTCGCCGCCGCCGGTCACCGCGCTGCGAAACAACAGCAACATCAGCACGCTCGTGCTGAAGCCGGTGCAGAGCGTGCCGGCGCTGAACGTCAGCAGGCTCAGGCAGACGATCCATTTCTTCGTGACGAAATCCCCCAGACAACCGGCCAGCGGCACAAACACGCCGTACACCAAGGTGAACGCAGTGACGACCATCCCCAACTGGACATCGCTCGCTTGAAAGTCGGCTTTGATCAGCGGCAGGACCGCGTTGAAAATCTGACGGTCGCCCTGATGCAGGAAAAACGCGATCCAAAGAAGCGCCAGCATCTCCCATTTGTAGTATCGAGGTTGATTGTTCATGGCGGGTTGAAGGAGAACTCTATCACACAGACGGCGCGCGAAGGCAACTCCAGCCGGACAACAGGATTGCGAAGGTCAAAGCGACCAATGCGTTTGCGGCCGGTCGCGTCGGCGTGAAAGATTGCGCAGCCGGTTTTCAAGCCGTATGCGTTTGCGTCAATCGGCAGGCGCAGATTCAGCTTCTCGTCGCTGATGCTGGCCAGCGCGATCCCCATGTCGCCGTCGGGCGCGCGCCACGCGCCGGCCAATGCCACGGGATAAGTTCGCCTGGACTCTTTCAGCAACGTGTAGCTTCCAACCTTGCAGACATCAATCTCCTCCTGCGGCACGTTGAGCGGCGGCGGTCGAAGCCATGTGCCGTGGAGAAGATATTTGAGCGATTTCATGCGCGTGCGAACCATGCGGTTGACAAAATCCATCTCCTCCGCGCGTTCCTTCAGCAGCGACGGCAGGAAGTTGGCCTGCATCGGTTGCATCCCCCAGACAAACGTGCGCGCATGATCAAGATAGAACTGCTTGGAAAACTTTCGATCCAAGAGCGCCAAGCAGTTTGTCGGCGCGAGTTCCTGCGGCCATTTCTCGTCGTAGGGCGGATACACCAATCCGGCCATGCTGCCGAAGACAACGGTGTGTCCATGATAGACCGCTTGAAAAAACGGAATCGGCTCCCACACCAGCGACCCGCCAATCCGGTCGTGGCTCACGCTCAGTGCCAAGGTCATGTCAATGTTTCCCATCCACGGCTCGCCGCAGAATTCGCCGCCGAGGCCAACGGGACCTCGCCTTGAGCTGCGGTCGCGAATCTCCGTTGCCAGCATCGCCAAGCCGTCCGTCCAATACCGGCCCGGCCCCAAGATGTGGCCGTGGCTCGGATCGTAACAACTCGCCATCACACCGACTTGATCCATGTAAATGCCGGCGGGTTTCAAGCCGCAGAGGACTTCGCCGGCGATGCCGGCGTATTTGTCGCGCCAAAACCGGGTGCCGATGCACATCGGCGCGCACGGCGCTTTCATGAAGACGTTATAGATTTCCGTCCGAATCTTGCCGTCTTTTCCCTTGACGGCGTGAACCTCGGCGGACTCATTCGTCCAACTTTGCGTCTGTGTTCCCCACAAACGCTGGTTCATGTAGAGAATGGCGCGCACGTCCTGCCGCTCCGCCGCTGCCAGCGCCGTCTTGAACGAATCGACCCCTTCGCGCGGCGGCAAATATTCCGGAAATCCGGCGTCGTAGGGGCAACTATGCCACCAGTGCCAGAGGATGCTCACCGGCGCTTGCAGGTGTTTCCGAATCATTTTTGCCGGTTCCAAAACCTGTTGCGAACGTCCGCGATTCCACAACCACAGCCCGGTTTCCGAGACCCAAGACGGCGTCAGCCCTCGATGAAGGCGCCCGCGTGCAGCGACGTGTTTGGCCGTCGGCGATTCACGATACATCTGTGCCGCCGTTGTCCAGTCGCCGTGAAACGATCCGAGCACCGCTGCGAACGGGAGGCGAAATTCCGTCAACCCATCGGCCTCTTGCTCCGGCTCGTGCACGACTTCAAAATGAACCTGCCCTTTTCCGTCGCCCCAAGCAGCGAATTCCTTGCGGTAGCCCTCGATGTCCTCACAGGCCGCATAGAAACCGGGGCCGTCTTGCTGATAAAAAGCCAGACACTGCACCGACAACGGGCGCGGATACGCCCATGCGATTCGCATTCCCTTCTTGGTCGTTCCCTGCAACAAATCGCGCGGGTTTCGAGTGAAGACGCCCAATTCTCTGGGCACAGCAAGAATTTCATTGGGACGTTCGCGCAGACCGCAGACTCGCGGAAACCGGATCTGTGTGAGCGGAAGGTGTTTCGGCTTGGTGACCGATAATTCCCATCGGCTGGGGCGCACCGAAACTTCCACGCGCAGTTGCTCTCCAACCCTGTCCCAAACCAACCGCACGCCGCCGGCGAATCGCTCAATCTTCGGCGCTCCAGCGCGCTCGGCGCTCAACACTTGGTTTGTGCCGGCTGAGATTTGCCACAGCCCAAACATCGCGGCACCATCCGCAAGCTGGTTGTAACCGTCTGCGAGTCCAACCAATTCGCGCAAGACGCCAGTGGACGGGTCGAGGCCGATTTGCAGTTTGTCATCCGCAACGCGAATCAGCGGAGAATCGGCGCCAAACGCCGACGAAACGAACAACAACAGCAAGACCCCTAAGACCAACGATGCCGGTGTTCGCTTCATGCCCTGCGGGACTACACCTTGTCGGGAATCTCGTAGCCCTTGCGATAGGTGTCTTTGATCCGCTTGGTGGCTTCGGGATTGTCGAACGTGTTTTTCTTCTCGTTGTAGTTCAGCGCCACGTTGCCGATCTTGTGGGCGATGTTGCCCATGTGCGCCGTGACATTGCTGGCGTGGGCGATGGAAATGTCGGCATTCGGTTTCTTCCGGCTCTTCACGCAACTGATGAAGTTCCGGTAGTGCGCGTAGTCGCCCGCCTGGCCAAACACCTTCTCCACCACTTGGCTGCTCGCTTTCTCCACAATAAATCCACCGCCGTGCCGGCCGAGGATCATGAAAAGGTCCTGGCCATACACCTCAATGCGGGTGGCGTTCTGCATCCAGTCCGGCACCAGCGTCTTCTTGCGAATCGCGTCGGTGCTCTTTTCCATGTACTTCGGGTACTGGCTCATGTCGAACGTCATTGCAAACGTGCCGAAGTCCCACGCGACGTTGAGCACATCCGGCACCTCGGCGTCGTCGCCCTTGTGAACATAGCGGCCGCCGAGCGCGCGCACGCTCTTCGGCAAGCCGGGGTCGTCCATCAACATCAACCCCAAATCAATCTGGTGAATCCCGTCATCCGTCATGTCGCCGCCGCAGAAGTCCCAGTAGTAATGCCAGCCGCCGCGAATGAGTCGTTGATGAAATGGCCGCCACGGCGCGCGGCCCAGCCAACGATCCCAATCGAATCCCTCCGGCTGCGTCCCGGCGTCGCCGAGCTTGAACGGCGAACCGGTTTTCAGGTTGAAGACTTTCACCAGACCGATCTTGCCGAGCTTGCCGCTGCGGATGTAATCGCGGGCAATGTGATTGTATTCGGTCGAGCGGTTCTGCGTGCCGACCTGCACGATCTTTTTGTATTTCGCCGCGGCCTCGACCATCTTGCCGCTCTCCCAGATGCAGTGCGAGTGCGGTTTCTCGACATACACATCCTTGCCGGCCTGACAGGCCATGATCGTCAACGGCGCGTGCCAGTTGTCCGGCGTGGCGACAATCACGGCGTCAACGTCCTTCGAATCCAGAATCTTCCGGTAATCCTTTTCGAACTGCGGCTTCGTCTTCTGGGTTTCCTTGATGAACTCGGCTGTCTGGCCAATCTTTTGCTCGCTCAGATCGCAGAGACCGACGCAGTTGGCTTCCGCCTCCTCGATCATCATGCGGATCACAAACCGGCCGCGCCCACCGCAACCGATCATCGCGACGTTCACCCGCTCGTTTGCGCTGCGGACTTTCTGGGCGTGCAATGCCGTCAATGCGCCGAATCCCACCGCTGCTCCCGCTGACCGCTGAAGAAATGTCCGACGTGAAATGGTTGCGCTCATGGTCTCTCCTTTTGTTGTGGATGTTAATCAATCTGCGCCGGCGGCTCAATCAGTTTTATCCGGACTTGCGGAGCCGCTCCAACGTCACCGCCACCGGCGAAAGACGTTCGCCGGCGACCACGGGTGTTTGAGCGAGTTGTGCGCGACTCTTGTGCAATTCATAACACGCCTCGGCATAATCCAACCCCGCCAACTCGGCCACCAAGCGCGTACCGCGGTCAATCAGTTTCTTGTTGCTCGTCTCGACGTAAGCCATCCAGTTGCTGACTACGCGCCCCATTCGGGCTGCCGTCGCTGTCGAAATCGTATTCAACACGAGTTTGATGGCGAGATGCTCCCAGAGACGAATCGGCGACGCCGGCAATTCGCAGCTCACTTCGCAAGACGGCCCCACGGACAGCACGGCGCGCGATGGAAACCGCGCCGATGCGGCAGCGAACGCTTCGTCCAACGCTGCTCCCTCGCGACTGGTGACAACTTTCGCGGCGCAGTCGCCTGCGCTGGAATAACGCGAGGGATCGTCTTCGTTGCCGACAAGAAACTTGAACAGTTCCGCGCGATTCAATACCGGCGGGTTGCGCCAGATGTGTTCCGCCGCGCCCATCTTCTGATACTGCGTGGTGTCCCATGTCAGGCAGCGTGGCTCGCGACCGAGCATCCGCCGCCATGTTTCCGGCGTGGAACAAAGCGGGTTCTTCACAAAGGCCATCGGGCGCGGTGAGCGCGTGTCGTCACACTTGCGGAACGGCGGCAACGAGAACGTGGGCGCGCGCTCGGTCGTGTCGGTGAAGATGTCTAGCAAGAGTTCATTGCCGAAATACGTCATCGCGTTCTTGCTGCGATAAACGGATTCCTCCCTCTCTACCCATCGCGCCATTGCGTCCACCGCCGGTGCTCGGCCAAGATCGCGCAGCAGCGACGAAAACCGCTCTGCATAATCCTCTGCGCCTCCCAACGCCATCTCCAGTGCTGCGCCAATGACCAACAATTCCGAGGTTGTCGCCTGCATCCGCGTCGAGCCGGCGATGGCCATCGGGCCGCTCGACAGGTCGAGCTTGACGATGCGCGGTTCTTCAATCACGCGACGCGACCGCTCGACGTGCGCGGCCAGCACGTCCGATGGATTGTTGGAAGCAAAGAACACTTCTGCGCCCGCCTCCAATGCCTGCCATGCCGTGCCGATGACCGACGACGTTTCGCCGCCTTCGGTGATGGCCACCAGCACGTCGCCGCGCCCAAGCTTCGCCTCGAAAGCCTGCTGCCGGCCAAAGGTCATGTAGTCCTCGAAGAACTCCACCGAGCGCACCAGCGCGTAATCGCCGCCGGTCATGATGCTGCACACCGCATCACCGGCGCCGGCGGTCCGGGCAGCCGACTCCAGCAAGATGCTCAGTCGTCCCGTGGCTCCGCACCCGCTGAAACAGATGCGACCGCCGCGATTCAGCGCAGTTTTGAGAGATTCAGCCAGCCGTCGGAACTCGTCTGACGCAAACACGCGCCGCGCCGCCGTGGTGACGTCCTCGTCCACGGTTTGAAGCATTCGGATTCCGGCGCGCGTATCCCTGGCGATGGTCTCAGCCAGACCGCGCGTCTTGGGATGCGACTGTTCCGTCGGCAGCGCGCCGAGATGGAACTGCCGCTCGCAATTGACAAATTGTTCCGCAGCACGTCTTGCGTCGTCCATGCCTGTTCTCCAGTCGCCCGTTTTGCTCCCGCACGCCCGGCAGAGCCATCAAGGGATGGTTGTCCGCGTCAACTTCGTGAGCGCCTTCCACATTTGCGCCGGCGTCTCGCTCTCCAACAACGTCTTCCGCGCGTCGGTTTCCGCAAACGTCTTGACCAGGCCGGCCAGCAACCGCAGGTAAAAGGCCGTTGCCGGCGCGGGAATCACGATGAGAAAAATGATTTTCGTCAGCTTCCCGTCGGGCGCGTCAAAATTGATCCCTTTCTCCTTGAGTCCCAACGCCAGTGTGAGTCCGCCGCCTTCCACGTCGCGCACGTGCGGGAATGCCAGTCCGTGTTCCACTGCCGTGGCGATGATCGCTTCGCGTTTCAACGCGAGGTCCGTCACCACGTCCGCATTTTCGATGTAACCTTGTTGCGCCAATGTTTGCGCCAATTCGCCAATGGCATCTTCCGGCGTCGTGGCAGCCAGTTTCGGCACCATCAGGTTCGCTGAGGAGAATCGCGCAATCCCCACCGGCGCCGGGCGGTCGCCGTTGAAGTGTGACACTGTTTTCTTGGGTTGTTTGGCCACCGCCTCCGGCAGGTAGAGAAACCGGCCGCAATGCGGGCAGGTCTGCAACTGGTCGCAAGCCTTGACCGCCTGCACCAGCGCCACCGGCACCACCATCCCGCATGGCGCGCAGCCGCCCGCGGTGACTGGCACTACCGCGATCGGATAACGTTTCCGCAAACGTTGATACCGGTCAGCAACTTCTTCCGGCAGTTTCTTGAGAATTTTCCCGATGGATTCCTCCAACTGCGCCAACGGCTTCTTCGTGGAGGACGCTTTTCCTTCGCTCAATGCAAAATCCAACTCCTGGAGTTGGATCAACTGATTCAGAACGTTCTTCATGGGAAGACAGTCTAGACCTTTTCCCGCGCAGCGCAACGGAAAAAACTTTCACCGCTGAGCCCGATGCGCTACCATGCCGCCATGCCCATCCGGCCCCAAACACGTTTCGGCCCGCTGACGCTCGGCCTTGCGCCCAAAGTGGTCGGCACGATTTCGCGTCGCGAGACGTTGGCGCACCCCGCCGCATTTCCGTGCGACATCGTGGAAGTGCGCCTCGATCTCCTCGGCGCCGACACGCCCGGCTGGACGGATCAAATCCGCAACATCGCGCTTCCCGTCATCGTCACCATCCGCCTCACCAACGAGGGCGGCAAATGGGCGCAGCCCGACGAGGCGCGCTTGCCGTTGTTTGAGGCGGCGCTGCAACACGCGACCGCAGTGGACATCGAGTACCGCAGTCCGTTAATGAAACAAGTCTCGGAACTCGCCTGCCGTCACCAGCGCGCGCTGATCATTTCGTACCACGACTTCGAGAGGACGCCACCGCTTGCCGAGCTTCAACAAGTCATCCGCACTGGCGCCAACTACGGCACCGTCGTCAAAATCGCGACGCTCACGAACACCGAGGACGATGTCGCCACGCTCCGCGGGCTGTTCGCCGAGCAATGTTCCGCGTCGGTCTGCCTGCTCGGCATGGGGCCGCTCGGGCCGCGCACGCGTGTCGAGTTCCCGCGTCTCGGCTCGTGTTTCACCTACGGCTACCTCGACGCGCCAATCGCGCCCGGACAGGTCGCCGCATCTCAACTCAAGGAGGCACTGCAATGAATTTCGTCTGCCAACAATCACGGTTGCGTGGTGACGTCGTCATTCCAGGCTCGAAGTCGCACACCATTCGCGCCGTCGCGCTCGCCAGCCTTGCGCCGGGCGTGAGCCGCATCGAGGCGCCGCTTGATTCCGGCGATGCGCGTTCCTCCGTCCGCGTGTTCACGGCATTTGGCGCCAAGATTGAGTGCGATGCGGATGTCTGGACGGTCCAAGGCACCGGCGGCGAACTCCGCACGCCTGACGATGTTGTGGACGTCGGCAACTCCGGCACCACGGTCAACATCGCCATGGGCGCCGCGGCGCTCGTCCGCAAAGGGTTCACCGTGTTGACCGGTGACCATCAGATACGGCGTCGCCCGTCCGGCGCGTTGCTGGCGTCGCTCAACGACCTCGGCGCGTGGGCTGAGTCCACGCGCGGCAACGGTTGTCCGCCCATCGTCATTCGCGGGCGGCTCAAGGGCGGCACGACCAGCATCGAATGCAAATCCAGCCAGTACCTGACCAGCCTGCTCATCAATTGCCCGCTCGCCGATGGCGACACCGTGATCAAAGTGCCGTTGCTGGAGGAAAAACCGTACGTTGAGATGACGCTCGACTGGCTGGCGCGCCAAGGCATCAAACTCGACCGCACCGGCCTGAGCGAGTTCCGCATCCCCGGCCGCCAAAACTACAAGGCATTCTCGCGCCGGATTCCCGCCGATTTTTCGTCCGCGACGTTTTTCCTCTGCGCCGGCGCGATTGGCGACAACGATGTGACCGTGCGCGGGCTTGATCTTGGCGACACACAAGGCGACAAGGCTGTGATTGATTACTTGAAACAAATGGGCGCGCAGATCGAAGTCCAGCCCGACGGCGGCATCCGCGTCCGTCCCGGCAACCTGAAAGGCTGCGATCTCGACCTCAACGCCACGCCCGATGCCTTGCCGATGATGTCGGTGCTGGCCTGTTTTGCGGAGGGCACAACCACGCTGGGCAACGTCGCCAACGCCCGCATCAAGGAGACGGATCGCATCGCCACGATGCGCACGGAGTTGACCAAACTCGGCGCGAAAGTGATCGAACGGCCGGATGGCCTCGTCATCGAAGGCGGCCCGTTGACCGGCGCCGCGGTGGACGGCCATCATGACCACCGCATCGCGATGGCCATGGCCATCGCCGGGTGCAGTCTCCCCGGCAAGACCGTTGTCCGCACCGCTGAGTCTGCCACCATCACCTTCCCGACGTTTCCCGATTGCATGAAACAAATCGGCGCGCAGATTCATCTGCTCGACAGGTGACATCACTTCCGGTCCTGCGAGGGACGGTTTTCAGAATGTCTTGCGAAGGTTGCTGGGCAGGATGTTCAATTCGCTGCGGTACTTGGCCACGGTGCGGCGGGCGATGGGGATGCCCTGTTCCTTGAGGATGGCGACAATTTCCTGGTCAGAAAGCGGCGTGGTGGGACTCTCGCGCTCGATGAGCTTGGCGATCTGTTCCTTGACGCTGGCATTGCTGAGCGCGCCGCCGGCCGTCTCGAAACCGGGCGTGAAAAAGAATTTCATCTCGAACAACCCGTGCGGCGTCTGCATGTATTTGTTGGCCACGGCGCGGCTGACGGTGGTTTCGTGGACGCCAATTTTCTCGGCGACCTGATTCATTGTCAGCGGTTTCAGATGTGAAAGACCGTTGTCGAGAAATCCCTTCTGATGTTCGACAATGACCTTGGCAATGTTGTGAATGGTTTCTTGTCGCTGATGGATGCACTTGATGAGGAACTTCCCTGCCCGGATTTTTTCGCGGATGTAACTGCGCGCTTCGCGGGTCTGCTCGCCGCCGGCCATCAGTTCCTTGTAGGTGTTGCTGATGCGCAAACGCGGGACCTGATCATTGTTGAGCAGCACAACGTAGTGGCCGTCCACTTCCTGCACAATGACGTCGGGAGCAACGTACTGGTCTTGTTCCGGGCTGAACAACCGGCCGGGCTTTGGTTCAAGGGTGGAGATAAAGTTGGCGATCCGCTGGACATCCTCGATGGTCAAGTTCAGCGACCGGCCGATGTCGTTGTAGCGTTTCCGCCCAAGGTCGTCGAGATGGCGGCTGACGACGGCGGCCTCCAGCGACTCGGATTTTCCAAGCCGTTCGAGTTGGATCAGGAGACATTCACGGAGGTTGCGGGCGCCGACGCCGACCGGGTGAAACGTCTGGATGACGTGCAACACCCGTTCCAATTGTTCCATCGGCAGGCCGGTGTTGACGGCGAGTTCCTCCAGCGATGTGAGGAGGTAACCATCATCGTTGAGACTGCCAATGAGCAGTTCCGCCACCTTGCGGTCCTCGGCAGACAGGTCGGTGTCGTCCACTTGCCCGAGCAGGTGTTGGGAAAGCGATTCGCGCTCGACGATGGAATCGAAGAAATGCTGGTGTTGCTCCTCCTGTTCCACGGAACGACCGCGGAACGAGTTGGTCTGCGCAAAGTACTCGCGCCATTCATCATCGAGCTTCGAGAGCACTTCGAACTCTTGCTTGAAATCATCGTCGCTCGCGCTCTCATCCGGCAGCGGCTCGCGTTCCGCGGCCGCCGCCTCCACGTCCACCTCCGGCTTGTCCTTGGGTTCCTCTTCCAGCAAGGGGTTTTGCTGGAGTTCCTCATGCACCAGGGCATCCAGTTCCAAGGCGTTGACCTGGAGCAAATGCAGGCTCTGCTGAAGTTGCGGCGCGAGCACCTGCTGCAACGTCAGCCTCTGCACTTGTTGTAATCCGGGGGCTTGAGACATTCTTTTCCTTTACAATCCGACCCAATATACCCGCGCATCGTCGCGACGCAAAGATAAACTATTCAACTCGTGCTTGAGTCGCGGCGGCGCTTGTGCTACAAACGGCGCCGTGGGGATTCACATTACAGTGCTCGGCAGCGGCAGCGGAGGCAACTGCGCGCTGGTGGCGACCGATACGACCGCGTTGCTCGTGGACGCGGGGCTGAGCTGTCGCCAGATCGCGGAACGCCTCGCCTCCGTCGGGCGATCACTCGACAACATTCATGCCGTGTTGCTCAGCCACGAGCACAGCGACCATGTCAGCGCGCTGGCGGTGCTCTGCAAACACCGGGCCATTCCCGTTTTCGCCAACCGCTTCACCGCCGAGGCTGTTGCGCGCGACGCCGGAACGCGCGTCGCGTGGCGCGTCTTTGAAACCGGCCGGAGTTTTCAGGTCGGCGACATCACGGTGGAATCGTTTAGCGTGCCGCACGATGCGCAGGACCCGGTCGGCTTCGTCATCCACAACGGCACCGCCTCCGTCGGGTTCGCCACCGACCTCGGCCACGCCACGCGCGTGGTGGCAGACCGTTTTCGCGCCCTTGATGCGCTCGTGCTCGAATCCAACCACGACGTGAAAATGCTCCAGGACAATCCGCATCGACCCTGGGCAACCAAACAGCGCATCCTCAGCCGCCACGGCCACCTCAGCAATGAGGACGCCGCCAGGTTTGCGGGCGAGATTGTGACCGACCGTCTCCGCCATCTGGTTCTCGCCCATCTGAGCCGGGACTGCAACAAGCCCGAACTGGCCTACAAAACCGCGGCAACTCAACTCCTCCAAACAGGCGCGACCCACGTCCAAGTGACGGTCTCCAGCCAGCTTGAACCGACTGCCACGCTGAGTGTGTGACAACGCCGTGAATGCCCCGGAGAAAAAACAGTGGGCATGGGCAGCGTTGCTGGTGCTGGTGACCGTGCTGGTCTATCTCCCCGCATTGAAGGCGGGATTTATTTGGGATGACGACCTGCTGTTGACGGATAACCAGCGGATTCAGTCACCTCATGGATTGCGGGAGCTATGGTCGTTTTCGCTGGACTCCGAGTTTTATCCCATCACATGGACATCGTTCTGGATCGAATGGCGGTTGTGGGGCATGAATCCGAAAGGGTATCACGCGACCAACATTTTGTTTCATGTATTGGGCGTCTTGTTGGTGTGGCGCGCGCTGGTCGCGCTGGGAATCCCCGGTGCTTGGTGGGCCGCGCTGATCTTTTCGATTCACCCCGTCAACGCAGAATCGGTCGCTTGGATCTCGGAACGCAAAAACACGCTGTCACTGATTTTTTATGCGCTAACGGTGCTGACGTTTCTGCATTTTGATCGCACCGGCAAATCAGGCTGGTATTGGGCATCTTTCGCGTCGTTCGCGGCAGCGTTGTTGAGCAAAACATCGGGAGTCGGTTTGCCGGTGGTGTTGCTGCTCTGTGTCTGGTGGCGAAAGGACAGCATTGATCGCAAGGATCTGTTGCGGGTTGCGCCGTTTTTCCTGCTGGCGATTGGATTCGGGTTGCTGACCATCTGGGTGCAAGAATGGCAGTCCATCGGCTCCAGGTCTTTCTTCCTGGGAAACCGCCCGCCATTGTTTCGCATCGGCGCTGCCGGGCACGTGTTCTGGTTCTATGTTGGCAAAGTGCTGTTTCCGGTCAACCTGATGGCTGTCTATCCGTTGTGGCGGTTCGCTTCCGTCACGCCATGGTTCTGGGCACCAACAGCGGCGATTATTCTTCTGCTCGGTGTTTGCTGGCGGTTTCGTGCAAGGGCGGGAAAAGCATTCTTGTTTGCGATGTTGTATTGTGGGGCAATGCTGTTCCCGGTGCTGGGCGTTTTCGACGCCCCCTATATCGGGCGTTCGCCGGTCGTCACCGACCATCTTCAATACCTTGCCACCATCGGCGTCATCAGTCTGGTGGTGGCCGGGATCATGCGTCTGCCGCGCGCGGCTGCCAACAGCCTGCTGGTTGTCATCCTTCTCGTGTTGGCTGCGTTGAGTTGGAGACGGGCAAGCGTTTTCGAGGATCCAGTGCGGTTCTGGAACGATACCCTTGCGCGAAATCCACAGGCCTCGCGGGCGCACTACAACCTGGGTGTTCACTTTGACAAACAGCGCCGCTACGACGAAGCGCTGAAACATTACAGGCTCACAATCGAATTGGATCCCAATTATGGCAAAGGACACAATAATTTGGGGAAAACGTTGATTCGCCAAGGCAGGCTGGCGGAAGCAACCGAGCATTTCCGGGAGGCCGTTCGATTGCTGGCGGGACACGGTGAGCTTTATTATAATTACGGTCTCGCGCTGTTTTTGGCCAAACGTTTCCCCGAGTCGGTCATCCAGTTGAGGCAGGCGATCCGTCACAAGCCGCAACACGCCAACGCGCACGCCTGCCTTGCCAGCGCGCACGCACAACTTGGCAACACGGCCAAAGCCCGCCATCATCTCGCCGAGGCGGCCCGCCTCGATCCGCGTCACCCGGACTTCTCGCGCCTGCTCCAGCCGCGATAACGCACACACACCGCGCTCTTGTCACCGGCAAAACCAGCGGGTACACTTCATCCCCATGAAGACAATCCCTGTTTTGCCGTGCCTTGTCACCGGGTGGATGATCCTCACCAGCGCCGCGACCGCCGCGCTCAACCAACCGCCGTCCGGATTCACCGCGTTATTCAACGGCAAAGACCTCGCCGGCTGGTGGGGCGCTTCCACGGAGGACCCGCGCCAGTGGATGGCGTTGCCGACGGAGGAGTTCCAGAAAAAACGCGCCGCGAGCATCGAAGACATCAAACAGCACTGGCGCGTCGAGAACGGCGAACTCGTCAACGACGGCAAGGGGCTGTACGCGACCACCGACAAGAACTTCCGAGACTACGAGTTGTTGATTGATTACAAGACGGTCCCGAAAGCCGACAGCGGCATTTATCTCAAGGGTTGTCCGCAAGTCCAAATCTGGGATTACACCGAGGCGGGCGGCAAATGGAAGATCGGCGCCGACAAAGGTTCCGGCGGCCTCTGGAACAACTCGCCCGGCGCGCCCGGCAAAGACCCGCTCGTCCTTGCCGACAAACCGTTCGGCGAATGGAACCACGTCCGCGTCATCCAATGCGGCGCGCGCACGTGGGTCTGGTGGAACAACAAACTGGTGGTTGATGGCGCGCTTATGGAAAACTATTTCGCCCGACGGAAAGCCAAAACACCGCCGCCCACGGCGACCGATCCGATTGCGCCGATTCCGCCCGAAGGCCCAATCCAACTCCAGACACACGGCGGCGAGATTCGCTGGCGCAACATTTTCATCCGCGAGATCCCCGGCACCGAAGCCAACCGGCGGCTGCGCGACAGGGACCCCAATGGATTCAAGCCGATCTTCAACGGCAAAAACCTCGACGGCTGGACCGGGGCAGTGGATGCCTGCGAAGTGAAGGACGGCGTTCTTGCATGGCTGGCGAAGAAGGGCGGCACGCTCTACACCAACGAGGAGTTCTCCGATTTCATCGTGCGCATGGAATTCAAGCTGCCGCCCGGCGCCAACAACGGCCTCGCCATTCGGTATTCCGGCAAGGGCGGCGCGGCGTACGACGCCATGTGCGAATGCCAGGTGCTCGACGACAACTACGAGGTGAACAAAAGCAAACTCACCGGCAAGCCGGTCAAGCTTGACCCGCGCCAGGCGCACGGCTCGGCCTACGGCATGGTGCCCGCCGCGCGCGGCTACCAACGCCCCATCGGCGAATGGAACTATCAGGAAGTCACCGTCGTCGGCCCGACCATCAAGGTCGAGTTGAACGGCACGGTCATTCTCGATGCCGATCTCAGCAAAGTTACCGAGTTCATGGGCAACAAACCCCATCCCGGCAAGGACCGTCTCTCAGGACACTTTGGTTTCGCCGGGCACAACGATGTTGTGGAGTTCCGCAACCTCTCCATCAAACCCCTGAAGTAAGGATATGACCATGATTCCGCGAACCGTGTGTCTGTTTGTTCTCTCGGCAACTCTCGCCATTGCTGCGCCGTCAGGCGTCACGCTGCAACGATACGACAACGCAGCGGTGGTGAAGTTCTCGTGGGGATGGATCCGTTGGCTGGTGAACAGCAAAACGGACCCGAAAGCCGAGATGACCGTCGGCATCGTGCATATCGAGCCGAACCAGACGAACCCGTACCACCTGCACCCGAATTCCGCCGAATACATCCATGTGCTCAGCGGTTCGTGCGAACAGCTTGTCGGCGACAAATGGGTCCCGATGAAAGCCGGCGACACCATGCGCTTCCCCAAAGGCGTGCCTCACATGGCGCGCACCGGCAAGGAATCGTGTCGTTGCATGATCATGTACGACACCGGCGACCGCCAAATGGTGGTATTGGAACAAAAGAAGTAATCGCCCGAAAAACACCAGCCCAACCGGCGCTTTTTTTTCGCGCGCCAAAATAACATTGCTTGAAAAGCGCGAATGCTTATATTGTGCGCCGCATTACGACGGGCCGTCGTGGCGGAACTGGCAGACGCGCTGGACTCAAAATCCAGTGGTAGCGATACCGTGTGGGTTCGATTCCCTCCGACGGCACCAATTTTTCATTTATGGACAAACAGACAAACATGAAACCGGCTGCGCCGATGCGCGGCGCCGATATCGTCATCAAGAGCCTTGAGAACGAAGGCGTCGAGGTCGTGTTCGCCTATCCCGGCGGGGCCAGCCTCGAATTGCACCAGTCGTTGGCGCGCTCCAAAAACATCCGCGTCGTCCTGCCCCGCCACGAACAGGGCGGCATCTTCGCCGCCGGCGGCTACGCCCGCGCCTCCGGCAAATGCGGCGTCTGTATGACCACCAGCGGCCCCGGCGCCACAAACCTCATCAGCGGCCTTGCCGATGCCTACATGGATTCCGTTCCGATCATTGCCATCACGGGGCAAGTCAACCGCCCCATGATCGGCAAGAGCGCCTTCCAGGAAATTGACGTCTTCGGCATGTCCCTGCCGATGGTCAAGCACAGCTACCTCGTCATGAATGTCGAGGACCTTCCCCGCATCTTCAAGGAAGCATTCCACATCGCCACCACGGGACGGCCTGGCCCCGTTGTCATTGACATTCCGAAAGACGTTCAGCAAGCCTCGTGCGCCGCAGCCTTTCCGGAACAAGTTCAGCTTCGCGGCTACGATCCCGTTCAACGCATCGCCGCTGCCGATGTCGAGCGCATCGCGGCGCTCGTCGAGAAAAGCGAACGCCCCGTCATCTACTGCGGCGGCGGCATCATCAGCGCCAATGCCAGCGACGAGTTGCGCGAGTTTGCGGTCAAGACGCAGATTCCTGTAACCACGACCTTGATGGGCATGGGCGCGTTTCCGCAGGATCATCCGCTCGCGCTCCACTGGCTCGGCATGCACGGCACCGTCTATGCCAACATGGCCGCCGATCAATCCGATCTGTTGCTCGCGTTTGGCGTGCGCTTTGACGACCGCGTCACCGGCAACGTTCGCGAATTCTGCAAACACGCCACCATTGTCCACATTGACATTGATGAAAGCGAACTGAACAAGAACAAACGCGCACATCTTCCCATCCAGAGCGACATCAAGTACGCCCTCCAGCAAATCCTGAAAACCGTCAAACCCGGCAAACATGCTGCCTGGCACGCCAAGATCGCCGAGTGGAAGAACCAATATCCGCTCCGCTACAAAGTCACCGACGAAGTTCTCCGCTCCCAATACGTCCGCGAATTCCTCGGCGGCGACACCAGCGAAATCATCATGCCGCAGTACGCCATCGAGTTGCTCGACAAACTCACCCGCGGCAACGCCATCATCACCACCGGCGTCGGCCAGCACCAGATGTGGACTGCGCAGTATTATCTCTTCACCCATCCGCGCACCCTCATCACCTCCGGCGGCCTCGGCGCGATGGGCTTCGGCTACCCCGCCGCGCTCGGCGCCAAAGTCGCCTTCCCCAACAAACAAGTCATCGGCATTGACGGCGACGGCTCGTTCCAAATGAACATTCAGGAACTGGCGACCGCCCACATCGAGCGCATCGCTGCCAAATCCATGATTCTGAACAACCAGCACCTCGGCATGGTTGTCCAATGGGAAGACCGTTTCTACAAGAGCGTCCGCGGCAACACCTATCTGGGCGACCCGCGCAACCCGCACATCCTCTATCCCGATTTCGTCCAGATCGCCAAAGGCTACAACGTCCCCGGCGAACGCGTCACCCGCAAGAGCGACCTCGAACCGGCCATGAAACGGATGCTCGCTTCCAAGGAACCCTACGTCCTCGACGTCATCGTCCCCTTCACTGAGCACGTGTTACCGATGATCCCCGCCGGCAAGACCGTCAAGGACATCATCATCGAGTAAACAAGACTTTACCGGAGGGGAGCGTCTTGACGACGACAACTTCTATCTCCGCTTCTTTTCCGAGACCGACATCCCACGAGATATTCCGATACGACTTCGGAAGATTTTCACGGAACAATTGGATGCGGAGACAAACCTTGCTCGTCGTCACCTTCGCGCCGCGCGTCAACCGGCAATGACCGATGCGGGTGCCGTTGGCGAACTCGCCCCACGGGCCGTCCTTCCACTGGTCGAGCGTCCACATGGGACAAGCTACCAGCTTGTCCATTGCCGATGATTGGACAACCGGAACCGTTGCCCCGCCTTTCGCGAAGTTCTTCTTGAACGTCACGACAAGACAGTCAAGTCATCACGCGGTTGTAGATGTCGCGGACGGTGCGCGTCGCAAGCCGATAGGCGCCGAGAAAATCGGCGGCGCTCGCGAAGCCGAGCCGGCGCGCCAGCAACGTTTGTTCCCGTTCGTCGCCCGGCAGCCGTGAGACGCCGGTGTTCTCGGCGCGACGCAACACCGATTCGATGCGCCGGAGAAACAGATAATGACGGCGCAAGGCGAAGCTGTCGCTCTCGTCAACGAGGCCAAGCGCGGTCAGGCGGTTCAGCGCGGCGAGTGTCTGCGGACTGCGAACGGCGGAGTGCGCGTGGCCGTGCCGGAGTTGAAGCGATTGGACAAGAAACTCCACGTCGGTCATGCCGCCGGGGCCGGTCTTGAACTCGAACTCGGCGCGGGATTGGTCGCCGCGCTCGGTCTCGATGCGCCGGCGCATCCGTTTGATTTCCGCAAGATCAACATCGGTGATCGGCGCGGCATAAACGACGTTGTGGACCATCTCGACGAACTTGCGTCCGAGCGGCTCATCGCCGGCAACGTAGCGGGCGCGGGTCAATGCGAGCCTCTCCCAGAGTTGGGCGCGGCTGCGATAGTAGTCACGGTGCGCTTCCAACGAGTTGGCGAGCACGCCCTTTTCGCCGTCGGGCCGCAGGCGGGCGTCCACGGCAAACATGACGCCGGCGCCGGTTGGGGCCGACAGGAACTCAATGAGCTTGGCCGCCAGACGGATCGCGTCGGATTGTTGTTCACCGACGAACAGCACGTCGAGATCGGCGCCGTAGCCGAGTTCCTCGCCGCCGAACTTGCCCATCGCAATGACGGCGAACGGCAGGGCGGTCAATCCCAATTCCCGACGGGACTGATGGAGGCCGAACCGCAGCGCAGCTTCCGCCAGCGAACTGATTTCCCGATGCAACAACTCAATGTCCACCAATCCCATGATGTCTTCGATGCCGATCCGCAGCAGTTCGGCGCGTTTCCACTGGCGGGCCACGTCCATCGCCGGGGTGTCAGGGCAGTTGGTGACTGCGCCAACCAAGTCGTCGCACATCCGGTCAATGTTCTTGGGTTGATTCAAGTCGCCGCCCCGGCACAACTCGTCAAACAATCCCGGCTCGCGCTGGAGTGTTTCGGAGAAACAACGGCTGGCATCGCCAAGACGCAACAGCACCTCGATCAGTTTCGGGTTTCGCAACAAGAGTTCGTACAGCAGACCGCGCGAACCGTAGGCCGCGACGAACTTCTCGAAGTGCAAAAACGCCGCGTCGGGATCAGCCAGTTTCCGGCAACAGTCGAGCACATGGGCGAACACGCCGGCAAACAGTTCCTTGGTGCGCTGCGAGATGTGAATGAAACCGGAGCCGTGCAGAAGGCTGGCCACACGACGAAGGGCGCCGGGCACGTCAACAAACCCGGCGTCGCGAAGCGCATCCGGAAGTTTGTCGTCAGCAAGCTGGGCGACGGCAGGACTGATGTGCTGGTCGGCATTGGCCAGCACGGCTTCGTAAATCCGTCGGACAGCGGCAGTGTGTTTCTGTTCGGTGGCGTAGAAATTATCAGCCGTTTGGAAGCCGAGGCTGCGGGCGAGGCGCATGAGCGCCTGTTCCTCGTTCGGGATGGTGTGCGTCTGGAGTTCCATCTCCATCTGGAGCCGGTGTTCGACGTTGCGGAGGAAACGGTAGGCGTTGGCCAGCGCCGCGGCCTCGGCGGCGGCGAGCAGGTTGGCCTTGACCAGCAACGGCAGCGCGCGGAGCGAGTTGCGTTCGCGCAGCCACGCGAGGCGCGAACCGCGCAGGACTTGGAAGGATTGAATGATGAACTCGATCTCGCGGATGCCGCCGATGCCGAGCTTGACGTGCCGGGTCAAGCGCCCGTCGCTGACGATTTCCCGTTCGATCCGCGTTTTAATGGCGGCCATTTGCTGGACGATGTTTTCGCCGGCGTGCCGGGTGAACACGAACGGCTGCACAAGCTCCAGGAACTGGCGTCCCACTTCGGCGTCACCGGCGACGGGGCGGGCTTTGAGCAGCGCCATGCGTTCCCACGTCTCGCCGCGCTCAGCATAGTAGGTCTCGCAGTTGTGCAGCGACCATGCGAGCGGGCCGGTGGCGCCTTCGGGCCGCAATCGCAGGTCTATCCGAAAGATGCTTCCCTCCTCGGTCTGACGCCCAACGGCATGGACGATCTCCTCGGCCAGTTTGGTGTAAAATTCCTGCCGGGACAACGACGGTGTCAGTTCGCCATCCCGGTCGTAAACAAAGATCACGTCCACATCGCTGGAGTAGTTCAACTCCTGTCCGCCCAGTTTGCCCATCCCGACGACGACAAATTGACGGGCGGCTGCCGGGTCGAGTTTGAATTGCGCCGCGAGTTTGCGTTGCGCGATCTCGAAGACAGCGTCGAGGCAGACATCGGCAAGGTTGGCAAGTTCGAGGGTGGTTTCCTCGACGGTGGCGCGTCCGACAAGGTCGCGCGCGCCGATGCGCAACGTCTCCCGCCGGCGAAACCGGCGAACGATGTCGTAGCGGTCTGCCGGGTTGCGGCTGGCCAGCAAGAGGCGCGACAGTTCGGCGTGAAGCCAGGCTTTCGTGCGGGGCGCGCGCAGTGTTTCCGGGCTGATCAGGAAGTGGAAGTACCCGGCGTTGCGCGCCAGCGTCCCGGAAAGCGACTGGCTGTGGGCGAACACCGTCACCAACAGATCGAGCGCATCGGGGGCATCAAGCAGGTAACGGTAAAGCATGTTCGGGTGCGGCAGCGCGCCGGCCAGCCGCTCGAAATGAACGAATGCACGGTCGGGGTCCGCTGACGCCGCGCACGCCCGAACGACGCGCGGCAACAACAACCGCAGGCTGCGGCGCTGCTGGTCGTTGGTATGCAACCGCGGCAAGGCCGCCGCGATTTGCGCCGCGTCGCAAAACCCGTGCGCGCGCAAGATCTTTTCCGCCGCTGCCTTCGGCAACGGGCGGTCGCCGAGCAAGCGGTTGAGCGACGGTTTGCGCGTGGAGCCGGCCATCTGTTTCACCGCCGCCGTTTGTGCAACAAGTCGCGCGCCGATTCAAGAATCTTGCGTTCGCGAGCCGTCAAGCTCTGCAGCCCATGACGGGAAATCTTTTCCAGAATCTGGTCAACCTCCTCCTCGATGAACTCCTCGCTCGGCGGTGGCGGCGGTGGCGGGCGTCGAATCCGCCAGGGGCGGCCATAACCGAGCGCCTTGACGAAAAACCAGCCGAGCGCCGCGCCGCCGAGGTGGGCAAGGTGCGCGACGTTGGTGGAGGCGCCCTGCAACAATGGCACCGCGTCAAACGCAATGGCGACCAAGGCGAGGTGTTTCGCCTTGAGCCGGACCGGCAGGATGAAGAACACCAGCAGCGTCACTTCGCGGTCCGGAAACATTGTCGCAAACGCGATCACGCACGCAAGCACCCCCGCCGAGGCGCCGAGAACCGGCATCGAGGAACTGAAGTTGAAAGCCAGCCACAACATCGCCCCGGCAAGCCCGCCGCCAAAATACAACCATGCGAACCGTCGCGGGCCGAGAAAGTATTCGACCTCGCGCCCGAAAAACCAAAGCACCAACAGGTTGATCAATAAATGCCAGATGCCGCCGTGCAGGAACATGTAGGTCAGCGGCTGCCAGAGGAATCCGCGCCGAATGCCGCCGCTGTGCAACGCAAACACCCATTCGATCCACCCGGCGCCAAACACCGCGCTGCCAAGCTGGAGCAAAAAGACGCCCACATTGATCCAGATCAGCAGTTGCGTCACCGACCCGAACGGTTCCCAAATGGCGCCCGGACGCCGTGCGTTGTGTGTTTGTCCCCAAATCTCAGGCATGGGGCGGAAGATAAAACAGTTTCCTGCCAATGACAACCTTTCGCGCGGAAGCGATTTTAGGGATTTTTTGATGGCAAGCTTGCTCCGCTACCGCTACAGTGTGGGCATGACTTCGGACCCTGAGCTTAATAATAAGGAAGCTGGCTCGCAGTCCTTCGACTTCAAGGCTGTGCTTCTCGTGGACGACGATCGTCAACTTGCCACCACGTTGCAGTGGATTCTCGCCGACCAGAATTTCCTCGTGGATGTCGCCTTCGACGGGCAAGACGCCCTCGACAGAATCAAAGAGGTGAAGTACGACGCGATTGTTTGTGACGTGATGATGCCGCGCCTGCGCGGGGATGAGTTCTATCACAAAGCCGTGACCCTCCACCCTCGTCTGGCCGACCGTTTCATCTTCATCACCGGTTACGCCGCCGACCCGCAAATCAATCTCTTCCTTTGCAAGAGCGGCTCCAAGTATTTGATGAAGCCGTTCCCGGTTCAGAAGCTCATTGACTGCCTGAACCAGCTCCTGGCCTAGCTGATTTCGGCCTGCATCAATTCGCCCACGCCCTCCCGTCGGCGCGCCAACGCGTAACGGCGACCATCCACCAAGACCTCCGCGGCGCGCCCGCGCGAATTGTAATTTGAGGACATCGCCATTCCATACGCGCCCGCGCTCATCACCGCCAGCAGTTCCCCCTCACCCACCGCTGCCATGCGCCGGTCTTGCGCCAGAAAATCCCCCGACTCGCACACCGGCCCGACCACATCAGCCTGGAACATCCGTCGGGCCGACAACTTTCGCACCGGAACAATCTCGTGATAACTCTCGTACAATGAGGGGCGGATCAAATCGTTCATGGCCGCATCCACGATCACAAACCGTTTCACCGGCGTTTGTTTCACGTACTGCACGCGTGTCAGCAGGACGCCGCCGTTGCCCACGATGAACCGTCCCGGTTCCAACACAATCCGCAAGCCAAGATTTCGCAACAACGGCTTCACCGCTGCCGCAAACGCCGCCGCCGCCGGCGGTCTCTCGTTGCGGTACCGGATGCCCAGACCGCCGCCGATGTCAAAAAACTCCAGCGTCTGCGGCGCCAGCGCGCGCACCTGCTGAATCAACGGCAACATTTTCCGGATGGCCAGCACGTAGGGCGCCGTCTTGGTAATCTGCGAGCCGATGTGCGTCTGGACGCCGCGAATTTCAATGCCCGGCATCTCCGCCGCCGCGCGATAGACCGCCAACGCATCTTGCAGGGCAATCCCAAACTTGCTCTCGTGTTTGCCCGTCGAGATGTAATGGTGCGTGTCGGGATCAACCCCCGGATTCACCCGCAACGCCACCGGCGCGCGCCGCCCCATCGCGTCAGCGATTGACGCGATTCGCAACAATTCCGGCAGGCTCTCGACGTTGAAACAGCCAATCCCGCAACGCAGCGCCCGTTCAATTTCCATCGCCGTCTTCCCAACGCCCGCAAACACGCATTTCGTCGGGTCGCCGCCGGCGCGGATCACGCGCTCCAGTTCGCCGCCACTCACAATGTCAAAACCAGCCCCCGCCTCCGCCAGCGCGCGGAGCACCGACAAATTGCTGTTGGCTTTTACGGCGTAGCAGACCAGATGTTCCAGCGGCTTCATGGCCTTGTCCAGCGCCTGCCATTGTCCAACGATATGTTGGCGGCTATAGACGTACAACGGCGTGCCGAATTCCTCCGCCAATCGCGCCACGGAGACATCTTCACAATGCAACTGACCCGACTTGTATTGAAATGCGTTCATAACAGTGGCGCGTATCCTAGCAGCCTGTCGGACTTAGCTCGATAGTTTTTTGAACTCTTTTTCGCCGCCTATTCCCGACATGGCGGCTGCGGAGAGTTTGCGCATCCGTTGAGATCGAAGTGGACATTGTCGCCGGCGGCGGTGTGCGTGCGGCGGATTGTCCCCTCCGGCAGTTCCAAGACGAAGGCCGCCCGCGGCTGGGCGCAAACACGATAGGGCAAAAGGGATTCGACGGCTCGGAGCACTTGGAAATCCTTGTTCAGCCATACCACATCAATGGCGAAGCGCATGCCAAACGTGTGGATGGCCCGGCACCGGTCGAAGATCATCCCCTCACCTTCAGAAAAAAAACGACGGCCAATCAGCCCGACCAATCGGTTCCAAAAGGAATCCGCAAACCAGCACCGCTCAGAAAGCAATGTGTTCTTGGTGAGGTTCCGTACAATCATGCGGCTTTTCAGCGGAGGAGCTTCATAACGCTTAAAAAACCGGGGCCAAGAACCACCACAAACAGCGCCGGGAAGATCAAAAACACCAGCGGGAAGGTCATCTTGACGGGAGCCTTCATGGCCAGTTCCTGAACGCGTTGGCGGCGGCGCGTGCGCAAGGCATCGGCCTGCACCCGCAAGGTCGTGGTAATGCTGGCGCCGAGCCGGCTGGCATGCACCACAGCCGTGATAAACAGCTTGAGATCCTCAACGCCCGTGCGCGCTCCCAAGTCTTCAAGCGCGTCCAGACGGGGTTTGCCGAGGCGGATTTCGTTGAGGGTCTTGGCAAATTCCTCCATCAGCGGCCCTTTCATCTTGCGCATGGCATACGCGAGCGCCGCGTCAAAGCCGAGGCCGGCCTCGACGGTGATGGTGAGAAGATCCAGCGAGTAAGGCAGTGACGCCAAGATTTGCTCCTGACGTTGCCGGATGCGACGGCTGAGCGCGAACTGGGGAAGAATGTAGCCGGCGGCAGCGCCCACCAACAGATACGTGGCGGCAGTGGCAATGTTGATCGAATGGTCGGGATTGCGCACGCTGCTGTCGTTGTACATCATCGCCAGCATCAAGATCATGCCACCGGCGCCGCCGAGCCAACAAAATCCTTGGAATTGATTGGGCGTCCACCGGGCGTCCATGTTGGCCATGAGAAGGCGTTTCTGGGTTCGCTGGGTAAACTCGAGGGGAGTGTAATTCTTCAACAGGCGCGCCACTCCATCGCCGAGCGGCGCAAACACGCGTTGGAAGAACGGAATCTGCAGTTCTTCCGCGACTGTCCTGTCCGGGCTTGTGGTCACCATGGTGTCCAAGCGGCGTTTCACTGTCCTCTGGGGGCTGCTGTAGAAAAAGCCCAGCACCAGCAAGAGGATGGTGGCGAACAAAAGGATGATGGTGAGTTCCAGCATAAGTTCAGATCTTGATGGAAACGATTCGGAATATCCAGAGGACGCCGAGTAGTTGAAGGATCATCGCCACGATCAACAGAACCACCCCCAGCGGCACAGCCAGTGGTCCCACGTGAAATGCGGGCGGCTCCAGCATGATGGCAAAATAGGTCGGATTGATGAGCATGATGAGCCCAAAGATCAAAAAGGGAATCGCAGCGACAATGACACCCGAGATCCGGCCTTGAGCGGTCAGGACGCGAATGTCGCCCTGAATGCGCAGCCGTTCGCGGATGGTTTCGGCGACTTTTTCCATCAGTTCCGTCAGGTTTCCGCCCACATCCCGCTGCACCAGGAAGGCACCCACGATGATCTCGAGGTCGGTGTTGTTGACGCGGTTGGAAAGGTTCTGCAGCGCCTGGTCCACCGTCGTGCCGAGATGCACTTCACGCAAGGTGCGTTTCAGTTCCTTGGAGATCGGGTCGTCCATTTCCGTCGCAACCAGTTCCATTCCCTTCAGGAAACTGTACCCGGAACGCAACGAACTGACCAACAACATGAGCGCATCCGCCAACTGGCGGGCAAACTTGGCGCGGCGTTGACCTTGGCGTATGCGCAAAACGATTGTCGGCAACACCAGTCCTGTCAGCCCGAGCACCAACCCGCTGTGCAGAAATTCCAACCCGTAGTATCCCAGCAGAAATCCCGCTGCGCCCAACATCAGATGCAAGAAGAGATATTCAGAGGGACGAAGCGGCACATCTGCCTGAACAAGATCCCTGGCAATCCGCTCCATGTAGGAGCGCCCGATCAGACCGCGCAAAATGCTCGCGCTCAAGCTGTGACCCTCAACTTCATCCAGACCGCCGTGCAGCATTTCTTTCTCGGTCTCCGCATAGGTGTGGATCCGGCTCTTCAGTTGCTGTTTCTGGCGGACAGACAACGTATAGAAACCGACCACGAACAGCATGATGGCAACTCCCCCGCAAATTACCAATAATAGATCAGTCACGGCTTGGCCCCTTATAGTTCTGGTCAAAAATTTCCCGCGGAAGATGGATCCCGCGCGCGGTGAACACGTCGAGGAATCGCGGCACCATTCCTGTCGGATGGATGGCGCCCGCCACTTTCCCCCCCTCACCCAAACCTTTCTGGCGGAACTCAAAGAGATCCTGCAACACCGGCACATTGCCTTCCATGCCATGGATCTCACTGATGCCAACAATCTTCCGGCTCCCATCACTCAATCGACTTTCGTGAACGAGCAGATGCAATGCGGAGGCAATCTGCTCCCGAATGGCGCGCGACGGCAATTCCATGCCCGACATCATCACCATCGTCTCCAGCCGCGCCAAGGCATCCCACGGCGAATTGGCGTGGATCGTGGAGATGGATCCTTCGTGGCCGGTGTTCATCGCCTGCAACATGTCCAGCGCCTCGCCGCCGCGCACCTCGCCCACCACGATCCGGTCGGGACGCATCCGCAGGGAGTTGCGCACCAAATCCCGAATGGTGATTTCGCCCCGCCCTTCAATGTTGGGCGGACGGGACTCCAGGCGCACCACATGCGGCTGGTTCAAGCGCAATTCGGCGGCATCCTCAATGGTAAGGACGCGCTCGTTGGCGGGAATGAACGAGGAGATCACGTTCAACAGCGTGGTCTTGCCCGAACCGGTGCCGCCGGAAATCAAGATGTTCAGTTTCGCACGGACGGCAGCAGCCAGAAATGCCGCAATGCCCGCCGTCATGGTGCCGAACCCGATCAGATCGTCCACGGTAAACGGGTCCACGGCAAACTTGCGGATCGTCAAGACCGGGCCGTTGATCGAAAGCGGCGGCACAATCGCGTTCACGCGCGACCCATCCGGCAACCGCGCGTCCACCATCGGGCTGGACTCGTCCACGCGACGGCCCAGCGGCGTGACGATCTTGTCTATGACGTGGCGGATGTGTTCGTCGTTGCGAAACTTCACATCGGTCAGTTCCAGTTTGCCAAAGCGCTCGCAATACACCTGATCGGCGCGGTTGACCATGACCTCCGTGACCGTCGGGTCGCGCAGCAGCGGCTCAATGGGCCCGTACCCCAGAATCTCATCTGCGATGTCGGTGACCAAGTGGTTGCGCATCTGGCGGGAAAACGGAAGACGGTCGGTGCGCAGTTTCTCGTCCACCAGCTCTTCCACGCGTCGGCGCAACAACGCCGGCTCGCCTTTCTCCAGCAGCGCCGGGTCAATGTTTTCAATCAGATAAGCCAAGATCGTGTTCTTGGACTCCATATAGATTTGGCTCATCAATTCTGGACCCGGAGTCATGTCAACTCATCTCTCTCATGCAAACAACGTGAAAACCGATTTGCGTTTCTTCTGGTTTGCGTCCGCGGCAACCGACAAACTATCTGCCAGATTGGCCAGAATCTTCGACAACGATTTATTCGGCGAGGACAAGACGAATGGCTGGCCGAGATTGACGGACATGCCCACCAGTTCATCGTCATTCGGCAGCATGGCCGTCACGGGAAACTTCAGGATGGACTCGATTTCCTTCGTGGGAATCTCCTTGGTGACACCAGTGCGGTTGGCAATGAGGCGGATGCGTTCCTTGGGATAGTTGGCGGCAATCAGGTTTCGCAGATACTGTTTGCCGTCCCGCAAACGCGGCAAATCATTGCCCACCACCACCAGGATGATGTCCGAGGCATCCATCGCCGCAAGCGTGCTTTCGAGGCTGGGGTAACCCGTGTCAACAACCGTATAGTTGCAGCGCATCCGCAGAAACCGCAGGATATTCTGGACCAGCGGACGTGACATCAAGGAACTGTCGTACATGCCGTTCAGCGGCGCCGGCACCACGCGCAATCCGCAGGCATGTTTCACCATCACACTGTCCATCACGTCATCGTCAATGCCGACAAAGGTCGGCATGAGGTCCCCCAATGTTCGCTGGGGAATCAAGTCCAGCAACACCGCCACGTCGCCGCCGACCAGGTTCAAGTCCAGCAAGGCCACGTTTTCGTGGCGCGAGGCGAGCGCCACGGCCAGGTTGGTGGCGATGACTGTCTTGCCGGTGCCGCCCCGCGGGGCGGCGACCGTGATGATTTGGTTCTTCGGCTTGCCATCGTCGGCAATCGCAGCAGCGGTGTGTGGCCTTTGTAGTTTTGCCACACGCCGTATTTCCTCCGCCACCAAGTCGGCGGGGGTGCTGCGCGTGATGAATTCCCGGATGCCGTCGCGCAGCATCTTGTGCCACATCTCCTCGCCGGCGGGATTGACGAGCACGAGAATCACCGAAACTTCGCCGGCCCGCTCGGAAAGCTGCTGGGCAACCTGCAGGCCGCCCGACACCGGAAGTTCTTCCTGTATGAGCACCACTTGCGGACGCTGGCGCAACACCGCCTCAATGCATTCACGGTCATTCGGCGCCTCGCCGACAACCTGAATGTCGGGGCAATCAGCTAGTTGTTTCCTCAACCGCTCGCGTTCCGCCAACTGGCTGTTGGCGATAAACACTGTAATGGGTCCTGTCATGGTCGTTGAGTCAATCGCTTGAATGCCGTTGCTGGCACCGGTTGTTCCGCCGTTGCGTCACCGGCCTGTCATTCTCCTCCGGAACGCGCCGGGCCGAAGTTGGTGGTCGGCGCTTTCTTCGGTGTCGCCGGCGCGGGTTCTGCTGTCGTCGCCTTTTCTTTGAACAGTTTCAGGGGCGGTGGCTCGTCTTTCGGCGGCACTTCCAGCACCTTCTCACCCAATGTCGCACCGTTCCATTGTTGCATGAGCGGGGTCCGTGCCGCCCCGGCAGTGCTGGCATCCACGTCCTTGACGATGGAAGGCGTCATGAAAAAGAGCACTTCTCGTTGCTGGGACTCCCGCTCGCGATGACGGAACAGATGGCCAATGACGGGAATCTCGGCCAGCCAGGGAAGTTTGCGTAAATAATCTCGACTCAGGTTGTTCTCCAGCAACCCACCGATGACAATCGTCTGGCCATCATTGACGTGCAGGGTGCTGTCGGCTGTTTTGGTGCCGATGATGGGAAGACTGTACTGGTCTGTCGCCGTGACACCGATGACCTGGCTGACTTCCGCATGAATGACCGTGGCAATCCGATTTTGACTGTCGGCAGTTGGCTTGATCTTCATGTGAACGCCGATTTTCTTGTAATCCACGGTGACGGAATTGGCGAGCACTTGCACGATGGGACGCTCTTCACCAACCAGGAAGGAGGCCTCACTGCCGCTTTTGGTGATCAAGGTAGGCTCCGCCAACAAGCGCGCATAATTGTTGTCCACCAACAACTGGAGAATCACATCCAGGCTGGGAGTCTGGCTGAATGAAGTCGGCGTAACCGCAGTGGTGGTTTTGGGCTGAAGAAAGCCGTGACGAATCTGGTCGGTGATGTCGTCGAGGTTCTTCATATCCATCGCGTACTGGACTTCGCCTGCGGTGCCAAACCACCGGAAGCCGACCTTTCGGGCCGCTGTAGAACTGACTTCAGCGACGCGCGTGCGAATGGCGACTTGGCGCGGCTTCTTGACTTCCAGCAGATTGATGAGTTTGACCTTGAATGCTTCAGCGATTTGGACCGTGCGATTCAACTGAATCTCATCCTGCACTTGCCCGTCGAGCACAATGGCATCCCCGACTTCCGTCACGGTGACGGATCGGTCGGTAATAAGCGAACGGATGGCGTTGACGATGGCGCCGTTTCCGCCGACTTCGACACGGTAACTCTTGGTGGGAATGCCTCCCGTGTGCGCGAGGGTAAGGGTTGTTGTGCCGATTTTTTTCCCGATGACGCTGATCTCGGTCTCCGAAAGCACCACAACGTCAGCAATCGCAGCGTCGGCAATAGCCGCCTTGGACAGATTGGTGACGGGCAGTGTGACGGCTTCGCTGATGTTGACCTGAATCGCTTGAGGCGGACGGGCGGCAATGGCGACGGTAAAGGACCAGAGGATAAGCAGGGCCGCCCACAGTGGTTGAGGGACGCGATTGCCGATATTGGTCTTCATAGTTGTTGTCCTTTCGTTCATTGTATGGTTTGCGCTGTCAGGGAACGACCGTCTTTACTTCGGTGCCGCGGTAGATCAAAATCTCCCGCGGTTTCTCCGCCGTTGGAACGACATTCGTGATGGTGATCACCACCGGCGGCAACGATGTTTGCACCGGTGGTTCTGATTTCACAAGGTCGGCGGGAGGAACCGTCACGCGCACCTTGCCGACGGAAATGTCCTTCACGGTCACGCCCACGCCGGTGTACACGGTGGCGTCATGGGGCGACCGCAATGAAATGCGCAGTTTCCCGGCCACATCGGCTGCGGTAAGCCGTTCGGTGTCTTCGGGCGCCACGGCCAAGGTCATGGACGTCTTGGCTCCTTCAGCCTTGGCAGGGTCAGTCTGGCCTTGATTAACAGCCAGCACGAGCACGTTCTGCAGAATCATCTGGGTTGTCTCGTCGTTGCTGACAGGATCACGGTAGGTGACGATGACGTCCACGCGGTCGCCGGGTTTGACGACGGAGCCAACAGCGACGACCTCGCTGGCCGCAATGGCAATGGCCCGTTTGCCTTCCGGCACGCGAAGGGCCAAACTGGGCGTCTCACCCTCCAGCATCAGATCGTGATCCAAAATCTGCTGTTGGGGAAACAAATCCCGACGCGCCAGTTTCGTGTCCACCAATCTGATGTCGCGCAACGCATTCGGCACGATGGTCTCCGGTGGCATGAGCGCAAGAGTGACCATGTTCTGCGTAAGTTTGGTATTGGCAGCAATCTGTGTTTTGGCCACAACAACGGGTTTCCAGTGCTGCTTGGGAAGTTCACTCACGCGGCGTAAATATGTGTAGAGCAAAACTGCGGTGATCAAGCCCAACGTCAGACCTGCCACCAAGATTTTCGCTCCACTTCCTGTGGTTGCCATGGGAAGTCCTCTCTTTCTCGTTCTTGTTCGTTCGATTGCTGTCCTGGTGCACTCTTGTCCTGCGACTCAGGAACCTCGGCCCAAGCCTGGACAAATTACATCATCACCATTACCCGGAACACCTGCCCTGGGTTGAGGACAAACTACATAAACGAAGAACAGCAGGGCAAAGAAGCAGGCCGCATTTCATGATACCACGAACATGCTTGCGTTGCCCTGCTGCTTGTCTTCGCGTTCATAACTCCTCAATCGTGCGGAGAAACGCCCAATCTTAACTACCACTGGTGGCGAGCCCCGAGTTCACTGAGTTCAACGCATTCTGAACTCCACCGCCAAGCGCCTTCAATAGCGCGATGCAAACGACAATTACCAAAGCCAACACCAGAGTGTACTCCACCAAGCTCTGGGCTGACTTCCGATTCAGTTTCTTGATCAGTCTCTGTAACATTCCACTCACCCCCTTTCATGTTAAGTTGGTGTAATCCTATGCCTGACGGGCCAAGCAGTCAAGCATAGCATTGTCACATGTCTGGCAGGAATCCGGGTTTACGGGGGGGGGAACTCATTCTTCTACCAGCCGCTATTCGACAACGATCTCTTGCTCTTTGGTCAGTCTGCCGTATTTGTTTTCGGCAACCACCCACACTTGAATAAGGCCGGCTTCCCGAAGCAGGCCGGCGGGAACGGTTACTTTCCCGCGATGGCGATCTTGCTCGGTAAGCCAGATGCTGTGGCGCTCGTAGGGGGGCTTGGGGTTCATGAGATGCACGACAATGACGCTCAGGTTGCTGGCGGTGAAGGTGATTTCCCACGGTTTGCCCCGCATTGGCGCCCCAGTGGGAAGGCTGAACGCCAGATCGCACACGGAGAACTCGCACGCCCGGCTCAGGGAACCGTCGCTCATGACGCAATGCGCCGTGTAATCGCCGCAGACGGGAAGGAAGCGTTCGATTACGCCCCGGTCTTGCACGGCGATCTGTTCGACGACTGTAGCGCCACGCTTGATGACGAGGGATTTGACGCCTTTGGAGTCCTTGTCCATAACATTGAATTTCACGGGCTGGTCCCGGTAATACGGAACCCAGTCTCCGCGGTCGAGCAGCAGAACTCGATTGATGACAGGCGTCGCGGAATCCTCCTTGTAGTTCGGAAACAAAAACGATTCGGCCTTGTTCTGTCCGCGCCAAGCATTGAAGTCGGTGATCCGATACAGTTTGCGGTTCCGGGATGAAATATGGGAATTGAAGTCTGAGGCGCTGCGAAGGGTGTTTCGGGTGGTCGGCGGCGCGCTCTCCTCGACGCGGACGGCGGTTACGCGGTCTCCGGTTCGTTCGACTTCGGTGACAAGTTCCACATGAGAACCTCCACCGGGCTTGGCAGGCGGCGTATAAATGACATTGCCCGGTTCCGCGGCCTGAGCCGATTGCGGCTCGACGAGAATGACGCCGTTGCGGAACTCCGGGCCGTGGTGCGAGCTTCGATAGGGATTGGCGCACTGCAAGGCGTAGCCGGTGAACGCCGAGCAAACCGTGCCGTAGTAGGCCGCGGCATTGGACACCTTGCCGGAAAGATTCTCGGTGTAAAGGACGCTACGGGGATTCTCGACGGCGGCCAGGAACGTCTTCAGATGGATGTCGAAGCCGATGAAGCGTCCCACCGCCTTGACGCTCGAATACGGAACTCCGGTGTACTCGGTTCCCTGCTCGAAATAACCGCCCCGACGGTTCGGCATCGTTGCGGCGACCGGCGTCCATTTCACTCGCGACAAGATGCGGGCACGCGTGACTGCCTCCTCCTGCCACGAAAGTGAACTCTTCTTCGCTTCCCTGGTGAAAGAACAACCTTGGAGGCAAACAGCCATCGTCAGTGAAACGACTGCCACGCCAAAACACAACCACTTTATCCTCATCACATTTCTCATTGCGGGCAAAACCGTAGGGTTTCGACGAAACGAAGTCAACAATGGTTCCAGCACTCACCGCGGAGATGAACAAGTTGCGAATCCCCAACGCCGCGTAAGGTCACACGGCCTGCAAGAACCGGTTTCCCTCGTCGAGCATCGCGAGGTAATGATCGAGCGGGACGTAGTTGGCGACGCTGTTGCCGGTGCCGAGACAGTAACCGCCGCCGGGCAGGCATCGTTCCAAGGTGCGACGGACGCGCTGACGGATTTGCGCCTCGTCGCTGCGGCAGAGAAAATCCATGTCAATGCCACCGAGTAGCGCGATCCGGTCGCCGTAACGTTGCTTGGCGGCAACGACATCTTCAATTGTGTCCTCGAACGAGTGTTTGGCGTCAATTTGCACGTCGTCAATCAGGTCTGGCATGATCGCGTGGATGTCGCCGCAGCAATGAAGCAGGTACGGATGCCCGGCAGCATGCGACATCTGGGCCATGAGTTTGTGGCCGGGCAGGACGAACTCGCGGAGGTCGGCTGGGCTGATGAGCGGGCCGGTCTTGAAGCCCATGTCGTCGCTGCCCCAGATGATCTTCACGCGCTTGAATTGCAGGATGCGCTCCAGCATGACCCGGTAGATTTCGATCAGGCGCTCGCGTATGGCGGTAACGAGATCGCGCTGGTCGAACAGCGCCAGGCAAAGAGTCTCGTATCCCATCAACCACGAGAGATGCTCGGCAAAATGAGCAAACCCCGCGCTGCCGATGATGCACATGCCGTCCGGCAGATTCCGCTCCAGCCATTCCAGTGACCGGCTGTTCCACTGGCTCGGCTGCGGCCACGGGTATCGTTCGAACTCCTCCCACGACATGATCGGCCCGGTATGTTCGTCCACGTAACTGCGCCCGCCGGTGCGCGCCAATTCCGCGGTGTCCGTCGCGGTCTGCCGGCGAAATTCCCACAGCACATTGTCCAGCCCACATCGGACGTAGTCGTAGCCGAGAAACTGTTGGACGCGAAAACTGCGTTTCAGCGTGAACAACGGATCGGCGCTGTCGAGGCCGTCGAGTAGTCCGAAGCGTTTCGACACCGCGTCCTGCACCTCGGCATCGAGATACAGTTCGATGTGATGGACGCGTTTCGGTGTGCCTTCACGCCGGATGCAGCGGACGAGCGCCTCCCAGTCGGGGGTAATCTTCATTTGCGCCGGTGCAGTTCGAGCCAGTAGAAGCCGCCGATGACGATGCCGTGGGTGATCTCGCCGGCGCGGATCATGCGCGGAATGTCGGCCAGCGGCGCGAGTGTCACGGCGATGTCTTCTGCGTGATCGAGCGTCAGCCCCGCGACCTTGCGGCAGTTCGTCGCCAGTACATAGTGCTGAAGGTTGCCTTGAATGGCCGGGTTGGGATGGACGCTGCCGAGATGAACGAGTTCGCCGGCTTCGTAGCCGGTTTCCTCGAGCAGTTCGCGGCGGGCGCATTCTTCGGGCGTCTCGCCGGGATGATCCATCAGGCCGCCCGGAGTTTCGAGTTGAACGGAGCGAGTTCCGTGTCGCCATTGATGGATCAGGATGATCTGTTGGTCGGGCGTGAGCGGAATGACGTTCACCCAGTTGTCCATGTCCAGCGCGTACATGTCGTGCAGGCTGTTGTTGCGAGGGTTGACGACGACGTCCTTACGCACCTTGAAGATGCGGCAATCAAGCTTCTGCTCGCTGGATTTGCGTGGCCAAGGCTGAATCACGGGTCCACCCATTTGCCATGTTGTTTGATGAGGGCGACAAGTTCGTCCACGGCTTGTTCTTCGGGGATGTGTTGTTTGACCTGTTGTTTGCCGACCCAAAGCGAAATCTTGCCGGGCGCAGTGCCGACGTAGCCAAAATGGGCGTCGGCCATTTCGCCGGGGCCGTTGACGATGCAGCCCATCACGGCGATCTTCACGCCTTTGAGGTGGCTGGTGCGCGCCTTGATGCGCGCAGTGACGGTCTGCAAATCGAACTGGGTGCGCCCGCAACTCGGACACGCGATGTAATCCGCCTTGAACGACCGACATCCGGCTGCTTGCAAAATGTTGTACGCCAGCGTCGCCGGGCCGGCGACTTCGACGGCGTCGCCGATGCCGTCGCAGAGCAACGAGCCGATGTTGGTGCTGGCGGTGAGCAGGTCGCCGGAGCGGTCGCGCAACAGAATCGGCCAGTCGGGGGCGCGCGCGGCGAGGAACCGATAGGCAGCAATCGGTTCGAGCGCGACGTTGTCGCGCACGGTCAGCAGACGCACAGGCTGACCGCACAGGTCGGGCATCGCTAGCGGATCCACTTCGTGCGGCTCCAATGAAAACTCGTCGCTGACGCGGACGACGTTGCTGCCGCCGACGCCGTCCAGTTCGCGAGTGGGACGACGTTTGTAGGAGAAGGGATCGCGGGATTCGGTGATGGCGGTGATGGGAACGGATTTGAACAGGCGGGACGCCTGTTCAACTAGTTTTCGGCAGACGGGGAGTTCGTGGATGCTGTCCTCGGTGAGGGAAACGCGGATGGTGTCGCCAAGGCCATCCTCCAACAGCGCGCCGATGCCGATGGCAGACTTGATGCGGCCGTCTTCGCCTTCGCCGGCTTCGGTGACGCCGAGGTGGAGCGGATAGTTCCAGTCGGGGCCTTCCTCGGCGAGGCGGGCGACAAGGAGGCGGTAGGTCTCGATGACGACTTTGACGTTGCTGGACTTCATCGAGAGGATGATGTCGTGGTAGTTGTGCTTGCGGCAGACGCGGACAAACTCCAGTGCGCTCTCGACCATGCCGAGCGGCGAGTCGCCGTAACGGTTCATGATCCGGTCGGAGAGCGATCCATGATTGGTGCCGATGCGCAGGGCGCGGCCGAGTTCCTTCAGGCGCAACACCAGCGGCGTGAACGATTCCTCCAGACGCTCCAGCTCCTGTTCGTACTGGTCGTCGGTGTATTCGCGGACGGCAAACTTCTTGCGGTCGGCGTAGTTGCCGGGGTTGATGCGGACTTTCTCGACCCAGAGCGCCGCTTCCATCGCGGCGGCGGGAATGAAATGGATGTCGGCGACGATGGGGGTGTTGAAACCGCGCTTGCGGATTTCGGCGACGAAGTTCTTGAGGTTCTTCGCGTCGTTGATCGAGGGGGCAGTGAGACGGAGAATCTCGCAGCCGTCTTCGAGGATCGGGATGGCTTCCGCGATGCAGGCGGCGGTGTCCATCGTGTGGGAGGTCAGCATCGTCTGGATGCGGACCGGGTTGTGGCTGCCGACGCCGACGTTGCCGACTTTGACTTCGCGGGTGAGGCGCCGTTGCCGGGAGAACGGGTTGGCGCAGTAGTTCATGGCGGCGACGGCGCGGGCTGCGTCTCGGTGGTGGTTTGTTTTGTGGGCAGGAACCGGCGGAGGTCGGAGAAGATGGTGATGTAGAGCATGAACGCGATCAGCAACGCGGCGAACGCTGTCTGGCTGACTTGGACGAACTTTTGATTCAGCGGCCGGCGGATGGCGGCTTCGATGGCGGAGAACACGATGTGGCCGCCGTCGAGCACGGGCAACGGCAGGAGGTTGAGGATGGCGAGGTTGATGTTGAGCATGACGGCGATCTTGATGCCCATCAGGATGCCGCCGCTGACGATGGCATACCACCAAACGACGGAAATGCCGACAGGCCCGCTGACGCTGTTGAGGCCGACGCCGGTTTCCTTGTGATGGACAAGTGCCTTCGCGAGGCGCCACATCGAGCCGAGCACCTCGTGGAACTGTTGGACAGGCGTCGCACCGGGGCGCATGATTTCCAAGTCTTCGGCCAAGCTGACACCGATGCGGGCGACCTTGTCCTTCGGGTCAACCTCCGGCACCGCGGTCAGCGTCATCATCTTGCCGTCGCGCAACGCCTTGATCTGGATCGGCTGCTCGGGGCGTCTTTTGATCAGTTCCATCATCTGCTCGCGGCTGTAAATCGGCACACCATCAATGGAGACGAACCGGTCGTCCGCGCGCACGCCGGCGCGCGCCGCGGGCGAGCTGGGCAACACCATCTGCGCATACGGACGGACGCGCGGATACAAATCCAGCGTCTTGATTTTGAACTTCTCGTTGAGGTGCGTCTCGACATCGAAGGTGAGCTTCTGCGCGCCGCGCTCGATGTGCAATTGCACCGTGGTTTGCCGGCTGAACGCGACCGCCTCCATCATTTCACCCCACGTCTTCACTGTCTGGTCGTTGACTTGCGCGATGCGGTCGCCGGGTTTGATGCCGGCGAGTTCCTCGGGGCTGCCTTGCTCAACCCAGCCGACGACGGAAGGGTTGGCCGGCGTGCCGAACGCCCAGAGCGCGCACGCCAGCAGCCACGCCAGCGCGACGTTCAACGCCGGCCCCGCGAGCGAGACCAGAATCTTGTCCATCGGCGAAGCCGGCGGCAGTTCCTCGGGTTTGACATCCGATTTGCCTTCGAGCGCTTCCATCGGCGCCATCTGCGGCAACATCACGTAGCCGCCGCACGGAATCCACGAGACGCGATACTCAATGCCGTCGCGCGTCCATTTCCAGATCGCGGGGCCGAAACCGATGGAGAACCGCTCAATCTTCATCCCGCGTTTCTTTGCGACGAGGAAATGGCCCAGTTCGTGGATGAAAATCGTCAGACCAAAGAAGAACACCACCAGGAAGATGGGATACACCCAATTGGTGATGATGTTGATGATCAGTTCAAATGACACGCGCTGCTTCCTTTCTGGCCCATTGGTCGGCCTCCAATATAGCGTCCAACGACGGCGACGCAACCACGCGATGCGCCCCCATCACCTTTTCGACGGTCTCGAAGATCTGCGTGAACTGAATCTGGCGGTCCACGAACCGGGCCACGGCGACTTCGTTGGCCGCGTTGAACACCGCCGGCATCGTGCCGCAGGCGCGTCCCGCTTCGCGCGCCAGCCGCAACGACGTGAACTTGCCCGGGTCCGGCATCTCGAAGGTGAGCGCGGCGATCTTGGCGAGGTCGGTCGGCGGAATCGAGTTCGGCAACCGGCGGGGGCAGGTGAGCGCGTATTGGATCGGATAACGCATGTCCGGCACGCTGAGTTGCGCGAGAATCGAGCCATCGCGGAACTCGACCATCGAGTGAATGACGCTTTGCGGATGCACCACCACGTCCACGCGATCAATCTCGATGTTGAAGAGCCAGCGCGCCTCGATCATCTCAAGGCCCTTGTTGAACAGCGTGGCCGAGTCAATCGTGATTTTCTGGCCCATGTTCCAGCTTGGATGTTTCAGCGCCTGTTCGACTGTGATCTGCTCGAACTGCTCGCGCGGCGTCTGCCGGAACGGCCCGCCTGACGCCGTGAGAATCAATCGTTTCACGTCGGCCGGATCGCGGCCTTCGAGGCACTGGTAAATCGCGCTGTGCTCGCTGTCCACCGGCAACACCTTCACGCCGTGCTTGCGCGCCTCGCTCATCACGAGTTCACCGGCCATCACGAGGATTTCCTTCGACGCGACCGCCAAGTCTTTCCCCGCCCGAATCGCCGCCAGCGCCGGTTCGAGGCCCGCCGTGCCGACGATGGCGATGAGCACGACATCGGCTTCCGGCATCGTGGCGAGTTCGACGAGGCCGCGCTCGCCTGTCAGCACCGGCTGGCCAATGCGCGTTTCGAGTTCCTTGGCCTTCGAGTGGTTGGTCATGGCAACCGTCTTCGGCTTGAACTGGCGGAATGCCTTCTCCGCGCCGTCAACGCCGCCGCGCGCCGCGATGCCAATGAGCCGGAAATGTTCCGGCAGATCGGCGACGACTTTTTGCGTACTGACGCCAATGGAGCCAGTGCAACCGAGCAGGACGATGTTCTTGGGTTTCATCAAAACGGGCGCAGCATACGAATCCTGAGCGATTAGCTCAAGCTTTTACGCTGCGACGGAGCATTTCCTCCGTTTCCTGAAGCGCGCCAAGCTGGACCAACCGCGCAATCTGCGCTTCGATCACCGCCCGCAACGGTCCGCTGGTCGTCTTGAAGCCGAGAATCCGGGCCACTGCGACGGGTGTCTCCCTGACCGTGGCGCCGTGGTGGGCATCAATCAACGCCAGGATTGCCGCGCGAATCTCGGCTGGCGGAAGCATGTCAGGCTTTCGCAGTGTGGCGGAGTCCGCATCTTTGCGGTTGCGGACTGGAACGGCTGCGCCGGGTAACGACAGGAAGCCGTCCTCGCGCACGCAGCGTTGGGTGACCAGCAGCGAGCGCACGCCCCGCGCCACCGCATCCTGAACACGGGCGCCAGCGCGCTGGAGGTTCCAGAGGTCGCGCACACGGACGACCAGTTCGTCCTCGTGGATCGGGCCTTCCTCTTCGACCACCATGAAAAGCATGTCGGCCAGCTCGCGCGTCGCCAGCTCGTGCGGGTCGCGATTCCGCGGCACGGCGAGGCGCGCCATCTTGTACGGCGTGGACAACGCGTTCAGCCCGCCCGCGTCCACCGCCAGGGTGGTTTCGCGCTCGATGGTCTCCTCGGCTTTGACGCTGGGGGGCGGCGTCTTCTCGGCCAGCGCGACTTTCGCGCGTTCAATCGCCTCGGCCACTTTGCGGAGTTGCTCGGCGGGACGCTGAAACCAGTCGGTGCTCCAGATCCGGTGGATGATCCAGCCGTGGTCCTCCAGCACGGCCTGACGGAGACGGTCGCGGTCACGCGCCGATCGGGAGGCATGATACGCCGGGCCGTCGCACTCGATGCCGAGCAGGTAACGCCCTTCGCGTTCTCGGTCCACCACCGCCAGATCAATGAAACACCCGGCAATCCCCACTTGCGGGTGCGCCTCGTAACCGAGCGACGCGACCGCCTTGCGCACTGCCTCCTCAAACTGCGACGGCTTCTCCTGGCTGGCAGCCGCCGCGACATCGAGACGGCCCGTCTGGGCGAAACCGAGGAACGTCTTCAACGCCTGCACGCCGCGTCCCGACGCGCGTTCCAAATCAATCTCGTCGGCGGTGATCGAGGAGAAGACCTCGCAGCGTTTCTTTGCGCGCGAGATCAATACGTTCAAGCGCCGCTCACCGCCCTCGTTGCTCAATGGCCCGAAACGCATCGCGAGGAACCCGCGCACGTCGCGCCCGTAGCCGACCGAGATGAAAATGACGTCGCGCTCGTCGCCCTGCACGTTCTCGAGGTTCTTGACGAAGAACGGTTCCGTCGCGTGGTCGTTGAAGAACGGCTCCGTCTCCGGGTTCTCGCGCCGGAGCAGTTCGAGTTCGTCGAGGATCGCCTGTTGCTGGCGCACCGAGAACGCCGCCACGCCGAGGCTCAACTCCGGCGTCCGCCGCGCGTGCTCGATGACCGCCCGGCAGACTGCCTTCGCCTCCACGCGGTTCGTGCCGGAGGCGCCGCTGTCGAAAACGCCTTCGGGAATGTGATGAAACTTCAGCCCCAGCCCTGCCGCCGCCGAGTGCGGGCTGGGAATGATGACCAAACGGTCCTCGTAGAACTCGTGGTTCGACACCGCGATGAGCGTGTGGTGCCGGCTGCGGTAATGCCAGCGCAACATCGTCTGCGGCAGCCCGCGCGCACAGCAGAGGCCGAGGATGCTCTCGATGTCCTTCACCTCCGCCGCCTGCGATTCCTCGACCTCGTCATCCCCAGCCTCCGAGGTCAGGCGCGCGAAGAACCGGGTCGGCGGTAATTGCTTGCTGTCGCCGACCACGACGATCTGCTTGCAGCGCGCAATCGCCCCCAGCGCATCCACCGGTTGCACCTGGCTGGCCTCGTCCACGACCAACAAATCAAACTCAATCGCCCCCGGCTCCAAGTATTGCGCCACCGACAACGGACTCATCATGAACACCGGCTTGATCGCCTGCACGACCGACCCCGCGTCCTTGAGCAACCGACGGACGGTGCGGTGGCCGCGCTTTCGCTCCATCTCGCTCTTCACCAGCCCCGTCGCGCCGACGCCCGAATTCGACGCCGGCATCCGCTGGCTGTGCGCCAGCAACGTCCGCAGCTTCGCCAGCGTCAGGCGGTCGCGGTCGAGCTGCCGAAACTCGGCAATCCGACGCTCGTGCAACACGCCGTCGAACTGCATCAACTCCGGTTTCAGTCGCGCCACCTCGCGCAGCATCTGGCTGAAATAGATCCGGTCGAAACAATCCAGCGCCGGCGCGTTGCCTTGTTCCATGCGGTCCACGAGCGGCCCCAAGCCGAGTTCCCGCGAGCGGCGGGCGCGCACGAAGTAGCTGTTCCACTTCGACAACGATTCCATGTCCGCCAGCCACACGCTGCACCGTTGCGCGAGCGCATCAAGCGGCACGTCCTCGATCTTCGCCACGCCAAAGGCCGCGCCGCAGTCCAACGCCAGATCGCTCACAACCTGCGCCGCCGCCTCCCGCACCCCGGCAAGTTGCCCGGCAAGCGTCTCCGCCAGACGCCCGACCAACGCCGTGTCCTGTACGCCCACGAACATCCGACGGAACGATTCGTCCAGCCCGGCCTCGGCTTGCCGGCTGACCCAGTTCACAACGGCTTCCAGCTTCGCCCAGTCGGACTTCTCGCGCTGCCACAATGCGCCGAATGCCGACTGCCCGTCGGCTCCGCGCACGACACGCAACGCGCGTTGGCCCGCTACGATCTGGTCCACCAACGCCAGCCGCTCGGTAAACCCGCCGGGCAATTCGCCGGTCAGCACACCGCGCAACTCAGCCAGGGCGCGACGGTAGTTGCCGTTCAGGAACCGGAGCCACGACTTGCCGTGCGCCGCGATGTGTGAACGGACACCGGAGAAATCCTGTTCCCAAGTGGGCGCCGTCACGCGGCTGCCGAGCGCCGAGATCGTCTCCGCGTACAACCGTCCGCTGGCGACCAAGTCGCGCAGCCCGGCCAGCCCCGTGCTCCAGACGCCCTGACACAACGCTGACTTGTCCAGCGTCGGCGCGCTGGCAACAAGCCCGGCGATGACCTGTTGGTCCCCGGTGAGCGTCAGCGTGGACGGCGGATACTGGGAGATCGTCGTTGCCAGCGATTGCGAAGTCTCGCGCATCGCGGCGAGCCGGTCGCGCAATGTGCGGATGCACGCGGCCAGCGGTTCGAGATCAATCCGCAGCACCGTTCCCCGGCACGCGCCGCGCCACGGATGTTGGGCGGGCACGCCAATCTGCCCGATCCGCTCGACCAGTTCCTCAATCAGCCGCCGCCGCTCGGCGCGCTGCTCCGGCGTCCAGCTCTCGGCCCCGGTGAAAACGAGTCCCGACGCTTCCGCGCCGCGTTCACCGAGCGCCGTCAATTGCCCGACGATGGCGAACGCGCTCAGTCCGCTCGGCGAGAGTTGTTCGTGGAGTGACGCGGCGTGGCGGTTCAGCACGGTCCGGCTCTCTTCGAGCTTCGGCACCAACGCTTCCAGGTCCGACGAGCGGGGACGACCCAGTTTCCACGTCCGCCCGATCTCCTCGATCACGGCGCGCTTGTTCGCCTTGTTGCTGTGCAGTTCGAGGCAGAGCGGGCCAAGCCCTTCGCGCTCCAGCCGGCGTTTCACGACTTCGAGCGCGGCCAGTTTCTCGGCGACGAACAGCACGCGTTTCCCGTCGAGCACCGCGGCGGCGATGATGTTGGTGATGGATTGGCTCTTGCCGGTGCCGGGCGGGCCTTGGACGACAACGCTCCGTCCTTGTCGGACCAGTTCGATGGCCTGTGTCTGCGAGCTGTCGCTGTCCACAACGTGATCAAGGCGCGCGGCGGGGATCAGCGCGTCCAGGGGCGCATCGTCTGGAAAAATCGGTTCTGCCGCCGGAAATCCGTCCTGCAGCAGCGCGGTCAGGAACGGGTCGCGCAGCAGCTTCTCGCCATCCGGCCAGTTGGCCGGGTCGAGGTCGCGGTACATGAGAAACTTTGCGAACGAGAAGAAGCCGAGCACGACCGCGTTCGGCAAGACCTCCCAACTCGTCATCCCGGCCACGGCCTGCGCCACGGCTGCGCAGTAGCGGTCCACGCTGAACTCCTCCTCCGACGGGAACTCCGGCAATGTGCTGTCGAAGTCGGTCTTGAGTTTCGCCACGAGCGAGAGGTTTTCCTCGATGTCCTCCTCCCGCCAGTGCAGATGAAACCGGTCCGCGACGCTGTCGCGGTGCAACTCGACCGGCACGAGCACCAACGGCGCGTAGCGGGGCGTGTCGGGCTGGTCCCGCTCGAACCATTTCAGTTGGCCGAGCGCGAGGAAGAGGATGTTGACGCCCTGTTCCTCCATGATGGTCTGCGCGTCGCGGAACAGCGCCAGCAACCGCCGCTGCAGGCCTTCCGGCGTGAGCGCAGTCTGGAGCCGCGCGTCCATGTGGCGTTTCGGCAGGCCGGTGTTGGCGTCGCGCGCCTCGTCCTCTTCGGGTTGCGGCAAACCGACTTCGTCATCGTTCGTCGTCTCCGCATCCGCGCCGGCGCGACCGGGCAAGAAACTCAGCGTCTTCTTGTCGGTGACCAGGAGACGGAACACCTGCTCGCTCAACTCATCATGAACTTGGACGATCCGCGCCGACTTCGATTGCACGGGCACGGCGAGCAACCGGTTGCGCGTGGACAGATCCAGCAACTCACGCCGGCTGCATTCCAGGAGTTCTTGTGTGCTTGGCATTGGTCGCGCACATCGCACCACATCGCCGCGCGCTTGTCGAGAATCAAACGGTTATTGCTTCCCATGTGATGCGAACTCAGGTAGGTTGTCCGCCGAATGCTCGAAGGAGGCCAACATTTTTCCGAGCCGGTGCTGCCGCGTGTCCGCAAGGATGTCGCGTCGTTGCGCGCCTCATTGACAGTCTCGGAGGCAGTGGAACAGATCCGCCAACGGATCCCCAGCGAGGGGATTATTTACTTTTATGTCGCGGATGAAGAAGAACGGCTTGTGGGCGTGGTCTCCACGCGGGCGCTGCTGACGGCGCAGCCCGGCCAGCCATTGTCGGAAATCATGAGCCGGCGGGTGGTGTCGCTCCACCACACGGCCACGATCTTTGATGCGTGCGAGTTGTTTGTGATGCACAAGTTCCTGGCGTTCCCCGTGGTGGACGAACAGCAACGGATTGTCGGGGTGGTGGACGTGAATTTGTTCACGGAGGAAGTGCTCGACTTGGCCGAGTGGGAGAAGATGGACGAATTGTTTGAAGCGATCGGCTTCCGTGTCTCGCAGGTGCGGCACGCCTCCCCGTGGCGGGCGTTCCGGGTCCGGTTTCCGTGGTTGGTCCCCACCGTTGCCAGCGGCATCTTTTGCGCGCTGCTCGCCAGCTTTTTTGCCGTCACAATCGCCGAGAGCATTGTGCTGGCGTTTTTCCTCACGTTGGTGCTGGGACTCGGCGAGAGTGTCAGCATGCAATCCATGACGGTGACGATCCAGGCGTTGCGCACGATGCGACCGACGTTGCGTTGGTATGCGACCGAGTTGCGGCGGGAACTGGGGACGGCGCTGTTGCTGGGCGCAGCCTGCGGGGGGACAGTTGGACTGATCGTGTGGGCGTGGCGCGGCGATGGCTTGGCCGGGGTGGTGATTGGCGGGAGCATCTTGTTGTCGTTGTGCTCGGCGTGCCTGCTGGGGTTGAGTGTGCCGGCCTTGCTGCACGCGCGGCGGCTGGACCCGAAGATTGCCGCCGGGCCGGTGACGCTGGCGTTGGCGGATATTTTTACGCTGTTGTTTTACTTCACGTTCGCCGCAGTCGCGCTGGGCTGAATCACGGCAGCACGAGCCGCATATAGACGTACAGCAACGGCGCGGTGAAGAGGAGACTGTCAATCATATCAAGGCAACCGCCGTGGCCGGGCAGGACGTTGCTGGAGTCCTTGACGCCGGCTTCGCGTTTGATGAGCGACTCGGCGAGGTCGCCGATCACAGCGGCAACGCCAAGCAACAATCCGATGATGACTGCGTGTGTCGGAGTCACGCCGCGCAATTTCATCGTTTCCGGCGTGAGCCACAGGCAACAAAGCAGGGAACCGAAGACGGCAAGCACGATGCCGCCGATGGTGCCTTCCCATGTTTTTTTCGGGCTGAGACGCGGCATCATTTTATGGCGTCCCAAGGTGGTGCCAACAAGGTAGGCGCCGATGTCGGTGAATTTGGTGGCCACCACGAGCAACATGACGAAATAACGGCCATCTTCCGTCGGGCGATAGGCGAAGTTGATGCGGGTGATGAAGTTGGCCAGCCAGCCGACGTAGATCAGGCCGAACAGCGTGACCGCCATCGTCTCGATGCCGCGCGGATTCAGTTTCTGCGGGAATTGGCGGATAAACACGCCGACGGCAAAAACGATGAGGATGACAATGTCGAAGTCGTACGAGAGTTTCTCAAAGCGGTGCGAGCCGAAGAAAAACCAGCTTCCCGAAATCAACGACACGGTGCCGATGACGCCCCAGATCTTGAACGACGGCAGCCCTTTCGCCTCGCAGATTTTGTAGAACTCCCAGACAGCCAGCGCGACGACAATGTTCATGAACACGTACAACCCCGTCGGTGGCAGCCAGAAAACGACGGCGAGCATGATGCCCCAGAGCACCAGTGAACTGACCAGCCGCCAGCGAAAGCCGGTGCGGGGTGTAGAGGCCGCGGTCCCGGCGGCTTGTTCGGATTTAGCGTCCGGGACGGACGCCGCTACATCGCCATTGCTCAATTGCCCTCCAGTGGGGCGACGCGGCCGAACCGGCGCTGGCGTTTGCTGTAGTCGTCAAGCGCGGCGAGCAGTTGCGGTTTGCGGAAATCAGGCCAGAGCGTGTCGGTGACGTGGATTTCGGCGTAGGAAATCTGCCAGAGCAGGAAATTGCTGACGCGAAGCTCGCCGCTGGTCCGCACCAACAGGTCGGGATCGGGGATGTCGCGCGTGTAAAGCCGCTGCGAGATCAGTTCCTCGTTGATGTCGGCAATGTCGAGCGCGCCGGTCTTGGCATCGCGGGCGATGCTGCGGACCGCGTCCACAATCTCGGTGCGGCCGCCGTAGCTGAGCGCGAGCACGAGCGTGAGGCCGGTGTTCTTGCGAAGCGCCTCGATGCTCTTGTCGAGCTGGCGCTGGGCGCTTTCGGGAAGCTCATGGATCCGCCCGATGGCCGCGAGGCGGACGTTGTTCTTGTCCAGTTCCGCCACTTCGCGTTGCAGGTAGAATTCCAGCAGGGCCATCAACGCCGTGACCTCCGCTTTCGGGCGTCGCCAGTTCTCGCTGGAGAACGCGTAGAGCGTCAGATAGCCGATCCCGAGTTCGCCGCAGGCGCGGACGATGGCGCGCACGCTCTCGGCGCCGGCGCGATGGCCTTCGAGCCGCGGCAGGCTGCGCTGCTTGGCCCAGCGACCATTGCCGTCCATGATGATGGCGACGTGGCGGGGGATCTTCGTGGCGTCGGGCGTGCTCACGTTACAGGAAAATGGTTTCCTCGCGGCGGGCGCCGACGCTGACGATGGCCAGTTTCGCGCCGGTGAGTTGGGCGAGTTTCTGAAGATAAGCGCGCGCCTTCTTGGGAAGTTCGCTGAACTCGCGCGCTTCCTTCGTCGAGGCCTGCCAGCCGTCGAACTCCTGGTAGACCGGCACGCAACGCTGCATCGCATCCACGTCGGCGGGAACGGTGTCGGTGACTTTGCCGTCGAGTTTGTAGGCGACGCAGACCTTGATCTTCGGCAACGTGTCGAGCACGTCGAGCTTGGTCACGGCCAGTTCATCGAGACCGTTGACCATGACCGAGTAGCGGCTGACCACCGCGTCGAACCATCCGCACCGGCGCGGCCGGCCCGTGGTGGCGCCGAACTCGCGCCCCGTCTCGCGCAACTGGCTGCCTTGATCGTCGTGCAATTCCGTCGGGAAGGGGCCCTCGCCGACGCGCGTGGTGTACGCCTTCATCACGCCGATCACCTTGTCAATGCGGTGCGGCGGAATGCCCGTGCCCGCGCAGGCGCCGCCGGCGGTCGTGTTGGAACTGGTGACAAACGGGTAGGTGCCAAAATCAATGTCGAGCATCGTGCCTTGGGCGCCTTCGAACAGAATCTGTTTGCCGTCGCGCTCCAGACGGTTCAAGAGTTTGATTGTGTCCGTGATGAACGGCTTGAGCTTTCGCGCGATGGCGAGATACTCGCCATTGATTGTCTTGAAGCTGAGCGGCCTTGCGCCAAAGGCGCGCGCGATTTCGTTTGTCTCGCGCACTTTGCGGCGGAGTTTCTCGGAGAACTTCTCGGGCGTCAACAGGTCAACGACGCGCAGCCCGGTGCGCGCAACCTTGTCGGCGTACGCGGGGCCGATGCCGCGCTTGGTGGTGCCGATCTTGCGTTTGCCCTTCTGCTCCTCGCGGATCGAGTCGAGGAGACGATGATACGGGAAGACAAGATGGGCGCGGTTGCTGACGAGCAGGTTGCCGTTGACCGCGATGCGGCGCGACTGGAGGTGATTGATCTCCTCCAGCAACGCGGCGGGGTCCACGACGACACCGTTGCCGATGATGTTGAGTTTGCCGGGGTATAAAATGCCCGACGGGACAAGATGAAGCACGTACTTCTCAGTGCCGACCTCGACCGTGTGCCCGGCGTTGTTGCCGCCTTGATAGCGGACAACCACGTCGGCCTGTTCGGTCAGGACGTCAATGATTTTACCTTTGCCTTCATCGCCCCATTGGGCGCCAACAAGAACCGTGGTAGCCATAACGGTGCGTCACAATACCCGGCGACGCCTCCGCTGGCAAGAAACAAGCGCGCAAAATCAGAGGTTGATTGGCGGGAACGATTCCCGTATAAACGCCCCACTTTATGAGACACACCATTTCCGTGCTGGTCGAAAACAAGTTCGGCGTGCTGGTCCGCATCGCAGGCTTGTTCAGCGGCCGGGGCTTCAACATTGATACGCTCAATGTCGCCCCGACGCAGGACGTCACGCAATCGCGCATGACCATCGTCGTCAAGGGCGACGAGGCCGTGCTCGAACAAATCATCAAACAACTCGACCGGCTTGTGGATGTCATCAAGATCCAGGATTTCCGCGAGGACGAATACGTGGACCGCGAGTTGCTGCTGGTCAAAGTCGGCGCCGACGCCAAGACCCGCCCGGAGATCATGCAGATTTGCGACATTTTCCGCGCCAAAATCGTGGATGTCGCGCAAAAGACCCTTACCATCGAGATCACCGGCGCCGAGTCCAAGGTGTCCGCGTTTCTCGAACTCATGCAACCATTTGGCATCCGCGACCTGACCCGCACGGGCAAGATCGCGATGTCCAGAGAATAAACCACAACAGGAGACAATAAATACTATGGCACTGATTGATTTTGGCGGCACCAAGGAAACCGTCATTACCCGCAAGGAATTTTCGCTGGCAAAAGCCCGCCAAGTTCTGAAAAACGAAGTCATCGCCGTCATCGGCTACGGCGTCCAAGGCCCGGCGCAGGCGCTGAACATGAAGGACAATGGCTTCAACGTCATCATCGGCCAAGCGCCCGAGTTCAAACGCGACTGGGACCGCGCCGTCGCCGACGGCTGGGTTCCCGGCAAAACGCTGTTCCCCATCGAGGAAGCTGTCCAGCGCGGCACCATCATCCAGTTGCTCGTCTCCGACGCCGCCCAGCGCCAAGTCTGGCCGACGATCAAGAAAAACCTCAAGCCCGGCGATGCGTTGTATTTTTCACATGGCTTCTCCATCACCTACAACAAGAAGACCGGCGTTGTTCCCCCGAAGAACATTGACGTCATCATGGTCGCCCCGAAAGGCAGCGGCCTCAACGTCCGCCGCAACTTCCTCAGCGGCGCCGGCATCAACTCCAGTTACGCCGTCTTTCAAGACGCCACCGGCCACGCCGAAGAACGCTGCCTCGCCGTCGGCATTGCCATCGGCTCCGGCTATCTCTTCCCGACGACATTCCCGCACGAGACCAACAGCGATCTCACCGGCGAACGCGGCGTGTTGATGGGCTGCCTCGCGGGCGTCATGGAGGCGCAATACGACGTGCTCCGCGCCCACGGCCACAGCCCGAGCGAAGCGTTCAACGAAACCGTCGAGGAACTCACGCAGTCATTGATCCGGCTCGTGGACGAGAACGGGATGGACTGGATGTACTCGAATTGCAGCGCCACCGCCCAACGCGGCGCGCTCGATTGGAAGCCGAAGTTCCGCAAGGCCGTGTTGCCGGTGTTCAAGGAGCTTTACAAGCGCGTCGCTACCGGCGCGGAAGCCGAGCGCGTCATCAAGGTTTGCGGCGCGAAGGATTATCCCGCGAAGGTTGCCGCCGAACTCGCCGCCATCCGCAACAGCGAGATGTGGCAGGCTGGTGCCGCCGTCCGCGCCTTGCGACCGAAGCAGAAAGCCAAAGCCATCACCGCCGGCACCAAGGGCGTCTCCGGCCGACAGGGCTGAACCACGATTAACAACGACTACGTCCACGGCTACTCCGAGCGCGAAGCCCAACGGCTTTGCGATCAATCCGTCACGTTGCGCGACCTGTTGCTCGGCGATACCGCGTATCCCGACGGCAGCCTTGTGCTCGAAGCGGGCTGCGGCGTCGGAGCGAAGACCGTCACGCTGGCCTCACGCAATCCCCGCGCGCGGTTTGTCTGCACGGACATTTCCACCGAGTCGCTCGCCAAGGCCAAAGAAAACAACTTGGGCAATGTCACGTTCCAACAGGCTGACATCTTCGCGATGCCGTTTTCCGCTGCGACATTCGATCACGTCTTCGTTTGTCACGTGCTCGAACATCTCACCAATCCGGTCGGCACGCTCCGGAAACTCCGCCCGCTCCTCAAACCCGGCGGCACGATCACCGTGATCGAGGGCGACCACGGCTCTGCTTACTGGCATCCCGAAACGCCGGCCTCGCAAATCGTCTGGCAATGCCTCATCCGCGCACAAGCCCGGCTCGGCGGCGATTCGTTGATTGGACGCCGGCTTTTTCCGCTATTGACCGAGGCCGGTTTCACCGGTGTGCGAGTATCGCCACGCGTTGTTTATTGCGACGCCAGCCGTCAGGACTGGGTGGACGGGTTCGTCCGCAAGACCATCATTGCGATGGTCGAAGGCGTGAAAACGCAGTCGCTCGAACTCGGCTTGACCGACGAACAAACATGGCGGCACGGCATTGACGATTTGAATCAAGTTGCCGACCAGCCCGACGGCACCTTCAACTACACGTTCTTCAAAGCCGTGGCTTACGCTTAATATCCGCCGGAGCCGATTCCAGTTCCTTTATTTTCGATCTTCTGTCCGGCTTTCTCGGCAGCTTCGCGGCGACGATATTCGTCGAGCATCGTGGCGGTGGCCGTCGCGCCACAACGGCTGCCGCCGAGATCGCGGACTTTGATGAGGCCGTCGAGGTCGCGCACGCCGCCGGCGGCTTTGACTTGGACTTTCGATGAGACGTTGGCGCGCATCAATGCGAGATCGTGTTCTGTCGCGCCCTTGTAGTTGTAGTTGCCGTCCTTCTGTTTCACGAAGCCGTAGCCGGTGGAAGTCTTCACCCAGTCGGCACCGGAACGCTCGCAAATCTGGCAGAGCTTGATCTTGATGTCATCGTTCGGCAGGAAGTCGTTTTCGAAGATGACTTTCACCTTTGCGCCGTGCTTGTGCGCCTCGTCGCAGACAGCTTTCACGTCGCACTCGACGTAGTCCCAATCGCCGCCGAGCGCCTTGCCGGCGTTGGCGACCATGTCAATCTCGACCGCGCCATCGCGGCAAGCCAGTTCGGTCTCGTAGCGTTTCGATTCGGTGCAGGAGTTGCCGTGCGGGAAACCGATGACACAGCCGACATTGACGCCGGTGCCTTTGAGCAATTCAGCCGCTCGCTTGGCGGCGTAGGGTTTGATGCAGACCGACGCGACGCCGTATTTGGCGGCGAGCTTGCAGCCGTCCTCCAACTCCTTGTCCGTCATCGTCGGATGCAGGAGCGAGTGGTCAATCATCTTGGCTAGTTGTTCGTAGGAATATTTCATGGTCAGGCAAAGAACGGTTGGAGAACGTTGCGCGCGACCTTCACCGCCGCTTTGCGTCCTTCGAGCGTCTTGCCGAAGGTGTCGTCCTCGACTTCGATGCACACGGGGCCGTCGTAGCCGATGTTCATCAACGCCGCCATGAACCGCGCCCAGTTGATGTCGCCGTAGCCGGGGATGCGCGGCTGGTGCCATTCCACGGGAACCGCGAACACGCCAACATCGTTGATCCGCTCGCAACGGATGCGGACGTCTTTCGCGTGCAGGTGGAAGAGTTTGTCCTTGAACTCGCACAACGGCGAGAGCGGATCCATCCATTGCAGGATGAAGTGCGACGGATCGTAGTTGAGTCCAAAACTCTTGCTCGGAATATCGCTGAACGCGCGCCGCCAGATGACCGGCGTCGTCATCAGGTTCTTGCCGCCGGGCCATTCGTCGCGCGTGAAGAGCATAGGGCAATTCTCGATACCGATCTTGATGCCGTGATCCTCGGCGAACGCAATGAGCGGCTTCCACGTCTTCAGGAAACGCGGCCAGTTGTCGTCAACCGACTTCGTCCAGTCGCGCCCGACGAACGTGTTGACGTTCTTCAAGCCGAGCTTCTCCGCTGCGACGATGACCTTCTTCAAATGCTCCACCGCCACCTTCGCGCCTTCGAGGTTCGGATCGAGCGGGTTCGGATAATAACCGAGGCCGCTGATGCCGACGCCGTGCTTGGCGCAGAGAGCGTTCACATCGTCGGCTTGCGCTTTCGAGAAGCCGGTCACGTCAATGTGTGTGATGCCGGCGTATTTGCGTTCGGCCTTGCCGACGGGCCAGCACATGATCTCGACGCACGCGAGCCGCTCGGCAGCCGCGAACTTCAACACTTCCTCCAACGACAACTCCGGCAATATGGCGCTGACGAATCCGAGTTTCATGATGTCCTTTCTAGACTTTGGTCCACTGACGTTTTTGGTTGCTCTTCATAATCGCTTCGCAGACGGCGACCTCTTGATGGCCATCGGCGGCGGTGGCGAAGAAACGTTCGCCTTTGCCGCCTGCGATGGCGGCGTAGATGTTTCGGAATAGCATCTTGAACGTGTCGGGGAAACCTTCGACGTGGCCCGGCGGATAATCCATGAACCCGGCGGCACCGTCGCCAAAGGCGGGGGTGGCACGCACAGCGATCTCGTTTGTGCCGTCGCGATTTCCGAATCGGAGCATTTCCGGAACTTCGGAGCACCACCACGCCGACTTCTTGCTTCCGTAAACCTCGATGCGAATGCAGTTCTTCCGGCCGGCGGCGACTTGGGAGACGCCGAGATTGCCGCGCGCGCCGTTGGCGAATTGCAGCAACACACTGGCAAAATCCTCGGTCTTGACCGGATACGTTGCGTATTTCATCGCGGTGTCGGCTTTGGAGAACGTTTGCACCTCGCCGAGCGGACGTTTCCGTGTCTTGTGCCACGTCGCGAGGTCGGCGAACACCGATTTGATCTCGCTGCCGAGGATGAACGAGACGGTGTCCATCCAGTGCGTCCCGATGTCGGCGACGGCGCGGAGCTTGCCGCCTTCCTGCGGGAGCAGGCGCCAGTTGTAGTCGGTGTCTTTGAAAAGCCAGTCCTGCATGTACGAGCCGTTGACGTGGATGATGTCGCCGAGTTCGCCGCGCGCGACCATCTGCCGGAGCGTGAGGACGGCGGGATAAAAGCGAACGTTATAGTTCACGGCAAACACCTTGCCGCTGCTCCGCGCCAGCTTCGCGATCTGCGCCGTCTCGCGCGTGTTCATCGCCAGCGGTTTCTCGCACACGACGTGTTTGCCGGCGCGCAACGCGGCCAGCGACATCTCGCAGTGGAACCGGTTCGGCGACGTGATGTGGATGACGTCCACGTTCGGCGAGCACAGCAACTCACGGTAATCGTCGAACGCTTCCGGGATGCCGAACTTGTCGGCGGCAGCGCGGACGCGGTCGGGCAGGTCGCAGAGTGCAGTGACGTTGACCCCGAGCCGGCGCAACGCTTCGAGGTGAACGGGGCCGATGAAGCCGGTGCCGATGACGCCAGCGCGAACTTGAATGCTCATGGTTTGGAGTCCTATTTGGTTGTTGCGATTTGGTCGGGCGCTTCGCAGATCACGCGGAAGCCGACGTTGAACACGCGCTGCCACGATGGATAGGAAGCGCGCGACGTGCTGGTGCAATGTTTCGGCGCGTCAAAGAACGAACCGCCGCGCACGACTTTGCTCGGGCCGTCGTCGGAGAGCGTCCACTCGGCGGCGTTGCCGTGCATGTCGTGCAGGTCCCACGCGTTCGGTTTGTAGCTGCCGATGGGCGCGGTCACGATGGCGCGGTCGTCGAAACGCGCGTCGGCCAGCGCGGCGCCTTCGACGATGAGATGGTCGAGTCCGCCGGTCATTTGGAAGATGCCGGCCACGGGCGATTTGCCGGCGAACGACGCGTCGCCCATGTTCGCCCACGCCGAAAAATCCGTATCGAGTGTGCCGTAGTTCAACGGCGTCGTGGTGCCGGCGCGGCAGGCGTGTTCCCATTGCGCCTCCGTCGGCAGCGTCACTTTCAATCCCGTTCGCTCCGACATCCACCGGCAGAACTCCATCGCACGTGTCCACGCGACGCGCACCGCCGGCTGGCGCGAGTCGTTGAGCGTCAGTCCCTCGTCGTCATTGCGGGCGTGGCGTTTGGCGTAGTAACGCGAGTCGTGCGCGGGATCGAACCGGCGGAACTGTTCGTTGCTCACTTCGCACGCGCTCATCCAGAAACCGCTCGGAATCCAGACAAGTTTCATTGTGACACCGCAGCCGAGGTCAACGGTGCGTTCGCGAACTGATGGGATGGGCAAGGAGCCGCCGGGACGGCGGCTGCTACACTGTGTAGTGGCGTCCGTCCCGGACGCTTTTGGGAGCATGGCAGTTTTCAGGACGGCGGGCTTGAGTGCGGCATCAGCCTCGGTGTCTTCCGTTGGGCCGCCGTAGAGTTTGCGGAGTTCGAGGCGACGCTTGTGAACGCCGTCGGGAATCGGAAATACTTCGCTCCACGTGCCGTGACACGGCGCGTTGAGGTCAATCCACGTCACGAGCCGGTCCCACGCTTCGGTGTCGAGTCGGACACCTTGGTGGCCGTTGCGGAGCATCTGGATGAGCGGGCTGGTGCCGGCGTGAAACTCGCCGGGCACGAGCATGCTGACGTCGTCCTCAACTGCCGGCACGCGGACGAACGCTCGCAACGCCTCGTAAGCCGGCGTGTATTTCAAGCGGCCGCCCGTGGCGGCTTTCATTTGCGGGTGGAGACGTTGGCGGGACATCGGGCTGATCAAAGAACCGGCGTAGTCAGGACGTTGTTCTTCTGGTCGCAGATCAATCTTCGGTGCCTTTGCGCCGCCGTCGTGGCAGCCGACGCAGTAACGATCCAACACCGGCTGCACTTCGCGCGCGAAATCGAACCCGCGCGCCGGGCCGTGCCACGGCGTCAGGTCGTGTGGCGTAATCTTCGCGGCGAGCGCAGGACGCGGCTTGGTGGTGTCGCCCGGCGTTTCGTGGCAACCGACGCACGAGACTTTTTCGCCGGGCATCGCGGTGAACCAGTTTCGCATCAACTGGACGGCTTGGCCGTCGGCATCGAGTGCTTGCAGCGCGACGGGCGTGTTGGCCGGCACGCGGAAGAACGCCGAGCCGTCCGACTCAACCGGCACAGTGCCGAGAATCCGCATGACTTCCCACGGGCCGTGGAAACCAATCTTGTCCGGTCCCGCGAGTCCCGGATAACCGAAATCATGCGCGAACACGCGGAGACTCTTCACCGTGCTGCGCGGGACGCCTTCGAGGCCGCGGCCGGAATGAAGGTCGTGGATATAGACCGTTGCGTCCTTGCTGCCCGGCACGATCCGGTCCGGCAAGATTGGCGGAACCGGCAGCGGCGTGAGCGGCACCGGTTCGAGCAGCGCGTAACCGGGTTCTTCACGCAGCAACACAAGATTGTCGAACACGTCGGCGAGATAGATGCCCCAGTTTGATTTCGCCGACGGCCAGCAGGCGACGAGGAAATGTTTGTCCGTGACCGGCCAAGGATTCAGGAACTTCGGCCAATCATCGCCGAGCAGATTGTCGCGGACCTCGCGTTTTGCCGGCTCGCCGCGGCCGGAGACGCGGCAGACGATTCCCTCGCCCTCATAGAACCCGCGCGTCGTGTCGAGCACCACCAACTGTCCCATCCGGTGCGGCCCGTGGTAGCCCGACAGGATGAACACGAACCGGGCGGAGTCGCCCGGCAACGGTTTCGCGAAGTAAATCGCGTTCGGGTAATACGAATTGCTCCCGTAGATGCCGCGCTGGCCGGTGCCGTCGGGGTTCATCACCATCAAGGTCCGCTGGTACATGTGCGCGACGGCGGTGTACTCCCAACGATTGTAAAGCACCTGACCGTTCGGCAGCATCGTCGGATGCAGGTCGTGGTCTTGGTCGAAACAGAGCTGCCGCACGCCTGAGCCGTCGGCCTGCATCTGGTAAAGGTTCGTCACGCGCCGCAGCCCGTGCCAGCACGGCACCGACTGAATCGGCGCAGTGCTCCCGAAGACAATCCGTCCGTCGGGCAGATAACACGGGTCCATGCAATCAATGTCCTCCGGCATCCGCGACACCTGCCGCAGTCCTGAGCCATCGGCATTGACCTCGCAAATCTTCCAGTTCTCGGCGTCGGCGCGCGTGAACAGCATCCGACGTCCGTCCCAGTGCAGCTTGATCTCGCCGACCCAACCGCCATCGGACGGACGGAACACCGTCGTCGAAGCGTCCTCGGGATGCTTGAGCGGGAGAGTGACAATCTCATTGTCCCAACCGAGCTTGGTTGTGGACTGGTAACACTCGTGATTGGACGGCAATCCAAGTTCCTTGCCGGCCTGGTGCGTCAACCAAGCCCAGTTGCCTTCTTTCCACTTCTTCTCCGGAGGCTTGACGTGTTTGCGCCGGACGATCAGCAACTTCTCAAAGTT
>Ga0194112_10000252_pt1 | contig 74535 bp, 72 predicted proteins | sample TA2MahC400mmetaG_FD_146191 | JGI IMG/M metagenome (GOLD analysis project Ga0194112, IMG submission 146191) | Freshwater microbial communities from Lake Tanganyika, Tanzania - TA2015016 Mahale Deep Cast 400m | ecosystem: Environmental > Aquatic > Freshwater > Lake | place: Tanzania: Lake... | reverse complement strand
TCGCGGCGCTATCCCTTGGTTGAGGCGGGGACGGCGGCCGGCTTCGCCGGATTGGCGCTGCTGGTGGGAGCCTCCTGGGCGCTGCCCGGCTACTGGTGGGCCGCCGGAGTGGCCATCGCCCTGACGCTGACCGACCTCGACGTGCGGCGCATCCCCGACCGCATCCTCCTGCCGGGGGCGGTGGTGACGGCCGTTCTGCTGGGGCTGGGGGCCGCGGGCGACGGCGACCTCATGGCGGCCCTGCGGGCGGCAGGCGGGGGAGCAGCCTACTTCGGGCTGCTGCTGGTGGTGGCGCTGGCGGCACGCGGAGGGTTCGGCTTCGGCGATGTGAAGCTGGGGGTGCTGCTCGGCATGGTGCTGGCCTACCGGTCCTGGGGCGCACTGGCGGTGGGCGCCTTCGCTTCCTTCGCCCTGGGCGGGCTGGCCGCCATCGCCCTGCTGGCGACGCGGCGGGCGAAACGCAAGGACGCCATCCCGTTCGGCCCGGCTATGGTCGCCGGGGCTGCCCTGGCTCTGGTCTGGGGAGAGGCTGTCGTCCGCTGGTACGCCGGCTGACTACGGGCGGCGCGAGGAGCACGCGCGGCCGGCGCGAAGAAGAAGGGTGCAAGAGATCCTTGGCGGCTGCTCCGCCCTTGTGTACCCTCGCGGTGACACACGTGTAGTTACCGTCGTGTGATCGGGCGAGGAGCCGCCCCCGGGCGGCCACAACGGAGGAGCGATGCCGATCGCGGTCGGTCTCGACATCGGGTCGGAGGCGGTGCGTGCCGCCGTGGTCGACACGGGCAAAGCCATCCCGCTGCTGCGGCGTTTCGTCGAGATGCCGCTGCCGCCGGGTGCAATGCAGGGCGGCGATGTAGTCGACCAGGGCGCCGTGACCGAGGCCATCAGCGCCTTGTGGAAGCGCCACCGCTTGCCGCGCAAGCGGGTGGTCATCGGGATCGCCAACCAACGGGTCATCGTGCGGCAGGTGGATGTGCCCCACCTGGAAGAGGAGGAACTACGCGAGGCGCTGCCGTACCAGGTGCAGGACGCCATCCCCATCCCGGTCGAAGACGCGGTGCTCGACTTCGTCCCGTTGGAGGAATTCGGCACCCCCGACGGGGATCTGATGCTTTCCATCCTGGTAGTGGCGGCGCAGCGGGAGATGGTGGAGACGCTGGTCGGGGTGGCGAACCAAGCCGGCCTGCAGGTGCTGTCCATCGACTTGCAGGCGTTCGGTCTGGTTCGGGCCGCCTTCGGGGCGGACCTGACCCTGGGTGGAGACGGGCCCCAGGCGCTGCTGGACATCGGGAGTTCGATGTCCCAGATTGCCGTGGTACGCGGCGGCATCACCCGGTTCGTCCGCATCCTTCCCACCGGCGGCACCCAGTTCACCGAGGCCCTGATTACGGGTGCCTCCCTCAGCCGGGAGGATGCCGAGGAGAAGAAGCGGGCCGTCGGGGTGGTGCCTTCGGGCTTGCCGGAGGGCGAGGATGAGACGGCGGCCCTGCGGCGCCTCCTCACCCGTACCGCCGACGGGCTGATCGAGGAGATCCGGGGCTCGGTGAACTACTACCTCACTCAGGCCGGGGAGCACTCCTTGGAGCGTCTGGTGGTGGCCGGGAACGCGGCCCGCCTGCCTCATCTGGCCAATCGGGTGGCCCGGGCGCTCGGCACCAGGGTGGAGCCGGTGCGGGTGCTCGACCACGTGAGTGTGGGCCGGGTGCGCATGACCGAGCCGCAGCTGCTGGAGCTGCAGCCGGTGTTGCCGGCCGCCGTGGGGCTGGCCCTGTGGGGGAGTTTCGTGGTCCCTCCCGGCAACCGCTTCCCTCACGTGGCCCGGGAGGAGTAGTGCGACCGATCAACCTGCTGCCGCCCGAGGTCGCCGAGGAGCGCAGCCGCCGTCGGCGCATGGGCCTGCTGGTGGTGGCCGCGGTGGCCTACGTGCTGCTGCTGGTCGCCGGGGTGTTCTACTGGAACACCCGGGTGTCCTCGGCCCATGCCGAGGTCGACCGGCAGCGGGAGTACAACGCCGACCTGGAACGGGAGGTGGCCTCGCTCGGCGCTGCGGCCGCCCTGCGGCAGGAGTTCGTGGGCAAGGCAGCTCTGGTGCGCGAGGCCCTGGCCAACGACGTCGACTGGGGCATCCTGTTGAACGACCTGGCCCGTCTCCTCCCGGAACGGGTGTGGTTGGAGTCCTTCAACGGCACCGTGCTGCGGGGAGAGGTCCCGGGCGCGGTGGCTCAGGTGGCCTTCGCCGGGGTGGGGTTCGGGTTCCCCGACGTCGCCGAGTGGCTGCGCACCCTGGGCTCGGGAGCCTTCGCGGGGATGACCGGGCCGTGGGTGAGCAAGGCTGCGGAGAGCACCATCGGCGAGGAGACTGTGGTGATCTTCAATTCGACCGCGGTCCTCACCGAGGGCGCCGTCACCGACCGTGCCGAGGAACTGATCCCGGAGGTGCCCTGACATGCGCCGCTGGGTGATGCTGGCCCTCTTGATGGCGCTGGTGCTCGGGGTGGCCTGGTGGTTCTTCTTCATCTCGCCGCGCAACTCCAGGATCGCCCAGGCCTCCGGCGACCTGGAGGAGGCGCGTCATCAGGAGATCGCCCTCCGGGGGCAGATCCAGGCGCTGCTCGACATCCAGGAGGGCGAGGTGGCGTATCTGGCGGCCCTCGGCCGGCTGGAGACGCTGATCCCGGAGGAGCCCAACCTCGATGAGCTGATCGACGACGTCTACGGCTTGTGCGACGCCACGGGGGTGGGTCTGCTGAACGTCTCTCCCTCCGTGCCGGTGGCCATGGCCGGCTCGGAACTGCGCGAGGTCACGGTGGCCGTCACCGTCGAGGGGGAGTTCTTCGAGATCCTCGGGTTCCTCTTCGGCGTCGTGGATCTCGAGCGCCTCGTACGGGTCGACTCCATCTCCATCTCCTCGGGGCAGGACGACGCGGGGGCCACCGTGCTCTCGGTGAGCCTCGACCTTCGCTTGTTCACCCTCGCCGACCTGATTCCCGTCCCTGAGGTGCCCGACGACGCCGGGGAGGCGGGTTCCACGGGGGATACGATGGTTCCCGAAGCCCAGACCACCATCGTTCCCTCGACCGTGGTGACCACCACCGTCCCGAGGGGGGAGGGCTGACATGGGCCGCAGCACGGTGCGCCGCACCCTGGTGGCGGTGGTCGTCGCCTTCCTCCTCGTGGGCACCGCCGGCGCCTCGGTCTGGCTGATGGCCTCATCGGGCGTGCTCTCCTTTGGGGGCCAGGGCGGGCTTCCTGGGTCGCCGGAGGCAGGCTCCACCGTCCCGGGGGGATCCGGCGCCACCGTCCCAGCAGTGGGTGGCTTCCGGGTGGCACAGCCTCGTGACCCATTTGCCCCCCTCGTCACCGCCGGCACCAGCACCACCGAACCGGGGGAGACCACCACCACCGACGGATCCGGGACTACGACCACCACCGATGGGTCGGGGACCACGACCACTGCCGGCGGGTCCACCACCAGCACCACCTCCGGGACCACTACCACCTCCGGCGGCAGCACGACGAGCACTACCAGCCAGACGCCGACGGGCAAGCGGGTCTCCCTGTTGGAGATCCGTGAAGAAGGGGGGGCCAAGCGGGCGGTCCTCACGGTGGACGGCCAGACCTACACCGTCGGGGTGGGCGACACCTTCGCCACGGACTTCAAGGTGATCAGCCTGGCCACCAGCAGCGGGGTGTTCATGTACCGGGACAGCGTGTTCACCCTGGCGGTGGGGCAGTCCATCACCAAGTAGGCGGCGCCGGGCCGGGGGTACCATCGCGTCCGTGCTGCGCTTTCTGACGGCGGGGGAGTCCCACGGCCCGGCCCTGGTCACCGTGGTGGAAGGCCTGCCCGCCGGCCTCGAGGTGGACCCCGCGGCGCTGGCGGCGGACCTGGCCCGGCGGCGGCGCGGCCACGGCCGGGGACGCCGCATGGCGGTGGAGCGGGATGAACTGGAGATCGTCGGCGGGGTGCGCTTCGGGCGCACCCTGGGTGGCCCCGTGGCGGTGGTGGTGCACAACCGCGAGTGGCCCCGCTGGCAGGCGGTGATGGCGCCCGATCCGGAGGCGAGGGGGGCGCCGGCGCTGACCGCGCCGCGGCCGGGGCACGCCGACCTGGCCGGCATGCTGAAGTACGACACCCACGACGCCCGGGAGGTGTTCGAGCGGGCCTCGGCTCGCGAGACCGCGGCGCGCACGGTGGCCGGCCATCTGGCGGGCCGGCTGCTGAGCACGGTGGGGGTGACGGTGCTGGGCCACGTGGTGGCCATCGGCGGGGTGGCGGCCTCCGCGCCGCGGCCCAACCCGGAGGACCGGCGGCGGATCGATCGATCCCGGGTGCGGAGCGCCGACGCGGGTGCCGCCGCGGCGATGGTGGGAGAGATCGACCGCGCCCGGCGAGCCCGGGACACCGTCGGGGGGGTGCTGGAGGTGCTGGCCTATGGGGTACCGGCCGGAGTAGGTAGCCACGTGCACTGGGATCGGCGCCTCGACGGCGCGCTGGCGGGAGCCGTGATGTCGATCCCGGGGATCAAGGGGGTGGAGGTGGGAGAGGGCTTCGGCCTCGCCGGCCTGAGGGGGTCGGCGGCCCACGACGGGATCTCCTACGCCGCCGGCGCCTTTCGGCGGGACGGCAACCGGGCGGGGGGTATCGAGGGCGGCATGAGCAACGGCGAGGTGATCTGCCTGCGGGCCGCCATGAAGCCGCCGTCGAGCCTGGGCCTTCCCACCGGGAGCGTCGACGTCGTCGGCAAGGGGGCCGCGCCGGCTCTGCGGCAGCGGTCCGACACCTGCGCCGTCCCGGCCGCCGCGGTGGTGGCGGAGCACATGGTGGCCTGGGTGCTGGCGGTGGAGATGACCCGGCAGTTCGGGGGCGACACCGTGGGCGACTTCACGGCGGCGGTGGAGGCCTACCGGCGCCGTCTGGCAGGGTTCTAGTGGGCACCCTCTGGCTGGTGGGGATGATGGGGGTGGGAAAGACCACCGTCGGCCGCCTGGTGGCGGGGCGGCTGCAGCGGCCGTTCGTCGACCTGGATGAGGCGGTGGCCGCGGCCGCGGGGCGGCCCATCCCCGAGGTGTTCGCCGCCGAAGGAGAGCCCGGCTTTCGCCGCCGGGAGGCGGCGGCGCTGGCGGCGACGGCCGGGACGGCGGCCGTCGTGGCCTGTGGGGGAGGGGTGGTGGGCGACCCGGTGAACGTCGACCTCATGCGGCGGCGCGGGCGTGTGGTCTGGCTCGAAGCGCCCGCGGCGGTGCTGGCGGGACGGGTGGGAGAGGGTGCGGGCAGGCCCCTGCTGGCGGGCGAGGGAGTCGCCGCCCTGGGCCCCCTGCTGGCGGCACGCCGGGCGGCCTATGCCGCGGCCGCCGATCTCCGGGTGGACACGACGACGCGGAGCCCGGAGGAGGTGGCCGAGGAGGTGGTGCGGTGGTGGAGCGAATCCCGGTAGCCGGGGCCACGACGGTGCTGGTGGGCCGCGGCCTGCTCGACGCGGCGACCCTGCTCCCCGAGCGGCCGGGCCGGCGCCGGGTGGCTCTGTTCACCCAACCGGGGGAGCCGGCGCGCCTGGGCCGCCGGATGGGGCGCGCCATGCGGCGGGAGGGACTGGCCGCCGACTTGATGGTGCTTCCCGACGGGGAGGCGGCCAAGACCCTGCCGGTCGCAGCGTCGGCCTACGAGTGGCTTCGGCGCCTGGGCCTGACGCGCCACGACACCGTGGTGGGAGTGGGGGGCGGGGCGCTGACCGATATCGCCGGCTTCGTCGCCGCCACCTTCCTGCGGGGCGTCGAAGCGATCTTCGCACCCACCACCCTGGTGGGAGCGGTGGATGCGTCCATCGGCGGCAAGACGGCCCTCAACCTGGGGGCGAAAAACCTGGTGGGGGCCTTTCACCACCCGGCCCGGGTGGTAGTAGACGCTGAGGTGCTCGAGGCCCTGCCCGCCACCCTGCGGCGCGAAGGCGCCGCCGAGGCGCTGAAGGCCGGTCTGGTGGGCGACCCCGGCCTGGTGGCGCTCTACGAGGCCGACGGGGAGCAGGCCGACCTGGGCGAGGTGGTGCGGCGGGCGGTGGCGGTGAAGGCGGCGCTGGTGAGCCGCGACCCCATGGACCACGGGGTTCGGTTGTACCTCAACTACGGGCACACCATCGGCCACGCCATCGAGGTGGCCGGGAGCCTCAGCCACGGGGCGGCGGTGGCGGTGGGCATGGTGGCGGCGGGCCGGGCCGGGGCGCTGCTGGCCGGCTTCGCCGAAGAGGAGCGGCAGAGGGAGGTGATCGCCCGGCTGGGACTGCCGGTGGCGGCCCCCGGCCTGGAGCGGGAGGCGGTGCGCTCCCTGGTAGGAGAGGACAAGAAACGCAGCGGCGAGGGCTTGCGCCTGGTGCTGCTCGAGGAGGTGGGGAGGCCGCGTGTGGAGGCGGTAGGGGAGGCTACCGTAGAGGCCGCTCTCACCGCCGTGGGCATCTCATGAGGAGCCGAATGCCGTTTGCCGCCCGCCTCGACGCGCTCTCCGACCGTCTCGAATGCCCGCTTCTCGTGACCCGGGCTCCCAACCTGCAGTACCTGATCGGCTTCACCGGCAGCAACGGGTACCTGCTGGTGCGACCGGACGGGGGCGGGGTCTTCCTGACCGACGGACGGTACGGGGAGACGGCCGCGGCGCGGCTGCGCGCCGTGCCCGGAGTCTCTCTGGAGGTGTACGTCGGCGACCTGTGGAAAGCGCTCGGGGGAGTGCTGGGCGGCCTCGACCGGGTGGGCCTCGAAGCGGACGGGGTGACCTGGGAGTTCGCCCGCCACCTGCGGGAGAAGACGGGGCTCACCCCCGAGGCGGGACCGGGGATACTGGGGGACCTGCGCCGCAGCAAGGATGAGGCCGAGATCGAGGCGCTGCGGGCTGCCGCCGCTGCCGGGGATGCGGCCTTCGCCTCCCTGGCGCTCCTGTTGGGGAGAGCGGCTACCGAGTCCGATCTCTCCTGGGAGCTGGCGGCCGAGATGCGGCGTCACGGCGGCGAGCGCGCCGACTGGGAGCCCATCGTGGCGGCCGGAGCAGGAGCCTCGGTCCCCCACTACGAGACCGGCCGGGTGCCCCTGGGCGCAGGCTTGCTGCTGCTCGATTACGGGTGCCTGGTGGACGGCTACCACTCCGACATGAGCCGCACCGTGTGGCTGGAGGGCCCGCCCGATCCGGCGCTGGCGCAGGTGCACCGGGTGGTGGTGGCCGCCGAGGAGGCGGGCATCGCCGCCTGTAGTCCCGGGGCCACCGGCCATGAGGTCGATGAGGCGGCGCGCGCCGTCTTGCGGGCCGCCGGCCACGAGGAGCACTTCCTGCACAGCACGGGCCACGGAGTGGGCCTGGAGATCCACGAGCCCCCCTGGCTGCGACGAGGCAACGAGGATCCGCTGCAGGTAGGGGATGTGGTCACGGTGGAACCCGGGGTGTATCTCCCCGGGGTGGGCGGGGTACGCGTCGAGGATATGGTCCTGATCACCGCGAGCGGCCCGGAAGTGATCACCGGGTCGCATCGGGAGTTGGAGCTCACATGATCTCAACCAACGACGTGCGGCCCGGCATGGCTCTGGATCTGGAGGACGGCATCTTCCAGATCGTCGAGTACCAGCACACCAAGCCGGGCAAAGGCAAGGCCTTCGTCAAGATGAAGCTGAAGAACCTGCTGACCGGGGTGGTGCTCGAGCGAACCTTCCGCGCCGACGAGCCGGTGCAGCAGGCCATCATCGAACGGCGCGCCCACCAGTACCTCTACTCGGACGACCTCGGCTACCACTTCATGGACGGGGAGACCTACGCCCAGCTGGCTCTGGCGGCCGAGCTGGTGGGCCAGGCCTCCGGGTACCTCAAGGAGGGCGACACGGTCCTACTGGCCATGCACCAGGGCCGTGCCATCGGTCTGGAGCTCCCGGCCGCAGTAGCCCTCACCGTGACGCACGCCGAGCCGGGAGTGAAAGGGGACCGCGTCTCGGGGGCCACCAAGCCGGTGACGCTGGAGACCGGCCTGGTGGTTCAGGTGCCACTGTTCGTCGACGCCGGCGACCGGGTCAAGGTGGACACCCGCAGCGGTGCCTACATCACGCGGGTCTGAACCGCCCACCCCCGAGGTCGTCGCCCTGGCCGAAGCGCTGGCCGGGGCCGAGACCGACGCCGTCCTGGCGGGGTTGGCGCGCCTGCAGGCGGACACCGACGGCACGGCTCGCCTGCGCGCCGCGGTCGACCTGCTGCGCTCCGCCGGCAGGGGGGCGGCAGTGGGCGTTCCCGCCCTCGACCCCGAGCGCCTGGGGCGCGTCGCCCGCCTGGTGCGCCGTGACGAGGCGCTCGAAGCTCTCTACGAAGCCGAGGCGCGTTCCCGGCCTCCCGAGACGGAGGGCCTCGACACCCTCGGCGCCGACCTGGCACGGGGCGCCTGGGACGAGCGCGCCGACCTGGATGCGGCCATTGGGGCCGCCGCGGAGGAATGGCGGGTGGAGCGGCTGGCGGCGGTGGACCGGGCGGTGCTGCGTCTCGCCCTGTGGGAGTTGCGCCATCGGCCGGAGGTGCCGGTGGGGGTGGTCATCTCCGAAGCGGTGCGACTGGCCAAGGCCTACTCCACCGCCCGGAGCGGGGCGTTCGTCAACGGGGTGCTGGGCCGCCTGGCCGGAGGGCGGGAAGCCGACGGGTGAACCGCCGGGGCGTGGCGGGCTGCTAGGGTGCCGCCGACGTCCTTTAACCCGGTCCGGAGAGGCCGGAAAGGAGAGCCCAGAATGCTGTTGCCGACGCCGGCCACCCGCAGGGTGGCCTTTTTCTTGCCATGAAGGCGCTCATGGATGGGGCCGACATGGCCCGGGCGGTGCGCCGCATCGCTCACGAGATACTGGAGCGGAACCGGGGGGCCGCCGATCTGGTGCTGGTGGGGATCCACACCCGCGGCATCCCGCTGGCCCAGCGGCTGGCGGAGGCCCTGGCCGAGGCCGAGGGCCCGGTGCCGGTAGGAGAGCTCGACATCGCCCTCTACCGCGACGACCTCGACCGGCGGCCCACCACCCGGGTGGGCGCCACCCGCATACCGGTTTCGATCACCGATCGGGTGGTGGTGCTGGTGGACGACGTGCTCTACACCGGGCGCAGCGTGCGCGCCGCGCTCGACTGCCTGGCCGATCTAGGCCGGCCCCGCCGGGTGGAACTGGCGGTGCTGGTGGACCGCGGCCACCGCGAGCTCCCCATCAGGGCCGACTACGTGGGCAAGAACCTGCCGACCGCCGCGGCGGAGCGGGTCTCGGTCAGGGTGGTGGAGGTCGACGGTGAGGACGGGGTGTGGGTGGGGGTGGAGCAGTGATGCGCCACCTGCTCGACATCGCCGACCTCAGCCCGGCGGACCTGGCGGGCCTCCTCGACGACGCCGACGGCTTCGTGGAGGTGCTCGCCCGGCCCATTCCCAAGGTCCCCGCCTTGCGGGGCAAGACGGTGACCACGGCCTTCTTCGAGGCTTCGACGCGCACCCGCCTGTCGTTCGAGCGCGCTGCCAAGACGCTGTCGGCGGACACCATGACCTTCGCCCCGGGCACCTCGTCCCTCTCGAAGGGAGAGAGCCTCAAGGACACCGTGCTCACCCTGCAGGCCATGGGTTCGGACCTGCTGGTCATGCGCCATCAGGCGGTCGGGGCAGCGGAGCGAGCGGCGGAGTGGCTCTCCATCCCCGTGGTGAACGGGGGCGACGGCGCGCACCAGCATCCCACCCAGGCTCTGCTCGACGCCCTGGCCATCCGGCGGCGCTTCGGGACCCTGGAGGGACTGCAGATCGCCATCGTGGGCGACATCCGCCACTCCCGGGTGGCGCGCTCGGATCTCCTCGCCTTCTCCAAGCTGGGGGCCACGGTGACGCTGGTGGCGCCGCGGACCCTGCTCCCGGTGACCTTCGCCGACTGGCCGGTGCGGGTGAGTTCATCTCTGGACGAGGTGCTGCCCGAACTCGACGTGGTGTACCTGTTGCGGGTGCAGACCGAGCGGGGCGGAGCCAGCGTGTTCCCCTCGCTGGCCGAGTACACCACCCGGTTCGGGATGACCCGCGAGCGGCGATCTCGCCTGAAGCGGGACGCGGTGGTGATGCACCCCGGCCCGATGAATCGAGGGGTGGAGATCGCCGACGAGGTGGCCGACGACCCCGACGCCCTGGTGCTGGAACAGGTGAGCCTGGGGGTGGCAGTGCGCATGGCGGTGCTTTTCCGCCTGCTGGGAGGTGAGAGCGATGCCTGACATCGTGCTGGCCGGAGGACTGGTGGCCACGGCGGCGGGCATGGTCCCCGCCGACGTCAGGGTGAGCGGCACCGGGGTGGCGGCGGTCGGTCCCGACATCGATCGGGAGCGGGCCGAGGTGGTGGATTGCAGTGGCTGCTGGGTGGGCCCGGGCCTGGTCGACCCGCATGTGCACCTGCGCGAGCCGGGCCAGGAGTGGAAGGAGGACATAGAGTCGGGATCGCGAGCCGCCGCCGCCGGTGGGTTCACCGCCGTGGTGGCCATGCCCAACACCGACCCGGCGATCGACGCCGGCCACCTGGCAAGGTTCGTCGCCGAGAGGGGCCGACAGGTGGGTCTGGTGGAGGTGGTGCCCGCCGGCTGCGTGACCGCGGGCCGTTCGGGTCAGCGCTTGGCCCACCTCGACGACCTCTGGGCGGCGGGGGTTCGGGTCTTCAGCGACGACGGGGACGGCGTGGCCGACGCCGGCCTGTTGCGGCGGGCGATGGAGTACCTGGGCGACCTGGGAGGGGTGGTGGCCCAGCACGCCGAGGACCGCGGCCTGGCCGGTGGGGGGCAGATGCACGAAGGCGAGATCTCGGCCCTGCTCGGCCTGGCGGGGATCCCCACCGCCGCCGAGGAGGTGGTGGTGGCCCGCGACCTGGCGATAGCCCGGCTGACCGGAGGCCGCTACCACGTGCAGCATGTCTCGACGGCCGGGACGGTTGCCCTGATCCGCGCGGCGAAGGCGGAAGGGCTGGCGGTTACGGCCGAAGCGGCGCCGCACCACCTTGCTTTCGACCACACCGCGGTCCGCCGCACCGACCCCGCCTTCAAGATGTATCCGCCGTTGCGGGCTCCCGAGGACGTGGAGGCGGTGCGCGCCGCCCTGGCCGACGGCACCATCGAAATGGTGGGCACCGACCACGCCCCGCACGCGGCCCATGAGAAGGACGTGCCGTTCGAGGACGCCCCGCGCGGGGTGATCGGCCTGGAGACGGCGGTGGCTGCGGTGCTCGCCGCGGTCGATCTGGGTCCCCATGCCCTGTTCGACCGCATGGCGGTGGCTCCGGCCCGGCTCGCCGGCCTGGCGGACCACGGACGATGGGTGGCGAACGGCGGTCCGGCCACACTGACGGTGGTGGACCCTGCTGCCGAGTGGACGGCGGAGCGCTTCCACTCGCGGTCGGCCAACAGCCCGTGGCGCGGGCAGCGCCTGCGGGGCCGGGCCCGGCACGTGGTGCTGCGGGGCCGCTTCACCCTGCGCGACGGGGTGCTGCAGTGGTGAAGGCGGCGGGTGGGGAGGGCTGAGACGGTGGATCTCACCACCCGTCTGGGCCCGCTGACCCTGAGGTCCCCGCTGGTGGCGGCGTCGGGCACGGTGGGCTCCGTGGTGGACTTCGCCGCGGTGGGGGCGTTCGAGCACTACGGCGCGGCGGTGGCCAAGTCGGTGAGCGAAGCCCCCTGGGAGGGCCGGCCCCCGCCGCGCCTGTACCCGGTGGGGACCGGGATGCTCAACGGCATCGGCATCCAGAACCTGGGAGTCGCCGGGTGGCTCGAGACGGTGGCCCCTCGCCTGGCGGAGGCGGGGGTGCCGGTCTGGGCGTCGGTGGTAGGCAGGACGGCGGCCGAGTTCGCCCGAGTGGCGGCGGCCCTGACGCCCAGCGGGGTGGCCGCGTTGGAAGTGAACCTGTCGTGCCCCAACCTCGAGAGCGGACTGATGTTCGCCCTGGAGCCGGGGACGGCGGCGGAGGTGGTGGCCGGGGTACGGGCGGCTACCACCCTGCCCGTGGGAGCCAAGCTGTCTCCCAACGCCCCCGATGTGGCTGCGGTGGCCGCCGCGGTGGCCGCCGCCGGGGCCGACTTCGTCGTGGTGGGGAACACGGTGTGGGGGGCGGCGATCGATCCCGAGACGCGGCGGCCGGGCATCTCGGGGGTGGTGGGGGGCTACTCGGGAGGGCCCATCAAGCCGATTGCGGTGCGGGCCGTGCTGGAGGTGCGCCGCGCCCTGCCCGACCTGCCGCTGGTGGGAGGCGGTGGGGTGCGGAGCGGGGCGGATGTCGTGGAGTTCCTGCTGGCCGGGGCGCAGGCGGTGGCGGTGGGCACGGCCCACTTCGCCGACACCCGGGCGGGAAGGCGGATGGTGCGGGATCTGCACCGCTACGGCCGCCGCCACCGGGTGGACCGGGTGACCGAACTGGTGGGCGCCTGGAGGCCCTGGTGACGAGCCCACTGCTGGTGGCTCTGGACGTGCGGCGCGCCGAAGAGGCGGTGCGCCTGGCCCGGCTGCTGGCCGGCAAGGTGGCCGGGTTCAAGGTTGGCCTGGGCCTGCTGCACGGGCCGGGGCCCGGCGTGGTGGGCGCGGTGGCCCGGCTGGGGCCGGTCTTCGCCGACGCCAAGCTGCACGACATCCCGAGCCAGGTCCAGGCGGCGGCGCGCCGCCTGGGGGAGTACGGGGCGCGCTGGGTGACCGCCCACGCCTCGGGGGGCGTGGAGATGCTGCGCGCCGCGGCAGCGGGGCTGGAGGCCGGCGCCGGGGGCCGGGCTGCCGGGATACTGGCGGTGACCGTGCTCACCAGCATCGACGAGGCGGCGGCGGGCGCTCTCTTCGGGAGATCGCCGGGCGAGCTGACCTCGCGGCTGGCTCGGCGGGCGGCAGAGGCGGAGGTGGAGGGGGTGATCTGCTCGCCCAAGGAGCTGCGTGTGGTAGCCGAGGTCGCTCCGGGCCTGCTGCGAGTGACGCCCGGGATCCGGGCGGCGGGGACGGCCGCTCACGACCAGCGGCGGATCTCGACCCCCACCGAGGCCGTGGCCCGGGGGGCCGATCTGCTGGTGGTGGGCCGGCCGATCATCGAGTCCCCGGATCCGGTGGCGGCGGTGGAGCGCCTGCACGCCGAGCTGGCCGGGCGATAGAGTGGTCCCGAGGGAGGGAGGGGTGATGGCACTACCGAAGTTGACCCCCGAACAGCGAGCCGACGCCCTGGCGAAAGCCGCCGCCGCCCGCCGGCAACGGGCGGCGGTGAAGGCGGCGCTGAAGGAGGGGGCTTTGAGCCTGGCGGACTTGCTCGCCCGGGCCGGCAGCGACGAGGCGGTCGGCGGCCTCAAGGTGAGCGCCGCCCTCACCGCGCTGCCGGGGCTGGGCAAGGTCAAGGCGGCTCGCCTCATGGAGCGCCTGGGGATTGCCGAGAGCCGCCGTCTGCGGGGTCTCGGCGCCCGGCAGAAGGAGGCCCTCCTCGCCGCCTTCTCCTGACCCGCCCCGCCGCGGCCGCCTCGTGGTCGTCTCCGGTCCCTCGGGGGCGGGCAAGTCGAGCGTCGTGGCGGGGCTCGCCCGGCACGCCGCGTTTCACTTCTCGGTCTCCATGACCACGCGCCCGGCGCGGGCGGGAGAGGAGGACGGAGTCGACTACCACTTCGTCTCGCGCGCCGAGTTCCTCGCCGCCCGGGACGCCGGCGAGCTGCTGGAGTGGGCGGAGTACAGCAGCCACCTGTACGGGACGCCGCGTGCCCCGGTGGAGCGCCGGCTGGCCGCCGGGTCGGATGTGGTGCTCGACGTGGAGCTGCTGGGCGCCGAACAGGTGAAGGCCGCCTACCCGGAGGCCCGGCTGGTCTTCATCGCGCCCCCGAGCCCGGCGGTGCTGGAAGCGCGGCTGCGGGGCCGAGGCGACACGGGGGACGAGCAGATAGCCCGGCGCCTGGCGGTGGCGGCAAGCCAGATCGAGGAAGGCCGGGAGCGGTTCGATCACTTCGTGGTCAACGACGACCTGGGGCGGGCCATCGCCGAGGTGGCCGGTATACTGGCGGCTCCGCAATCCCCGGGAAACACCGCATGATGATCGAACCGGCCATCGAGACCGTCCTGGAGCGCACGGAGAACCGCTTCGCCCTGGTGGTGCTGGCGGCGCGGCGCGCCCGGCAGATCAACGCCTACTTCCACCAGTTGGGCGACGGGCTCGGCTCCTATGTGCCCCCGCAGGTGCATTCGCTGTCGCGCAAGCCCTTGTCGATCGCCTTCGAGGAGATCGCCGCCGACAAGGTGATCATCGATCGCGGCGAGTGAGGCCGTGCTCGCCGGCCGGCGCATCGTCCTGGGCATAACCGGGGGTATCGCCGCCTACAAGAGCGCCCATCTGGCCCGACTCCTGGTGCAGGCCGGCGCCGAGGTGCGCACCGTCGTCACCGAATCGGCCCTGCGCTTCATCGGGCCGGCCACTCTCTCCGGGCTGACCGGCGTCGCTCCGGCCACCGGGTTCTGGGACGAGCCGACGGCAGCCCCCCACCTGGACCTGGCACGCTGGGCCGACGCCGTGTGCGTGGCCCCGGCCACCGCGGCCACCATGGCGCGTCTGGCGCACGGGCTGAGCGAGGATCTGCTGTCGGCGGTGGTGCTGGCCACCCGGGCACCGGTGGTGATAGCCCCGGCGATGCACTCCGAGATGTGGTCCCATCCCTCCACCCGCCGCAACCTGGCGGCCCTGCTGGCCGACGGGGTGACGGTGGTGGGTCCGGCGAGTGGGCCGCTGGCGGGCGGGGATGCCGGGCCCGGCCGCATGGTGGAGCCCGAAGAGATCGCCGCCGCTCTGGAGCGAAGCCTGGGGGCGGGGACGCTGGAGGGCTGGCGCGTCCTGGTCACCGCGGGCGGCACCCGCGAGCCCATCGACCCGGTCCGGTTCGTGGGGAACCGCTCGTCGGGCAAGATGGGCCACGCCGTAGCCGAGGAGGCGGCGGCGCGCGGCGCCGTCGTCACCCTGGTCACGGCGGCCGACCCTCCGGCGGCGCGCCGGCTCGAAGCGATCCGGGTGGAGACGGCCCAGGAGATGGCCGAGGCGGTGTGGAGCCGCGCCGGAGAAGTCGACGTGGCGGTGATGGCGGCGGCGGTGGCCGACTTCCGGCCGGCACAGCCCGCCTCCGGGAAGCTGCGGCGGGCCGCGGGGCCGCCCGACCTGGTGCTGGAGCCCACCCCCGACGTGCTGGCCGGGGTGGCGGCGATGCGGCCGCGCCCGTTCCTGGTCGGCTTCGCCGCCGAGACGGGGCCGGCGGAGGGAGCCGTGGCGAAGGCGGTGTCCAAGGGAGTGGACCTCCTGGTGGCCAACGACGTGACCGTTGCCGGCTCGGGGTTCGGGAGCGAGGACAACGAGGTGGCCCTGATCCTCCCCGACGGGACGCTGGAACGGTGGGAGCGCTTGCCCAAGCGCCGGGTGGCGGCCCTCCTCTGGGAGCGGATCGCCGAGCTGAGGAGCCGGGGCACACCCTGAGCGCTCCGCTCGTGGCCCGGGTGGTGCCCGATCTGCCCACCTTCGCCGTCGACGACGGGTTCGCCTACGAGGTGCCCGCCGGGGTTGCCGTGGAAGTGGGGGCGCTGGTGCGCATTCCGCTGGGCGGCCGGCGGGTGCAGGGATTCGTGGTCGCGGTCGGCGAGACGGCGCGTCCCGGCCTGCGGCCGCTGCTGGGCCGCCGCGGGGATGAGTCGGTCTTCGGACGGGGCCTGCTGGAGGTGATGCGCTGGGCGGCGCTGCACTACGTGGCCCCGCTGGCGGTGGTGCTGGGCAAGGGCGCTCCCCCGAATGTGCCCCGCCGCCGCCCGCCGGCGGGCCTGGCGCCGGTCGGCGCCGCCGGGGCTTCGCCGCTGCCGGAAGCGTCGGCGGCGGCCGCTGCCGGGCGGCACCTGGGGGCTCGCTACCTGCTGGGGCCCGGACCCTGGGCGGGGCCGATCGCCGGCCTGGCGGCGCCCGTCCTGGCGGCGGGACGAAGCGTGGTGGTGGTGGTGGCTTCGGTGGCCGAAGCGGGGCGCCTGGCCGAGGGTCTCGTCGCATGGTTCGGGGAGCGGGTGGTCCCGGCGGCCGCCGAGGGCGGCGCCGGGGCGCTGACGGCGGCCTGGGAGGCCGGCCGGCAGCCGGGTCGCCTGGTGGTGGGTACCAGGGAGGTGGCGCTGTGGCCCCTGGCCGGCTTGTCCCTGGCCGTGGTGGTGGAGGAGGGGCGGCGGGGTCTCAAGGACCGGGCGACGCCTACGACCCACGCCCGGGATCTGCTCTGGCGGCGCTCCGCCGTGGAGCGGTTTCCCCTCGTTCTGTGCGGAGCGGTTCCCACCGCCGAGGCGCTGCACCGCGCCCCCTCTCTGGTCCGCCTCGGGCGACGGCCCTGGGGACTGGTGGAGGTAGTGGACCGGTCGGCGGAGCCCCCGGGCGGAGGCCTGGTGGCGGAGCGGGGGCGGCAGGCCTTGCGGGCGGTGGCGACCTCGGGGGGGCGGGCCTTCGTGCTGGCTGCCGAGCGCGCTCCGGCGCTGCGGTGCCTCTCGTGCCGGAGCCTGCGCCTCTGTCCCCGATGCGCCTGCCGTCCCGACGGGGGAGGTTCCTGCCCGCGCTGCCGCGCCGACCTGGGGCCCTGTGCCCGCTGCGGTGGGCGCCGCTTCGAACCGCTGGGGGCGACGGTGGGCCGCCTGGTGGCCGAGGTGAGCGGCTTCCTCGGGAGGGGCGCTGTGGGGGAGGCCGGCAGCGGCCGGCCGGTGGTGGTGGGCACCGAGCGCGACCTCGCCGATCTGGGGCCCGTGGACCTCGGGGTGGTGGTCGACGCCGACGGGTTGCTGCGGGCCCCGCACTACCGGGCGGTGGAGGACGGCCTGCGGTTGATGGCGCGGGTGGCCGGCGCCGCGGGGCCGGGGAGAGGCAGGAGGGCATTGGTGCAGACCGCCGACCCGGGCCATCCGGCGTTCCTGGCCCTGCGGCGGGGAGACCCCCTGCCGCTGCTGACCGCGGAGACGGCGGGCCGAGCGGCGCTGGGGTTCCCTCCGGCGGGGGAGATCCTCGTGATCGAGACGAGCGGAGCGCCCGAAGGGGCCGATGCCGCCCTCCGGGAAGGGGTAGCCGGGCGAGCGGAGGTGCACGGGCCGGTGGGGCGCGGCGACCGGATGCGCTGGCTCTTGCAGGGTGGTGACCTGCAGGGGGCCCGGTTGATGCTGCGCTCCCAGGTGCAGGAATGGCGCGACGGCGGGGCCCGGGTGCGGGTCGACGCCGACCCCATCGACCTCTGACTCCGGGCTATCCTCACCGCCCGGCACAGGAGGAGCCGTGGCCGTCTTCCCCATCCGCAGCTGGCCCGACCCGGTGCTGCGCGCTCCGGCGGCGCCGGTGAGCCGCATCGACGGTGAGATCCGCCGCCTGGTCGACGACATGCTGGAGACGATGTACCGGGCCCCGGGGGTCGGCCTGGCCGCCCCTCAGATCGGGGTAGCCCTGCGGGTGGTGGTCTTCGACATCGGTGAGGGACCGCACCACCTCATCAACCCGGAGTTGCTGGAGACCTCGGGGGCGTGGTCCTTCGACGAGGGGTGCCTATCGGTCCCGGGACGGTTCTGGCCGGTGCGCCGTCCCGCCTTCGCCCGGGCGCGCGGGCTGAATCTGGACGGGGCAGAGGTGGAGTACGCCGGGGAGGAGTTGCTGGGCCGGGTACTGCAGCATGAGATCGATCACCTGGGGGGCACGCTCATCCTCGAGCGCCTGCCGCGGCGGACGCGCAAGCAGGCCCTCAAGGAACTGCGCGAGGAGGCACTCGGCTTGGGAGGGGAGAGTTGAGGGCTGCCTTCTTCGGCACCCCCGCTGAGGCGGTACCGTCTCTGGAGGCGCTGCTGGAGATGGCCGAGGTGGTGCTGGTGACCACCCGCCCCGACAAGCCGCGGGGCCGCTCGGGGAGGCCGCAGCCCCCGCCGGTCAAGCAGGCGGCGCTCGAGCGCGGGCTCCCGGTCAGCCAGCCGACGCGCGCCATCGAGGACCTGGAACTGCTGCGGGGGCTCAAGCCCGAGGTGGCGGTGGTGGTGGCCTACGGCCAGATCCTGCCGCCGGAGTTGCTGGCAGTGCCCCGCCACGGCTTCGTGAACGTGCACTTCTCCCTGCTCCCGCGGTGGCGGGGCGCCAGTCCGGTGGTGCGCGCCATCCTGGCCGGCGACGAGGTCACCGGAGTCACGCTGATGCAGGTGGACGCCGGCCTGGACACCGGACCGGCGCTGCGGATGATGCCCGTCGGGATTGGGCCCGAGGAGAGCGCCGGGGAGCTCAGCGCCCGCCTGGCGATGCTGGGCGCCGGGATGCTGGCGGAGTTCTTGCCGGCCTACCTCGACGGCTCGCTGATACCGCGAGCCCAGCCCGAAGGGGGGGCGACGGCGGCGGCGCGGGTACGGGTGGAGGAGGCCTTCGTCGATCCCCTCCGGCACCGGCGCGCCGCGGTGCTGCGGGCGGTGCGCGCCTTCGATCCGCGTCCCGGAGCCTGGACGGAGATGGACGGGCGGCGGCTGAAGCTCTGGCGCGCCCGGGGCGAGGAGGGCCCCGGGCCTGAGCCGGGGGTGGCGGTGCCGCAAGGCGGCCGGGTGGTGCTGGGGACCGCCGACGGCGCGGTGGAGTTGCTGGAGGTCCAGCCCGCCGGGGGGCGTCGCCTGGCGGCGGCGGAGTGGATGCGGGGCCGGCAGGGGCGGCCGGCGCGCTTCACCCCGCCGGCGGGATGACGATGCCCGAGAGATCCTCTGCCGGTGGGGGATAGGCCATCTGCAGGCCTTCCAGAGCCTCCACGAGGGCCGTCGCGACCACCAGGTCGCGGTACCACTTGCGGTCGGCCGGGACGACGAACCAGGGAGCCCAGGGGGTGCTGGTGCGGGAGAGGACGGCCTCGTAGGCCGCCATGTAGGAGGTCCACAGGCGCCGCTCTTCGAGGTCGCCTCGCCGGAACTTCCACTGCTTGGCGGGGTCGTCGCGGCGCTCTGCCAGGCGGATCGCCTGCTCCTCGGGGGAGATGTGCAGGAAGAACTTGAGGATGGTCGTCCCCTCATCGGCCAGCAGGTGCTCCCACTCGTTGATGTGGCGGTAACGGCGGCTCCAGACGGAGTCCGGAACCAGGGCGCGCACCCGAACCACCAGCACGTCCTCGTAGTGGCTGCGGTTGAAGATCACCATCTGGCCGGCACCGGGGGTGTGGCGGTGCACCCGCCACAGGTAGTCGTGGGCCAGTTCCTCCTCGGTGGGCCGGCCGAAGGCGGCGACCTTCACTCCCTGGGGGTTCACCCCGTCGAAGACCCGGCGGATGACGCCGTCCTTGCCCCCGGTGTCCATCGCCTGGAGAACGACGAGCACCTTGCGCTTGCCCTCCGCGTACAGGAGCTCCTGAAGCGTCTCCAGGCGGCGATTCAGCTCGCCCAGGCGCTCCCGGGCCTCCTTTTCCCGGAGGCCGCCGGTGTCGCCGGGGTCGAGGGCGGCGAGGTTCACCGTGGTGTCGGGAGCGATGCGGTAGCGGTCCATGCCGAAAGGGTAGGCGCCGGGCCGGCGGCAGACGGCGCCGGCCCCGCGATACACTCGCCGCGTGGCCAAGCCCGCCCGTCTCGCCGCCTCCATCCTCAACGCCGACTTCGCCCGCCTGGGTGAGGAACTCGCCGTTCTGGAGCCCCACCTGGACTTCCTGCACCTCGACATCATGGACGGGCACTTCGTGCCCAACCTCTCCTTCGGCCCTCCAGTGATCGCCTCGCTGCGGCGGGTCTCGCGCCTGTTCTTCGATGCGCACCTGATGGTGACCAACCCCATGGCGCTCTTCGCCGACCTGAAGGCGGCCGGGGCCGACCTGGTATCGGTGCACCTGGAGGTGCACCCCGATCCCACGCGGGCGGCGAAGGCGGCCCGGGGGCTGGGCCTGCAGTTCGGCCTGGTGATCAACCCCCCCACACCGTTCGAGGCGGCCGCGCCTTTCCTGGAGTTGTGCGACCTGGTGCTCGTGATGTCGGTGAACCCCGGGTTCGGTGGCCAGGGGTTCATTCCCGAGGTCCTGGAAAAGGTCGAGGCGGCGCGAATGCTCATTGACTCGCGGGGCCTGGCTGCCGATGTCGAGATCGATGGTGGCATCACACCGGAGACCGCACGGCTGGCGCGCCGGGCCGGGGCCGACGCCTTCGTGGCCGGCACCGCGGTGGTCCGTGCTCCCGACCCGGTGGCCGCCGTGCAGGAACTACGAGCTGCGGTCGGGGACTAGATGAGCGAACGGATCCTGGTCATCGACGACGACGCCGACGTCGTGCGCTTCGTGCGGATCAGCCTGGAGCGGGAGGGTTACCAGGTAGCCACCGCTACTGAGGGCAACGCCGGGCTGCGCGCCGCCCTGGAGGAGCCGCCGGATCTGATCCTGCTGGACATCCTCATGCCCGACCTGGACGGGCTGGAACTGCTCAGCCGGCTCCGGGTAAGTCCGGGGACGTCCAGCGTCTCGGTAGTCCTGCTCACGGCGCGCACCGACGCCCGCGACCGGGTGCGGGGCCTGGAACTGGGTGCGGACGACTACATAACCAAGCCGTTCGACATCGAAGAACTGGTGGCGCGGGTGGGGGCCGTCCTGCGCCGCTCCAAGGCCATGCGGGACCTGTCCCCGCTGACCGCCCTCCCCGGCAACTTCCGTATCGCCGAGGAGTTGCAGCGCCGGGTCTCCAGTGGCCGCCCTATGGCGGTGGTTCACGCCGACCTGGACAACTTCAAGGCCTTCAACGATCACTACGGCTTCATGCGCGGCGACAACGTGATCAAGTTCACCGCCAACGTGCTGGTCCAGGCGGCGGCGGACACCGATGACCCCTCGTGCTTCGTGGGCCACGTGGGGGGCGACGACTTCATCGCGGTGATGCACCCCGATGTGGGCGAGACCTTCTGCAAGACGGTCGTCGACCGCTTCGACGACGGCATCCTCGACTTCTACGACCCGCAGGACGCGTTGCGCGGCTTCGTGGAGGTCATCGACCGCCGCGGTGAGCGCCATGCCTTTCCCATCGTCTCCATCTCGTTGGGAGTGGCAACCAACCTGCGCCGCACTTTCAACAGTGAATGGGAAGCCTCGGCGGTGGCCTCGGAGATGAAGGAGCACGCCAAGCACGAGGTGGGCTCCTGCTACAAGGTCGATCGGCGCACGCGCTGACCGTCCGGGAGTTCCCGGCGGCCGGTAGAATCCCCGGCGTCAGGCCCTTCTTCAGGGCTGGGTGAAATCCCCGACCGGCGGTACAGCCCGCGAACCCCCGATGGGGGCCGACCCGGTGCGACTCCGGGGCCGACGGTGAGAGTCCGGATGGGAGAAGGAGGGCTCGCGCCGCTCGCTCGCGGCCGCGCCCCCGTTGCGGTGGAGGCCGTCGTGGACTTGGAGCGGCTCATGAAGGAGGCGATCTCCCTGGTCGCGTCCACCCGCCCCCACCCCAACCCGCGCGTCGGCGCCCTGGTCCTCGACCCCGCCGGGCGGGTGTTGAGCCGGGCGGCGCACTCCGGCCCGGGGAAGGCCCACGCCGAAGTGGCCGCTCTGGAGGCAGCCGGGGAGCAAGCCCGCGGCGGCACGCTGGTGGTGACCCTCGAGCCGTGCGACCACCACGGCCGTACTCCGCCCTGCACCGAGGCCATCCTGGCCGCGGGGATAGCCCGGGTGCTGGTGGGGGCGGTGGATCCCGACCCCAGGGTGGCGGGACGCGGCCTGGCGCGGCTGCGCTCGGCGGGGAAGGAGGTGGTGTCGGGCATCGCGGCCGCCGAGGTCGAGGCGCAGGATCCGGCGTACTTCTATCACCGGCGCACCGGACGTCCCCGGGTGACGCTCAAGGCCGCCCTCACCCTCGACGGCCGGGCGGCGGCCGCCGACGGCACGTCGCAGTGGATCACCTCCGGCGAGGCCCGGGAGGACGCCCACCGCCTGCGGGCGGAAGCCGACGCGGTCGTCATCGGGGCGGGGACGCTGCGGGCCGACGACCCGTTGCTGTCGGTGCGCCTCGAAGGCTACGAGGGCCCGCAGCCGCGCGCCGTGGTGGTGGCCGGCCGACGACCGCTTCCTCAGACCGCCCGTCTGTGGGAGCGGCGCCCGCTGGTCCTGGCGCCGGCGCCGGCAGGCAGCGGCGGAGAGGTGGTGGTCGTTCCCGGCCCCGGCGGGGTAGACCTGCCGGCGGCCATGGCGGCTCTGGGGGAGCGAGGCCTGCTCGAGGTGCTGGTGGAGGGAGGTCCGACGCTGGCCGGGGCGCTGCTGCGGGAGCGTCTGGTCGATCGCGGGGTGTTCTACTTCGGGGCCCGCCTCGGCGGGGGCGAGGGCACGCCGGCGCTGGCAGGCCCCTTTGCCACTCTGGCCGATGCCCGGGCGGTGCGGATGACCGGGGCGCGGCCGGTGGGGCCGGACCTGCGTGTGGAGTTCGTCGTAGAGGAGGTGTGATGTTCACCGGGATCGTGGAAGCGATGGGCGTCGTAGCGGAGGCCGAGGAGGTCGGCGGGAAGCGCCGCCTCCTGCTGGAGGTGGGCGGCCTGGCGGCCGGGATGCGGGCGGGGGACTCGGTGGCGGTGAACGGAGTGTGCCTCACCGCCGTCGAGGTGACGGGATCGAGAGTGGCGGTGGAGGCGGTGGACGAGACGCTGGCCCGGTCCAATCTGGGGCTGCTCCGGCAGGGGGCCCGGGTCAACCTCGAGCGCCCCATGCGGGCGGACGGGCGCTTCGACGGGCACATCGTCCAGGGCCACGTCGACGGGGTGGGCACGGTTCGCTCCATCGAGACCGAAGGAGCCTCGATCCGCCTGTGGGTGGACGCTCCGCCCGCCCTGCTCCGCTATCTGGCCGAGAAGGGCTCGGTGGCGGTGGACGGAGTGAGCCTCACCGTGTCGGGAGTGGACCGCGCCGGGTTCGAGGTGGTGCTGATCCCCCATACCCTCGAGGTGACCCTCTTCGGGTCGCGCCGGCCGGGGGACGCGGTGAACCTGGAGGCCGACGTCATCGCCAAGTACGTCGAGCGCCTGCTGGAGGAGGGAAGGTGACCTTCTCGTCGATCGAGGCGGCGGTGGCCGCATTCGCCCGGGGCGAGTTCGTGGTGGTGGTCGACGACGCCGACCGGGAGAACGAGGGGGACCTCATCGTCGCCGCCGAGAGGGTTACGGCGGAGCAGTTGGGCTTCATGGTGCGCCACACCAGCGGCCTCATCTGCCTGCCGGTGATAGGGGAGCGGCTCGACGAACTGCGGCTGCCGCTGATGGTGTCGGAGAACACCGACGCGCGCCGCACCGCTTTCACCGTGTCGGTGGACTACACCCCCGGCACCACCACCGGCATCTCGGCGGCCGACCGGGCGGCTACCTGCCGGGCGGTGGTCGACCCTCGCACCGGGCCCGGAGACCTGGCGCGGCCGGGCCACATCTTCCCGCTGCGTTACCGGGAGGGGGGCGTGCTGGCCCGGGCGGGCCACACCGAGGCGGCGGTGGACCTGGCGCGCCTGGCGGGGCTCTATCCGGCCGGGGTGCTGTGCGAGGTCGTGAACGACGACGGGAGCATGGCGCGCCTCCCCGAACTGGAGGTCTTCGCCGCGGCCCATGGCTTCCCGCTCATCTCCATCGCCGACCTGATCTCGTACCGGCGCCATCGGGAGAAGCTGGTGCGCCGGGTGGTCGAGGCCTCGCTGCCCACCGAGTTCGGGCCCTTCCAGGCAGTCGGCTTCGAGTCGCTGCTCGACGGCACCCATCACGTGGCCCTGGTGCGGGGCGAGGTAGCGGGAGCCGCCGAGGTGCTGGTGCGGGTGCACTCGGAGTGCCTCACCGGAGATGTGTTCGCCAGCCGCCGCTGCGACTGCGGGCTCCAGCTTCACGATGCCTTGCGCCGGGTGGCGGAGGAGGGGTGCGGCGTGGTCCTCTACCTGCGCGGGCACGAGGGGCGCGGCATCGGCCTCCTGCACAAACTGGCCGCCTATGCGCTGCAGGAGAACGGGCGAGACACCGTGGAGGCCAACGAGGATCTGGGCCTCCCGGTGGATGCCCGCGACTACGGCATCGGCGCTCAGATCCTGGCCGACCTGGGGGTGACCAGCATGCGGCTGCTGACCAACAACCCGGCCAAGCGCGCCGGGCTCGAGGGGTACGGCCTGAGCATCACGGCGCGGGAACCACTGCAGACCCGGCCCACGGCCGAGAACCGCCGCTATCTCACCACCAAGGCGGCCAAGATGGGGCACCTGCTCGACCTGGGGGAGGAACCGGATGCCTGAGCCTGAGGGACCCGTCGCCGGGAGGGGCCTGAAGGTCGGGGTGGCCGTCGCCGCCTTCAACGCCTTCGTGACCGAGGGGTTGCTCCAGGGAGCCCTGGAGGCACTGGCCGCCGCCGGCGTCGAGGATCCCGCCGTCCTGCGGGTGGCCGGATCCTTCGAGTTGCCCGTGGCGGCGAAGGCCCTGGTGGCATCGGGCTGTGACGCCGTGGTGGCGCTCGGAGCGGTCATCAAGGGCGAGACCGACCACTACGAGCACGTGGCCGCGCAGACCATCGCCGGCTTGCAGCAGGTGGCGTTGACCACCGGGGTGCCCGTGGCGCTGGGGGTGCTCACCGCCCGCAAGGCGGAACAGGCCCGCGCCCGCAGCCTGCCCGGCCCGGGCAACAAGGGAGCCGAGGCGGCCGAGGCGGCGGTGCAGGCGGCTGCCGCCATCCGCCGCCTGGGCGGCCGGGCGGGCGGCCCCGACCGGTGACCGGGGGAGTCCCGGGCCTGCGGCCCTCGCTCAGGGGGAAGGCGCCCGGCCTGGCGCTGGAGCGCGAGATCTGGGAGGGAGGGGCGCGGACGGTGGTGGGCATGGACGAGGTAGGCCGGGGAGCCTGGGCGGGGCCGCTGACGGTGGGAGCGGCAGTGCTGCCCCCCGACCGGCGGGTCTACAAGGTGCGCGACTCCAAGATGCTCAACGAGGAAGAGCGCGAGGCGCTCTTCGGCCGGGTGGCCGGGTGGTGTCGCGCTTGGGCGACGGGCCACGCCTCGCCCGAGGAGTGCGACGCCCTGGGCATGTCGGAGGCGCAGCGCCTGGCGGCGCGACGCGCCCTGGAGTCCCTCGGTGTGGCTCCAGATGCGGTGCTGGTGGACGGCGCCTGGGACTTCGTCGGGGGGGCGCGGAGCGTGGTGCGGGGAGATGCCTCGTGCCTGTCGATCGCCGCCGCCTCGATCCTGGCCAAGGTGACCCGCGACCGCCTCATGCGCTCCGAGGCCGAGCACTTTCCCGCCTACTGGTTCGAGGCCAACAAGGGCTACCCGGGGCCGCGCCACCGGGCGGCGCTGCAGTGGCTGGGACCGAGCGCCATCCACCGCCGGTCGTGGGTGTTCATGGAGGCGCTGGCCTGGCCGGGAGTGGAGCGCTTCGAGCGACCGGGGTTCCAGCGGGTGCTGTTCCCGGCTACGGCGGGCCGTCGCCAGACCGAGGTCGAGGAGGGGTGACGAGCCGGTACGGGCCGGGCGGCGGCGGGAGAGAGGGCGGGGGCCGGCTTCAGGGAGAGCCGGGGGCGAGGCGGCGGCGGTTGATGATCTCTTCCACCGCGTCGGGGTCGTCGGGGGTGATCCACGGGCGGACGAAACCGCCGAGGTCCAGCAGGAGCCCGACGGCCTTGTGGGGGCGGCCGGGATCCAGGTGGGCCCAGTAGCGGGGGCTGCTCGTGCCCCAGATCCGCCACTTGCCCGTCCAGGTGGTGAGGGGGAAGCGCTCGACGGAGCGGACCTTCGAGTAGGCGATGGCCTTGGGGGGGCCGTACGGGAAGTAGTAGCCGCGGATGAGCAGTTGCTCGGGGGTGCATTCGATCCAGCGGTCGCGGTAGAGCGATGGCGGGGGCGGGGCAGAGGGCACCAGGGCATGATACGCGCGGTACGCAGCCGCCTGGGGAGGTTGGACTCGCCCCGGTGCTCCCGTATACTCCCGCCGACAACCCAGACCAAGCGGAGGCGCTGCTTCCCACCCGGCCGCTTCAGAGCGTGCCGCGGTTTCTCTCACCGGAGACGGCAGCAGCCTGCCGTCTTTTCTTTGGCCACAGGAGGAGCGATAGCACAGGAACTGCGTGTCAACGAGCGCATACGGGCGCGCGAAGTGAGGTTGGTGGCCCCGGACGGTTCGCAGATCGGGGTCAAGAGCATCGAGGAGGCCCAGTGGCTGGCCGTGCAACTCGGCCTCGACGTAGTCGAAGTGGCCCCCGAGGCCAACCCGCCCGTGTGCCGGCTGATGGACTACGGCAAGTACAAGTACGAGCAGTCGGTCCGTCAGCGTGAGGCCCGCAAGAAGCAGACCCGGACCGTGATCAAGGAAGTGAAGTTCCGCCCCAAGATCGACGCCCACGACTTCGAGGTGAAGAAGCGGAGGGTGGTGGAGTTCCTGGAGGAGGGCGACAAGGTCAAGATCACGATGATGTTCCGGGGCCGGGAGATCACCCATCCCGAGATCGGCGAGCGGATCCTGCGCCGCCTCGCCGAAGATGTGGCAGGAGCGGGGGCCGTCGAGATGCCGCCGGCGCTCGAAGGACGAAACATGACCATGCAATTGGCGCCGGAGCGCAAGCCCCGCCGCCTGCGGGAAGCCGAGACGGCTGCCACCCCCGCGGCCGAGGAGTGAGGACCATGCCCAAGACCAAGACCAGCCGGGCGACGGCGAAGCGCATCAAGGTGACCGGCACCGGCCGCCTGCGCCGCCGGCAGGCCGGAGCCAAGCACCTCAAGGTGGGCAAGAAGCCCCGGAGCACCCGCTTGACCCGTCTCGGCGGCGAGGCGAACGTCTCCGCGGGCGATCGGCGCCGGGTCGGGCGCCTGTTGGGGAGGTAGGTCATGGCACGCGTCAAGCGCTCGGTCAACAGCCGCAAGGGCCGCCGCCGCATAATGGAGCAGGCCAAGGGGTACAAGGGGTCCCGCAGCCGCCGCCTGCGCACCGCCCACGAGCAGGTGATGAACGCCATGCAGGACGCCTACCGCGACCGGCGGGCGCGCAAGGGCGACTTCCGGCGCCTCTGGATCGCCCGGATCAACGCCGCCGCCCGGCAGCACGGCACCACCTACTCCCGCCTCATGGCCGACCTGCGCGCCGCCGAGATCGACATCGACCGCAAGATGCTCGCCGACCTGGCGGTCCGCGATCCACGAGCCTTCGGCCAGCTGGTGGCGACCGCGGCGGGGAAGTCCGACGGCTGAGCCCGCCGTCGCCTCGCCCCACAGCCGGCGGCTCCTGGAGGCGGCCCGCCTGCGCGAGGCTCGAAGCCGGCAGCTCACCGGGCGCGCCCTCCTCGAAGGGCCGCACCTGCTCGCCGAGGCCCTCGTTGCCGGAATCCGGGTGGAACGGGTCTTTGCCCTGCCCGGCGACACCGCTTCGGCGCAGGCGGCGCATCGCTGTGGGGCCGACCTCGTGGTGGTCGACGAGCGCGGCCTGAAGCGCCTGGCCACCACCGAGCACCCCCGGAGCCCGGCGGCGGTGATCCTGGTGCCCGCGACGCCGGTGGCTCCGGCAGGGGACCTGATGGCAGCCTGGGGAGTGGGCGATCCCGGCAACCTGGGGACGCTGATCCGTACTGCCGCCGCCTTCGGCCTGGGATTCGTCGTCGGTCCGGGAACGGCCGATGCCTGGGCGCCCAAGGTGCTGCGCTCCGCCGCCGGCGGCCACTTCCGCACCGGGGTGGCCGCGGTGGACGCGCTGGAGGCGCTGCGCGCCGGCGGGCGCCGCCTGGTGGCCACCGTACCCCGGGGAGGCTCGCCCCCGATGGGGCTGCCGCCGGGCCCGTTGGCCATCCTGGTCGGGGATGAGGCCCGGGGCCTTCCAGAAGAGGTGGCGGGGGCCTGCGACCTGGCGGTCACCATCCCCATGCGCGGGGGCACGGAGAGCCTCAACGCCGCGGTGGCGGGGGCGATCGTGGCCTATGAGGTGGCCCGCCGCGCCGAGCGGCCCGCAGCCGGCTGAACTCGGCCGGAGACGGCGGGCCCTCAACTAACCTGCGATGCCGTGGACGACACCCTGGCGGGCCTGCTCGCCGTGGAAGCGGAGGCCATGCGCCGGCTCGAAGGCGCCACCGCCGCGGCGGCGATCGAGGCTCTGGAGCGTGAGGTGCTGGGCAACGCCTCGGCGCTGGCCGAGGCGCGCCGGGGCCTGCGAGCCTTGCCCGAAGGGGCGCGGCGGGAGGCAGGGCGGGCCATCAACGAGATCGCCGCCCGACTGGCGGAGCGCCTGGCAGAACGGCGCTTCCTGGTGGCGGCGGCCGAGGAGGCGAGTCGCCTCGATGCGGAGCGCCTCGACATCACCCTGCCCGGCCGGGGAGTGCGGCCGGGGGCCGCCCACTTGGTGATGCAGGTGCTCGAAGAGGTCACCGACGTCTTCGTGGCGCTGGGCTACACGGTGGCCGACGGCCCCGAGGTGGAGACGGCCTTCTACAACTTCGACGCCCTCAACACCCCGCCCACCCATCCCGCTCGCCTAGAGAGCGACACCCTCTACGTGGTGCACGGCCCCGATCCGGAGGGGGTGCTCCTGCGTACCCAGACCTCCCCCGTGCAGGCCCGCTACATGGAGCAGCATCCGCCGCCGGTCTACATCGTCTCCCCGGGCCGCGTCTTCCGGCGCGACACCACGGATGCCACGCACACCCCCGTCTTCCATCAGATGGAGGGGTTGGCGGTGGATGCCGGCGTCACCTTCGCCGACCTCAAAGGAACCCTGGCCCATTTCGCCCGGGAGTTCTTCGGGCCGGGCCAGCGGGTGCGCTTCGTGCCCCACTTCTTCCCGTTCACCGAGCCTTCCGCCGAGATGCTCACCTCGTGCTTCTCCTGCGAAGGAGGCGGCTGCCGGGTGTGCGGCGGGAGCGGCTGGATCGAATTGCTGGGCTGCGGCATGGTCGACCCCAACGTCTTCGAGGCGGTGGGCTACGACCCGGCGTCGGTCTCGGGTTTCGCCTTCGGGGTGGGGGTGGACCGCCTGGCGATGATCCGCTACGGGGTGCCCGAACTGCGCTTCTTCTTCGATCCGGACCTGCGGGTGCTGGAGCAGTACCGATGATCTCGCTGCGCTGGCTCCGGGAGTTCGCCGCCCTGCCCGACGACGCCGACGAGGTAGCCCGCGCTCTCTCGGCCCTGGGGCACGAGGTAGAGGGCGTGCGCCGTGTGGTCGCCCCGTTCTCCGGGGTGGTGGTAGCGCGGGTGGTCGAGGTTCGACCCCACCCCCGGGCCGACAAGCTGCGCCTGGCCCGTCTCGACACGGGCGCCGGCGAGCAGGAGGTCGTCTGCGGGGCATGGAACTTCGAGGCCGGGGCGATCGTCCCCCTCTCCACCGTAGGCGCGGTGCTCGCCGGCGGGCTGGAAGTGGGGGAGCGGGAGATCCGCGGCGTCGTCTCGCGGGGCATGATCTGCTCGGCTGCCGAACTGGGACTCGCCGAGGAGTCGGCCGGGATCCTGGTCCTCGACGAGGGGTACCCGATCGGGGCCGACTTCGCCTCCTGCCTGGCCTTCCCCGACGCTCTCTTCGAGGTCACCGTCACCCCGAACCGGCCCGACGCCATGTCGATCTTCGGCCTGGCGCGCGATCTGGCCGCCAGGTTTGGGGTGGCGTTGCGGGCCCCCGAAGGAGAGGAGGGCCCCACCGGTGCGCCCACCACGGGCCGCGCCGTTGTGGAGGACCCGGAGCGCTGCCCGCGCTTCACCGCCCGGGAGGTGCGCGGTCTCACGGTGGGGCCTTCACCGCTGTGGATGCAGTTGCGCCTGCGTCACGCCGGGGTGCGGCCGATCAACAACGTGGTCGACGTGACCAACTACGTGATGCTGGAGCTGGGCCAGCCCATCCACGCCTTCGACCTGGATCTCATCCCGGCGGAGACGCTGGTGGTGCGCCGGGCCCTTCCGGAAGAGACTCTCACCACCCTCGACGGAGTGGAGCGCCGCCTCGACCCCGAGGACCTCCTCATCGCTTCGCCCGGGGGCCCGCTGGCCCTGGCCGGCGTCATGGGCGGTGAGTCCTCGGAGGTGCGCCCCCAGACCAGCCGGGTCTTCCTGGAGGTGGCCCACTTCGCCGCGGCGGGGATCCTGCTGAGCGGCAAGCGGCATGGCCTGCGGAGCGAGGCGGGTGCCCGGTTCGAAAGGGGGGTGGACCCGGCCCTACCGCCCCTGGCCTCAGCCCGGGCGGCTCGCCTCATGGCGGATCTGGCGGGGGGAGAGGTGGCCGGGGGCTTCATCGACCTCTACCCGGCGCCGATCGAGCCCTGGGTGGTGCCGCTGCCGCGCCGGGAGCCGGGAAGGCTGCTCGGGGTGGAACTGGGGGCGAGGCGCATCACGGGCCTGCTGACCCGGCTGGGCTTCAGGGTGACGGGCGGCGATCCCTGGCAGGTGACGGTTCCGACCTACCGGCCCGATGTGACCCGCGCGGCCGACCTGGTGGAGGAGATCGCCCGCCTGCACGGCTACGACGAGTTCCCGTCCCGCCTGCCCAAGGGGGTGGGAGAGGGCTTGCCCGTCGAGGAGCAGCGCCGCCGCCGGCTGCGCCGGGCCCTGGTGGCGGCGGGGTGTTTCGAAGTGCTCAGCTTCTCCTTCCAGGGGAGCGATGAGGTCGAAGCCCTGGGCCTGCCCGAGGGAGACCGCCGCCGGGTGCCGGTGCGGGTGCGCAACCCGCTGAGCGAAGAGCAGGCGTTCCTGCGCACCAGCCTCCTGCCGGGGCTGCTGGGCGCGCTGCGGGCCAACGCCGCCCGCGGGCGAGGCGACGCCGCCCTGTTCGAGATGGGGCGGGTGTTCTTCCCGGCTGCCGGGGAGCTGCCCGAGCAGCCGTCGCGGCTGGCGTTCGCGGCTGCCGGGAGGCGAGCGGAGGCGCGCTGGGAAGGGGAGGCCCCCGAGCGCGACGCCCACGACGCGGTGGGCCTGTGGGAGGCCCTGGCGGCGAGCCTGGGTGTGGACTACCAACTGGAGCAGGTCGTCGCCGCCCCCTTCCATCCGGGGCGGGGCGGCCGGGTTCTGGTGGAGGGGAAGGCGGTGGGGGTGGTCGGGGAGTTGCACCCGGCGGTGGCGGCCCGCTTCGGCCTCACCACGCGGGTGGCTGCGGGGGACTTCGACCTCGACGCCCTGCTCGCTCCGGCCGGGATCAGGTCCTTCGCCGTGCCGAGCCCTTACCCGCCGGCGGTGTTCGACCTCGCCTTCGACTTGGCCGAGGAGGTTCCCGCCGCGTCCCTGCTCGAGGCGGTGCGGGGTGCGGCGGGCCCCTGGCTGGAGCGGTTGGAGTTGTTCGACCTGTTTCGCGGCGGCCCGTTGGGCGAAGGGCGCAAGAGCCTGGCCGTCCGACTGACCTTCCGTCACCCGCAGCGAACGCTCACCGACGAGGATCTCGTGCCGGTGCGCGCCCGGATCACCGATGGGGTCGGCGCCTCCGTGGGCGGCCGGCTCAGAGGAGGCTGAGCATGGACTTCTTGAGCGTCGCCGATCTCGGTGGCGAGGGCCTGGCCGAGGTGCTGGCCACCGCGGCCGCGGTCAAGGCCGAACCGGGCAAGGCCGCCGGGCGCCTCACCGGGCGCAAGGTGGGCCTCTTCTTCGAGAAGCCGTCCACGCGCACGCGAGTGTCCTGCGAGGTAGCCGCCGCCGACGTGGGAGCAGTGCCGCTGGTGCTGAAGCAGGACGAGGTGGGACTGGGGAAGCGGGAGTCGGTGGCCGATGTGGCCCGCACCCTCGACCGCTATCTGGACGTCCTCTGCTTCCGGGTGTTCCGCCACCGCGACCTGGTGACGGTGGCCGAGCATGCCGCTGCCCCGGTGATCAACCTGCTGTCCGACCTCGAGCACCCCTGCCAGGCGCTGGCCGATCTACAGACGCTGGCCGAGTCCCGGCCGCTGCCGGGAGCGGTGCTGGCCTTTCTGGGCGACGGCAACAACGTCTGCCACTCGCTGCTCCTGGCGGGGGCGATGCGCGGGGTGAGCCTGCGGGTGGCCTCGCCTCCGGGCTTCGAGCCGTCCGACGAGGTGGTGGCGCGGGCCCGGGCGCTGGCCGCTCCCGGAGCGGAGATCTCGATCGGCCATGACCCCGCGGAGGCGGTGCGCGGGGCGGACGCCGTCTACACCGATGTGTGGGCCTCGATGGGTCAGGAGGCGGAGGCGGCGGAGCGGCGGCGCCTCTTCGAGCCCTTCCGGGTGGACGAGCGCCTCTTTGCGCTGGCCGGCCCACAGGCCATCTTCCTGCACTGCCTTCCGGCCCACCGCGGCGACGAGGTCACCGACGGCGTGGCCGACCACGAACGGAGCCGCATCTTCGATCAGGCGGAGAACCGGATGCACGCCTTCAAGGCCATCTTGCTGCACGTGGCGGGGTGAGCGACCTCCCCCGCCTCCTGGCCGGTGACGTGGTGGCGGCGGCGCGCCGCCTGCTGGGCCGCCGCCTGCGCAGTGAGATCGGCGGGATCGTGTGTGAGGTGCTCCTCACCGAGGTCGAGGCCTATGGGGGGACCGAGGATCCGGCGAGCCACGGCTTCGGGGGTTGGACGCGTCGCAATGCCAGCATGTTTCGCTCCCCGGGCACCCTGTACGTCTACCGCTCCTACGGCATCCATTGGTGCCTGAACGCGGTCGCCGGCGCGGTGGGGGAGCCGGCCGCGGTCCTGCTCCGGGCGGGTCGGCCGCTGGTGGGGGAGGAGGAGATGCGCCGGCGGCGGGGCCGTTCGGATCATCTGTGCGACGGGCCCGGCAAGCTGGCCCAGGCTCTGGGGGTGACCGGCGAGCACGACGGCACCTCGCTCCTCGAGGGACCGGTGCGCTTGCTGGGTGACCCGCCGCCGGGGCGGCGCATTGTGGCCGGGCCGAGGGTGGGCATCTCCCGGGCCGCCGACCGTCCATGGAGGTTCCGGATGGTGGAGCCCGGGCCCTAGCGGCCGCGCCGATGGGGGGAGGGGAGCCGGCCCCGCCTGCCCGGCCCTCGCCCGAAGGCGCAGGCGCTTCGGGCGGATTGGATCAGACGGCGGGCGAAGCCCACCACCCATCCGCCCGGGCCCCTCAGGGGTTGACCAGGAGAGTGATCGTGTCGGTGTCGCCGGGGGGCAGGCCGGCCGTCGGGGACTGCGACCAGGCGCGGCCCCGATGGAGGGCGGCGGCGCCGGGGTCCGGTTCGGGGGTTACTACGGTGCGAACCCGGAACCCGTAGGTCTCCAGGGCCTTCCGGGCGTCGCCGGCGAGGAGGCCGAGGACATCGGGGATGGCCGTGCCCGGTTCGGGGCCGACCACGGTGAGAGCGACGCGGGATCCGGGCGCCAGCGGGCTGTCGGAGGCGGGATACTGGGTCACCACCCTTCCCGGGATGCGCCCCGGGGCCCCGACCCACTCGGCGGTGGCCTGATACCCGGCTGCCTCCAGCCAGGCGACGGCCTCGGCGAGGTCGCGTCCGGAGACCGCGGGGACGAATCCGGGAGAGGGCAGTTCGACTCCTTCCGGGTGGTGGATGGGGCAGCGAACGGTCGGGGCGCTCTCGGGATGGACGTGGATCGTGGCCACGTGGGCCCGAGGGCACAGGGGCCCGGCGAGGAAGCCGGTGGAGAGGTCGATCTGCACTGCTACCAGGTCGGCGGAGTCGGCGTCCGGGAGATCCCGATACGGGATCCCGGAGAGGGCCCCGGTGGCGAACCGGGCCCAGATCTGGGCCGGCCAGGTGCCGCCGGTGATGGTGAAGGGGGTGTGCGGGGCCTCCATGGGGCGATCGCCCCGGGGGAACCCGAGCCAGACGGCGGCGGACAACTCCGGGGTGTAGCCGACGAACCAGGCGTCGTACTGGCCTTCGGTGGTGCCCGTCTTTCCCGCCACCGGGCGGCCGATCCTGGCCTGCTGGCCCGTCCCCCGCGTCACGACCTCGGTGAGGGCGGCGGTCACCTCCTCGGCGATGGAGGGGTCCATCGCCTTGCGGATGGTGGGCACCGCCTGGAAGAGCACCCGGCCGGAGGGGTCCTCGATCCGGGTGACCAGGACGGGGTCGATGCGGAGGCCGCCGGCGGCGAAGGTGGCGTAGGCGGAGGCCATTTCGAGGACGGTGACCTCCTGGGTGCCCAGCGCCAGCGAGGGCAGGGCCTCCAGTGGCGAGGTGATCCCGGCGGCCCGGGCCAGGGCGACGACGTCGGAGGGGTCGAGGAGGTTCATCAGCCGCGCGTAGACCACGTTCACCGAGAACACGGTCGCCTCGAGGAGGGTGAGGTTGGGGTAGGCGAGCCGGTTGTAGTTCTCCACGCGCCAGCGACCGGCGGGGGTCTGGACGACCGCCGAGCGCCCCCCCTCGAACTCGGAGTCGAGCCCGATGCCGGCCTGCAGGGCCGCGGCGAGAGCGAAGGGCTTGAAGGCGGAGCCGGGCTGGCGACGCCCGAGAGTGGCCAGGTTGAACTGGGCCACCGGGTCGTCGGGGTCGTAGTAGTCGGCGCCGCCGACGAGGGCCAGCACGTGGCCGGTGCGCGGGTCGACCGCGGCCAGGGCGGCCGAGGGGCCGCCGGCGGGAACCACCGAGGCGACCGCAGCCTCCGCCGCCAATTGGGCTGCCGTATCCAGGGTGGTGTAGACGCGGAGGCCGCCCGTGGTAAGGGCGGTGAAGCGATCCTCAGGGGAGGCGCCGAGGGCGGGCTCGGCCAGGAGGCGGCGGCGTACCTCGTCGGTGAAGTAGGGGAAGCGGGAGCGGTCGGCGGCGCCTTCGGGCTGGAGGCGCAGGGGCAGGGCGCCGGCGGCATCGGCTTCGGCCTTCGGTAGCCAGCCCAGATCCACCATCTTGTCGAGCACCGTCTGGCGGCGCGCCACGGCGGCGTTCGGGTACAGGTAGGGGTCGAGGGCGTTCGGCCGGCGGATGAGGCCGGCCAGCAGCGCCGACTCGTCGAGGGTCAGGGCGGACACCTCTTTGCCGAAGTAGCGGCGGGCGGCGGCTCCGACGCCGTAGGCCCCGTTCCCGAGGAAGACGGTGTTGACGTACCTCTCGAAGACCTCCTGCTTGCTCAGGGTCTTCTCGACTCCCAGTGCCAAGGACACTTCCCGCATCTTGCGATCGAGGCTCACCTCCGGCGTCAGCAGCGCGTTCTTGACGTACTGCTGGGTGATGGTGGAGCCGCCCTGGACGACCTCGCCTGCGGCGAGATCGGCCTGCACCGCCCGCACCACGGCGCGGAGGTCGACGCCCGGGTGGACCCAGAATCGCTGGTCTTCGATGGCCACCACGGCATCGACCAGATGGCGGGGGAGCTGGTCATAGCGCACCAGCACCCGGTCTTCGCCCGCGTGCCATTCGGTGAGCGCCGTCCCGTCGGCGGCGTACACCACGCTGGTGAGGCTGCCCGCTCCTATGCCCGGATCCTCGATGGGCTCTACAGCGCAGGCGGCGGCTAACAGCGCTATCACCAGCACGCCCGCCGCGCGGCGAGACATCTAGGGTGTCCTGGTGTCGACTAGTGCGCGCGAAGGGTAGCGGGGCAAGCGCGCGGAGCGCGGGATTTATCCACAGGCGGCGGGGCCTCAGCGAAAGCGCGCCAGGAAGTGCCGCTTCTTGCCCACCCGCAGCACGACCGTGGAGGTGCCCACCAGGTCGGCGGGGCCGATCCGGGCAGCGGCGTCTTCGACGCGCCGGTTGTTGAGGCTCACGGCGCCCTGTTCCACCAGGCGGCGGGCCTCGCCGCGGGACTTCGCCGCCCCGGCAGCGATCATGAGGTCGGTGAGGTGGAGGCCCGCCTCGAGGCGGTCGCGGGGCAGATCGACCGTCGGGGCAGTGTCGAAGGCGTCGGCCAGGGTCCGGTCGTCCAGGCCGGCCAAGGGCTCGTCGCCGAAGAGAGCCCGACTGGCTCGCTCCGCCTGTCGAACTCCCCCCTCCCCGTGAACGATGCGGGTGACCTCCGCGGCCAGCGCCCGTTGCGCCGGCCGGGCCGCCGGGTTCTCCCCCTGGGCGGCCTCGAGGGAGGCGATCTCCTCGAGCGGCAGGAAGGTGAACAGCCGCAGGAACCGACCGGCGTCGGCGTCGGGCACGTTGAAGAACCACTGGTAGAAGGCGTAGGGCGAGGTGAGGGCGGCGTCGAGCCAGACGGCCTCGCCGGTCGACTTGGAGAACTTCCGGCCGTCGGAGCGCTCCACGAGCGGCCACACCAGGCCGAAAACCCGGGCGCCGTGCAGCCGGCGGGTGAGGTCGATGCCGGCGGTGATATTGCCCCACTGGTCCGACCCCCCGGCCTGGAGGCGGCAGCCGTGAGCGGCGTACAGGTGGGCGAAGTCGTAGGCCTGCAGCAACTGGTAGGAGAACTCGGTGAACGAGATGCCGTGCTCGCGCTCTTCGAGGCGCCGGCGCACCGACTCGCGCGCGATCATGGCGTTGACCGAGAAGTGCTTGCCGACGTCGCGCAAGAACTCGATGAAGCCGAACCGGCCGAGCCACTCGTGGTTGTCGAGGAGGAGGCCGTCGGTCAGGTCCAGGACGCGGGCCAGCTGCCGGCGAATGCCGTCGAGGTTGCCGCGGAGCCGATCCTCGTCGAGGAGTTCGCGCTCCTCGTCGCGGAAGGAGGGGTCGCCGATCCGGCCGGTCCCCCCGCCGACGACGGCGATGGGGCGGTGGCCCGCCCGCTGCAGCCAGGCCATGGCGATCATGCCCATGAGATGGCCGATGTGGAGGGAGGCGGCGGTGGGATCGAAGCCGACGTAGAAGGTGACGCGCTCCTCGGCGAGGAGCCGGCCGAGGGCACCCTCGTCGGTCACCGCGTGCACGAAGCCGCGAGAGCGAAGTGAGTGGAGGGAGTCGAGGGCGTCGGTCACGGGGCGCGACGGTAGCCTAGTGCCGGGGCGTCGGCCAGCCACCGGCGCCGCCGCGGTTGTGTCTTGACCTGGACGGGCAGAGCGGCTAGGGTTACGTGCCGCACCTGAGGCGTGTCCTCGCGGGCGACGCCTGGGTGGCTGACATCCCGGCTCCTTGACAACTGAACAGTGTGTCAACAGCCAGTCGAGCCCTCCGCGGGCGGCTTCGTGCCGTCTGTGGTCGGTCGTACTTCAAGTGCACCGCGCTACCAAGACGCGGTGCGGGCGGGTGAATGGTTTGGCCAAAGACCCGCCTTCAGACTCACACACGGATTCCGGCCTCAGGGCCGAGATCTACGTTGGAGAGTTTGATCCTGGCTCAGGACGAACGCTGGCGGCGTGCTTAATGCATGCAAGTCGAACGAGGCCCCACCGACGGGTAACCGTCGCGGGGTCCTAGTGGCGAACGGGTGAGTAACACGTGAGGAACCTGCCCCGGAGTCCGGGATAGCCCAGGGAAACCTGGATTAATACCGGATGCCCTCGGTCAGTCGCATGTCCGATCGAGGAAAAGTCCGCTGCTCCGGGATGGCCTCGCGGCCTATCAGCTTGTTGGTGAGGTAACGGCTCACCAAGGCAACGACGGGTAGCTGGTCTGAGAGGACGAACAGCCACACTGGGACTGAGACACGGCCCAGACTCCTACGGGAGGCAGCAGCAGGGAATATTGCACAATGGGCGAAAGCCTGATGCAGCGACGCCGCGTGAGGGATGAAGGCCTCCGGGTCGTAAACCTCTTTCAGGAGGGACGAAGCGCAAGTGACGGTACCTCCAGAAGAAGCCCCGGCCAACTACGTGCCAGCAGCCGCGGTAATACGTAGGGGGCAAGCGTTGTCCGGATTCATTGGGCGTAAAGAGCTCGTAGGCGGCTCGGTAAGTCGGCCGTGAAATCCCGGGGCTCAACTCCGGGAGGCCGGTCGATACTGCCGTGGCTAGGGTCCGGTAGAGGAGAGTGGAATTCCCGGTGTAGCGGTGAAATGCGCAGATATCGGGAGGAACACCAGTAGCGAAGGCGGCTCTCTGGGCCGGTACCGACGCTGAGGAGCGAAAGCTAGGGGAGCAAACAGGATTAGATACCCTGGTAGTCCTAGCCGTAAACGTTGGGCACTAGGTGTGGCGGATTGATTGACATCTGCCGTGCCGCAGCTAACGCATTAAGTGCCCCGCCTGGGGAGTACGGTCGCAAGGCTAGAACTCAAAGGAATTGACGGGGCCCCGCACAAGCGGCGGAGCATGCGGCTCAATTCGATGAAACCCGAAGAACCTCACCTGGACTTGACATCACGGGAAAAGCCGTGGAAACACGGTGTGCGTAAGCGTCCGTGACAGGTGGTGCATGGCTGTCGTCAGCTCGTGTCGTGAGATGTTGGGTTAAGTCCCGCAACGAGCGCAACCCCTGTCCTATGTTGCCAGCGGATCATGCCGGGGACTCATAGGAGACTGCCGGGGACAACTCGGAGGAAGGCGGGGATGACGTCAAGTCATCATGCCCCTTATGTCCAGGGCTGCACGCATGCTACAATGGCGAGTACAACGGGCTGCGATCCCGCGAGGGGGAGCCAATCCCTTAAAACTCGTCTCAGTTCGGATTGGAGTCTGCAACTCGACTCCATGAAGCCGGAGTCGCTAGTAATCGCGGATCAGCTATGCCGCGGTGAATACGTTCTCGGGGCTTGTACACACCGCCCGTCACATCACGAAAGTCGGCAACACCCGAAGTCAGTGGCCCAACCCCTCGGGGAGGGAGCTGCCGAAGGTGGGGTCGGCGATTGGGATGAAGTCGTAACAAGGTAGCCGTACGGGAACGTGCGGCTGGATCACCTCCTTTCTAAGGAGCTCACTGAGGCCTTTCGGCCTCGAGCACCCAGTCAATGCGACGGCTGAAACGAGCGGCCTTCGGGTCGGTCGGACACACTGTTCAGTCGTGAGGGAGCGGGGAAACCCGATTCCTCCGGCACCTTGAGAACTGCATAGCGAGCACAAGCGTCTTGGATTCTACCAACAAGCTACTAAGGGTCTACGGTGGATGCCTTGGCGCTGGGAGCCGATGAAGGACGTGGCAGGCTGCGATAAGCCTCGGTGAGCCGTCAAGCAGGCTTTGACCCGGGGATGTCCGAATGGGGAAACCTGGCCGGGGTAATGCCCGGCCGCTCCGGTCTGAACACATAGGGCCGGTTGAGGCAACCGGGGGAATTGAAACATCTCAGTACCCCGAGGAATGGAAAGCAACAGCGACTCCCTGAGTAGCGGCGAGCGAAACGGGATGAGCCTAAACCGACACGGCGTGATAGCCCGGTGGCGTTGCCGTGTCGGGGTCGTGGGACCCACTGAGCAGTGCGCCGGCACTGCTGCGGAGTTACCAAGCCGGGTGCTAGCCGAAGCCTCCTGGAAAGGAGGGCCACAGAAGGTAACAGCCCTGTAGGCGAAAGCGCACCGGCCTCCGTGTGGAGTTCCCAAGTAGCACGGGGCACGTGAAATCCCGTGTGAATCTGCGAGGACCACCTCGTAAGGCTAAGTACTACCCAGCGACCGATAGTGAACCAGTACCGTGAGGGAAAGGTGAAAAGCACCCCGGTGAGGGGAGTGAAATAGAACCTGAAACCGTGGACCTACAAGCAGTCGGAGGGCTCCTTCGGGGGCCTGACGGCCTGCCTTTTGAAGAATGAGCCGGCGAGTTAGCGGTACGTGGCAAGGTTAAGGCGAGAGCCGTAGCCGCAGCGAAAGCGAGTCTGAATAGGGCGTCTAGTCGCGTGCTCTAGACCCGAAGCCGAGTGATCTATCCATGGGCAGGGTGAACCGAGGGTAAGACCTCGCGAAGGCCCGAACCCACCAGGGTTGAAAACCTGGGGGATGACCTGTGGATAGGGGTGAAAGGCCAAACAAACTCGGCGATAGCTGGTTCTCCCCGAAATAGCTTTAGGGCTAGCGTCGCGCATTCCACCGTGGAGGTAGAGCACCGATTGGGCTAGGGGGCCTACAAGCTTACCGATCTCAGTCGAACTCCGAATGCCATGGTGCCACAGCGCGGCAGTCAGACCGTGGGGGATGAGCCTCACTGGTCAAAAGGGAAACAGCCCAGATCGCCAGCTAAGGTCCCAAAGTCTGGACTAAGTGGGGAACGATGTGGAATTGCTCAGACAGCCAGGAGGTTGGCTTAGAAGCAGCCATCCTTCAAAGAGTGCGTAATAGCTCACTGGTCGAGTGGTTCTGCGCGGAAAATGTAACGGGGCTCAAGTCCAGCACCGAAGCTGCGGGATTCCGCCATCAGCCAGGCCTGTTCCTTTCGGGGGACGGGTCCAGGCGGCGGGATCGGTAGGGGAGCGTCGAGCAGCCAGCGAAGCGGCGGCGGGAGCCAGCCGTGGAGGCTGCTGGAGTGCGAATGCCGGCATGAGTAGCGAATGGGGAGTGAGAATCTCCCCCGCCGAATGTCCAAGGTTTCCTGGGGAAGGCTCGTCCGCCCAGGGTTAGTCGGGACCTAAGGCGAGGCCGCGAGGCGTAGTCGATGGACAACTGGTTGATATTCCAGTACCACCATGTGCGCGCCACGGCCGACCCCGGCCTGCTAAGGAAAGCCCTTCGGGGCCTACCGAACCGGCCGGCACTAGGCCAGCGATGGGGTGACGCGGAAGGGTAAGCAGACCCGGGCGTTGGTTGACCCGGGGCAAGCGTGTAGGGCGGGGTCCAGGCAAACCCGGACCCCACTAAGCCTGAGGCGTGATGCCGATCCGCTTTAGGAGAAGCTGCCGAACGCCCATGCCGCCGAGAAAAGCCTCTAGCGAGTGCACAAGGTGCCCGTACCCCAAACCGACACAGGTGGACAGGTAGAGAATACCAAGGCGAGCGAGAGAACCGTGGTTAAGGAACTCGGCAAAATCGCCCCGTAACTTAGGGAGAAGGGGCGCCTCGGTAGGGTGAGAGCGTTTCGCATGCTCGAGCCCGAGGAGGCCGCAGTGACTCGGCCCAAGCGACTGTTTACTAAAAACACAGGAGCGTGCTAAGTCGCAAGACGCTGTATACGCTCTGACGCCTGCCCGGTGCCGGAAGGTCAAGGGGAGGGGTTAGCCACTTCGGTGGCGAAGCTCTGAACCTAAGCCCCGGTAAACGGCGGCGGTAACTATAACCGTCGGTTAGCGACCTGGCGGTTGCAAAACCTGGCTGTATGCTGGGACATCCGGGAATCCGGAGGTACTCATTACTGTCAGTGCCGTGCGATACGGTGCCGGCATGATGAGTGACAATCCTTCCGGTGCGGACTATCAGCAGGAAACTCAGGAATCGGCTCTCGACCCGAACTGGCTCTGTGGGTTCGTCGACGGAGAGGGATGCTTCTCCGTGTCGATCCACCGGAATCCGGGTGCGAAGATGACCAACGGGTGGCAGCTTCAGGCTGTCTTCCAGGTCTACCAGCACGAGCGCGGTCGGGAGGCACTCGAACGAATCCGGCGGCTCTTCGGATGCGGATTCATCCGGCAGAAGGGACCGAAGAGCTCGGTATTGACCTTTGAAGTGCGCAGGATGTCCGATCTGGAACGGTGCGTAGTGCCGTTCTTCGAGAGGCATCCTCTCATCGTCAAGCGTCAGGACTTCGAGACTTTCGCTCTCATCGTGAGGGCAATGCGCAAGAAGGAACACCTCGTGAGAGCAGGATTCGAACGCCTGATCCGGCTGGCCTACACCATGAACGGAGTGGGAAAGCAGCGGGCGCGAACCCTGGATCAGATTCTGGCAGGATCCTCAGAGACTGTACGCCAGGCGCCCTTGTGAAGGGCGATGAGACAGTCCGACCCTCATGGCGACATGAGGAGCCAGGCAGAAATGACCTGGCCACCTCGCCTGCGAACATCACGGGCAGGTAGTAACAAATGTGCCTAAGGTAGCGAAATTCCTTGTCGGGTAAGTTCCGACCTGCACGAATGGCGTAACGATTTGGGCGCTGTCTCAACCACGGACTCGGCGAAATTGCAGTGTGAGTGAAGATGCTCACTTCCTGCGACAGGACGGAAAGACCCCGGGACCTTTACTGCAGCTTGGCATTGGAGTCTGGTGTGGCATGTGTAGGATAGGTGGGAGACTTGGAAGCAGCGGCGCTAGCCGTTGTGGAGTCAGCGTTGAAATACCACCCTTGGCATATCGGGCTTCTAACCTCGGTCCGTTATCCGGATTAGGGACGGTGCCTGGCGGGCAGTTTCACTGGGGTGGTGGCCTCCCAAAATGTAACGGAGGCGCCCAAAGGTTCCCTCAGTCTGGTCGGCAATCAGACGGCGAGTGTAAGGGCACAAGGGAGCTTGACTGCAAGACCTACGAGTCGAGCAGATGCGAAAGCAGGGCCTAGTGATCCTACGGCGGCATGTGGAAGCGCCGTGGCTCATCGGCTAAAAGGTACCCCGGGGATAACAGGCTAATCTTGCCCAAGAGTCCATATCGACGGCAAGGGTTGGCACCTCGATGTCGGCCCGTCGCATCCTGGGGCTGAAGCAGGTCCCAAGGGTCGGGCTGTTCGCCCGTTAAAGCGGTACGCGAGCTGGGTTTAGAACGTCGTGAGACAGTTCGGTCCCTATCCGTCGCAGGCGCAGGAGGTTTGAGGAGACCTATCCCCAGTACGAGAGGACCGGGATGGACGTACCTCTGGTGTGCCAGTTGTCCTGCCAAGGGCACTGCTGGTTGGCTATGTACGGCACGGATAAGCGCTGAAGGCATCTAAGTGCGAAGCCGGCTCCAAGATGAGACCTCCCACCGTTCGCGGGTAAGGCCCCTGGCAGAACACCAGGTTGATAGGCCGGAGGTGGAAGCGCAGCAATGCGTTGAGCCGACCGGTACTAATCGGCCGAGGGCTTGTGAATTCAGACGTGAGTGCTCGCTATGGAGTGCTCGGGGTGCCGAGCACGCGAGATTTCCGGTGGCTATAGCGGCGAGGAACCACCCGTTCCCATTCCGAACACGGAAGTTAAGCTTGCCTGCGCCGATGGTACTTGGGGTGTAGACCCCCGGGAGAGTAGGTCGCCGCCGGTTCTTGGACGAAGGGTCGCCGCGAGGCGGCCCTTCGTCGCGTCCGGGGAGGCCCGGGGTGCCGGTACGATGTCCGCATGAGTTCCCGTGATCGCGACCCACGAGGCAGGGCCAGGGCCGGTGGGAGCGCGGCCGGAAGGCCGCGGCCGGGTTACGACCGGGGCCGGGCGTCCGGCGGGCACAGCGGGCGCGGGGAGGGCCTCACGGGACGGCCCAGCGCAGGGACGGGGCGCCAGGAGGGTGGCGGCGGGCTGCCGGGGTGGCTGCTCGAGGAGCTTGCCCGGGTCACGTCGGGCCGTCGGGTGGCGGCGGCGCGGCTGGAATTGGAAGAGGCGGCGGCGGCGTTCGTGGCCGGGAGGTATGCCAAGGCGCGGCGCCACGCCGAAGAGGCCAAGGCGCTGACGCCTCGGCTGCCGGCCGTCCGGGAGGTGCTCGGCCTGGCGGCGTACCGGATCGGGCGCTGGGAGCAGGCGTTGGCGGAGTTGCGGACCTACCGGAGGTTGAGCGGGGACAGCACGCACCTGCCGGTGGAAATGGACACGCTGCGGGCCCTGGGGCGATCCGAGGAGGTGGAGGCCGCCTACGCGCTCCTTCGCCGGCTGGGGGGGAGCAAGGCGGCGCTCGATGAAGGCCGGGTGGTGTATGCCTCTCACCTGCTGGATGGGGACCGGGCGCGTGAGGCCTGGGAGTTGACCCGGCCGGCGAACCTCAAAGCCCGGCCCACAGAAGGTGAGTTGCGGGTGTGGTACGTGGCGGCGAGGGCCGCGGCGCGGCTGGGTGACCGGTCGGGCAGCCGGCGGCTCTACCAGGCCATCGCGGAGAGCGATCCCGGCTTTCCGGGCCTCGACGAACTCGAGGCGGCCCTCGGGGCCTGAGATACCGGCGTCAGGGGGAGGGCCGCCGCTCCAGCCAGCGGCGCAGGCCGGCGGGCTGCATGTCCCAGAATGTGGAGTCGTCGTACTTGGCGATCTCCTCCTCGGGGAGGCCCAGCGCCCTGAGCCCGGCGAGCGCCCAGGAGCGATAGGCAGCCGCCTCATCCTCTGCCGGGGCGGTGCCTTCGATCCACGCCACCGCCTCCCACAGTCGCTGCTCCGCTTGGGCGAGGGCCGCCTGGGGGTCGGGGTGAAGCCCGAAGTGGGCCAGGCCGAGGAAGGCCGGGCGGCGGGCGGCGATACGGTGCAGTTGCTCGGTGATGAGGACCGGATCGAAGTCGGGGGGCGGGGTGTCGGGCTGCACCGCGTGGCCGTGAGGGAAGGCCACGCCGATCTCGTCGCCCACCAGGCAGGCTCCGGTCTCTGCCTCGAGGTAGACCAGGTGGTGCTTGGCATGCCCGGGGGTGTACAGCACCTCGAGCGCCCGGCTCCCGCCGAGGCGGAGGCGGTCTCCCTCGTCGAGGACGACGAGTCGGGCCGGGTCGAGAGGCTCCATGGGCCCCCAGTAGCGACGCATCCCCTCCTCGCCGTAGATGCGGGTGGCGGAAGCCAGGAGGCGCGCCGGATCGACCAGGTGCGGGGCCCCGCGGGTGTGAACCGCCACCCGGGCTTGCGGGAACCGGGCGGCGAAGTGGCCGGCCCCTCCGGCGTGGTCCAGGTGGATGTGGGTCACCGCCAGGGTGCCGATGTCGTCGATCCCCAGGTGGTCGAGCGCAGCGAAGAGATGGGCGATGGAGGACGAGGGGCCGCATTCCACCAGCACTCTCTCGGGTGTGTCGAACAGGTAGCAGGCGAGGCGCTCCGGCTGATCGTGCATCAAGGCGTCGATCAGGTACAGGTCGTGGCCCAGGGGGGTTACGGCGACGTCGGGCATGACGGCGAGGTTACCCGTCCGGGACGGCGCGGCGGTGGCGGCCGAAAGGCCGAGGGAGGGGGTCGGCGGCGGCGCGATGGGGCCGGAGCGCTGAGGCGGCGAGCCGGGCCCGCTCGGGGTCGGCGGAGTAGGGCGCGTTCGTGTCACCCCTCCGGCATACCTTGAGCCTCGCCCCCCGAATTCCCCAGGAAGGTGCCAAGGTGGATCTGAACCTCGTAGTCCTGTGCGGTCGCCTGGCCGCCCCCGTCGAGATACGGCAGTTCGAGAGCGGCAGCCGGCTGGCCCGCTATCTGGTCACCGTTCGGTCCGAAGAGCCGCGCCGGGTGGACGTCGTCCCGGTGACGCTGTGGGACCCCCCGGCGGAACTGGTCGACGCAGAACCCGCTCCCGGGCGGCCGGTGTGGGTGGCCGGGTCGGTGCAACGGCGCTTCTGGAGCGGGGCCGAAGGCCGCCGCAGCCGGCTGGAGGTAGTGGCCGATCAGGTCTGCCTGCGCTCGGAGGCGGGCGCCGACTGACGCGCCGGGGGTGCTGCAGGGTCGGCCGCTCCGAGGGCCTCCGCTTCCGGCGGGGGCCCTCGGAGGATCAACCTATGACGTGGCCGGGTCCATCAGGCCCCAACGGCGGCGGATGGCCCGGTCGAGGGTGCCGAAGAAGAGCGAGTCCACGGCGATGCCGATGATCAGGATCAGCAGCATGGTGGCCATCAGGCCGGGGGCATCGGCCAAGTCGCGAGCCACCTGCAACTGCACTCCGATCGACTGCTTGCGAGCGATGATGACCAGCAACTCCCCGGCCATCAGGCTGCGCCAGGCGAACGACCAGCCCTGCTTCATCCCGGCGACGAATCCGGGGAGCGAGGCGGGGAGGATCACATAGCGGTACAGGGCGAGTCGGCGTGCTCCCAGGACCCGGCCCGCCCGCAGCAGCAGCGGCGGGATGTGGTCGGCCCCGGTGATCAACCCGTTGGCGATGGCCGGGGCGGCTCCGAGGATGATCACGAACAGGATGGCCGACTCCGAGAGCTTGAAGATCAGGATGGCCAGGGGGAACCAGGCGATGGACGGCATGGTCTGCAGCCCGGTGATCAGCGACCCGGTGGCGACCCGCAGCAGCTTGACGCGCGACACCAGGCTGCCGATGGCCGTGCCCACCAGGACGGCGAGGGTGTAGCCCACCAGCGCCCGACGCAGGGTGATGCCGGCCGCCGTCATCAAGGTGCCGTCGCCGACGCGTCGTCCCAACTCCGAGAGGACCGTCCAAGGGTGGGGAAGGACGTAGGTGGGTTTCCAGCCCGACCAGACCACCGCCTGCCACAGGCCGAGGGCGAGGGCCAGAGCCGCGATCTTGGGCCAGAAGCCGGCCCAGAGGCGGACGGCCCGTCGGACCCTGGGTGCTTTGGGCAGATCGAGGGCATCGAGTCCGGCTACCTCCTCGGTGAGACGATCACGCGTGGCCATGGCGGCGCACCTCCACGCTCAGCTGTTCGGTGATTTCCCCGGCCAGCGCCGATACTGCCGGGGTCTCGATGCGCCGGGGCCGGGGGATGTCGACCCGGAACGACGCCGACAGCCGCCCCGGGCGGGAGGTCAGCACCAGCACGCGGTCCGCCAGTCGCACCGCCTCGCGCACATTGTGGGTGACGAAGAGCACGGTGAAGCGGCGCTCCGTCCACAGCCGTTCGAGTTCGGCGTGCAGCAGGTCGCGGGTCATGGCGTCGAGAGAGCCGAAGGGTTCGTCCATGAGCATCACGTCGGCGTTCTGCGCCAGGGCCCGCGCCAGGGCGACTCGCTGGCGCATGCCGCCCGACAACTCGTGGGGCCGGCGAGAGGCGAAACCCTCCAGATGCACCATCTCCAGCAGCGAGGTCACCAGAGGCCGGCGCTCGGCCCGGCCCACCCCCCGCAGGCGCAGCGCCAGAGCGACGTTGCCCGCCACCGTCAGCCATGGGAACAGGGCCGCCTCCTGGAACATGAGCCCGGTGCGGCCCTCGACGGCGATGGAGCCCGCCGTGGGGGAGTCCAGGCCGGCGAGCATGTGGAGCAGGGTGCTCTTGCCGCACCCGGAGGCTCCTACCAGGCAGACGAACTCCCCCCGGTCGACCTGGAGGGTCAACCGGTCGAGGGCCTGCACCGCCTCGGGGCCGTGGCCGAAGATCTTGCTGACTGCGTCGACCCGGACCGCGGCTTCTGCGGCCTTCGTGTGAGCCGCAGGACCATGGGAGAGGGTGGCGGTCACAGGCCGGCCACCGGTGCTTGGCCCCCCTCGGCGAGGAGGCGGTTGAGGATATCGAGGGCGTAGATGCCGGTCAGGTCGACCGGCTTCAGCAGACCGGCGGTCACGGCATCGTCCGCCGACTCTTGCAGGGACGAAGCGATCGGATCCCAGGTGAAGTCCAGGGTCTCCCAGGCGCCGGCGATGACCGGGTCGGGGAGACGCTTCCCCGTGATCTCCTCGATCTGGTCGTTGACGATCTGCTGCGCTTCGTCGGGGCTCTCGTTGCAGAAGGCGATGGCGGCCAGGTCGGCGCGGACCACCGCTTCGACCAGGTCGGGGTGTTGCTCGAGAAAGGCGGTGCGCACGATGAGGTGAGTGGTGACGAACCGGCCGCCGGGCCACAGGTCGCGCTCGTCGACCAGGACCACCCCGCCCCCCTCTTGAATGAGGCGTGTCGCCCAGGGCTCGGGCACCCAGGCCCCGTCGATGTCGCCGGCCTGGAAAGCGCGCAGGGTGTCGGGATTGGCCTGGGGGATGACGGCGACGTCTCCGCCTCCGGCTACGTCGTAGGTGAGGCCCTGGTCGGTCAGCCAGGCGCGCAGGGCGACATCCTGGGTGTTGCCCAGCGCCGGCGTGGCCAGGGAGGCCCCGACCAGGTCCGCGGGTCGGGTGATGCCGGGGCGGACGATCAGGAAGGCGCCGCCGGAGGTGGACCCGGCCACGATGCGGATGGCCGTGCCGTTGGATTGGGCGAACCCGTTGATCGCCGGGTTGGGCCCGATGAAGGTCATGTCGATCCCCCCGCCGAACATGGCTTCGATGGCCTCGCCGCCGGCATTGAAGTAGCTGAGTTCGAGTTTGACCCCGGGGCCGAGGGCCTCCTGGAAGAGGCCCCGCCCGAGGCCGACCAGGGCCGGGGCGTGGGTCACGTTGGGGAACATGCCCAGGCGCACGGTGCCGGTCAGGGTGCCCGCACCGTTCCCGTCGGGGACGGCGGTGGTGGCGCCACTGCCGCCGCCGCAGGCGGCGACGGCCAGGGCGAGCACCGCCGCCAGGGCCGGGGCCAGGCGGCGGACGAACCTTGCGGTCATACGGGAAGCCTCCTGCATGGGCAATACAGAGCAAGTCGATCAACTCGCTCCGCTTTAGTCTATTGGGAGACTACACCCCGGGTCGATCTCGTCAAGTCGACGGGCGGAGAAGAGACCGGCTCAGTAAGGCGGCCAGGGGAGCGGGTGACGGTCCGGCGGCGGGCGGGGATGCACCGGCCGATGCCACAGGGCGTCGGCTCGTCCCTCCAGCGCCGCCGCCTCCGCCTCGCCGAGGGACGAAGCCACCTCCTCGCTCAGGCCCGAGTCGAGCATCGCTCTCAGCCGGTCGAGGGAGGGGAGCAGGGCCCGAGGGACGCGGCGGCCGGCGAAGCCCCAGAGAACGGTGCGCAGTTTCGCCTCCGGATGGAAGGTGAGGCCCTGGTCGATGGCCCACAGACGGCCCGTGCCGGCCTCGAGGAGCAGGTGCCCCGCCTTGCGGTCGGCGTTGTTCAGCACCAGGTCCAGGAGGGCCACGGGCCAGAGCGACTCGTCGGCGGTGGCGATGAGGTCGATGGGGGCGGACGGCGCCGCCTGCTCGATGAAGCGCTGCACCGCGCCGGGTCCCAGGGGCCCATCGGCGAAGGATGTCTCGGGCACCACGCCCAGGCCCATTGCCTCGGAGACCCGAAAGGCCAGAACCTCGCGTGCCGCCAGCGTGACCGGATCGAAGTCCCACAGGGGTCGGATTCCGGCGGTTGGCTTGTAGACGACGAGGCGCCCACCGGAGCGAGCCAGCAGAGTGAGGTTCGAGGCGCCGGCGAAGCGGCCGACGACCTCGTCCACCAACGCCGCCGGCGGGCCGGTCACCGGCGGCGCAGGTCCCCGTTGCCGCCCGGGCAGGCGTGCCCGTCGGGGTCCAGGGGCAGCCCGCACAGGCGGCAGGGCGGACGGCCGGCGGCCACGACCTCCAGAGCCTGCCGCGCCATGGCGGCGAACACCTCGGCCGGTACGGTGAAGGCCACCGGTTCGGGCCCGTCGGCCGGCGAGAGGAGGACGACGATCTCGTCCCCGTCGGTGCCCAGGCCGATCTCGGCGACGCGGAAGGTGGGTTCCCCAGGGGGCCCCGGGGAGGGCCCAGGGCCGCCGCCGGCTTCGGCACCGGCGAGTTCGAGGCCGTGGGCGGCGAGCGCGGCCACCTGCTCCTTCTCGAGGAGGAAGCACTCGCGATCCTCGGCAGATCCCACTTCCAGGTAGAAGATGCGCCGGCCGGGTGGCCCAACGGCCCCGGCGGCGAGGTGCCCCACCCGACCCAGAGAGCGCATCAGGTGCCTCCGGGCGTGAGGTTGAGTTCGCGGAGCGTCGGCGGGCCGTGGGGAGGCAGGTCCAGGATGGAGAGCGAGGCGGGGTCCACGGCCAGGCGGGAGTAGAGGTCCAGGGGCACTCCCAGGTGGTGGGCCAGGATGAAGCGCACGACGTCCCCGTGGGTCACCAGGGCGAGCGCGGAGCCGGGATGACGGCCGGCCAGGGCCTCGGCGGCCTGCACCGCCCGGGCCTGGGCGGCGCGCAGCGACTCGCCCTCGGGAAAGGCGAAGCGCGCCGGGGTGGTCTGCAGCAGCCGCCAGGCAGCGGTACGGCGCAGCGCCGCCAGGGGTCGCCCCGCCCAGGCGCCGTAGTCGATCTCGGTGAGGCCGCCGTGGGCCACGGGGCGCAGTCCGTGCGGTGCGGCGACGAGCGCTGCCGTTTGACGGCAGCGCAGGACCGGCGAGGTGTAGACGGCCGCCAGCGGCTCCTCGGCCAGGTGGCGCGCCGCGGCGCCGGCGGCCCGGCGGCCCCGGGGGCTGATCTCCACGCCGGGGAGGCGGCCGGTGAGCCGCCGGCCGGTCTCGGCGGTGGGGGCGTGGCGGATGAGGATGAGCCGGGTCACCCCCGTCAGCCTACCGAGCCGGCGGTGCCACGGGGCGGTAGCCTGGGCGGGTGCTCATCGGCCCGACCGAGTTCCTGCGCATCGCCGCCGATCACCTGCGCCTGGCCATCCTGGGCAAGGCGGCGGCCGCTCCGGTAGACGCCGACCTCCTCGCCGTCGAACTCCACGAAGACCCTCGCCGGGTGCGGCGCGAGGTAGGCCGCCTGGTGGCCACGGGCTTGCTGGGCCGGGACCTGAGGCTCGACCGGGGCGTTCTGCAGCGCATCGCCCGGGCGCTGCCCCAGGCCGCGCCGGCAGACCCGGTGCTGCTGGAAGGGCCGTGGACTGCAGAGGAGGCCCGCCAACTGGCGCAGTTCTTCTCGGGCTCTCGCCTGGCTTCCCTGCCCGCCAATCACGCCAAGCGCCGCCTGGTGTTGGAGCGCCTGGTGCAGGAGTTCGAGCCGGGAGTGCGCTATCCCGAGGTGGCGGTGAACTCGGTGCTGCAGGTCTTCTACCCCGACCACACCACGCTGCGCCGCTACCTGGTGGATGAAGGCTTCCTGACGCGGGCCGAGGGCGTCTACTGGCGAACCGGGGGGAGGGTGGAGCCGCCTACCTCACCATCGTGAGGCGGCGGCCGACGGCTGAGCCACCTTCCCGGCGTGGCAGACTCTCGACTCGATGAGCCACACTCCGCCGTCCTGGGTTGCCGACGCCGTCTTCTATCAGATCTTCCCCGATCGCTTCGCTCGCTCGGCCCGGGTCCCGAAGCCCGCCCGGCTGGAAGCCTGGGATGTCCCGCCGACGCGTCACGGGTACAAGGGCGGGGACTTGCTGGGAGTGGTGGAGCGTCTGGGCTGGCTGGCCGATCTGGGGATCACCGGCCTGTACCTCAACCCGATCTTCCAGTCGGCCTCCAACCACCGCTACCACGCCTACGACTACCTGTCGGTCGATCCCCTGCTGGGGGGCAACGCGGCCTTCGACACTCTCATCCGGGCGGCGCATGAGCGGGGGATGCGGGTGGTGCTCGACGGAGTCTTCAACCACACCGGGCGCGGCTTCTTCCCGTTCCACGACGTCCTCGAGAACGGGGCCGACTCCCCTTACCTCGATTGGTTCACCATCCACGGGATGCCGGTGAACGCCTACGACCTGAGCCGCCCTCCCGACTACGAGGCCTGGTGGCGCCTCCACGCCCTGCCCAAGCTGAACACGGGCAACCCGGAGGTGCGGGAGTACCTGATGAGGGTGGCCGAGCATTGGATCCAGCGCGGGGCCGACGGCTGGCGGCTCGATGTGCCCGAGGAGATCACCACGCCGGGCTTCTGGGAGGAGTTCCGCTCCCGGGTGAAGGCGGTCAATCCCGAGGCCTACCTGGTGGGGGAGATCTGGCACCCGGCGCCGGAGTGGACGGTGTCGGGGGAGCGCTTCGACGGGGTGATGAACTACGTGCTGACCGAGGCGGTCCTGCGGTTCGCTGCCGGGGAGCGGATCGACCCGGCGGTGGTGGCCCCGGTGAACCTCACCCTGCAGCCGCCCTTTGGTGCGGCCGGGTACCGGGAGGCGGTGGATCGCCTGCTGGCCACCTACCCCGGGGAGGCCCAGCGCGGGAACCTGAACCTGCTCGGCTCGCACGACACGCCGCGAGTGCTGAGCATGGTGGGGGAGGATCGGGACGCGGTGATCCTGGCGGCAGTGCTGCTGTTCACCTTCACCGGGGCGCCTTGCATCTACTACGGCGACGAGGTCGGCCTGACGGGCCACCACGACCCGGGAGGGCGCGGCGCCTTCCCCTGGGAGCGTCCGGAGACCTGGGATCGAGTCTTGTTGGAGGGGTTCCGCAGCCTGGCCGCCCTGCGGAAGAACCACCCGGCCTTGCGCCGGGGTGGCTACCGCCATCTCGGCGCGGCGGGTGACTGCTACGGGTTCGTTCGGGAAGGGGAGGGCGAGGCCCTCGCCGTGGTGGTCAACGCCGGGAGCACCCCGGCGCGTATGGCCCTCCCGGCGAGCGGCGGCGCCCCCGTTCGCCTGTGGGGCGGGGGAGAGTGGGTCGGGGGAGAGGCGCAGGCCGAAGTGCCGGGCCGAAGCGCCGGGGTGTGGCGGCTCGGGGAAGGCTCGACTGCCACTTGAGAGTGCGACACCGTAGCCTCGCGGTGAGGGTCGAGATCGAGCGGGCGACCGTCGACCCAACATCGAGGCCCGGCCCGGGGCGGCTATCGGGTGGGCCGAGAGTAGGGTGCGAGGCGGAGGTAGCGATGGGCGACGTGGCCGGCGGCGACGACGAGTGGCGGGGACGACTCAGCTCCGAGCAGTACCAGGTGCTGCGGTGCAGCGCGACCGAGCCTCCCTTCACCGGCGCCTATTGGGCTGCCAAGGACGCCGGGACCTACCACTGCGCGGGCTGCGGGGCGGCGCTCTTCCGCTCCGAGGCCAAGTACGACTCCGGCACCGGCTGGCCTTCGTTCTGGGAGGTGGTGGATGCGGCGGCGGTGACCACCCATGAGGACCGCTCCCACGGGCGGGTGCGGACCGAGGTGCGGTGCGCCGGGTGTGGGGGCCACTTGGGCCACGTGTTCGACGATGGGCCCGATCCCACGGGACTGAGGTACTGCATGAACTCCGCCGCCCTCGACCTGGCGCGCGACGAGGCGTAGCCGGTACGGCAGCGCGGCCGCGTGTGGCATGATCGGGCCGGATCCGGCGTGTCGGATTCGATGGCGAGGAGGCAGACGCAGTGGCGGAGGCGGCGAAGCGGGCGGGGGCTCCGGGGGATTGGTCGGCCGGGCCGATCTGCCGTCTGCGGGTCAACGGTCGCACTCACGAACTGACGGTGGGGCGTGACCTCGAACCCGGCACGACTCTGGGCTACGTGCTACGCGAGCGGTTGGGCCTGACCGGGCTGAAACTGGCCTGCGACGAGGGGGCCTGCGGCGCCTGCACGGTCATCATGGACGGGAAGGCGGTGCTGTCGTGCCTGGTGCTGGCGATGGCGGCCGAAGGGCACGAGATCGTGACCGTGGAGGGCCTGGGTGCCGATGACGCGGTGGTGCAGGCCTTCGCCGCCCAGTGCGAGCCGGGCTTCGGGACGGCCCTGCAGTGCGGCTACTGCACTCCCGGTTTCGTCATGACGGCGCGGGCGCTGCTCGACCGCCAGCCGAGGCCCGGTCCGGCGGCAGTGGCCGAGGCCCTGGGCGGCAACATCTGCCGGTGCGGCTGCTACGCCGGCATTGCCCGCGCCGTGCAGCACGCCGCCGCCGGTGATCTCGGGGCCTCTCCGTGAGCGAGCCCTTCGCCCCGCGCGTGCCCCGGCGCTTCGTCGGCGGCTACCGGCCGCGGATCGATGCGCTGGAGAAGGCGTCGGGGCGGGCGCGGTACGCCGACGACGTGACCACCCGAGAGCGCTTCCCCAACCTGCTGCACGCCCGGGTGCTGCGCAGCCCGCATCCCCATGCCCGCATCCGGGGCCTGGACCTCTCCCGGGCCGCAGCGCTGCCCGGGGTGGTGGACATCCTGACCTACGCCGACCCCGAGGTGGCCGCCCTCAAACCGACCAGTGCGGGATGGACCGACGGCGTGGACACCGTCTCTTACGAGCGGATGATGTGGCGGCGCTTCCGCGACCGCCGGGTACTCGGGGACCGCGTGCACTGGGTGGGCGACGAGGCCGGGGTGGTGGTCGCTGCCGAGAGCGAGGCGGCGGCCGAGGAGGCGCTGCGCCAGATCGTGGTCGACTGGGAAGTGCTGCCGTTCGTCCTCGACCCGTATGAGGCCATGCGGCCGGGGGCCCCGGCCGTCCACCCGGAGGTGGCCCCGGGCAACGTCCTGCCGGCGGACGAAGTCGGCGGAGCCGATGTCTTCCTGGACAAGGGCGACGCCCTGGGCGCGCTGGAGGAAGCCGAGGTGGTGGTGGCCGGCACCTCGGTGTACCACAACGCCAATCAGGGCGCCCTGGAGAACTGGACCTGCCTGGCCCGCTGGGAGGGCGACACCCTCACCGTCTGGTCGAACTCCTACGAGGCCGACCAGACCCGCATGCACCTCAGCCAGATGCTGGAGATCCCCTTGTCGCGGGTGCGGGTGATCTCGCATTACGTGGGCGGCCAGTTCGGCCGCAACGACACCGGGGACCAGCCTTTCTTCGTCTTCACCGCCCTGCTGGCGCGGCGCACCGGGCGTCCGGTGAAGTTCCGCCACAGCCGGCGCGAGGCGTTCCACGACTCGCGCCAGCCGATCATCTACGAGGGGCGCCTGGGAGCGCGCCGGGACGGCACCATCACCGCGCTCTGCCTGAAGGGGACCGGCAATGTGGGGGCCTACGCCGATCACTCGGTGTTCGCCCTCAAGTTCGCCCCCGCCGAGGTGGCCGAGGTCTGCTTCGCCCACATCCCCAATGTGCGGATGGAGGCCTACGGCGTCTACACCAACAAGCTGCCGGGCTGCATGATGCGCGGGGTGGGCAACTCCCAGTTGAACCTGATCCTCGGGCACCTGGTGGACCTGCTCGCCGAGCGCCTCGGCCTGGACCCCCTGGACCTGGCCGTGCGCAACTTCGGCCACCGCCAGGAGGCGCTGCCCGACGCCAGCCTGAAGGCGGTCTTGGAAGCCGGCGCCCGGCGCATCGGCTGGCGGGACAAGCGCCACGCCCCCGGCGCCGGCCCGGAGTCTCCCGGAGAGCGGCGCCGCGGCGTCGGCTTCTCCTTCCACCCGGGGTGGCACGCCGAGTGGCAGGAGCTGCGCCGGGGGGAGATCCAGGTGAGCCTGCGGCTCAACCCCGACGGGACGGTGCTGCTCGATGCCCCCACGGTGGAGACCGGGACCGGGTCGAACACCTGCAACGTGCTCGGCTGCGCCGAGGCGCTGGGCTTCCTGGGCATCACCCCGGAGGACATCACCTGGGTGGCGGTGGTGGACACCGAACGGGGGCTGAAGGACACCGTGCAAACCGACAGCTCGGTCTCCTTCCTCCAGTCGGAGGCGCTGGTCGACGCCGCCCGGGAGCTCAAGGCACGGGTGCTGGCGGCGGCGGCCCGGCAGTGGCAGGCGGACCCCGCCGACCTCGACGTCGCCGGCGGGCGCATCTTCCGCCGGGACGCCCCCGAGGCCGGGGTGGACTTCCGCGCCGTGCTGTGGCAGGGCGACCTGGTGCCCATCGTGGTCACCACCAGCCGGCTCCCCGCTGCCGAGGAAACCGGGGTTCCCTACCTGGCCGCCTTCGCCGAGGTGGAGGTGGACACCGGAACCGGCCGCATCGAGGTGCTGGAACTGGTGGTGGTCAACGACTGCGGGACCGTCATGTACGCCTCGGGAGCCGAGGCGCAGCAGATCGGCGGGCAGTGCGCCGGAGTGGGGGAGACGCTCACCGAGGAGATCATCTACGACCGGGGCACCGGGGTGCCCCTCAACTTCAATTGGATCGACTACCACATCCCCACCCTTCCCGACATGCCGCACATCACCCCGGTCCTGCTGGAGGAGTGGCGCGGGGCGGGGGAGTACGGGGCCTGCGGCATCGGCGAAGGGGTGCTCACCTGCACCCCGCGGGCGATCCTCAACGCGGTCTATCAGGCGATCGGGGTGCGGCTCGACGAGATACCGCTGACCCCGCAGAAGGTCCTGGCCGCCCTGGGGAAGGCCTAGCCGTGGAGCCGAGCCCCTTCACCTACGAGCGGCCCGCTTCTCTCGAAGAGGCGGCGGCCCTGGTGGGGGCGGGCCCGGAGGCCGGTGTGGTCCTCGCCGGGGGCACCGACCTGCTGGGGGCCCTGCGGGACCACATCCATCCCGTGGCGCCGGCCCTCGTCGCCGATCTCCAGGCCGTGCCGGGGATCGGGGGCATCGCCGTCACCCCGGACCGGCTGCGCCTGGGGGCGCGCGTCACCCTCGCCGAGGTAGCCGCCGGCGCAGAGGTGATCACCACCTGGCCGGCCCTGGCTGCGGCCGCGGGGGCGGTGGCCTCGTCGCAGATCCGCAACATGGCCACGGTGGGTGGGAACATCTGCCAGGAGCCGCGCTGCTGGTACTACCGGCACCCCGAGAACCGGTTCTTCTGCTCCCGCAAGGGGGGCAACGGGTGCCCGGCGGTGATGGGGGAGAACCGCTACCACTCGGTGTTCGGGGCGATGCGCGCCATCGACGCACCCTGCTCCCGGGACTGCCCGGCGCACATCGACATCGCCGCCTACCTGAGCCTGGTGCGAGCCGGGGACCTCGACGGCGCCGCCGCTCTCGTCCTGCAGCAGAACCCGCTGCCGGCGATCACCGGCCGGGTCTGCCCCCACTACTGCGAAATGGGCTGCAACCGGGGCCACTGGGACGGGGCGGTGTCGGTGCGGAGCATCGAGCGGGGGATCGGCGAGCACGCCCTCGAGCATGCCCGGCGCCTCTATCGGGCGCCGCGGCGGCGCAGCGGGAAGCAGGTAGCCGTGGTGGGCTCGGGCCCGGGCGGCCTGTCGGCCGCCTACTTCCTGCGGCGCCTGGGGCACGAGGTGACGGTGTACGAGGCTCTTCCCGACGCGGGCGGGATGCTGGCCTACGGGATCCCCGCCTATCGGCTGCCCGCCGAGGTGGTGCGTCGCCAGGTGGCCGCCCTCGAGGGCATGGGGATCGCCTTCCGGTTCGGGGCCCGTGTGGGGGCGCCCGGGCTGTCGCTGCGGACGGTGCGGTCGCGCCACGACGGGGTGTTCCTGGCTACGGGCGCCTGGGTGCAGAAGCCCCTCGGCCTGCCCCACGGGGAGTTGCTGACGAGCGGCCTGGCCTTCCTGCGTGGGATCCGCGACGGGACGGTGACCTCGGCCGGCCGGCGGGTCCTGGTGATCGGCGGGGGCAGCGTGGCTCTGGATGTGGCCATCTCGGCGCTGCGCCTCGGCGCCGGGCAGGTCACCGTCGCCTGCCTCGAGAAGCGCGACGAGATGCCGGCTTTCCCCGAGGATGTGGAGCAGGCCCTGCGGGAGCGGGTGCAGATCATGCCGTCGTGGGGTCCGCACCGGGCCCTCCTCCGGCGGGGGGCCCTCGCCGGGATGGAGTTGGCCCGCTGCACGGAGGTGTTCGACGCCGCCGGACGATTCGCTCCGGTCATGGACACGGGGGAGCGGGTGACGGTGGCCGCCGACCAGGTGGTGCTGGCGATAGGGCAGGGCCCCGATCTCGGGTACGCCCGCGGCGTGCCGGTGACGGGCCGCGGCGTGCTGGCGGCGGATCCCGAGACGGGGGCGACCGGTCTGCCGGGGGTCTTCGCCGGGGGCGACGCCACCGGCGGCCCGGCCACCGTGGTGGCGGCCATCGCCGCCGGGCGGCGCGCCGCCCTCGCCCTGGACCGGCACCTGGGAGGCGCAGGGGTTTTGCGGGGGACCGAGGCGGCGCGCCGCCCGGCGTTCCTGGACCTGAACCCGGCGTCGTGGGTGTCGTCACCCCCGGTCGCGGAGGAGGCGGTCGGAGGGCGCACCCTGACGGCCGAGGACCGGTCCTCCCTGCCCTGGGCGACGCTCGATGCCGAGGCGCGGCGCTGCTTCAACTGCGGTGGCTGTGTGGCGGTGAACGCCGCCGACCTGGCCCCGGTGCTGGTGGCTTTGGGGGCCACGATCCGCACCACCCGGCGGCGGGTTCCGGCCGAGGAATTCTTCGCCGTGGGGCCGCAATCGGCGACGGTGCTGGCGCCCGGCGAACTGGTGGCCGAGGTCGAGGTGCCGCGCCCCGCCCCGGGCACCCGGCAGTGCTACCTGAAGTTCCGCACCCGGCATTCCATCGACTTCCCCATCGCCGGGGTGGCCGCGGTGGCGACCCTGTCTCGGGGGGAGGTGCGCTCTGCCCGCGTGGCGCTGGGGGCGGCGGCGCCGATCCCGCTGCGGGCCACCGGGGCCGAGGAGTACCTGGTCGGCCGGCGTCTCGATCCGGCGACGGTCGGCGAGGCGGCGAGCCTGGCGGTGGCCGACGCGGCTCCTCTCGCCGACAACCGCTACAAGGTGGCGGTTCTCCGGACGCTGGTGCAGCGGGCGCTGGAGGCGCTCGGAGGCGACTGAGCGGCGCCGGGGGTCGGGGACCGCGCAGTAGCGTGGAGGCATGACCGACATCCTCGCCCCGGGACCGGACGGCCGCCTGCGCTGCTGGTGGGGGGTGGGCGGCGGCGAGACCTACCTCCGCTACCACGACCAGGAGTGGGGCCGGCCGGTGACCGACGATCGGCATCTGTTCGAGATGCTGGTGCTCGAGGGTTTCCAGGCCGGCCTGTCGTGGGCGACGATCCTGCGCAAGCGGGAGGCCTTCAGGGCCGCCTTCGCCGGCTTCGAGATCCCACGAGTGGCGGCCTTCGGCGCGGCGGACGTGGCCCGCCTGCTCGGCGACGCCGGCATCGTCCGGCATCGCGGCAAGATCGAGGCGGCGATCGGCAACGCCCGCCGGGCGCTGGAGGTCGGGGCGGAGCTCGGCTCTCTGGCCGCCTACTTCCGGCCCCACATGGTGCTCCCGGGCGCGGCGCCGCAAGCCATCGCCGAACTCCCGGCCGAGACGGAGGGGTCCCGCCTGTTGAGCCGCGATCTCAAGCGGCGCGGCTTCTCCTTCGTGGGGCCCACCATCGTCTACTCCTTCATGCAGGCGGTGGGCCTGGTCAACGACCATGCCGCCGGCTGTGTGATGCAAGCGGAGGTGGAAGCGGCGCGGGTCGCGCCGGCGGCGGGGCTGAGGCCGGCGTGACCGGGCCTTTCGCCGCCGCCAGCGCGGTCCACCGCCGGGACGAGACCACCTGGGCCGGGGAGATCGCCCCGGGCTGGGACATCGGCGGGAACGCCGACGGCGGGTACACCCTGGCCATCGCCGCCCGGGCCGCGGCCGAGGCCTCCGGCCGGCCGGACCCGGTGACCGTCACCGGCCATTACCTCGCTCCGGGCCGTCCCGGCCCGGTGCAGATCGAGGCGCGGGTGCTGCGCCGCGGCCGGCGCTTCTCCACCGTGGCGGCCACCCTGGCCTCGGCGGGCGTGCCGGTGGTGGCCGTGCTGGGCAGCTTCGCCGAGTTGGGAGGCTACGCCGGGCCGGAGCGGGTGGATGCCGCCCCGCCCGACCTGCCGCCGCCGGAGGACTGCTACCTGATCGAGGCCACCGAGACCTTCCCGCCGCCCTTCATGGGCCGGGTGGAGCTTCGCCTGCATCCCGATGAACTGCCTTTCACCGGCCCGACCGGGCCTCCTCGGGTCAGCGGCTGGTTCCGCTTCCCCGGCGGCGAGCCGATCGACCCTCTCGGGCTGCTGGTGGCGGTCGACGCCTTCCCGCCCACCGTGTTCCGGGCCGGCCTGCCCGTGGCCTGGACCCCTACTTTGGAGCTCACCGCCCACGTCCGCGCCCGGCCCGAGCCGGGGTGGCTGCGCTGCGCCTTCACCACCCGGTTCATCACCGGGGGGTTCCTGGAGGAGGACGGTGAAGTGTGGGACGCCTCGGGCCGGCTGGTCGCCCAGTCGCGTCAGCTGGCGCTGATTCCCCGGGGGTGACGGCTCAGGCCGGCCGGGGCTCCTCACCTCACCCGGGGTAGGCCTCGCTGCGGTAGACCTCCCGGCCGGCGAAGTAGGTCAGCAGCACGGTGGTTTCGTGGATCGCGCCCGGGTCGGCCTCGAGGATGTTCTGGCTCAGGACGATGAAGTCGGCCTTCTTGCCCACCTCCAGGGAGCCGATCTCGCCCTCCATGGAGATGGCGTAGGCCCCGTTGATGGTGAAGGACGCGATCATCTGGTCGATCGTGACCCCCTCCTCCGGATTCAGGGGTGTCTCGAAGTCCGGGTCCACGTAGATCTCGCTGCCGCGGGGCACCGTCCGGGTGATGCCGAGCTCGATGGCGAGCATGGGGTCCGGCGGCCAGGAGACCGGGTAGTCGCTGGCCGAGGCCACCGTGACGCCGGCGTCGAAGAAGCTCCTCATCGGGTACTGCGCATCGGCCCGCTCCTGGCCCACGTAGTCGACCGCCTGGTGGTAGTAGGTGTCCACCACGAACCAGTAGGGCTGCGGGACGGCGATCACGCCAAGGTCGGCGAAGCGGGCGATGTCCTCGGGAGCTACCAGCTGGAGGTGGGTGATCATGTTGCGGGCATCGCGCGCCCCGTTCTGCGCGCGGGCATGGGCGAACCCGTCCAGGGTGATGCGGGTGGAGGCGTCGCCGATGGAGTGGACGTGGATCTGGACGCCGGCCCGATCGAGTGCGGCGCACATCTCGTTGTAGTGCTCGGGGTCCCACAGCAACTCGCCGTTGCCCGGCTGGTGCAGATAGGGCTCCTCCAGGTAGGCGGTCCCGCCTTCCAGAACGCCGTCCACGAAGATCTTGGCAGCCACGATCTGGAAGAGGCCCCCGGCCTCGGCGCTCCGCCGGGCGGCCAGGGCGTCGACCGCAGAGAGGTCTTCCTCGGGGTCGATGTTGACCGCGGTGGGGAAGCGGATCGCCATGTCGCCGGAAGCTTCGAAGTCGTGCAGGGCCTGCAGGGCGGCGTCGTCCCCGCCGGGCAGGCTGGGGATGTAGACCGTGGTCAGCCCGAGCGAGTGGGCGAAGCCCTGGAAGTAGGCCAGCCCTTCGAGGTACTGCTCGACGCCGTACGGCGGGATGACCCCTTCGGCCAGGGCCATGGCCGACTCCCGCAGGGTGCCCAGGGGGCTGCCGTCCGGGTCGCGCTCGATGATCCCGCCGGCGGGATCGGGGGTGGCGGCGGTGATGCCGGCCGCTTCCAGGGCCGCGGTATTGGCCCAGGCACTGTGGTAGTCCTCGGAATACAGCAGGGCCGGGATGTCGGGGGCCACCGCGTCGAGCATGGCTGCGGTGGGCCCCTGCGGGCCGAAGACGGCGTTGATCCAGCCGGCGCCGCGCAGGGCGGTCAAGCCGGGCGAGGCGGCCAGGAAGTCGGCGACGGCCTGCTGGTACTCCTCGACGGACCCGATCCCGTACAGGGGGACCTCGTAGAGGTCGGACACGCCGGAGGTGGCGTGGGCGTGGCTGTCGATGAGGCCGGGGAGGACGAGGCGCCCCCCGAGGTCGATGACGGTGGTGTCCGCCCCCACGAAGGCCGCCGCACCGGCATCGTCGCCTACATAGACGATGGTGTCGCCGGCGATGGCCATGGCCGATGAGATGCTGCGGCCGGCATCCACGGTGTACACGACCCCGTTGGTGAGCACCAGATCGGCCGGAGACGGCGGGGGTGTCGGCGTGGTGGACGCCCCGGGCTCGGGCGTGCCCGAGGTGCACCCTGCGATCAGGATGGCGCCGGCGCAGAGGATCCCTAGAGCCCCACGTGAAGTCCGCATTGCTTCTCCTTCCGCCGTCTCGGGGGGTGGTGACGCGATCGTACTGAAGCCGGCACTGCCCTGCGGCCCGGCGCGCTAGCCGAGGCGGGGCGGCCCCAGCGACACGTACTCCGGCCAGAACCCATAGGGCCGCAGCGGCCAGCCGATGGCCTCCATCCACCAGGTGGCCCCGGCCTCGTGGTAGGGGCCGATGACCTCGGGGGCGGTCATGCCCTGGTCGGCCAGGCCGGAGAGGGTGCCGCCCACGGCCACCTGGAACGGCGCCACCGGGTCGCGGTGTTCCCCGACGTAGTCCAGCATCTCGGCCACCTCGGGGGCGGTCGGGGGCCGGAAGTCCATCTCGGGGTCCTGCACCAGAGGCACCATGCCGTCCCAGCGGGCCGCCCTGCGGAACGGCCGGCGGCGGGGCCACATGGCTCCCACCCAGATGGGGATGCGGGGCTGCTGGACCGGCGGGGGCAGGAACTGCGTTCGCTTGAGGTGGTAGTGCACTCCGTTGAAGGAGTAGGGCTCGCCCGACCACAGCCCGGTGAGGACCTCGAGACCCTCATCGAGTTGGGCGGCTCGCACCCGATCGTCTCCCGAGTCGCCCAGGTCGGCGAAGTCCACGTCGCGCGGCCAGCCGATGCCCACCCCGAGCACCAGCCGCCCCCTCGACAGGTGGTCGAGGGTCACCGTCTGGCGAGCCAGGGTGGTGGGCCGGCGGCGGGGGAGGGGAGTGACCATGGTCCCCAGGGTGAGGCGCCGGGTGGCCCCGGCCACGGCGGCCAGAGCGACCCACGGGTCGGTGACCGGGCCCGCCCACTCCCCGGCCCGGATGTGATCCCAGAGGAAGAAGCCGTCCCAGCCGGCGGCCTCGGCTCGCCGGGCGAGGTCCACCAGGCGATGCGGGTCGGCGAAGTCGCCGAAGTTGGGCAGGTTGATCGCGTAGCGCAGCACCCGGCGATGCTACGCCGGCGGGCGCGACGGGTCAGTCGTCGTGGTGATCGCGACTGTGGTCGTGGCCGGCATGTTCGGCTTCCTGGGCGGTGATGGTGCGCCGCACCTCGTCCATGTCGAGGGCCTGGGCCTGGCGGATCAGGTCGCCGAGCGCGGCGGCAGGCAGGGCCCCGGGCCGGGAGTAGAGCACCACCTGGTCGCGAAAGACCATGAGCGTGGGGATGGAACTGATGCCGAAGGCGGCCGCCAGTTCCTGCTGCGCCTCGGTGTCGACCTTGCCGAAGACGATGCCGGGGTGCTCGTCGGAGGCCTTCTCGAAGATGGGCCCGAACATGCGGCAGGGGCCGCACCACGAGGCCCAGAAGTCGACCAGCACGGTCTCGTTCTCCGCGATGGTGGTCTCGAAGTTCTCCCGGGTGAGTTCCAGGGTGGGCATGGCGGTTATGGTTCCTCTCGCTGGGTGTCTCTTGCCGCGAGGCCTGCAATATCGTCACAGTGACGGATTATTCCCGGGCCCGGCGGCGTTGCAGGGGGAGCGGAGCAGGAACCACCAGGTGCCGGCAGTCTCGCCGGCAGAAGGGAGCGACGGAATGGGCGGCATGCAGATCGACACCGGGATCGCCCCGGCGCACCGAGAGGCCATCGCCTCGGGTCTGGAGCGAGTGCTGGCGGACAGCTACACGCTCTACCTCAAGAGCCACAAGTATCACTGGAACGTCACCGGGCCGATGTTTCAGACCCTCCACGTCATGTTCGAGCAGCACTACACCGAGCTGGCGATGGCGGTGGACGAGATCGCCGAGCGTATCCGGGCCCTTGGGGCTCTGTCTCCAGGCAGCTACCGGGAGTTCACCTCGCTGACCTCGATTCCCGAGGACGCCGACGACCCCGACGCCGTCACCATGATCCGGCGCCTGGTGGAAGCGCACGAAGCGGTGGTGCGCACCGCCCGGGCCGTGTTCCCGGCGGCGAACGAGGGAGACGACCAGGTGACCGCAGATCTCCTGACCCAGCGCATGCAGGTCCACGAGAAGACGTCGTGGATGCTGCGCAGCCTGCTGGAGAAGTAGCCGCCGCCGAGGCCGGGGGCCCGGGGCAGTGCCCCGGGCCCTGCCCGTCGTCCGGCTACCATTCCGTCACTGTGACGCAAAAGACGGAGATCGCTCACTGCGCCTGGTGCGGCCGGGCCTTCGCCCGCTCGGGCAGCCAGGGGCGCCGGGCGCGCTACTGCCGGCGGAGCCACCGCCAGCGGGCCTTTGAAGCGCGCTGCCTGGCGGCCCGCATGGGTCTTGCCTCCGGAGAGGCTCTCGTCGACGCCGACGCCCTCTGCCGCCTGCGGGACGGCCTCTACGTCCTCGAGAGCGCCCTGGACGACGTCGAAGTCGACCTGCGGGGTCGGCCCGGCCCGGAGGACTACCGGCGCGCCTTCCAGCACCTCTACGCCGCCGCGGCCCCGTTGCGCGACGCCTGCGTGGAACCGGCCGCAGTACTGACGCCGCCGGCCGCCGAAGCGGGCTGAAGCGCCCGAGCGGGCACGGGGCGCCCGGTTACCGGGTAGGACGGAACGCCCATAATCAACGTTATGTCAAGTTGATCTCCGTGATGTGCCGTCCCCGGCCTCCACCGGCAGCAGAGGGGCGGTCAACTAGAGTCTCCCCCAGTCGAGGGGAGGAAGCGGCCTGCGCGTCCTGATCACCGGAGTCAACGGGTTCGCCGGGAGCCACCTCGCGGACCTGCTGGTGGCACAGGCCGGCGTTGAGGTGTGGGGCGTTGGGCGCGGGCGAGCCGATCGAATCGGGCATCTCGCCGGTCGTCTCGCCTACCGCGAGGGTGACCTGAGGGATCCGGGCTTCGCGGCCCAGGCAGTGGCCGAGGCGGCCCCAGAGCGGGTGTATCACCTGGCCGGGCAGGCCTTCGGTCCGGCCGCCTGGTCGGAGCCGTGGGAGACCTTCGAAACGAACGTGCGCGGTCAGTTGAATGTGCTGATGGCGCTGAGCGGGAGCCCCTCCCCCACCCGGGTGCTCGTGGTCGGCTCCATCGAGGCCTACGGGACCGTCGCCGCGGCGCGGCTCCCCTTCACCGAGGAGATGCCGCTGCGCCCGGCGAACCCGTACGCGGTGAGCAAGGCGGCCCAGGACTTGCTGGCCTTGCAGTACCACCTGAGCGAGGGACTCCACGTCGTCCGGGTGCGTCCGGCGAACCACATCGGGCCGCGCCAGGATGAGATGTTCGTCGTCTCGAGCTTCGCCCGCCAGATCGCCGAGATCGAAGCGGGCCTTCGCCCGCCGGTGCTCCTGGTGGGCAATCTGGAGGCGGAGCGGGACTTCAGCGACGTGCGGGACGTGGCCCGGGCCTACCTCCTGGCGCTGGAAGAAGGCCTGCCCGGAGAGGCCTACAACGTCGGGAGCGGGCACCCGGTGGCCATCTCTGCCATCGTGGAGTGGCTGCTCTCCGCCGCCCGGGTGCCCATCGAGGTGCGTCCCGACCCGGCCCGCATGCGCCCCTCGGACAACCCGGTGAGCTACTGCGACGCGTCGAAGCTGCGCGCCCGGACCGGCTGGGAGCCCGTCAGGGCTCTCGAGGAGACCCTGGCGGATACACTCGACGACTGGCGTCGGAGGATCGGAGGCGCGAAGTGACCCCGCGGAAGGCGCTGGTGACCGGGATTACCGGGCAGGATGGCTCCTACCTCGCAGAGTTCCTGCTCGACGAGGGGTATGAGGTCATCGGGATGGTGCGCCGCACCTCCACCCTCAACTTCGAGCGCATCGTGGGCATTCAGGACCGCATCCGGCTCGTCCAGGGGGATCTCCTCGATCTCGTGCCCCTCATAGATGTGATCCGGGAGCACCGGCCCAGCGAGGTGTACAACCTGGCAGCGCAGTCGTTCATCCCGACGTCTTTCGGTCAGCCGGTTCTCACCGGGGAGTTCACCGCCCTCGGCGTGACCCGGGTGCTCGAGGCGATCCGCAAGGTCGACCCGTCAATCCGCTTCTACCAGGCTTCTTCGAGCGAGATGTTCGGCCGGGTCGTCGAGATTCCTCAGCGCGAGACGACCCCTTTCCACCCCCGGAGCCCCTACGGCGTGGCCAAGCTGTACGGTCACTGGATCACGGTGAACTACCGGGAGTCGTACGACATGTACGCCGTCTCCGGGATCCTCTTCAACCACGAGTCGCCCCGCCGGGGCCTGGAGTTCGCCACCCGCAAGGTCACCTACCACGCTGCCAAGATCTCCCTGGGTCTGGCCGACCGGCTTCCGATGGGCAACCTGGAAGCCCAGCGCGACTGGGGTTGGGCTCCCGACTACGTGCGCGGCATGCACCTCATGCTCCGCCCCGACGCTCCCGAGGACTTCGTTCTCGCCACCGGACGCACCCACTCGGTGCGCCGGCTCTGTGAGGTGGCCTTCGGCTGCCTCGGACTCGACTGGGAGCGCCACGTGACGTTGAGCGCAGCCGACCTCCGCCCGGCCGAAGTGGACCTGCTCGTCGGGGACGCCTCGAAGGCCCGGGAGCGGCTCGGCTGGAAGCCGACGGTGACCTTCGAGGAGATGATCGAGAAGATGGTCGCCGCCGACCTGGCCCTGCTCCGGGCGCAGCACCACCTCGACTGACCTCCTGGGCGGCGTGCGGTCCTCACCCCCGCGGCCGGTCCGGTCGAGCCTCCGGCAGCAGCGCCCTGGGCGTGGGTGCGGACCTCGGGAAGCTGCCGGCGCTCTCTGAGGGCACGCGAAGGGAACGCCGTCACCAGGGAGGCCGAGGCTCGAGGGAGCGCGGCCTCCGGCCGAGCCCCGGCCCGGAGCGATCGTCGGCGCGCCTTCGGTATCCTCGTTTCGCGGGCTCGGGTTCGGTGTGGCGAAAGGAGGGAGGGGGATGAGCGCAACCCCGGCCACCGAGGCGCTGCGCCGGGCGCGAATCACCTTCACTCCTCGCGAGTACCCGCCGGTGGCGGAGGCCGTGGGGAGCTACGGCGAGGCCATTGCCGGCGCGCTCGGGGTGGAGCCCGAACGGGTATTCAAGACCCTCGTGACGGTGGTGGACGAGCGCCCCACGGTGGCGGTGGTGCCGGTGGGCGGCCATCTGTCTCTCAAAGCCCTGGCGCGCGCCCTGGGCGCCAAGAAGGCCACGATGGCGGACCCGGCCCACGCCGAACGGCTGACCGGCTACGTGGTGGGCGGCATCAGCCCCTTCGGGCAGAAGCGGCGCCTGCCGGTGGTGGCGGACCGCTCCCTGCTCGAGCACGCGACGGTTCTGGTCAGCGGCGGACGGCGGGGCTTGCAGGTGGAGGTGGCCCCCCAGGACCTGGTGCGGCTGCTGGGAGCGGCCGTCGCCGACATCGCCTCCGGGTAGGGGCTTCCGGGGGGTAACCTCAGCGGCCGACGCCCCGCGGAGCGCATCCATGATCATCGACGGGTTCGTCCACCAACTGCCCGACGCCGACCCCGACGAGACCCGGGAGTGGCTCGAGGCCCTCGACCAGATCGTCGATCGGGCCGGGGAGAGCCGCGCCCGCTTCCTCATGGCTCGCCTCATCGAGCGGGCGCGGGAGCGCAACATCGGCGTGCCCGCTTCGGTGAGCACCCCCTACATCAACACCATCCCCCCGGAGCAGGAGGCCTGGTTCCCCGGCGACGAGGACCTGGAGCGCCGCATCCGGCGCATCATCCGCTGGAACGCCGCCGTCATGGTGGTGCGGGCCAACAAGGCGGCCGACGGCATCGGCGGGCACCTCTCCACCTTCGCCTCCTCGGCTGCCCTCTACGAGGTGGGGTTCAACCACTTCTTCCGCGGCAAGGCCGACGGCAACCCCGGCGATCACATCTACATCCAGGGACACGCCGCCCCCGGCATCTACTCCCGGGCCTTCCTGGAGCACCGCCTGGAGGAGGCCCAACTGCTGCGCTTCCGGCGGGAGATCGGCGGCGGGGGGCTGTCCTCCTATCCGCACCCTCGGCTGATGCCGGACTTCTGGGAGTACCCCACCGTCTCGATGGGGCTCGGCCCGATCAACTCCATCTACCAGGCGCGCTTCAACCGCTACCTGCACCACCGCCGCCTCGACGACACGTCGGCCTCCCGGGTGTGGTGCTTCCTGGGAGACGGCGAGGTGGACGAGCCGGAGACCCTGGGCTCCATCTCGCTGGCCGCCCGGGAGCGCCTCGACAACCTGGTGTGGGTGGTCAACTGCAACCTGCAGCGCCTCGACGGCCCGGTGCGGGGCAACGGGAAGATCATCCAGGAGCTCGAGGCCTTCTTCCGCGGCGCCGGCTGGCACGTCATCAAGGTCATCTGGGGGGCCAACTGGGACCCGCTGCTGGCCCGGGATGCCGAAGGCGTCCTGGTCCAGAAGATGAATACCACCGTCGACGGCGAGTACCAGCGCTTCAAGGCCGAGGACGGGGGCTATGTGCGGGAGCACTTCTTCGGGCCCGACCCGCGCTTGCGGCGCCTGGTGGCGGGGATGAGCGACGACGAGGTCTGGGCGCTGCGCCGCGGGGGGCACGACTACCGCAAGATGTACGCCGCCTACCGGGCGGCGGTGGACCTGCGGGGCGCTCCGGTGGTGATCCTGGCCAAGACGGTGAAGGGCTGGACCCTGGGCCCGGACGTCGAGGGACGCAACGCCACCCACCAGATCAAGAAGCTCTCCAACGATCAGTTGCTGGCGCTGCGCGACCGGCTGCAGCTGCAGACGGAGATCCCCGACGCCGCCCTGGAAGAAGGCCGGGAGCCTCCCTTCTACCGGCCGCCGGTGGATTCTCCGGAGGTGCAGTACCTGCTGGCGCGGCGCCGGGCCCTGGGCGGGCCGCTCCCCAGCCGGCCGGTGGAGCTGCGCCGCCCGCTGGTCCTGCCCGACCACGGGCCCTTCTCCGAGTTCGACGCCGGCTCGGGGACGCAGGAGGTCTCGACGACCATGGCCTTCACCCGGCTCCTGCGCAACCTGGCCCGGCACGATTCTTTCGGGCCGCGGGTCGTTCCCATCATCCCCGACGAGGGCCGCACCTTCGGCATGGACGCCCTGTTCAAGGAACTGCGCATCTACGCCTCCGAGGGGCAGTTGTACGAGCCGGTGGACCACCACCTGCTGCTCTCCTACAAGGAGTCCCGCGACGGCCAGATCCTCGAGGAGGGCATCACCGAAGCGGGCTCGATGGCGTCGTGGATCGCCGCCGCCACTTCTCATGCCACCCGGGGCGTGCCCATGGCGCCCTTCTTCACCTTCTACTCGATGTTCGGCTTCCAGCGGGTGGGCGACCTGGTCTGGCTGGCCGGGGACGCCCGGGCCCGCGGGTTCCTGCTGGGGGCCACCGCCGGGAGGACGACCCTCTTGGGCGAGGGCCTGCAGCATCAGGACGGCCACAGCCTCCTCCTCGCCTCCACCGTGCCGGTGTGCCGGGCCTACGACCCGGCCTTCGCTTATGAGATGGCGGCCATCGTGGAGCACGGCCTGCAGGAGATGTACGGGCCGGAGGGCGAGGACGTCTTCTACTACCTGACCCTCTACAACGAGAACTACGCCATGCCCCCCAGACCGCAGGGGGTGGATGAGGGGATCATCGCCGGGCTGTACCGCTGGGCGCCGGCACCGGAGGGAGTGCCGCCGTCGGGAGCGATCCTGTTCTCAGGGCCGGCACAGCGCGCTGCTCGGCAGGCGCAGGCCGACCTGGCCTCCCACTACGGACTGGGGGTCGAGTTGTGGAGCGCCACCTCGTACAAGGCCCTGCGGGAGCAGGCGCTGGAGGTGGAGCGCTGGAACCGCCTGCACCCGGCCGAGACGCCCCGCCTGCCGTTCGTCACCCGGGCGCTGGGCGAGGTTCCCGGGCCGGTGGTGGCGGTCACCGACTACATGAAGGCGGTGCCCGACCAGGTGGCCCGGTGGGTTCCCGGCACCTTCGTCCCCCTCGGTACCGACGGCTACGGGCGCAGCGACACCCGGGAGGCCCTGCGGCGCTTCTTCGAGGTGGACGCCGGGCATGTGGTGGTGGCAGTGTTGAGCGCCCTGGCGGCCGAGGGCCGGATAGCGGCGGCGCTGGTGGCCGACGCCCTCACCCGCTATGAGATCGACCCGGAGACGGCCGACCCCCGGGTGCGGTGAGTCGCCGGCGGGCTACGCCCCGTCCCACCCCGCCAGGCGAGCCGACAGCCACCAGAAGGCCCGGCCCTTCAGGATGCAGTTGAACGGGTGCGAGTGGGCGCAGTCGCCCGGCAGGTCGGGGCAGTCCTCCGGGTGGGCGGCGCACCACCCGGCGCACCAGGGGCAGGAGTCGTCGGTGTCGGGATGGAAGGTGCCGTCCGGGTCCCAGGATTCGATGTCGGCGAAGTCGTAGAGCACCTTGCCGCGGGCGGCGGCATGGTCCCGGATGGCCTGGTTGTTCTGCTCCAAGACCCGGTGTCCCGGCCCGTCGGTGTGGCCCGTCATGTAGACGAAGGTGATCCCTGGGTAGTCGGCTTCGAGGCGGCCCATGGCGGCGAGGTAGGCCTCTACGGCGGTGGTGTCCCAGGACAACTCCCCGCACCAGGACCACATGAAGGCGTCCGCGGTGGGCGCATCGGCCAGCAGGGCGGCGGCGGTGTCGTAGAAGGTCGCGGCATCCCAGGACCAGCCGTCGTCGTAGGCCATGCGGAGGGCGTCCGACCCGGGCACGGCGTGCCACTCCCGGGCAAAGGGGAACCCCTCCCCCAGTGCCTCCGCCCCCGTCCAGACCTGGGTGCCGTGTGAGGTGGACCCGTAGGCCCACACGACCTCAGCGGCGGCGCGCTCGCGCCACTCCGCCGGGACCGGGACCGCGGCGGCCGCGTGGTCGGCCACCAGCGCAGTCGCAGCAGGCGGGGCGGTGGTGGTGGGCACGGCGGTGGTGGGCGCGGCGGTGGTAGCGGCCGGGGTGGCGGTGGGGACCGGGGCTCCGGTGGTGGCCGGGGTCGAGGTGGTCGAAGCACTCCCTCCCCCGCAGGCGGCGGCCAGGAGGGCGAGACCGCCCAGGGCGAGAGCCGGCCTCACGCGCCTCCCCAGCCGGCGAGACGGGCCGACAGCCACCAGAAAGCCCGCCCCTTAACCACGCAGTTGAAGCGATGGGAGTGGGCGCAGTCGTACGGCTGGGCCGAGAGGCCCGAGCAATCGCCGGGGTGGGCGGCGCACCAGGCGGGGCACCAGGTACAGGAGTCGTCGGTGCCGGGGTAGTGGGTGCCCGCCGGGCTCCAGGATTCGATGTCGGCGAAGTCGTACAGGACCTTGCTGCGGGCCAGCGCGTGGTTGCGAATCCTCTGGTTGCTCCTCTCGAGCATCTGGTCCCCCGGGCCGTCGGTATGGCCCGTCATGTACACGAAGGTGACTCCGGGGAAGTCGACTTCGAGGCGCTTCATGGCGCGCAGGTAGGCGTCCACGGCGGTGTTGTCCCAAGACAGTTCGCCGCACCACGACCACATGAAGGCATTGGCCTGGGGCGCATCGGCGAGGAGGGCGGCAGCCGTGTTGTAGAAGGCGGCGGGGTCCCAGGACCATCCCGAGTCGTACGCCATGCGGAGCCGAGGCGGGGCGGTCTGGGCCGGGACGGCGTGCCACCCGCGGGCGAAGGGGTAGGCCGTCGATCCGAGAAGGGACTTCAGGTACTCCGCCCCCGTCCACACCTGCGTGCCGTGCGAGGTGGAGCCGTAGGCCCACACCACGCGTTCGGCCGCCAGCCGCCGCCAGGCTGCGGGTATGCGGCTCAAGTCGGCGGTGGTGTGGTCTATCACGATGGGCTGCTCGCAGCCCGACGCAGTCTCGGCGGTGCAGGAGTCTCGGCCGGGGCCGCCCCGCGCCGTGTCGGCTCCTGTGCCCCCGACGATGAAGTCGGGGCCGGCGCCTCCCCGCAGCAGGTCTGCGCTGCGGCCGCCCCGGAGGACGTCGGCTCCGTCGCCGCCGTCGAGGGAGTCGGCGCCGTCTTCTCCCAGCAGCACGTCGTCACCCGGTCCGCCGCAGATGAGGTCGTTGCCGCCCCGCCCGGAGATGTGGTCGTTGCCCCCGCGCCCGACGATGACGTCTGGACCGGGGGTGCCGACGATGGTGTCTGGACCGGGGGTGCCGACGATGGTGGCGGCCTTCCCGAAGCAAAGATGGTCGGCGGCCTCCGAGGGGCGCGTCACGGCCAAGGCCACCGCGATGAGAAGCAGAGCGGGAACGAGCCGGAACGATCTAATGGCGTGCCTCCTCGATCGCAGCGGGGAGCGGCGCGCTCGCCGCCGTCGGCCGGGCCGCAGGGTACTCGCCCCGATCATGGCTGCCGGCGCTTCCCCGGCAGGCATCGGCACGACGGGCCTTCCTGCCGAGCCGTCCCCGTTCCCGTCCCGCCGGCGATTCGGGTCAGGTTCGGCCCGGTGGCGTCCGATGGAATCCGCATGGCCAATCGTCTCGGCTTGCGCCTGGGGGCGTTGGGGGCGATCGCTCTCTTGCTCCTGGGGTGGAGCGGCGGTCCACTGGGCCCTGCGGCGGCATCGGCTGCTCCGGGGGTACCCTCCGGGCCGTTCGTCTACGGCCAGCGCGTCGAGTACCCACTGGTGTTCCCGGTGGGAGGGTCGGGGCTGACCCTCACCGAGGAGCACGGCCTGGGCTTCGGGGCCTGCCGTGGAGGATGCACCCGGCGGCACGAGGGAGTGGACATCATGGCTCCGAAGATGACGCCGGTCTACGCCGCCGCCGCCGCCACGGTCGCCTGGACCGGTTCCACCTGCTGCTCAGTCTTCCTCGCCCACGACGACGGCTGGCAGACCTGGTACATCCACCTGAACAACGACACCCCGGGCACGGACGACGGGAAGGGATGGGGCATCGCGCCGGGGATCGTCTCGGGGACGCGGGTCTCCGCGGGGCAACTCATCGGGTGGGTGGGTGACAGCGGCAACGCCGAGGACACTGCGCCTCACCTGCACTTCGAACTGCTGGCTCCCGGCGGCGTCAAGGTCGATCCCTTCCCTTCCCTGGCGGCGGCCTTCACCGGGGAGGCGTGCCCTCCCGGCGGCTCTGCTCCCCTGGCGGCGGTGCTGGGCGGTGGTCCCCTGCTGCGGCGGGGCAGCACCGGCGAGGGTGTGCGGCAGTTGCAGGCCTTCCTGCGAGTACGCGGCTACCCGGTCGGCACCGTGGACGGCATCTTCGGCCCGGGCACCGAGGCGGCGGTGCGGGCCTTCCAGCGCAGGCAGGGGCTTCCCGTCGACGGGGCCGTGGGTGGCCGGACTCGGGCCGCCATCGCTCGGATGGCCGAGCTTCCCGCCATCGCCTCGCTGGTCCGGTCCGACGGGCGCCTGCTGAGCGCCGGCCAGCGCGGGCCGGATGTACGAGAACTCAAGCGATGGCTTGCAGCGGCGGGCCACGCCCCTGGCCCGACGCCCTTCGGCCCCGGCTTCGGCCCGGCGACGCGACGGGCGGTGCGTGCTTTCCAGAAGGATCACGGCCTGGTGGTCGACGGCGTCGTGGGCCCGGCGACCCGGACGGCGCTGGCGCGGGTCATCGGGCTGGCGGCGGCCTCTTCATGTGGGTAGGCCCGGCCGCCGACGTCGCGCCCGGAGCGATCCACGGCTGATCCCGGCCCGGGCCTCCGGGTCAGCGGCTCTTCCGAGCCAACCGGCGTTCGCTCTCGCCCAGGTAGCGCTTGCGGATGCGGACGGCCCCGGGCGTCACCTCCACCAGTTCGTCCTCGCCGATCCACTCGATGGCCGTCTCCAGGGTCGGGCGACGGGGCGGGGTGAGACGCACCGCGTCATCGTGGTCGTGGGTGCGGATGTTGGTCAGTTCCTTGGGCCGGGTGGGGTTGACCACCATCTCACCCGGCCGCGACGACTCCCCCACCACCATGCCCTCATAGACCGCTTCATTGATGCCGACGAACATCTCGCCGCGTTTCTGGAGGTTCTCGAGAGCGAAGCCGGTGGCGGTACCGGAGCGGTCGGCGACCATCGCTCCACCGGTGCGGGCGGGTAGCGTGCCGGCCCAGGGCTGCCAGCCGTCGTGGTGCTGGTGGACGAGAGCGGTCCCCCGGGTGGCGGTCATCAGCAGGGAGCGCAGGCCGAGGAGGCCCCGGGCGGGAGCCACCACCGTGATCACGGTTCGCCCGGCGTCACCGGGACGGAGGTCGGTGACCTGTCCCTTGCGAGGGGCCATGGCCTGGGTGACCGTGCCGACGTGCTCGGAGGGCACGTCGATGACGGCCCGCTCCACCGGCTCATGGGGTGCGCCGTCGATCTGGCGGATGATGACCTCGGGTCGGCTGACCTGCAGCTCGAAGCCCTCGCGGCGCATGGTCTCGATGAGCACGGCCAACTGCAGCTCTCCCCGTCCGGACACCTCGATGACCTCAGGGGAAGTGGTCGGCCCGATGCGGATCGAGACGTTGCCGCGTACCTCGCGCTCGAGGCGCTCCCGGATCTGGCGCGAAGTCAGTCGGGTTCCGTCGCGGCCCGCCAGAGGCGAGGTGTTGACCCCGAAGGTCATGCGCAGCACCGGTTCGTCCACCTGCAGGCGGGGCAGCGGCCGAGGGTCGGCGGGGTCCGCCAGGGTGTCGCCGATCTCCACTTCGGGGAAGCCGGCGACGACGAACAGGTCGCCGGCGATGCGTTGGTCCACCTCCACCCGGCGCAGGCCCGAGAAGCCGAGCAACTGGGTGAGGCGGCGGCGAATCGGGGGCTCCTCGTCGTTGGAGTGGCAGAGGGCGATCTGCTGCCCGGCGCGCAGGGTCCCCTGGGAGACCCGGCCGAGAGCCAGGCGACCCAGGTAGTCGGAGGCATCGAGGTTGGTCACCAGGGCCTGGAGAGGGGCATCGGGATCGCCTTCGGGCCCGGGGATGGTCTCGAGGATGGCGTCGAGCAGAGGAGCCAGGCCTCCACCGGCGCCGGGGATGCCCACCCCGTCCACGGCCGTGCCGGCTCGGGCGTCGGTGGAGATGATGGGGAAGTCGATGTGGTGGTCGGACGCATCGAGATCCATGAACAGTTGGTAGACCTCGTCGATCACCTCGTGGGCCCGGGCGTCGGGGCGGTCGACCTTGTTGAGCACCACCACGGCGGGGAGGTTGCGGGCCAGTGCCTTGGAGAGGACGTAGCGAGTCTGGGGCATGGGCCCGTCTGCGGCGTCGACCAGCAGCAGGATCCCGTCCACCAGGGCCAGGGCGCGCTCCACCTCACCCCCGAAATCGGCGTGGCCGGGGGTGTCCACCAGGTTGATGCGGACGCCTTTCCACTCCACCGAGACGGCCTTGGCCAGGATGGTGATGCCCCGCTCGCGCTCCTGGTCGTTGGAATCCAGGACCCGCTCGACCCGCGTCTCGTGGGCGGCGAACACCCCGGTGGCGCCGAGGATGGCGTCTACCAGAGTGGTCTTGCCGTGGTCGACATGCGCGACCAGGGCAACGTTGCGGAAGGAGGCGGGGGTCACGGGCGCGGGGATGGTAACGGGGTGCCGGGGCTGACCGGTGGTCCAGAGCGTCGGAGAAGCTTCGGTCGACTTGAGCGACCCGGGGTGGGGGCTCAGGGGGTGGGGCCCTGGGCCTGGGGGGATCTGTCCTGGTCGGGGCGACTCGCGCCAAGCCTCCCCCACCACTCTCTACCCTCTGGGGCCATGCTTCGTGCCCTCATCGCCGGCGTCATCGCCGGGTACGGGAT